>Ga0078783_107_pt129 | contig 57111 bp, 54 predicted proteins | sample CanAccphospTypeI_FD_67363 | JGI IMG/M metagenome (GOLD analysis project Ga0078783, IMG submission 67363) | Unknown Accumulibacter genome from EPBR bioreactor metagenome
CCGAGGCATTGCGCGCCGGCGGGCTCACGGTCGGGTCGGTGGCTCGTTTTCCGTTACCAAATCAGTTGGCCGCCGAACGAGAACTGGGTGAAGCCGCGTTTCGAGCGGTCTCGGTGCTGCTGCCGGTCTCCACCAACCAAGCACGCAAGGAGTAATCATGGACGCTAGTTTTCTTGGCCAGCTACTTGACTGGAGCACTCGCCCCTGGTTTCGCCTGGGCAATACCGACATCACTCTGCTACGCGTCGTCGGTCTGGTGGTCATCCTGTTTTTTTTCTGGTGGTTTGCCTCGCTGCTCGAACGTGCGCTGCGGCAGATGGCGCGTGTCGGCAAGCTGGTCAAGCTCTCCGAGTCGGCGGTTTACGCGCTGACGCGCATCGTTCGCTATCTGGTATGGATTCTGGGCAGTATCGTCGGTCTGGCCTACCTCGGCTTCGATATGGCCAGTCTGGCGATCGTTGGCGGCGCGATGGGCGTCGGTATCGGTTTCGGCTTGCAGAACATCTTCAGCAACCTGGTTTCGGGGATCCTGATCCTGGTCGAGAAGACGCTCAAGCTCGGCGACTTTGTCGACCTGCAGTCAGGCGTCGTCGGCAAGGTGACCGAGATCGGTCTGCGCTACACGCGCGTGACGACCAACGATAATGTCGACGTGATCGTCCCCAACTCGGAGTTCATCAACGGGCGGGTGACCAACTGGACGCTCGACGACCACCTGCGCCGCATCCATGTGCCTTTCGGCGTTGCTTACGGCTCGGACAAGGAGCAGGTGCGCGCGGCGGTGATCGCTGCCGCGCGCGAGGTGGTCGGGACCATCGATTTACCGGGGCGTGGGCCGGACGTGTGGCTGGTGAACTTCGGCGACAGCAGTCTGGACTTTGAACTGGTGGTCTGGGTCAGCCATGACCTGGCGATGTCACCGGGTCGCACGCATGCGCGCTACCTGTGGGAGATCGAAACCGCGCTTGGCAGGGCCGGCATCGAGATTCCTTTCCCGCAACGCGACCTGCATGTGCGCTCGGGGCGGTTGACGGTCGATCTGGCCGGCAGCACGCCGGCGGCGTCGCAGCTTGGCGCGGCCGACCGGGAATAGCGGGAACAGCGGGAACAGGCGCGACGGGACGCGCCCGGCGTCGCACTGCGTGCTCAAGCCTGGCGGACGAGCGCGCCGCTGTGCCGCCGGCTTACTTCCACATCGCCCGCATCCGCGCCGCCAGGTCCAGCGCCTGCTGCTTCGCCGCCGGGTTGGCGACTGGCGTTTCTGCCGGCGGCGGCCACGAGCGCTGCTCGAAGTAAGGCAGCAGGGCGTTGCTGATGAAGCGCGTGCGGCTGGCGTAGAGGTGGCGGTCACCGAAACCTGCTTGATGGGTGACGTAGAAGCGCTGCGGAACGATGATTTCCAGCTGCTCCCTGGCGCGGGTCATGGCCACGTAGAGCAGGCGTCGCTCCTCCTCGATTTCGGCCGCCGAGCCGGTGGCCATGTCCGACGGAATGCAGCCATCGACGGCGTTGAGAACACTGACCGCGGTCCATTCCTGCCCCTTCGCCGAGTGAATCGTCGACAGGATCAGGTAGTCCTCATCGAGCAGCGGCGGGCCGGCCTGGTCGCTGGTGGCGTCCGGCGGGTCGAGCGTCAGTTCGGTGAGAAAGCTTTCGGCGCTGGCGTAGGTGCTGGCGATGCGGCCGAGCTGGTCGACGTCGGCCTGGCGCATCTGCGCGTCGCCGTGCAGGCGGTCGATCTGCGTCTCGTACCAGCGGCAGATGCGGTCGAAGGCGGCTGGCCAGACCGCGCCCGCGGCTCCACAGTCTTCGATCAGCGCGGCAAATTCAAGCCACGTCGCGCGGGCGCCTTCGGGAACCGGCTGTTCGCCGAGCAGGGCGCGGGCCGGAGCGGCTGCAAAGATATTGCGCAGCACCCGGCTGGCGGTCTTCTGGCCGATACCGGAGACCAGTTGCAGGGCCCGGAAACCGGCGATCCGGTCGCGCGGGTTCTGCGCCCAGCGCAGCACCGCCAGGACGTCCTTGACGTGTGCCGCTTCAAGAAACTTGAGGCCGCCGAACTTGACGAAAGGGATGTTGCGCCGGGTCAGTTCGAGCTCCAGGCGAACGCTGTGCTGCGCGGTTCGGAAGAGGACCGCCTGGGCCTTCAGTTTGACGCCCGCCTCGCGCCGGGCGAGCACCTGTTCGACGACATAGTTGGCCTGATCGGCGTCGTCGCGCAGCGACACCAGCGTCGGCTTCTGCGCTGACGGGCGCTCGCTCCACAGGTCCTTGCTGAAGCGCTCGGCGGCGAGCGCGATGACCTGGTTGGCGGCGGCGAGGATCGGCTGCGTCGAGCGGTAGTTGCGCTCGAGCGTCACCCGCTGCGCCGGCGGGTCGAAGTGCGCCGGGAAATCGAGGATGTTGCGCACCGTCGCGCCGCGAAACGCGTAGATCGACTGCGCGTCGTCGCCGACGACGGTGAGGCCGCGGCCATCGGGTTTCATGGCCAGCAGAATCGCCGCCTGCAGGCGGTTGGTGTCCTGATACTCGTCGACCAGCACGTGCCCGAAGCGCTCGCCGAGCTCGCCGCCGAGGGCCGGGTCGCTGACCATCTGTGCCCAGTAGAGGAGCAGGTCGTCGTAGTCGAGCACCTGCTGCGCCTGCTTGGCTTCGACGTAGGCAAGAAAGAGTCGCTTCAGGTCGCTCTCCCATTCGGCACACCAGGGAAAGCTCGTCTGCAGCACCTCGCGCAGCGGCGACTGGGTATTGACCGTCGCCGAGTAGATGGCCAGGCAGGTTGCCTTGAGGGGAAAGCGCTTGCTCTTCACCGAGAAACCGAGCTCGTGGCGCACCAGGTTGATCAGGTCGCCCGAGTCCTGGCGGTCGTGGATGGTGAAGGTCGGGTCGAGGCCGATGCGTCCTGCATACTCGCGCAGCAGGCGTGCGCCGACGCCGTGAAAGGTGCCCGACCAGCTCAGTGACGGCGCTGCGTTGCGCGCGCCGGCCGCCGCGCGGCGCGTCAGAAGGCGCTCGACGCGGCGGCTCATTTCGCTCGCCGCTCGCCGCGAGAACGTCAGCAGCAGGATTCGCCCGGGGTCGGCGCCGTGTGCGACGAGCTGTGCGACGCGCTGCGCCAGCGTTGCCGTCTTGCCCGATCCCGCACCGGCGATGACCAGCAGCGGCCGATGCGCAGCAACGCCGGCGGCAGCGCGCAAGCCGCCGATGCCAAAGGTCGCTGCCTGGCGCTGCGCGTCGTTGAGCTGTGCCAGCGGGTCGGCAGCGCGCGCAGCTTCCGCCTTCGGTGCGGCTGCTCTATCGGGCTGAGCGGGTTCAACGGCTTGCGGCGCACGCACCGGCAGCTCCTTGCTTACTGTGATTATCGACAGTATATCCGAGTCGCCTGCTTCGCCACGTCACGGCAGCGATCAGCCGCCGAGCAGTTTCAGATCGAAAGCGCGCTCGATCAGCCAGATCAGGGCGATGGCCAGCGTCGCCAGCGAACCGCCAATGAACACGCCGCGGCGATAAAAGCGGGTGTCGCGCAGCGCGAAGGCCAGCGGCAGGAAGACGGCGACGATGGCCAGCTGGCCCACCTCGACGCCGAGGTTGAAGCCGAGCAGGGAGAGCACCAGCGCCTGTTGCGGCAGGCCCAGCTCGGCGAGCACGCTGGCGAAACCGAAGCCGTGGATCAGGCCGAAAGCGAAGGCGACCAGCCAGCGCCGGCCCTCGACCAGCGGTTTGAGATTGTTGGCCGCGGCGAGCACCACCGAGGCGGCGATTGCCGATTCGACCAGCCGCGACGGCAGCTCGATCAGGCCGAGCGCCGCCAGCGAGAGGGTGATCGAGTGGGCGGCGGTGAACGCCGTGACTACCCACAGGACCTCGTGCAGCGCGTCACGGAAACGCGCCACGCCGTGCCAGCCTCCCTTCTCGTGCACCAGCACGGCGGGGAGCAGGAGGGCGAGCAGGAAGAGGATGTGATCGAAGCCGATCCAGATGTGCCAGATGCCTTCGACCAGATACTGGCCGAACTGCGCCAGGCGCGAGCTCTGGCCGGCGACAAAGTGCTGTTCGGCGCGCTCCGGGGCGAGGACGGCGGAATGCGACGTGCCGTCGAGTGTCAAGTGCAGCAGGCCACGGTGCAGGGCGTCGAGCTCGAAGAGCAGGCGGTAGCTGACGCTCAGCTCCGCGTCGGCGCGCGGGCACGCGCCAGTCAGCTGCAGCACCGCGTAGGCGCCGTCGGTGTGCGTGTCGACGAGATGGTCGGCGACCCGTATCCGGCAGGCGCCACCGCGCTGCAGACCAAGGCGGCCGAGCGCCCAGGCGTCGATGTCGGCGTGGCGCGCGCGCAGCTCGCCCCAGGTGATCTCGCCGTTGCCGTCGACATCGAGTCCGAGTGCGAAGTCGATGTCGCGCAGGGCGATGTCCCATTGTCCGCTGACTTCGCTGCCGTTGACCTCGAGGATCAGGTAGCTGTCGCTGGCCTTGTGCGCGAGCGCCGGCGGCGCGAGGCAGAGCAGCGAGGAGAGCAGGCACAGCATGGCGAAAAGACCACGGCGGCAAGTGATCGAAGGCGGCAATCTCATCGCTGCGCCGACGCCGGTGGCTTGCCTTGTACGCTTGCCAGCGCGGACCTCTGGCCCAGATCGCGCAGCCGCCGATCCTCGAAGCCGCTGTTGTGCAACCAGTCGCGCGCCGGCTGTGCAGCGATCGGGTCGCCGGCAGCAATCGCCGCTTCGAGCAGGACGCGCGCGTCGCGCGGTTCGCGCTGGACGGCGTAGTTTTCTGCAGCCAGGCGCAGGGCGCGTGCGGGATCATGGCGCAGATGCAGGGCGAAGCGCGCCTCTTCGGCGCGGTGTGTCGTATCGCCGCGCTGCCGGGCAGCCGCGAAGCGATCGTCGAGCGTTTGCGCCAGCCTTGCGGCCTCGGGCGCGTTTGCCAGCGCTGCGGCTTCGGCGAGGCGCAACAGCAGGGTGTCCGACGATTCCCAGGTGGCCAGTTCGCGGAGTACGTCGGCCGGCCGGCCGCTGTCGAGCAGGAAATCGCTCCACGCGGCGAGCAGGTAGCCGTCGTCGCGGCCGATACGCAAGGCTTCGCGATAGTGCCGTTCGGCAACGTCCGGCTGGCCGCGCCAGGCGGCGACTTCGCCCATGCGCGTAAGCAGCCAGAGGCGATTGTCGGGGTCATGGCTGCTCGTCAGCGCCTGCTGCAAGGCGTGGTAGCCGGCTGCGAGCTGTCCGCCGTAGGCCTGGGCGAGGCCGCTACAACTTCCGTAGAGAACGCCTTTGCCCAGCGCCAGCAGGGCCCTGCATTCCTGTTGCGCGGCGGGGTAGTTCGCCTGGACGAGAAAGATCGCCGCCCGCCAGGCGTGCGCCTGCGCGAGTTGCGGATCGAGCGCCAGGGCCGCTGCGAAATCGTCCAGCGCGGCCTGGAAGTCGTGCCGATACTGGCGCAGCATCCCGCGTATGGAAAGCAGCTCTGCCGGCAGCGGTTCCGGGAAGCGGGCAAGCACGGCTTCGGCATAGCCGACGTAGCGCGGATCGCCGCGGGCCATGGCCAGGTCGAAATAGTGCTGGGCGAGCCGTCCGGCAGGCCGTGGGTCGTTCTCGGCGGCAGCCATGGCCGCGCGCAAGGCGAGCAGTTCGCGGGCACCGGCGTCGCCGGCACGCGTCGGCAGGCGTTCGAGCACTTCGGAATCGTCACTCGGCTTGCGCGGCGCGGCGTTCGCGGACAGCGTCAGACCGGTCGCCAGCGCCACCAGCAACAGGCTCAGGATTCGCAAGTGCGTGAAGCAGGTCAACTTGAACACAGCCATTCGCGTTAGTATTTCCGTGCGTGCCAGATCGGCCGTCACATTTTCCAACAAATCGCGAGGAGTTTCCTATGAGCAAACTACTTTCCCTACTGATTGCAGCGACCTTCGCCACGGTTTCGGCTGGCGCCTTCGCCATGTCGCATGGCGGCGCTCCCAAAGACGAGAAGAAGATGGAAGAGAAGAAAGCCGACACCAAGGACATGAAGGCGGACGAGAAGAAGATGGACGAGAAGAAGATGGACGAGAAGAAAGACATGAAGGGCGAGAAGAAGACGACGTACTGATCGCAGGGCCTCACCAAAAAAGCGGGCGTCGGCCCGCTTTTTTGTTTCCCTTGCCGGGAGGGAGGATTCCCCGCGCCTCGTTTGAGCTCCTTAACGCATGCCGCCGCGCATGCCGGTGATCACTTCGATTTCCTCGACGATCTCTTCCTGGCGTAGCCGGTTGCGCCGCCGGGCGAGTTCGTCGCTGCCTTGTTCCAGGTGGTGCAGGGCGTTTTCCATCTGCATCAGGCGCTGCCGGTTCTCGACACGAATCGAGCGCAGCACCAGGGCGAGCAGTTGGTGGAAAAGGAAATGCTCGCTCACGCCCGCGGCGACGACGAGCGGCTGCTCGTACATCAGCGGCGGTGCGCCGGCGGGAGCCGTCTTGACCGGCAGCGGCAGCAAGCGCTGCCAGCGCACGCCATCCTCGTCGCGCAGGCAGGCGAGCAGGCCGCAGGTCTGCCCGACGTTACGCCGGGCCGCGTCGAAAGCCGCGAGAATGCGGTCGATGGCCGCGGCGGCATCGAGTCCGCCGTCGGCGCCGGCTACCGGGAACAGGCTCGCCTGTTCCGGCATCGTCGCTGCCAGCCTTTCGCCGACGACGATCAGCGGCTGCCGTTGGCCGCCCTTCGCTCGCCACGCGCGCACGACATCTTCGTTGAAACTGCCGCAAAAACCGCGTACCGAACCGAGCAAGAGCCAGACGTCGACAAGCGCTGGTTCCGGCGGCGGCTGGAAGGGAGCGACGTCCTGCAGCGCCTGCGCGAGCACGCGTACGACCTCTTGCTGCGCCTCCTCCCGGCGGCTGATGCGGTGCAGCTCGGCGAGCGCAAAGCTGCGCATGGCGCCGAGAATCCCGGAAAGATCGTCGTAGAGCGCGAGTTGGGCCTCGATCTCGCGTCGCTGACTCATGTCTGCCTAGCCAGGCTCGTTGCGAGGGTCGCCAGCCAGTGTTCCTTGGCGTCGTCGAGCGTCAGGCCAGCGGCGGCAACCGCGGCGCAGAGCTTCGGCAGGAGGGCTGCGGCAGCCTGCGGCGGGTACGCGTCGAGAAGTCCTTCGCCGTAGGCCAGCAACCAGGCGTGATGAGCCTGCTCGGGCAGCGGCGCCAAGCGGTCCTGTTTGAGGAGCGCACGCAGAAGACGACCGCGACGTAGCTTGTCCTCGACGGCTGCATCAAGCCGGGTGCCAAAGCGGGCGAAGAGTTCGAGATCGAGGAACTGCAGATAGTCGAGGCGAATGCGCGCGGCCGCGGTCTTGATCGCCGGGTGCTGGGCCTTGCCGCCGATGCGGGATACCGAACGGCCGATGTCGATAGCGGGCAGCGTGCCGGCGGCGAAGAGCTTGGCGTCGAAATAGATCTGGCCGTCGGTGATCGATATCAGGTTGGTCGGGATGTAGGCGGCCAGCTCGCCCTGGCGGGTTTCGATGATCGGCAGTGCGGTCATGCTGCCGCCGCCGAATTTTGGCCGCAGCACGGTCGACCGCTCGAGTAGCCGAGAATGCAGATAGAAGATATCGCCGGGATAGGCCTCGCGCCCCGGCGGGCGCCGAAGCAGCAGCGAGAGCTCGCGGTACGACTGCGCATGCCGCGTGAGGTCGTCGTAGACCACCAGCACGTCACGTCCGCAACGCATCCAGTGTTCGGCGAGCGCGCAACCGGCGAAGGGCGCGAGGTAGCGAAAACCGGGCAGGGCGTTGGCCTCGGCGACGACGACCACCGTGTAGTCGAGTGCACCGGCATTGCGCAGGGCGTCGACCGTTGCGGCGACTGCCGAGCGCGGTTGACCGATCAGCACCATCACGCATATCAGCTTCCGACCCGCCTGGTTGATCACCGCATCGAGCGCCAGCGAAGACTTGCCCAGGCCATCGTCGCCGATGATCAGTTGGCGCTGCCCCTTGCCGATCGGGATCAGCGCGTCGACGATCTTGCAGCCGGTATACAGCGGTTCGCTGACGAAGTCGCGCTCGATGAGCGGTGGCGCAGGCGCCTCGAGATTGCGAACTTCACGGGCCGTGTGCGGGGGCAGGCCGTCGAGCGGGTTGGCGAGCGGATCGACCACCCGCCCGAGGAGGGCGTCGCCGGCAGCGATCGCCAGCTTGCGACCGACGTGGGTGACCGCCATGCCCGCCGTGATGCCGTGCTTTTCGGTGAGCAGAATGGCGCCAAGCAGGTCGCGGCCGAGTTGGAAGACGAGGCCGGTGCTGCCGTCGGCAAAGCCGATCAGCTCGTCGAGCTGCACCGATGGCAGCCCGCGTATCCAGGCGATGCCGTCGCCAATGCCGACTACCTCGCCGCGTTCGGAAACGCGCAGGGCAAATCGGTAGTCGTCTTTGGGCGAGCGCATACGGTTCTCAGCTCTGTTCATCCCGTCGCCTGAAGAATGCCAGTTCGTCAAGCAGATTGGCGTGCAGCAGGCATTCGCCAACGGCGATGCGTACGCCGGCGATCAGCGCCGGGTCGGGCCTGATCGCGAGTGCTAGCCTGCGCCCGGCAGCGGTTGCCAGGCCGCGTGCGATCTCCTGCTGAGCAGCATCGTCCAGCGGGTGTGCCGAGGCGATGTCGACCGCTTCGGTGGCGATTTTCTTGGCGGCAGTGCGCAGCGCCTGCTGCTGTTCATCCGGCAACGCCGCCAGATCTTCGACCAGCAGTCGCACGATCCCTGCTGTCAGCGTCGGCGACGCCAGGCGCCTGAGCATCGCCGCGACGTTTTCGTAGGCCTCATCGGCCGCTTGCCGGATCAGCTCGGCTTCGTGGCTGGCTGTCGTGGCGGCGTTGCGCACGCGCGCCTTGGCCTCTTCGTCGGTCAGCGACTGGCGAATCTTCTCCATGCCGCTGGCCCGCTGCTGCGCGAGGTCCTGCTGCAGTTGTTGACGCAGTTGCTCGCGTTCCTGCGTCCAGTGCGCCAAGCGTTCCTGGTACTGCTGTCCAAGCGCTGCCGCGTCGTTCTGCAACTTCTCTGCCTGTGCCATCTCGGCCTTTACACGCGCCTGGCGCGCGTCGAGGACGTCGAGCACCGGCTGGTAGAGGAAGCGTTTGAGAATCCACAGCAGCACCAGGAAATTGAGGACTTCGAGAACAAAGGTCGTCCAGTCGAATTGCATGGCAGTTACCTATTTCAGGAAGTATTCCAGCAATGGGTTGCGGAACAGCACGATGAGCGCGATTACCAGGCAATAGATGGCGAGCGACTCGATCATCGCCAGGCCGATGAACAGCGTTCGGGTGATGGTCTTTTCGGCTTCCGGTTGGCGCGACAAGGCTTCCAGCGCGCTGGCGATGGCGCGACCCATGGCGATCGCCGGCAGCATCGTGCCGAGGGCGATCACCACGCCGGCGACGATCGTCGACAGCGTGCTGAACTGCTGCAGTTCGTTCATGATTCCTCCTTGTTTTTCGACTTCGCAAGAGTGGGCGTCGGCGGTGCTGCGGGCGATTCGTCCGTGGCTATCGGTTCGATCGCGCCGGCGATGTAGATCAGGGCGAGGATGCCGAAGATGTAGGCCTGCACCACCGCTTCAATGACATGCAGCATCAGTAGCGGCACCGGCACCAGGAAGCCGGCGATGAGCAGCACCAGCAGCGCCGCCATTTCCAGGCTCATGATGTTGCCGAAGAGGCGGATGGCGAGCGCCAGGGTGCGCGTCAGCTCGCTGATGATGTGGAAGGGCAGGAGCAGCGGGCTGGGTTCAGCATAGTGCCGGAGATAGGCGCGCAGACCCTTGCTGCGGATACCGTACCAGTGGGTCGAGGCGAAGACCAGCGCCGCCAGTGCCGCGGTAGCAGAGAGATCGCGGGTCGGCGCGTGCAGGCCGGGGATCAATCCGGCGAGATTGGCGGTTAGGACGAAGAGCCACAGGGTGGCAATGAAGGGCAGCACGTGGCGCACCGCGTCGGCTGGCACGACTTCCCCGATGGCGCGCTCGATCACCACGACAATGCCCTCGGCAATCGTCTGCCGGCGCGTCGGCAGTGGCGCCAGCCGGTAGCGAAGCAACAGGGCCACGCCTGCCAGGCAGAGCATGACGCCCCAGGTAGTGACCACCGTATCGGTGATCGCCAATGGCCCGAGATGGAACAGGACGCCGCCGCCCAATTCGCCAGCGTTCATGAGCGACCCTTCATGAAGCGATAGGCGTTGTACGCGCCGAGCGCGATGCCAAGAACGATCAGGCTCACCGTCCAGCGTACCGAGTAGCCGGATGCCAGGGAATCCAGCCAGCGGCCGAGGTAGGCGCCGCCGACGATGGGCACGACGAACAGCAGTCCGACGGTGCCACCGTAGAAGGCGATACCGGCCCAGGTCGCCGGCGCCCGCTCGCGTTCCTTCAGTCGCCGTACATCCGTGGTGGTGTCGTCGAGCAGCTTTTGCCGATTGCTCATGCGCCCGCCTCCTTCTGCATACGGCCGGACAGGTCGCCGAGACGGCGTACCAATGCGTGTTCGATCTCGGTCAAGGTGGCGCGTGAGGTATGCACGTCGGAATCGACGCGCGCCAGTTCATCCGCCAGTTGCTGGCAGATGGCGGCTCGTTCGTCGCCGAGGAAGTAATGAACCGTCGCCAGCGTCAGCCGGTTTTCGGCAAAGGCCAGCACGCCACCCGGCAGCGCGATAAAACGCCAGTGGCCGGCACTATCGACGAAGCGCGCCAGCCCATAGCGCAGCACGGCAAGCATGCGCGCATGCCCGGCCAGGACGCCGAAGCTGCCGCTGCCGTCGGCGGCAATGAACTGCACGACATCGTCGAAGCGGTCAGCGCCATGGCTGTCGTGCAGGTGCAGGGCGAAGCTGTTCATGTTGGCATCGCGCCGCGCATATAGCAATCATTCTCGGCGAGGCTGTCGTAGCGGCCGTCAATGATCGCCTGGCAATCGGCGATCGTCTGTTGCAGGGGGACGCGCGCGCCGGGAATTCCAGTGTGCTCGGCAACGACGCTGAAGGGTTGTGTCAGATAGCGCTGCAGTCGGCGCGCCCGCTCGACGATGCGGCGGTTCTCCTGTGAGAGTTCTTCGATACCGAGCATGGCGATGATGTCCTCCAGTTCGTGGTAACGCGCCAGATGCTCGCGTACTGCGCGAGCCGTCTGGTAGTGGCGCTCGCCAAGAACGCGGTGGTCCATCATCCGACTGCCCGAGCGCAAGGGGTCGACTGCCGGGTAGATGCCCTTGGCGGCCTGCTGCCGCGACAGGATGACGGTGCTGTCGAGGTGGCCAAGCACAGTGGCCACTGCCGGATCGGACATGTCGTCGGCCGGCACATAGACCGCCTGCACCGCCGTGATCGACCCCTTGCGGGTCGACACGATGCGTTCCTGCAGCGATGCCACCTCGGTCAACAGCGTTGGCTGGTAGCCCACCGTCGCCGGCATTCGCCCGAGCAGGCCGGAGATTTCGCTGCCCGCCTGGACGAAGCGGAAAATATTGTCCATCAGGAACAGCACCTCGTTGGCCAGGGTGTCGCGCAGGTATTCGGCGTAGGTCAGGGCCGTGTAGCCAACGTGGAAACGCACGCCCGGGGATTCGTCCATTTGCCCGTAGACCAGCAGCGCCCGCTGCAGCACTCCGGCATCCTGCATTTCATGCCACATCTCGTGCCCTTCACGCATACGCTCGCCAACGCCGGCAAAGACGGAGACGCCGTGCATCGCGGTACTGACGGCGTGCATGAACTCCATCATCAGCACGGTCTTGCCGACCCCGGCGCCGCCGAAGAGGCCGGTCTTGCCACCGCGCACGAACGGGCACAGCAGGTCGATGACCTTGATGCCGGTTTCGAGGATCTGCGTCGGCGGCAGGGTGTCGGCCAGGGCCGGCGGTGCCGCGAGCACGTTGCGGAAGTCATGCTCGGGCAGCGCAGCCCCGCCATCGAGTGCTTCGCCAAAGACGTTGAGAACGCGACCGAGGCAGCCGGGATCGACCGGCACATGCAGCGGCGCGCCGCGGTCGAGGACCGGCATGCCGCGGTACAGGCCGGCGACGGCATGCAGGGCGATGGCGCGTATCAGCGTCGGTTCCAGGTGCTGGTAGACGACGAGCACATAGCGCCCGCCGCCATTGCTCACGTCAAGGGCCTGACCGATCGGTGGCAGGTACTTGCAGCGAACGTCGATGACCGGTCCTTGCGCGGCCTCGATGCGGCCGACGGGAGCTGTATCCATAGACATTTCTTGAAGCGCTTCCTGGCGGCTTGTTTCTTCTCGCTTACCCGAGTCAGTGTAGGCGCTGGCCATCCCCGGCGCAGGGCAAATTGCCCTTTACGTCTGCAGGATCTTTTCCACTTCGGCGGCGGACAGTACCTTGCCGACGGAGACGACCTTGTCGCCTATCGCCAGCGCCGGCGTCGACATCACGCCATGCGCAGCGATCTGCGCGAAGTCGGTCACTTTCACCACCTCCGCCGACAGGCCGAGCTTGGCGAGTGCCGTCTGTGTGTTTTCCGTCAGGGCGCTGCACTTCCTGCAGCCTGATCCAAGAATCTTGATGATCATCTTGCGCTCCATGGTCAGATAAGGAGATAGGCATAGGCGTTGAACAGGTAGCCAACGAGGATGATGCCCAGCGAAAACCGATAGGTCGAGGCGTTGTTTCTTTGCGGAACCGTGACGCCGTTCAAGTGCCGTAGACAGGATTGCGGCAAAGCCTGAAGCAGTGGTGCGCGGATGCACCTGAGCGAAGTCGTCTGCCGGGCGGGTTTCGCGCGGCCCTTGGAGCGCGTTCTTACTGAGCAGAGGATGGAGCAGGCGATGGTTCGCGGTAACCCAGAATTACGAAACTGGCTGATTAAGGCGTTCGCCTTCGTCGCGGTGCTCGAAATTGCCTATCTGTTAGCGGGGAACCTGCTGCTCAATGGCCGTTTCCTGCCGCAGATGCTTAGCCGCGACCCCGATCGCTTGAGCATTGAATGGGTATCCGCATGGACCCTCGTGCCGGGTCATCTACGGGTCACGGGGTTGACGCTGCGCGGTCAGACAGCGCAGCAGCAATGGTGGCTCTCCATGGATTACGGTGAGGCCCGCCTGGCGCTGGGCAGTCTCTTCGCCAGGACATTTCGGCTGCAAGGCGTCCAAGTTGACAATATGACGGCGGGGGTGCGCGATCGGCTTGCCCCTGCGCCAGCTACGGACCCTGCTTCAACGCCTGCAACTGCCGGTGAGCTGCCGAGTGCCTCTGTGGCGGCGCAAGCGGATGCCACGCCGCCGCTCCCGACACGACCAGCAAGCACGATGTCGCAGCCGGACGCGGCGGCGCAGACGCTGACCCCGCCAGCAGCCGAAGCGGCCAGTGAATGGTCTGGCTGGAGCATTGCGGTGAGCAATGCGGAGATGGCACAAATCCAGGAACTCGAAGTCAATGGCTACCACTTCAGCGGCCAGGCAAGGCTGCGGATCGATGATTTCACTTACCGCCTCGATGGGCCCCTGGCCATGGCGCGTGGGCGGGTTCAGCTGGAGTCCGGCAAACTTCTGCGCGCTTCCGAGTTGCTCGCATCCGATCTGCAGGGCGATGTCGACATTGGCGTTGATGGGTTTGTCCCCGGGGACAACCCGGGAGCCGGAGCGGCCAGGTTCGTTTCGGGGCGCATCGGCGTGACCGGCGATCTGACATCGTTTGGCTTCATCGACGCCTATCTCAGCAGCAGCCAATGGCTACAGCTGGATGGCAGCGGTCGCCTTCAGGCAAGCCTGCGCATCGAACACGGCACCTTGATGGAGGGCAGCGAACTGTCCATCGAATCACCGGATTTGACGCTCGTTCTGGATGAGCGCCTCGCGTCCGGTGCCGGCGAGCGCCACCTTGTCCAGGGGGCGGGCAGGGTGCACGGAGATGTCCGGGTTGAGCAAGGTACCGGGCAGACGCGGCTGCAGGTGGACTTGCGCGATGTGGCGATGCGCAGGCTTCCGCAAAAGCAGCTTTTTCTGCACGCCGAGGGCTTTCACCTCGGCTTGACCGCGGCTCCCGTGAATCTGAGCGAGAGGCCGGGCGAAGCGTCGGTGTCCATGCAGTGGCGGGAAGCCGTGATGCCCGATATCGCGCTCTTGAACAGCTATCTTCCCGGCGGACTCCCTTTCCGACTGACGTCGGGGAAGGCGCGGCTGAACGGACAGCTCACCTATGCCCAGCAGCAGGTTTTCGGCAGCTTCGAGCTGGCCGGGGAGAAAATCTCAGGAATCGTCTTCGATAAGTCAGTAGTCGGTACGCTGGCTGTCGATCTGACGATCAAACAGGCCGATTTCAAGAACCGGCTCCTGGATCTTTCCGGTACCCGGATCAGGATGCAGGCATCCGAGCAAGGCACTGCCGGCGCGGCGGGCCCGGCCGCTTTGCAGACCGAGCTCAAGCTCGTGCGCGCGCAACTGGTATCGGCCTTGTCGCTCGACGAGCTCAGGCAATATTCCGGACAGCCGCCGCTCAGCGGCGAAGTCAAGCTGGAGGGAACGGTGGCGAATATCGATTTCCTCAACGCTTTCCTCGCCCAGCGTCACGCCCTCGAGTTCGGTGGTGGCGGCCGCCTGCAAGCGGACCTTCTCCTGAACGACGGGCAGCTGGCGTCCCCCAGCAGCGTGACGGTCGAGTCGGATCGGCTTGTCAGCCGGTTTTCCGGCTTCGAGGCAAGCGGTGCCGGTGGCGTATCGGCCGGGATTCGGACGCGGGCCGGTGCGGAGGAGATGCGCATCGATATGGCGTTGCGGGAGATGCAGATACGGCAGCTGAAAGGGGGCGCGGTTTTCTTGCGAGGAAAGGGTCTGCAGCTGACCGCGACAAGCCCGCCACCGGATGGTCGCACAAGGCGCATCGAGCCGACCGCCGTGCTCACCTGGCAGGACGCGCTGATGCCCGATGTCGCGCTGCTGAACAGCTACTTTCCGGGCCAACCGCCATTCAGTCTGGGGTCGGGTACGGCCCGTTCGAGTGGCCGCCTCGACTACGCCGGTCGGAAACTGTCGGGACGTGTCAATCTGGCCGGCGAGAACATTGCCGGCGTGCTGTTCATGGAGCCGGTCGTCGGACAGCTGGCCGTCGATCTGGTGATCAGGAAGGCTGATCCGGCGGGCGGTCTCCTGGACCTCTCGGGGAGCAGCGTGCAGATGCAGGCAGCGACGGCAGAGGCGGCAGCGGGCGGGGGCGCGCCGCTACAGACCCGCATCACCGTCACCGAGGCACGCTTCAAATCAAGCCCGCTATCGGCCAAGATGGCCCGCTTGGCCCCGCTCAGCGGGGTGGTGAAACTCGAAGGGTCGGTGGCAAATATCGCTTTTCTCAACAGCTTTCTTCACGGCGACCAGGGGCTGGCATTTTCTGGCGATGCGCGCATGACCGCCGAACTGCGGCTCAGCGAAGGAAAGGTCGCCCCGGGCAGCAATCTCAACGCCGAGTCGGACCATCTGGTCAGCCGCTTTCTCGATTTCGAGGCCAGTGGCAGCGGCGTGTTGAAGGCCGCAATACAGGGTGATCGGGGAGCGCCCGAGGCCAGGATGGAGGGATTTCTGAAGCGCTTCGGGCTGCGCAGGATCGACGACCAGGTGCCGTACGTGAAGGGGCGTGATTTTCGCATCACGACCGTCGGCAAACGCTTCGATTCAGTACACGGGCTGCGTGATCTGGAGACGGTGATAACGCTCGGGTCTGCGGAAATACCCGACATTTCGATCTACAACACTTATCTGCCGAAAGAGGGCGGTGTCTCGATTGGTGCCGGAAAAGCGACGCTGGCCGCAGACTTCAGGCTGAGCGGCGTCACCGGTAGCGCCAAGCTGGAGATGCAGGCCAGTGGCGTCGAGGTGCACGTCAAGGAGCAGACGATCAAGGGCGACCTGCGCATCAGTACCCGTCTCAGTGAAGGGAATCTGGAGAAGATGAGCTTCGATGCGGCGGGCACACAGCTGCGCATCGATAACGGCTCGCTGGAGAGCGAAGGGAGCGCGCACGACAACTTGTGGTGGGGACAGATCGACATCGACCGCGGCCGCATGACCTGGAAGCGGCCACTGAAACTGGACGCGCAGATCAGCCTGCGCCTGCGGGACAGCGGTCTGCTGGTGCATCTCTTCGTCAAGCAAACGAAGGAGCAGCAGTGGCTGAATGAATTGCTGACCATCCGCGACGTCAGCGGGCACAGTGAAGTTCACCTCAACGACAAGGCCATTGTGCTCAGCAATGCCCGGATCAGCGGCGAGAAGCTGCTCGTGCTCGCCAATCTGCGCCTGCGAGAAGAGAAGATGCGCGGCGGCCTCTATGCGAGCTATGGAATACTCGGTGTGGGCATCGAACTCAAGGGCGATGAGCGAAGCTGGAAAGTCCTGAATCCACGTCAATGGTATGACCGCTACTCCGCAGCGTTCTCGGCAGAGTAGCCTTGCTGCACCGCTGCTGCGGATCACGGTTCAGCCAAGCGAAGGCAACGGTTTGCAAAAGCCTTCTCAGGTGATGGGGGACAAGTTCATGACGGTGAGGCGAGACAAGCTGGGAGAGGCATTCGGGCGAATCGACGCCGATGCGATGCTGGCGACCGAGCGTTGCCTGGCCGTGTTCCTGGGCATCGTAAAATGATGCCACCGCTACCCTCGGCGCCGGTAACACTGTCCGTGCCGGGCTCTGCCGCAAGTTTTCCCTTCTTTCCGAGGGTCCCACCCTGATGGACGCGACAAGCGATCAAACCCTTGAGCAGTGGCAGAAGAAACTCAGCTTCCTTCCCTATAACCGGGAGCTCGACCTGCGCTTCGGCGAACTGACCGAGCGCGGCTGCATCCTGCGCCTTCCTTACCGGCCCGAGCTGATTGGCGATCCGGAAAGCGGTGCCCTGCACGTCGGCGCGATCGCCGCGCTGGTCGACACCACTTTCGGCTACGCGGTCCATCGCCGGCTCAGCGAGCGACGCGGCTTCGCCACCCTCGATCTGCGTATCGAGCATCTGCAGCGCTCCACTGCCGGGCAGGACATTCTTTGCGTCGGCGATTGTCACAAGCTCACCGCCAATGTCGCCTTCGTCAGGGGCAGCGTGTATCACGATGACCCTGGCGCGGCGATAGCCACTGGCGTCGGCATCTACATGTTCACCGGCGGCGCGACACCCATGGCGGCAAGGGAAACGGAATGAAACTGTCCGATGCAGTTCGCGCTGCGCGCGAAAATGACGACTGGGATCGCCTGATCCAGGCTATCCCCTTCGCCGTTTTCCTGCGCGTGCGCATGGAAGTCAAAGGCGAGCGCCTGACCTGTGTTCTCCCGGGCGACGATCGGCTGGTGGGAAACCCCTGGCTGCCCGCCTTGCACGGTGGTGCGACCGCCGGTTTCATGGAATGTGCGGCGATCCTGTTCCTGCTCTGGCACCGGGATTCGGAGGCCATTCCCAAGACGGTCGATTTCACCATCGACTACCTGCGCAGCGGCAAGCTGCAGGACACCCGGGCGACAATGCAGATGGTCAAGCTGGGCAGCCGCGTGGCCAATATCCGCGTCACCGCCTATCAGGCGGATCCCGACAAGCCGATCGCCGTCGGCTATGGTAATTTCCTGCTCCCGTCCTGAACGGTGGGAGTGCTCGCGAGCAAGGGCCAACAAACACGGAGGGCAGCATGAGCACCCACAGAATCGCCGTCATCGCCGGCGACGGCATCGGCAGGGAAGTCATGCCCGAAGGCCTGCGCGTGCTCGCCGCGGCCGCCGACAGGTTTGACCTCGACCTGCAGTTCACGACGATCGACTGGGCGAACTGCGACTACTACCTGCAGCACGGCGAGATGATGCCGGCCGACTGGTTCGAGCAACTCAAGGGCTTCGACGCCCTCTACTTCGGCGCCGCCGGCTGGCCCGACAAGGTGCCCGACCACATCTCGCTGTGGGGCTCGCTGCTCAAGTTCAGGCGCGGTTTCGACCAGTACGTGAATTTGCGCCCGGTCCGGCTGATGCCCGGCGTTCCCTGTCCCCTGGCCAACCGCAAGGTCGGCGACATCGACTTTTACGTCGTTCGTGAAAACACCGAAGGCGAGTACTCGGCGGTCGGCGGGCGGATGTTCGAAGGTACGGAACGGGAAACCGTCGTGCAGGAATCGATCTTTACCCGCAAGGGAGTGGACCGCATCCTCAAGTATGCCTTCGATCTCGCGCAGCGGCGCCCGAAGAAGCACCTGACTTCCGCCACCAAGTCGAACGGCATGGCGATCAGCATGCCGTACTGGGACGAACGGGTCGAGGCGATGGCGGCGAGCTACCCGGAGGTGCGCTGCGACAAGTACCACATCGACATCCTCTGCGCGCGTTTTGTGCTCAGCCCGGAGCGTTTTGACGTGGTCGTGGCGTCCAACCTTTTCGGTGACATTCTCTCCGATCTCGGCCCCGCCTGCGCCGGCACCATCGGCATCGCGCCGTCGGCGAACCTCAATCCCGAGCGCGACTTCCCCTCGCTGTTCGAACCCGTGCACGGTTCGGCGCCGGACATCTACGGACGCAACATCGCCAACCCGATTGGCATGATCTGGTCCGGGGCGATGATGCTCGACTTCCTGGGGCAGGGCGACGCCGCCCATGGCGCCGCGCACGATGCCATTCTCCGCGCCATCGAGAGAGTACTCGTCGACGGCCCACTTACGCCGGACATGGGTGGCGCCGCGAGTACCAGTGACGTTGGCCTGGCCATCGTCGACGCGCTCTGATGCTTGCCTGGCGTCGCCTTCATGACCATGCTCACGGTGCGCCATTTAAGTAGTTTGAAACGGTCGTCGTGCCTGGAATTCATGGCTTCCACACGGCGTGCAACCCTAGCTTAGACGACTGTCTGAGCGCGCAGGGCCTTTCCTGCCGCCCCATGCACCAGTTGGCTGAGAGAGTCGAGCGCTGACGAGGCTATCCGCCAGCGATGCCAGAAGAGTGGAACGTCCAGGCAATGCTGCGGCGCGAGCTCAATGAGCTGGCCCGCCTTGAGCTGCGTCTCGGCCAGCTGTTCGGGGATCATTCCCCAGGTCATTCCGCGCCGTACTGCCTCAGCAAACGATCGCGTGGTCGGCAGGTAGTGAGTCGGCGGCTTGATCACGGCGTCACCGATCAGGCGGGCCAGAAAAAGCTGCTGCAGGCCATCCTTCTTGTTGAACATCAGCATCGGGGCCGCATTCAGCGTTTCGGCGTCGACCCCGGCGGCGAAGTAGCGCTCGACATAGGGCGGCGACGCCAGGGCCAGATAGCGCATCACGCCGAGCGGTTCGACCCGGCAGCCCTGAACCGCTTTCGGGCTGGCACTGACCCCGGCCATAACGGCGCCTTTGCGCAGCAGGAGCAGCGAGTGATCCTGATCCTCGACGCGCAGGTCGAGCGTAATGGCCGCACTGGCGGCGAGATCATCGAAGACGTCGAGGAACCAGCTATCCAGGGAATCGGCGTTGATCACCATCGGAATACGCACGCCGGACGCAGCGCCGCCTTCGGCATCGAGCACCCCCAGTGCGGTGAGAGCCTCGGCTTCGAGCAGGGCGAGTTCTTCCGCGTAGCGTAGCAGAGGGCGTCCGGCAGCAGTCGCCTGGCAGGGCGTGGAGCGCTGGATGAGTACCTGCCCGATGCGCTCTTCCAGCAACTTGACGCGCTGGCTGATCGCCGACGGCGTCACGTTCAACTTCCGCGCGGCGAGGTCGAAACTGCCTTCGCGGATGGCTTCGGCGAAGGCAGCCAACTGGGCGTTGTCGATCTTCATGGATTAGCAATTCTAATGAATGATAATGAACTTTAACTGGTGTCGTGTTGTGGCGCAGCCTAAGCTGACCGCCTTGCCCACTTCACCGACCCATTCACCGACCCATCATGCCCGCTGATCTGATCGCCGGATTCCTTTCCGGCGCCGTGCTCATCGTCGCCATAGGGGCGCAGAACTCCTATGTGCTTCGCCAGGGCGTCCGTCGCGAACACGTCCTGCCGCTGGTGCTCGTCTGCGCCAGCGCCGACGCGCTGCTGATCGCCGCCGGCGTTGCCGGGTTGGGGGCGTTGATCCAGGCCCAGCCCACCTTTCTCAGCCTTGCTCGCTACGGCGGAGCGGCGTTCCTGTTCGTTTACGCACTGGCATCGGCCCGGCGCGCGCTAAAAGCGGAACAGCTCATCGTCGACGCCGGGAGCGCAGCACCGCTCGGCGTTGCCCTGGCGAGCTGTCTCGGCTTTACCTTCCTGAACCCGCACGTCTATCTGGATACCGTGATCCTTCTCGGCTCTCTCGCCAGTCAAAGGGAAGAAGGAAGGTGGCTGTTTGGTACGGGAGCGGTTGGGGCGAGCTTCGTCTGGTTCTTTGCCCTCGGTTACGGAGCGCGTTTTCTGGCCCCGCTGTTCGCGAAACCCGTCTCGTGGCGCATTCTCGACTCGCTGGTCGGCATGACGATGTTTGCGCTCGGGGGCATGTTGATTCTCGAGTAGCCGCGATGGGTGGCGCATCGACGCTCGCCGTGACGGGTGGTGAGAAAGCCCGGCGCGAAGGGCACTGCAAGCGCAGCTTGCAGGCCTTCAGTGTCGACCGCTGCTTCCGGCAGCGATCAGGCATGGATTTCCCGCTATTCGACGGTCAGTTCGGCGTAGGTCCCCTGCAAGTCATTGGCGTCAACCATCTTGAAGTTCTCACCCGCGGCCAATATCGCAACACATCGATCCTGGGATCGGCCTCGCCACTTCACACACAACTGGCCTTGGTCGTTCACTAACCAGGTGCCACTGTCGCTGTTGTTCTTGCTCAGGTTGTTGCCATAGAACGCGCCGCCACTGCGGATGTCCCAGACGACCTTGTCTTGATCCATCACGCGGATGTGAATCCATTTCTTGTCGGTGGCAAGCGCTTCGACTTCGGGTTTCGGCAAGAACTGCCGGTCTTGAGCCAATACAGGCGTCAAGACGGATAGGGCCAATACCGCTGCAAGCATCTTTTTCATTTGCCGAGCCTCCTTGTGGTGTGGAAGAGCTAATTTACAGTGGCCCAAGATTGAAGCTGATCCATCCGCACTGGCCAGGCGCGGCAAGTCGGGAATGAAACGACGGCGTGTGGAACGTCACTGCGTGTGCGTCAAACGCCGCCATGGCAGGGCTCGTGAGATCTGCCATCGGTTTCGTCGGCCGAGTTTAACCCGTTTATCGGAAAACCCCCTGCTCCATATGAATCGACCGCCGGATTCGTGACCTGGTGTCATGCGACATCGTCGAAGCACTCCCGGAGCAGGCTTTTCGCGCGAGGTTGGCGGATTCTATACAGCATCAAGGAAGCGTGTAAATGCGCGTCTTGCAAACGACGCGGATGGGCGACAGCCAGGTCACTTCAATGACTGCGCTGGGCCGATAGCTTCGCTCTCCGTTCCTGGGCATCAAGGTTTCCGGCGAGTGCAGACACTGTCTGCGCCGCTCCGGCCGCCGGCGCCGAGCTTGGCGCCGGCGAAGGTCCCCAGGTTCGAGCTTCTGGCGGTCGTGACGCGCGGCAGAATTGCGAATAGTTGACTAGAGTCAACCACTATTCGGCAGGCCGGGCGTAAAACGTCTCCGCGGCTTGGCGTTTTGTCGGCTGCACGGCTCAAAAGGAGGATCTTAAGAAATGACCAACTATCGTGGATTGCGTACGGCCGCAGTGTTGATTGCGGCGACGTTGCCCCTGGCGGTGGGTAGCGCGTTTGCCCAGGAGACCGCCAAGAAGAACGTGTCACAGGAGGAACAGAAGTACCAGGCGTCCGGCTCTTCGCCAGTCGGTCAGGCAGAAATGCACCAGAACATCAACCCGAAAGCGCCTCCAATGACCAAGGAGGAGTTTGACAAAGCCAAGAACATTTACTTCCAGCGTTGCGCCGGTTGCCACGGCGTGTTGCGCAAGGGGGCCACCGGAAAGCCGCTGACTACCGACACGACGCTGGACAAGGGAACGGAATACCTCAAGGTTTTCATCACCTACGGTTCGCCCGGCGGGATGCCGAACTGGGGCACTTCCGGGGAACTGACCGAGGCCGAAGTCGACATGATGGCCCGCTACGTCCAGCAGGAGCCGCCGGTGCCGCCGGAATGGGGAATGAAGGAGATGATGGCGTCGCTGAAGGTCAACGTCCCGCCCGAGCAGCGCCCGACGAAGAAGATGAACAAGCTGGACCTGGACAACCTCTTCTCGGTGACGCTGCGTGACGCCGGGAAGATCGCCCTGATCGACGGCAAGACCAAGAAGATCGTCAAGATTCTGCCGACCGGCTACGCCGTACACATTTCGCGGATGTCGAAGTCGGGGCGCTACCTGTACGTGATCGGTCGCGATGCGCGCATCAACCTGATCGACCTGTGGATGCCCGAGCCGACCAACGTCGCCGAGATCAAGGTCGGTCTCGAGGCGCGCTCGGTCGAGACGTCGAAGTACAAGGGTTACGAGGACAAGTACGCGATCGCCGGCACCTACTGGCCGCCGCAGTTCGTGATCATGGACGGTGACACGCTGAACCCGCTGAAGATCGTATCGACACGCGGTTCGACGGTCGATACGCAGGAATACCATCCCGAGCCGCGCGTGGCGTCGATCGTCGGTTCGCACTACAAGCCCGAGTTCATTGTCAATGCCAAGGAAACCGGCAAGATCATGGCCGTCAACTACTCGGACCTCAAGAATCTGAAGATGACGATCATCGACGCCGCACGTTTCCTGCATGACGGGGGCTTCGATTCGACGGGCCGCTATTTCATGGTCGCTGCCAACGCCTCGAACAAGATCGCCGTGGTCGACACCAAGGAAGACAAGCTGGCGGCGCTGGTCGACGTCGGCAAGATCCCGCACCCTGGACGCGGCGCCAATTTCGTCCATCCGAAGTTTGGTCCGGTATGGGCGACCAGCGATCTCGGCGACGAGTCTATCACCCTGATCGGCACCGATCCGGTCAAGCACAAGGCGCAGGCGTGGAAGGTCGTGCAAACGCTTACGGGTCAGGGGAGCGGTTCATTGTTCATCAAGACGCATCCAAAATCGACCAACCTGTGGGTCGATACACCGCTCAATCCGGAAGCCAAGATCAGCCAGTCGGTTGCCGTCTTCGACATCAAGAACCTGGACAAGGGCTTTGAAATCCTGCCGATCGGTGACTGGGCCGACCTTGGCGACGATGGCGCCAGGCGCATCGTTCAACCCGAGTACAACGTGGCCGGCGACGAGGTCTGGTTCTCGGTCTGGAGTGCCAAGGACAAGAAGTCGGCACTGGTCGTCGTCGATGACAAGACGCGTAAGCTGAAAGCGGTGATCAAGGACCCGGAGCTGATCACGCCGACCGGCAAGTTCAACGTCTTCAACACCCAGCACGACGTCTATTGAAGAACTGACCACGAGCAACGGAAGGAACGGGGGCGCAAGCCCCCGTTCCTGCGTCCGGGCGTTGGGCGGGCGTTGCTTGCCGGTCGATCGTTTCGCGAGCTGGTGTGGTGTTGCACGCAGAGTAAAACATATACATCCCAGCCACCACAGGGGTCGCGCGCTGCCGTCGGGCTTGCTGAAAGTCTCGTCGGGAAGGCGGCAACACGCCAGCCCGCTCGTCATTGCGAGGCGGCGCAGCCGACGCGGCAATCCAGTTCCACCCTCTTACTATCTTCCGCCGCATCGACCACGCGAAGCGCAAAACCTCTGGATTGCCGCGTCGGCTTCGCCGCCTCGCAATGAAGGTGTCTGGGGCATGATTTTCGCCCTGCTTTCAGCTGTCGCCAAAAGCCTCATCAAGAATGCCGCATTACACTAGCGTTCCGACGGCGCGCGGTCGTGGCCGCTGGTGACATGCAGGGTACGTGTCGGGAAGGCGATCTCGGCACCGTGGCGGGCGACGATCTCGGCGATCTTCAGCATCACGTCCTGCTTGATCTCGTGGAATTCGACCCACACCGTCGTCCTGGTGAAGGTGTAGACGAGGATGTCCAGAGAGCTCGCCGAGAACTGCTCGAGGTTGACGATCATCGTCTGCTGCTGATCGATCTCCGGGTGGCTGCGCAACATGGCCTTGATGTCGGCGGTGATGGCGGCGACCTTGGCGACGTCGTCGTAGCGCACGCCCACGGTTTCCCTGATGCGGCGATTGCTCATGCGCGACGGATTTTCCACGGCAATCTGCGCGAAGATGCCGTTCGGCACGTAAAGCGGGCGCTTGTCGAAGGTGCGGATGCGGGTCAGACGCCAGCCGATCTCTTCGACGGTACCTTCGATGTCCTTGTCCGGTGAGCGGATCCAGTCGCCGACGGCAAAGGGGCGATCGAGGTACACCATCAGGCCGCCGAAGAAGTTGGCGAGCAAATCCTTGGCCGCAAAGCCGACGGCAATGCCGCCGATGCCGCCGAAGGCAAGGACACCGGAAATCGAGAATCCCAGACTTTGCAGGCCGACGAGCGCGGCGGTGATGAGCACCGATATGCGCAGCAGCTTGCCGATCGCGTCGACGGTGGTACGGTCGATCGACTCGCCCCGTGCCAGACGCTGGGCGATTATGGCCTCCTGGACATTGCCGATGAAGCGCACGAGAAACCAGGCGATGCAGGCGATTACGCCGATGACCCGCAGCGGGTCGATGATCTCGAAGACGGTCGCATCGGTCCCCTTCTCGACGATGCGCGCGGCAAAGGACAGGCCGAGCACCCAGGCGACGACCGTGAGAGGCTGGCGCGCCGCCGAGACCAGGGCGTTGTCCCAGGGGGTCGAGGTCTGCTGTGTGCGAGCCTCCAGGCGGGCAAGCACTCGGCGCAGGATGAAGTTCGCCACCACCACGCCGAGAACGACCAGAAACACCTGCAGAACCAGCAGCAGGGTTGCGTCGTTTCCGACCACACGGGTGAGCAGTGTCTCCAGCCAATCGACTTTCATTTCTTCCTTCCGGGGTTGTTCAGGCAGCGCATTCTAACGTGCCGGGCGGCAGGCCATCGTTCGAGCCCTTGGGCGCATCGGCTACAATGCTCGCAAACTGGCGACAGGCGATTGCCTGATCGCTGCCTCGCGCACCGGCGCCCGTCAATACCGGAGACATCGCATGCGACTCCCCAGTAGCCGCCCTGTCCGCAGCCTGTTTTTCGTCGCCATGGCCTTGCTCGGCAGCCTTCACGCCATGCCGGCCGCGGATGCTGCCACGATCAGCATCGCCTGCTCGGGTGTGGGCCAGGAACTGGAACTTTGCAAAGGCGCAGCCGACGCGTGGGCCAGGAAGACCGGCCACACGCTGAAGATCGTCACGCCGCCCAACGACGCCAGCGAGCGGCTGGCGCTGTATCAGCAGTTACTCGCCGCGCGTTCCGACAGGATCGATGTCCTGCAGGTCGACGTCATCTGGCCGGGGCTGCTGGGCAGGCATCTGCTCGACCTGCGGCCCTACGCCAAAGGCGTCGAGACGCAGCACTTTCCCGGCTTCGTCGCCAACAACACCCGCCACGGCCAGCTGCTGGCGATGCCCTGGTTTGCCAACGCCGGTCTGCTCTTCTACCGCAGCGACCTGCTGCACAAATACGGGCGGCAGGTGCCTGTGACCTGGGAGGATCTGACGGCCAGCGCCCGCGCGATCCAGGATGGCGAGCGCACGGCCGGCAACGAGCGCATGTGGGGCTACGTCTGGCAGGGCCGCGCTTACGAAGGCCTGACCTGCAATGCGCTGGAGTGGGTGGCCAGCCACGACGGCGGCAGCATCGTCGAAGCGAGTGGCAAGATCGGCATCGACAACCCGCGCGCTGCGCTGGCGCTGAAGACGGCGTCGGCGTGGGTCGGCAGCATCTCGCCGACGGCGGTGCTCAACTACGCCGAAGAGGAGTCGCGCGGCGTCTTCCAGGCCGGCAACGCGGTGTTCATGCGCAACTGGCCGTACGCCTGGGCGCTGGCGCAGGCCGAGGGCAGCGTCATCCGCGGCCGGGTCGGCGTGGCGGTGTTGCCGAAGGGCGCTGGCGCTGGACGGCACGCGGCGACGCTCGGCGGCGAATCGCTGGCTGTCTCCAAATACTCGCGGCATCCCGCCGCGGCGGCTGATCTGGTGCTGTACATGACCAGCGCCGCGGTGCAGAAGGATCGTGCGCTACGTGGCTCGTTCAACCCGACGATCACCGCGCTCTACCAGGATGGCGAGATCCTGCAGGCCAACCCGTTCATGGGTGAGCTGTTGGGGGCGTTCACCAGCGCCGTTGCACGCCCGACCACGGTTACCGGCGTGCGCTACAACCAGGTCAGCCACCAGTTCTGGAACGCCGTCCACGACACCCTGTCGGGCAAGGCGACGCCCGAGCAGGCGCTGGCCCGGCTCGAACAGGCGTTGCAGCGGCTCAGCCGGCGCGGCAAGTGGCGGTAATTGCCGACCTGCCGCGTCGCGGCATGCGCCCGCGCGGCGGGCTCGCCGCGCAGCGCGTGCGCCATGCCTGGTGGATGGCGGCACCGATGCTGGTCGTTCTGGCTGCGGTCGGCGGCTGGCCGCTGCTGCGCACGATCTGGTTCAGCGTGACCGACAGCGACTTGTCGAGCCTTGGCGACTACGCGTTCATCGGTCTGGAAAACTACGTCGGCGAGTACGGCCTGTTGGCCAGCCCGGACTGGTGGCAGGCGGTCGGCAACACCCTGCTGTTCACCGCTCTTTCGGTCGCGCTCGAAACGCTGCTTGGACTGGGCGTCGCGTTGCTGCTCAACCAGCCTTCGCGCCTGCGTACGCTCCTGCGTGCGGCGCTGCTGGTGCCCTGGGCGATACCGACGGTGGTCTCGGCGAAGATGTGGAGCTGGATGCTGCACGACCAGTTCGGCATCGTGAACCATCACCTTCTGGCGCTTGGCGTGATCGCCGTGCCGCTGGCGTGGACCGCCGACCCGCAGCTGTCGCTGTTCAGCGTCGTGCTGGTCGACGTCTGGAAGGCCACCCCCTACATGGCGCTGCTGATTCTGGCGGCGCTGCAGATGGTACCGGTGGACTGCTACGAAGCGGCGCGGGTGGACGGCGTGCCGCGCTGGCAGGTCTTCCGCCGCATCACGCTGCCGCTGATCATGCCCGGCCTGCTGGTGGCGATGATTTTCCGCACCCTCGACGCGCTGCGTGTCTTCGACCTGATCTACGTCATGACTTCCAACAGCCGCGATACGCAGAGCATGTCGGTCTTCGTGCGCGAGCAGTTGATCGATTTCGGCCTGGTCGGCTACGGCTCGGCCGCCGCGACCTGCCTGTTCTTCATGATCGCGCTGCTCAGCATCGTCGCCATGGGCTTGCTGGGCAAGACGGTCGAGCGGGCGGCGCGATGAGTGCAGTGAACGCAGCGGAGGGGTCAGCGAGGACCTCGCAGCGCCGTGCAGCGCCGGGCCGGCGTCGCTTTCCCTGCGGTCCAATCGTCTACTGGGCCGCCTCGCTGCTGTTCATCTTCGTCTCGATCTTTCCGCTGCTCTACGCGCTGTCGACCTCGTTCAAGCAGGGCAGCGCGCTCTTCTCTCCGACGCTGTGGCCCGAGGCGCCGACCTTTGCCAACTACAGCGGCGTTTTCACCGAGCAGCCGTTTGCGCAGAACCTGCTCAACTCGCTGCTCGTTGCCGGCAGCGTCGTGACGCTGTCGCTGGTCCTCAGCCTGATGGCCGCGTGGGCGTTCGGGCGGGTCGAGTTTCGCGGTCGCGGGCTGCTGTTGATGCTCATCCTTTCGGCGTCGATGTTGCCGCAGGTGGCGGTACTGTCGGGAATGTTCGAGTTGGTGCGCGCCTTGGCCATGTACGACACGCTCGGCGCGCTGGTCGTCGCCGACCTGGTGCTGACCCTGCCGTTCACCGTCTGGGTGCTGGTAACCTTCATGCGCCAGTTGCCCAAAGAGCTCGAAGAGGCTGCGGCGATGGACGGCGTCGGCGTGCTGACACTGGTTTTCCGGGTCTTCATGCCGCTGCTCTGGCCGGCGATGGTGGCCACCGGACTGCTCGCCTTCATCGCTGCGTGGAACGAATTTCTCTTTGCGCTGACTTTCACGCTGTCGACCGAGGCACGCACGGTGCCGGTGGCGATCGCGCTGATCAGCACGGCGAGCGGCTTCGAGTTGCCCTGGGGCAAGATCATGGCCGCGTCGGTGATCGTCACGCTGCCGCTGGTGGCGCTGGTGGTGGTCTTTCAGCGGCGCATCGTCGCCGGCCTCTCGGCCGGGGCAGTGAAGGGGTGAGGGTCATGAGCTGGCGACGAGGGACGAGGCGATGAGCCGCATCGAACTGCGCGGTGTCAGCAAGGACTTCGGCAACACGCCGGTGTTGAACGACATCGACCTGAGCATCTCGCCAGGCGAGTTCTGCGTCTTCGTCGGCCCTTCGGGTTGCGGCAAGTCGACGCTGCTGCGTCTGCTCGCCGGCCTGGAAGACCCCAGCGCAGGCGAGATCGAGATCGACGGCGTGCTGGTCAATCACCTGCCGCCGGCACGGCGCAACGTGGCGATGGTCTTCCAGAGCTACGCCTTGTACCCGCACATGAGCGTCCATCAGAACATGGCTTTCGGTCTGCAACACCGCAAGCTGCCGTCCGACGAGATCGAGCGGCGCATCGCCGACGCCGTGCGCATTCTGCAACTCGACAGCCTGCTGCAGCGCCGGCCGAGGGAGTTGTCGGGTGGCCAGCGGCAGCGGGTGGCGATCGCTCGCGCCATCGTCCGCCAGCCGAAGGTTTTTCTGTTCGACGAGCCCTTGTCCAATCTCGACGCCGCACTACGCGTGCACACGCGCCTCGAGATCGCCCGGCTGCACCGTGCGCTGGGCTCGGCGAGCATGGTCTATGTGACGCACGACCAGGTCGAGGCGATGACGCTGGCCGATCGCATTGTCCTCCTGCAGCCTCTGGCTGGTCGCAGGGGTGCGCCGAGCGTGGCGCAGGCGGGTCCGCCACTGGACCTCTACCACCATCCGGCCAATCGTTTCGTTGCCGGCTTCATCGGCTCGCCGGCGATGAACTTTGTCGACGCCAGGGTGAAGTCGCTGGGCGACGAGCAGGTCGTTGCCGACGCGAGTGGCATGCTCTGCGCAGCGCGGCTGTCGTCGCAGGGCCTGACCCCCGGCGAGCCGGTGACCCTGGGTATCCGGCCCGAGCATGTGGTGCTCGGGCAGGGGCCGCAGCGCGCGCGGGTCAGCCACGTCGAGCGCCTTGGCGAACTCAGCCACGTCTATCTCGATCTGCCCGGCGCCAGCACGCCGCTGCTCGCCAAGAGCCCGCGCGACGACATCGCCATCGGTGAGCTGTTGGCGTTTGATTTTCCCGCCCAGGTCATGCATCTGTTCCGCTCCGATGGCGTCGCGCAAGCGCGCGGAGCGGCCTGCACCGCGACCCGCAGCGGGCGCGTAAAATCACAGTGGTACGAACCGTCATGAATTGGCTCAATTGCAATGGAGAGAGGTCTCGATGAATGATTTGTCACGTTCGCTGATCGCCGGAGTGGTCGTTCTGGTCGTCGCCGGAAGCGCTTATCTGTGGTGGCAGGAGCGGCAGGAAAAGCAGGGCGCAGAACCGGTTCCGCTCAGGGCAGCAAATACCAGCGTGCTCGAGCCGGCGGCGCCCGGGCCGGCGCCCGTTCACCACCCTATCGAAGCGGTCGTGCCGCCGGTTGCGCAGCCTTTGCCACCCTTGACCGACGGCAGCGAAGTGAGCGACGCGTTGGTGGGACTGCTTGGCCGCGAGCAGTTGTTGTCTTTTGTCGAGGCGAGTGGTTTTCCGCGGCGCGTCGTGGCGACGGTCGATAACCTTGCGCGTGGCCATGCTGCTTCACGCCTGTGGCCCGTGCTCCCTGCACCGGGGCGCTTTCAGGTCGTCGAGCGTGACGGGGCGACCTACATCGCCGACGACAACCGCGATCGTTACACCGCTTTCGTCCGTTTTGCGTCGGCGGTCGATACCGACGCTGCGGTGGCTTTGTACGTACGCATGTACCCGATGCTGCAACAGGCGTACGAAGAGCTGGGTTATCCGGGGAAATACTTCAACAACCGGCTGATCGAGGTCATCGACCAGTTGCTGGCGACTCCCGACCTGCTCAAGCCGATTCCGCTGACGCTGGTCGACGTCAAGGGCGCGGGCGAGACGCCGCGCCCCTGGGTCCGCTACGAGTACGCCGACCCGTCGCTCGAGGCGCGTCCGGCGGGCCAGAAAATCCTCCTGCGCATGGGAGCGGGGAACGCCGGACAGTTGAAGGCCAAGTTGCGCCAGTTCCGCCAGCGCATCGCCAGCAGCGGCGTGACCGGCTGACGCCTGGCGCCGGCACGGGTGGCCGGCGGACGCCGGACACAGCCTCACCCCGGCGCCCGCCGCGCGAGCGGCGAAAACACGATTCCCCGATGGGGCGCGAAGCCCAGGCCGGCCGTGGACGGCAAGAGCAGGCGACCGTTGACGACTGCCGGCGGCGGGCCGGTGTCGGCGGCCAGCCACGTCGAGGTCGCCAGCCCGTGCGCCAGCCGATTGTCGATCGCGGCGGCCAGATGGGCCGTTGCGATGACGCCGCAGGCGCTTTCGATGCTGCTGGTGGTCACGCACTCGAGGCCGGCGCCGAGCGCCCGCTGGGCCAGCGCAAGGGCGGCTAACAGGCCGCCGCAGCGCGTCGGCTTGATCACCAGCCGGCGCACCGGCCTTGCGTCCATGAGGCGCTCGGCGTCGAACAGCGACGCCGATTCGTCGATCCCGATGGCGATCTTCGTTTGCGCCTGCAGGCGGTGCAACTGCTGTAGCGTTGGCTGGGCCAGCGGCTCTTCGAGCATCTCGATCGGCAGGTCAGCGCAGGCGTGCAGGAAGCTTTCGGCGGCAGCAAGGTTCCAGGCGCAGTTGGCGTCGAGTCGCAATTGAACGCCGGGCGGCAGCAGCGCCGCGACGCGTCGCAGGCGTGCGATTTCGTCGTCGATCGAAGCCACGCCGAGCTTGAGTTTGAGGACCCGGAAGCCCGCAGCACAGGCGGTGCGTACGCTCTCGTCGGCAAGCCAGGCGAGGCTGCCCAGGGCGGCATTCACCGCCACGTCGGTCGGCAACGGGGGCTGCCCAAGTCCTGGCTGATTGGCGCGCAGGCCGGCGGCAAGTGACCGTCCGGCGGCCTGCGCGGCGAGATCGAGAAGCGCGGTTTCGACCGCCAGTCGTGCCGCCGGAGCGTCGCCCGGATCGCCGAAGTCAGTGCTGATGAGTTGCAGAGCGTCTTCTGGCGACATGCCGATCAGACGTCGCGCCTGCGCGCCGAGTCGCGACCTGGCGTGCACGGGCGTTTCCGCTGGCTTCCCCGGTAGCGGCGCACAATCGCCGTAACCCCTCGCGCCACTCTCGCCATCGAGGCGCAGAAGCCAGCCTTGGCGCTTGCCGAAGCCGCCGGTCGCGGTCAGCCAGCTGGCGCGCAAGGGCAGGCGGTAGGGATGGATCGCGGCGGCAGTGATGTTCATCGAGCGAAGGAGGCAGTGACCAGGCGCAGGCGCTGCACGCGCACTTCGCGCTCCCTCCAGCCTACGGGCGGCGTCGATATTTCGAGAAATCCGGCGGCCGTTTCTCGAGCCAGGCGTTGCGTCCTTCCTGGCCTTCCTCGGTCATGTAGAAGAGGCCGGTGGCATTGCCGGCGAGTTCCTGGATTCCGGCCAGGCCGTCGGTGTCGGCGTTGAAGCCGGCCTTGATCATGCGCAGCGCCATGGGTGACAGGCGCAGCATGTCGCGACACCAGCGCACGGTTTCCTCCTCGACTTCGGGCAGCGGCACGACGATATTCACCAGACCCATGGCCAGCGCCGCGGCGGCGTCGTACTGGCGGCAGAGCAGCCAGATTTCCTTGGCCCTCTTCATGCCGATGGTGCGGGCCATGAGGCCGGCACCGAGACCGGCGTCGAAGCTGCCGACGCGCGGGCCGGTCTGCCCGAAACGGGCGTTGTCGGCGGCAATCGTCAGGTCGCAGACCAGGTGCAGGACGTGCCCGCCGCCGATGGCGTAGCCGGCGACCATCGCCACCACCGGTTTCGGGCAACGGCGAATCTGCATCTGCAGGTCGAGGACGTTGAGATGCGGCATGCCCGCCTCGTCGTGGTAGCCGCCATCGTCGCCGCGCACTGTCTGGTCACCGCCCGAGCAGAAAGCCTCGTGTCCGGCACCGCAGAGGACGATCACCCCGACCTCGGGATCGAACTGCGCCTGGTGGGTGGCGTCGATCAGCTGGGCAACGGTTTCCGGTCGAAAGGCATTGCGTCGCTCGGGCCGATTGATGACAATGCGGGCAATGCCTTCGGCAAAATCGTAGCGAATATCGGAGTAGGCCTTGCTGGCGGCGCGGGGCTGCCAGTCGAGAGCGGGGCGGATCATGGCGGCAGTTTCCTCGGCAAAGGGGGGACGGCGGGCAGTATAGCCGTTGCAGATCGTCAATCGACGATGACGCACGGCGGGGCTCGGGGACCTGTGTCCCGGATGGCGCCAAGTGCTTTCTACGCGGGAGGGTGGCATGCAGCGAAGAATCCTGGCGGGTGATCGACTGATAGCGGCCTTCCTGGCCGGCTGCGTCCTGTTCAATTATCCGCTGCTGGCGGTGTTCGACCGGCCCACGGAGGTGTTCAACATTCCCCTCCTTTATGTCTATATCTTTATCGCGTGGGCCTTCGTCATTGCCCTGATGGCCTGGGCCGTCGAACGTCGCCTCAAGTAGCTGGCGGCCATGCTTGAACCCCCCGTAGTCATCGCCGTCGCGCTGCTCTATCTCGGGCTGCTTTTCGCGGTGGCGTGGTGGGGCGACAAGCGCGCCGATCAGGGGCGTTCGATCATTGCCAGTCCGACCATCTACGCCCTGTCGATGGCCGTTTACTGCACCACCTGGACCTTCTACGGCAGCGTCGGTCGCGCTGCCGTGTCGGGAATCGGCTTCCTGCCGGTCTACCTCGGTCCGACGCTGGTCATGGCGCTCGGCTGGATCGTGCTGCTGAAGATGATTCGCATCGTCAAGGCCAACCGCATCACGTCGATTGCCGACTTCATTTCCTCGCGCTACGGCAAGAGCCACGGCCTCGGCGGTCTGGTGACGATCATCGCCGTCGTCGGCATCATTCCGTACATCTCGCTGCAACTCAAGGCGGTTTCCAATACCGTCAGCCTGCTGCTCAGCTATCCGGAAATCGTCATGCCACATCGCAGCGCGACGATGTCGGTGGGCGCGGACATCAGCTTCTACATTGCCTTGATCCTGGCCGCGTTCACCATCGTCTTCGGGACCCGGCATCTCGACGCCACCGAACGTCACGAAGGAATGGTCGCGGCGATTGCGCTGGAATCGGTGGTCAAGCTGGTCGCCTTCATGGCCGTCGGCGTGTTCGTCACTTACGGCATCTACAACGGCTTCGGGGACATCTTCGATCACGTCGAGGCCCACGACGAGCTGCGCCGTTTGCTGACGGCCATTCCCTCGGGGGCAGGCTATACGGGCTGGTTTTCGCTGATCGTCCTGTCCGGGCTGGCCATTCTCTTCCTGCCGCGACAGTTTCAGGTGGCCGTCGTCGAGAACGTCAACGAGGCACACCTGAAGCGGGCGGCGTGGATGTTCCCGCTGTACCTGCTGTTGATCAACGTTTTCGTCCTGCCGATCGCCGTCGGCGGGCAGCTGCATTTCGCCGGGCAGGGCGTCGATGCCGATACCTTCGTTCTGACCTTGCCGATGTCACAGCGCCAGGAGGGTCTGACGCTACTGGTCTTCATCGGGGGTTTGTCGTCGGCCACCGGCATGGTCATCGTCGAGACCATTGCCTTGTCGACGATGGTCTGCAACGACCTGGTGATGCCCATGCTGCTGCGCCACAAGCGTGCCGCGCTCGCCGAGTCGAAGGACCTCTCCGGGCTGCTGCTCGGTATCCGGCGCGGCGCCATCGTCGTCATCCTGCTCCTTGGTTACCTCTACTTTCGGCTGGCGGGCGAGGCCTACGCGCTGGTCGCCATCGGCCTGATCAGTTTCTCGGCCGTGGCGCAGTTTGCGCCGGCGCTGATCGGCGGCATGTACTGGCGCGGCGGAACGCGTGGTGGCGCGCTGGCCGGTCTGAGCGCCGGCTTTGCGGTCTGGGCCTACACCCTGCTGCTGCCGTCGTTCGCAAAATCCGGCTGGCTTCCCGGTGATTTTCTCGCCCAGGGATTTTTCGGGGTCGACCTCCTGCGGCCGCAGCAACTGTTCGGTCTGACCGGCATCGACGAGATTTCGCACTGCCTGTTCTGGAGCTTCCTTGCCAATATCGGCGCCTACGTCGGGGTGTCGCTGCTGCGCCCGCCCATGGTTGCCGAGGCGACGCAGGCGACCCTGTTCGTCGACGCGCTGTCGGATCCCGGGCAGGGCGGGGCGATACTCTGGCGCGGGCGGGCGCAGGTCAGCGACCTGCAGGAACTGGTCGGGCGCTTCCTTGGCCCGACGCGCGCGCAGGCGGCGTTTGCCGCTTTCGCCCGCCGTCATGGACGCGACGGCAACTCGACGCCGGAGGCCGATGCCAAGCTGGTGCAGTTCGCCGAATCCCTGCTCGCCGGAGCGATCGGTAGCGCTTCGGCGCGGGTGATGGTCGCCTCGGTGGCCAAGGAGGAGCCGCTGAGCATCGAGGAAGTGATGCACATCCTCGACGAAGCGTCGCAGCTGCGCACCTACAGCCGCGAACTCGAGCGCAAGTCACGCGAGCTGACCGCAGCGACGCTGGAACTGCAGGAGGCCAACGAGCGCCTCCAGGAGCTCGATCGCGTCAAGGACGACATCATGTCCTCGGTGACGCACGAGCTACGCACACCGCTGACGTCGATCCGCGCTTTTTCGGAGCTGCTGCGCGACGATCCGAAGATGCACCTTGCCGACCGCGAGCGTTTTCTTGGCTTGATCGTCAGCGAGGCCGAGCGTTTGACACGCTTGATCAACCAGACCCTCGATCTCGCGAAAATCGAGTCCGGCAGAGCCGACTGGAACGGCTGCGAGCTCGACCTGAAAGAAGTCGTCGAACAGTCGATCGCTGCCACCAGCCAGCTGGTGCGCGAGAAAGAGGCGCACGTCGAGGTCGATCTGCCCGATAATCTACCGCTGATTCTCGCCGATCGGGATCGCTTGATTCAGGTCATGCTGAATCTGCTCTCCAATGCGGTGAAGTTCCTGACGCCGGGTAGTGGTCGCATTCGCGTCACCTTGAGTCGGCGGGACGATGGCCTGGAAGTCAGCGTTGCCGACAACGGTCCCGGGATTCGCCCGGAAGATCAGCAACTGGTTTTCGAAAAGTTCCGCCAGGTAGGCGATACGATGACCGCCAAGCCGTCCGGCACGGGTCTTGGGCTGCCGATCAGCCGGCGCATCGTCGAACACTTCGGTGGCCAGTTGTGGGTCGAGAGCGTCCCCGGCGAGGGCGCGACATTTCGTTTCACCCTGCCATTTGCGCCGGCGCAGCCGCCAGCGGATGCGTCGCCAGCCGCGTAGTTCGTTTAGCGTTTTCATTCATGAGCGGAGTGTTGATGAGCAAGAAGATACTGATTGCCGACGACGAGCAAAACATTGTCATTTCGATCGAGTTCCTGCTGCGCCGGGAGGGTTTCGAGGTGCTGGTGGCCGGCGATGGGGAAGAAGCGCTGGCCAGGGTGCGCGCCGAAAAACCTGATCTCGTCCTGCTCGACGTGATGATGCCCAAGATGAACGGCTTCGACGTCTGCCAGGCATTGCGCGCCGACCCCGAGCTCAGCGCCACGCGCATCCTGATGTTGACCGCCAAGGGGCGGGACACCGAAGTCAGCAAGGGTCTCGGACTCGGTGCCGACGGTTACATGACCAAGCCCTTCTCGACCAAGGAGCTGCTCGCCGAGGTGCGCAAGCTCCTGGAGACCTAGGTGCAGGCCAGGCGCAAGCTGTACCTGGCAGCGGCGTGTGCCGGTCTGTTTGTGCTTGTCGTGGTGGTTGCGACGGCAGCCGTAGTGTGGGCCACCGGGGCCGATGCGAGCGGCGGCGGCTGGTCGACCGAGGGCAGGATCTTTGTCCTCGTGATGTTTACGCTGGCGGCGAGTGGCGGCGCTTACCTGGTCATCGCCGCCTCGTATGCGCGCTACGTCAACGCGCCACTGCGCATGGCCGAGGACCTGGCGGCAATGACCGCCCACAGCGGCCTGCGCCTGGCCGAGCCAGCGACGCCCGAACTGCGCGCCCTCGGGCAGGCGGCGAACCAACTGCTCGCCGCACGCGACGCGCTGGAGCACGATGTCGCCGAGCGCGTGCGCGAAGCCCGCGCGTCGCTTGAAGAGGAGCGCAGCCGTCTCGCCGCACTGATGGCCGATCTCAGCCAGAGCGTCGTGGTCTGCAACCTGGATGGTCGCGTGCTGCTCTACAACCAGCGCGCCAAGCAGGAACTTTCTGCCGGATCCGACGGCAGCCATGGCGAATTGCTGGGCCTCGGGCGTTCAATCTATACGGTATTTGATCGGGCGCTGCTCGAGCATGCGCTGGAGCGCCTGCAGTCGGCGAGTCGCGACGAGTCGGGCGCCGAGCGCAAGAAGCTGCTCGGCTCGGCGCAGTTCGTCACTGCCACCCGCGCCGGCCGCTTGATGCGCGCCCACATGTCGCCGGTGCTGGGCCGTGACGGGCAGCCCGGGGCGCAGGTTGCCGGCCTTTCGATCACCGGTTTCGTGCTCGTTCTCGACGACGTGACGAGCACCAACGAGCGGCATGCACGCCGCGATGCGCTGATCCAGTCGCTGATCGAAGGCGGGCGCGGACCGTTGGGGAGCTTGCGCGCGGCGTCCGAAATGCTTTCCGACTTCTCGGACATGCAGCCGCAGCAGCGTGATCGCTTCCTCGGCGTGATCCGCGACGAGGCGAGGGCGCTTTCTGACCAGTTCGAGAAAGCGGCGGCAGCCTTCTCCAACGATCTGCGCGAGCGCTGGCTGCTCGAGGAGATACTGGGCGCCGAGCTCGTCGAAGTGGCTGCCCGGCGGATTGCCGAGCGCGGCAACGGCGGGCAGCGCAAGCTGGCGGTCAAGCCCGAGAATATCGATGAAGGCCTTTGGCTGCGCGTCGACAGTTTCGGACTTCTGCAAGCACTGAGCTATCTGGCGCTGCGTCTGCAGGACGAGTACGAGGTGCGCGAAGTGCGCCTGTCTCTGAAGCGCAGCGGTCACCTGGCACAGCTCGATCTGTACTGGATGGGTACCTTCCTGAACAATGAATCGGCGATGGTCTGGCTGCAGGACCCGATGAACATCGGCGGCGAAAACTCGCCACTGAGCGTCGTTGACGTCATCGAACGCTGCAACGGCGAGATCTGGTTTCAGCGCGAGCGCGTCTCGCATCGGGCTTTCTTCCGCACCATGCTACCGGCGGCCGAGGCGCCCAGCGACCGGCCGCAGACGATCGTTTCCGCGGCCGAAGGCGAACGCCCGGAATTCTACGACTTCGATATCTTTCGCTGGTCGGCAGGCAGCCACGAGCTCGACGATCGGCCGCTCGCCGAGCTCTCGTACACCGTTTTCGATACCGAAACGACCGGCCTGGAGCCTTCCGCCGGCGACGAGATCATCCAGATCGGTGCGACGCGCATCGTCAATCGTCGCTTGCTCCGTCACGAGTACTTCGATCAGCTGGTTGACCCGAAGCGCCCGCTGTCGCAGCAATCAGTGAAGGTTCACGGCATCACCCGCGAACTGCTCAGCGGACAGCCGGTGATCACGACCGTCCTGCCGACCTTCCACGCTTTTTGTGCGGACACCGTTCTGGTTGGTCACAACGCCGCCTTCGACATGCGTTTCCTGCAGATGAAGGAGCGCCAGACCGGCCTGCGCTTCGATCATCCTGTCCTCGATACCCTGCTGCTTTCGGCGGTTCTGCAGCCCAACCAGAATACTCACCGCCTGGAGGCTATCGCCGAGCGCCTCGGGGTCTCGGTTTTCGGACGTCATACGGCGCTTGGCGATGCGATGGTCACCGGGGAAGTCTTTCTGAAGATGTTGCCCCTGCTCGCCGACATGGGGATCACGACGCTGCGGCAGGCGCGCGAAGCCAGTGAGAGAACCTACCATGCCCGACTCCGATATTGAGCACAGCGCACGCGTAAGCCCCTTCTCGCCCTATGTCGGGCTGCGCCATCTGGTGCGCGGCTTGCCGTTGATGGTCGGACCATCGACCAGTGTGCGCGAGACGCTGCAACTGCTCGACAGAACGCATGGCGATGCGGTGGTGGTGGTCGACGAAGGCAGCCGGGTACCGCTGGGCATCATCACCCTGCACGACGTTGTGCGCCGTGTGGCCATTGAAGCCTGTGACCTGCAGGCGCCGATCGCGGCGGTGATGACCAGCGGCCTGATTACCATGCCGGCCAACAGTACGGCGCACCAGGCCAGTGTGGTGATGGTGCGGCGCGGCGTGCGCCATCTCGTGCTGACCGAAGCGGATGGCAGCTACTTCAACGTCGTTTCGCAGACCGATCTGTATACCCTGCCGGGTGCGCAGAGCACCGATCTCGTCAAAGCGATCCTCGCCGCGCGCGATTTGCCGACATTGGTCCTCCTGGCTGCCGAGATCCGCGCGCTGGTCGGCCGCCTGGTCGCCGAGCGGGTGAGCGCCGACGCGCTCTGCAACCGCCTCTCGTCGCTCAACGATCTGCTCACCCTGCAGGTCATCGAACTGGTCGCCGGCCAGTTCGAGCTGCCCTACGTTCAGTGGTGCTGGCTGGTGTTCGGTTCCGAAGGGCGGCTGGAGCAGACCCTGGCCACCGACCAGGACAATGGCCTGATCTTCGCCGCCGACTCGGACGAGCACGCGGCGCGGCTGCGCAACGCCTTCCTGCCTTTTGCCCGCGCCGTGAACGAGGCCCTCGACGCCTGCGGTTTTCCGCTGTGCAAGGGCGAGATCATGGCCAGCAATCCGCAGTGGTGTCTTTCTGCCAGCGAATGGCGAGCCGCGTTTTCAGGCTGGCTGGAAAGCCCGCAACCGGAAGCCTTGCTCAATGCGAGCATCTTCTTCGATCTGCGCGGCCTGTATGGGCAGGAGTCGCTGGCCGACGACCTGCGCAGCTGGCTTCTGGAGCGTGCGCACAGCTACCCGATTTTCCTGCGCGCGATGGTCGAGAACACGCTCAACTGGGAGTCGCCGCTGAACTGGTGGAAGGGATTTCGCACCGATCTCGACAAGGAGTTCCCGCACACCATCGACCTCAAGAAGCACGGCTCCCGCCCCTTCGTCGACGCCGCACGGGTCTACGCCCTGGCCCGGCAGATCCCGGATACGAATACCGTCGAGCGGCTGCGCGTGACCGGTGAACAGACCGGTGTTGGCGCCTTCGACATGACGGCGCTGATCGACGCTTTTCAGCATATCCAGCGTCTTCGCCTGCAACGGCAGGCGAGCAGCGCGGCGGACGCCATTTCCAACCGCGTCGATCCCGACGAACTGCATGAACTGGATCGCCTGATCCTGAAGGAAGCGCTAAAACAGATTGCCTATCTGCAGAAGCGCCTGGTACGCGAGTACGCCCCGGCATAGATGAGCTGGGGCGCCGGCGGCGTTCAGCCGCCGGCGCGGGAGCGGAAGCTGGCCGGTACGGGCGCGACTTTGCGTGCTGCGTAGTCGAAGAAGACGATGCCCGTCTTGCCGCGCGCGACTTCACGCTGGCTGAGCTTCTCGTGCATGCGCCAGGGCAGGTCGCAGCCCTTGCCGGAAAAATCGCTGGCCGCCATGTCGACGACCATCACTTCGCCGTGAAAGGCCTCGGACCTGTACTGCACTGCCGCGTCGGCGATGACGATGCCGACGCCCTCGACGTTCAGCTCGGTATAGCCCAGGCTCATGAAAAACCGCGCGCGCGCCTCTGAAACGAGCGCTAACAGCAAGGCATTGTCGAGGTGCCCGGCATAGTTCATGTGGCTGAGATAGAGTGTCATCTCGGTCGAGTAGGCGAAATGCTCGGGGAGGTCGATCTGGATTCTGGGCATCCTGGGGTCCGTGGCGGCTGGCTGTATCCGGGGGGATCGTACGTCACGCGCCACTTCCTGTCACGGCCCGCACGTCATTGCCAGGAGGGTAGCGCTATGGAGCCGGTGAAATCCTGCCACCAGGCAGGTTTCGCGCTTCGCGCTGCTGTCTGGATCGCTGATGAAAGTCGCATCAGGATTGCAGCACTACAACCGCGCCGCACTCTCCCCGAGCCTCGTCGGCGAGGGGAGAGCGCGGCGCGTGGGGGGAGAGGTGGCCGGCTGGGTCAGCTTCAGAGGCCGCTCTTGGCATCCACCAGCAGGGTCCGGAAAAACCGCTCGAAGCCACTGGCTGCGAAATCAAGCACCTTGCCGGGGAAGGTGGTGAAGAGTTCGCGAATCGCGGCGTTGCGCTCGCGATGAGCACGCTCCGTGATCATGGTCATCTGCTCGTAGCTGAGGGGGGTTTTCATTTTGTCTTGTGTTCCTGTACTGTCGCGAAGTGCTGAGGGTTCTGCTTCAAGAGCACTGTAAGCAGTGCTCTTGCTTGCTCGGTGGCCGAAGGTCAAACGAAGGCCGAGGTGTCGAAAGTGTTCGGGCGGCTGCCTTCGCTGCTCAGGTGGTATCCGTGCTGCTTCTCTGGTTGCCGGGTGTTCGGGCTGCCTTTTTCCATCCAGTCGAGCACCTTGTGCATGGCGGTGGCAATCGCTCTGCCAGCGGCGATGCTACGTTCCCTGCGGGCGCGCTCGATGATCATTGCGATCCGGTCATGGTTGAGGTCGGTTTTCATTTGGGTTTCCTTCTGTCCTTGCGTTGTTCCCGGTTCTCCGAGAGTTCGCCGTCACTGTATTTGTTGGCCGCCGTGCCGGCAAACGATCAAATGTCAGCCGATGCATGAGAATATCTCATTCATATGACTTACCGTCTGCCGCCCCTAAGTTCGCTGCGCGCTTTCGAAGCGGCTGCCCGCCACCTCAGCTTCAAGGACGCCGCTGCCGAGCTTTCGGTGACGCCAACGGCGATCAGCCACCAGATCCGTGGCCTCGAGGAATACCTGGACTTTCCGCTCTTCAAGCGGCTGACGCGTGCCCTGGAACTGACGCGCGAAGGTCGGGTCATGCTCCCCAAGGTGCGCGAGGGGCTGGAGTGTTTCGCTGCCGCCATCGAGAGCACGCGCCAGGTCGTCTTCGGTGGGCGTCTGGTGGTGACCTCGCCGCCGGCTTTCGCCGCGCGCTGGCTGATTCGGCGTCTGCCCGATTTCACTGCCACGCATCCCGAGATCCGACTGCGCATGGCCACTTCGCTCGACACCATCGATAGCGTCGACGCAGCACATGTCTCGGGCCTCGCGCGCGTCGATGTCCGCGACGACAAGACCGAGACCTTTATCCGCTACGGTAGTGGGCACTACGACGGCTGCCGCGTCGACCGGCTCTTTGCGCCTGCGTATACGGCCGTCTGCAGCCCGCTCCTGCTGAAAGGAATGCGGCCCCTGAACGTGCCGGCCGATCTGCGCCGTCACAATCTTCTCCACAACCAGGCCGACTCGGGCACTGACCAGCACGACCTCGCGACCTGGGACCAGTGGCTGCAGGTGGCCGGCGTTACCGGCATCGATGCCGATGGCGGCACCCAGATCAGCGACCCTGGGCTGCTCCTCTCGGCGGCCATCGACGGCGTTGGCGTTGCTCTGGCGTCGAAACAGCTGATTGAGGGCGAAGTGGCTGCCGGTCGCCTGGCCATGCCTTTCGACATCGTCATCCGCCCGGCGCAGGCCTATTACCTGGTCGTTCCTGAAGCCGTCGCCGAGCGTACGGTGGTCAGCGCCTTCCGCAAATGGTTGCTCGCCGAGGCCGCGAAGGTGCGCGAGGGGTAGCGCGACGCCAGCCGCGTAGCAGCTGGCGTCGTTTCGCTTTCGGCGCTGCCTGAATGCTGCGCAGCGACGATGCGAGGACTTGCCGGCCCAGCGGGCAGCCGCCGGACGTTGGTGCTCAGGAAGCGCCGAGCATGGTCGCTGCGTCTTCGCTGACCGGCGCTGACCCGGCCGCCGGCCTGACGGCTGGCTTGGCGCTTGTTTTTGCGACGCTCTTGTTCACCGCTGGCGCGTCATCGCTGCGGGTCAGCTTGCGCACCTCGGTGGTCAGCTGGCCAAGGCGGGCGGCGAGATGCTGGACATCGCGCTTGCTGGCCAGAACCATGAAATTCAGTGGCTGCAGCAAGCGATCCCTGAACAGCCGTTCGCCACGATCAAAGCTCTCGTTGGCCGTGCTCACCAGTTCAGCCGAGGTTTGCTTGATCTGCCGACGAGCTTTCGGGCGCAGGGCCTTGCCTTCCTCGACCAGCGTTGCAAACGCCCGGGCGCTGGTCCTGGTGGCCAGCGAGTAGGCGCCAAGGCCACACAGCCACAACTTGCGCACCGATTCCTGAGCGCCGGCAAGAAATTGCTCGTTGCCAGGGCGATCGACCAATGTCGTCTGTCTCTTGCTCATTTCGTTTCTCCTTTGTCCGACTGGACGTGAAATTTCCTGCAACTGCCAGTGCAGCTGACAAAAGCGAGTCTAGCGACGATCGCTAGAGGGCACACACTAAATCCCTGGGTGTTTTCCTCTAAAGTGGCGGCTGTTCGATGTTGTATGCTTGCCGCTTGCAGGCGCCGAAGGTGGCCATCGGGGCCGCCGCCCATTGGTGTCTCGGCGCAGAGCACACGAAGGAAGAAGAGTGCCTCGATGAACAAACTGTCATTGCTCGATCTCGCCTTCTTCGTCGCCGAATCGGCGGCCAGCCCGAAACATGTCGGCGGCTTGATGATCTACAAGCGGCCCGCCAGGTCGCCGGCCAGCTTTGTCTCGGATCTGTACCGGGAGCTGCTCAGCTGCAGCGACGTCCAGGCGCCGTTCAACCGCATCGTCCACTTCTCGCTTACCGGCATGCCGACCTGGCGGGAGAGCGACGCCGTCGACCTCGATCAACACCTCTTCCAACACCGGCTGCGGCGCGGCCACAATGGCCGGCCGGAACTCTATCGGCTGGTTTCCGAGCTGCATCAACCGATGCTCGACCGTTCGCGACCGCTATGGGAAGTGCACCTTATCGACGGCCTGAGCGAACGGCGTTTTGCCATTTACGTCAAGATGCATCATGCCAGCGCCGATGGCGTCACGATGGTGCGCTGGGCCGCCGATTCGCTGGCCTTGACGGCGAGCGATCTTGAACTGCGGCCGCTGTGGTCGGTTCGCCACGGGGCCGCCGACAGCAAGCGGAATCGGCTCAAGGCGAAGGTGACGCAGTCCCTGCTCGGCGACCTCGCGGGTGCCGGCCAGCGCCTGCTGGGAATCGCTCGCCTGGCCGCGATGCTCGCGCTGGAAGGCGCCAAGCTGACCAAGAACGCCATTTCTCTGCCTTTTGTCGCCGACGGTAACACGCCGCTGACCGGGCAGGTGACCGCAGGTCGGCAGTTTGCGACGGCCAGCGTCGCCATGGTGCGCGTCAAGGAGGTCTGTGCCCGGACGCGGTCGACGCTGAACCATGTCGCACTGACCTGTCTCGATGGCGCCTTGCACCGCTATCTGCACGACGAAGGCGTCGCGCTGGCCAGACCGATCACCATCCAGATGCCGGTCAATCTGCGCAAGGTCGGCGAACACGGCACCGGCAACAAGATCGGCATCATCCCGGTCGAATTGTCGGCGCCCACCGACGACCCCTATGTGCGCCTGCGCAACATCGGTTTTTCCCTGCGCAATGTGCGCTCGATGATCGACAGCGTCGCACCCGACGCGATCGAGTCCTACACGCTGATCACCGGCGTCGTTGCACAGCTCGCCGAGATGCTGAGGCTCAGCGAACGGCTGCCGCCGATCGGCAACACGCTGGTCTCCAATATTCCCGGGCCGCCCGAGTTTCTCTACCTCAAGGGCGCCCGCATGGAGGAATTGCACCCGATCAGCACGCTACCGGCCGGAAATCTCCTCAACATCACCCTCTTCAGCTACGCCGGCCAGCTCGTCTTCGGCCTGATTGCCAGCGACGAACTGCCCAACCTCGAGCGCCTGGGTCTCTACGTGGGCGAAGCATTCAGCGAACTCGAAGAAGCGGTTTTCGACGCCCACCGGCCCGTTTCCTGACGACATGTCGTTGCCCGAAATCCGGGCAAAAAAAAGACCGGGCATTGCACCCGGTCAAATGCTCGGCTTTCATCTTGCGCGAGGGCCAGTTGCGGCCCTCACGATGCCCTTGCTACAGCGCAGCAGCAAGGTGTCGCGCGATTCCGAGCATGACACCAGCGACGTGGTGTCACTTCACCCACTGGAAGAAATACGTAAGAACAAGGAAGCCTGTTTGCCCAGCACCGCCAGTTCCGCCTCGAACTCTTCGAAGGGCATGTCCGTGAGTTCCGGCAAGCGTCGCTCGGCCTTGTGCCGGCGTTCCGGCGTTTTCCCGGGCGGACCGATATCGTGCTTGCGGCGGTCTGCTTTGCTGCGTGTTTTCTGTTCGCTCATCCGATGAGTCCCTGCTGTGCGTGCTCTGGAAGTGATGGACGAAAGATAGCGCTGCCCCGCCATGGCTTCCGTGCGCAATTTCACGGCCTCAATAAATCAGTGATTTCGAGCTGCCGCGTGGGCGCCGCGAGCGCGATCCGGAAAAGCTGCTAGCATGCGTCGGTCGTCGGCATGGGCGTTGCCCGCAGGCCGACGCACGCCCGTGAACGACGTGAAAAGAGAAATGAACGACCTGTTTGCCGAGAAGCGTTCCGACGCACCGCTGGCCGAGCGTCTGCGTCCACGCAGCCTGTCCGAGGTCATCGGACAGGCGCATCTGCTGGCCGCCGGCAAGCCGCTGGAGATGGCCTTTCGTTCCGGGCAATTGCACAGCATGATCCTCTGGGGCCCGCCCGGGGTCGGCAAGACGACGCTGGCGCGACTGATGGCCGACGCCTTCGACGCCGACTTCATCGCACTCTCGGCGGTCTTCTCGGGGGTCAAGGAGATTCGCGAGGCCGTCGCCCGCGCCGAGCTGACGCGCGCGCACAACGGCCGGCGCACGATTCTCTTCGTCGATGAAGTGCATCGCTTCAACAAGGCACAGCAGGACGCTTTCCTGCCCTATGTCGAAGGCGGGCTGCTGACTTTTGTCGGTGCCACGACCGAGAACCCGTCCTTCGAGGTCAACTCGGCGCTCCTCTCACGCGCCGCGGTCTACGTGCTGCAGCCGCTCTCCAGCGAGGAGATCGGGCAGCTCCTCGAACGCGCCCGGGCACGGGTTCTGCCCGAGCACCGTTTCGACGAAGACGCGCGCGCGCGTCTGATCGGCCTCGCCGATGGCGACGCGCGACGCCTGCTCAACCACCTCGAACAGCTCGCCACCGCCGCCTCGACGGCCGCCGTGACGACGATCGACGGCGCTTTCGTCGACACCACCATGGCCCAGAATCTGCGGCGTTTCGACAAGGGTGGCGACGCTTTCTACGAGCAGATTTCGGCATTGCACAAGGCGGTGCGCGGTTCGTCTCCCGACGCCGCGCTGTACTGGTTCTGCCGCATGCTCGACGGTGGCGCCGACCCGCGCTACCTGGCGCGCCGCGTCGTGCGCATGGCCTGGGAAGACATCGGCCTGGCCGACCCGCGCGCGGCGCGCATCGCCCTCGACGCCGCCGAGACTTTCGAACGCTTAGGCTCGCCGGAAGGCGAGCTGGCGCTTGCCGAAGCGGTGCTCTACCTGGCCATGGCCGCCAAGTCAAACGCCGCCTACCTCGCGTATAATGCGGCGCGGAGTTTCATCGCCGCAGACGCTTCGCGGCCGGTACCGGTTCACCTGCGCAACGCGCCGACGCGGCTGATGAAGACGCTCGGCTACGGCAAGGACTACCGCTACGCGCACGACCAGGCCGACGCCTACGCCGCCGGCGAGAACTATTTCCCGGAAGGCATGCCGGTCGTCGAGTGGTACCGACCGGTCGAGCGTGGGCTTGAAATCCGGATCGGTGAAAAGCTTGCGCAGTTGCGCGCGCTCGATCGCCGGGCGAAGGAAAAGAGAGACGACACCGATCTGGCCTAGCGGCCGACCACAACATCATTTCGCTCGCGCGCAGCCGTTCCGGCGACCTGCGCGAGCAGCGGAAGAGGGCGGAAGCGCGCAGCGCGATCGCCAAGCTGAGGACTGAGCATGCTCGACATCCAACACCTGCGCAGCGACATCGACGCCCTCGCCGAGCGCCTGGCAACCCGCGGTTTCGTACTCGACAGGACGACTTTCCAGAATCTGGAAAGCGAGCGCAAGACGCTGCAGACCCGGACCCAGGATCTGCAGGCCAGCCGCAACAGCCTCTCCAAGCAGGTCGGCATGCTCAAGGGCCGCGGCGAGGACGCCGCGCCGGTGATGGCCCAGGTGGCGGCGCTGAAGAGCGAACTGGAAGCCAACGAGCTTCGTCTCGGCGAACTGCTCCAGGAACTCGACGCCTTCCTGGCCGTGCTCCCCAACCTGCCGGACGAGAGCGTGCCGATCGGCAAATCGGAAGCCGACAACGTCGAAGTCAGGAGCTGGGGCGCGCCGCGCGCCTTTGACTTTGCCGTCAAGGATCACGTCGATCTCGGTGAAGCGCTCGGCGAGCTTGATTTCGCCACCGCGGCGAAGATCGCCGGCACGCGCTTTTCATTGCTGCGCGGGCAACTGGCGCGCCTGCATCGTGCGCTTGCCCAGTTCATGCTCGACACGCATACCGTCGAGCATGGGTATACCGAGGTGTACGCGCCGTATCTGGTCAACGCCGCCAGCCTGCACGGTACCGGACAGCTGCCAAAATTCGAGGAAGACCTGTTCAAGATCATGCGCGCCGACGCCGAGCCGCTGTATCTGATCCCGACCGCCGAAGTGCCGGTGACGAACATCGTTCGTGGCGAGATTCTCGCCGCCGACGCGCTGCCGCTCAAACTCGTCTGCCATACGCCGTGTTTTCGCTCCGAGGCCGGTTCCTACGGTCGCGATACGCGCGGCATGATCCGCCAGCACCAGTTCGACAAGGTCGAGCTGGTGCAAATCGTTGCTCCCGAAGCCTCGCTGGCGGCGCACGAAGAACTCACCGGCCACGCCGAAACCATCCTCGAAATGCTCGAACTGCCGTACCGGCGCGTCACCCTGTGCAGCGGCGACATGGGATTCTCGGCGACCAAGACCTACGATCTGGAAGTCTGGTTGCCGGCGCAGAACGCCTATCGCGAGATCTCTTCATGTTCCAACTTCGGCGCCTTCCAGGCCCGCCGCATGCAGGCACGCTATCGCAACGAGCGCAATCGGACCGAACTGGTGCATACCCTCAACGGTTCGGGCCTGGCCGTCGGACGGACGCTGGTGGCGATCATGGAAAACTTCCAGCACCCCGATGGCAGCGTCAGCGTCCCGGCTGTCCTGCGTCCCTACATGGGGGGGCTGGAGCGCATCGGCGCTTCGTGAGCAGGCCGCCTGGCGAGCGCTGACAGCGCGTTTCGGGCAGCGCGAAGAATATCGCCGCCGGCGCATCATGCGGCGCTTCTTGTGCTAACATTGCGCCCCGTCGGAGAGGTGGCAGAGTGGCCGAATGTACCTGACTCGAAATCAGGCGTAGGTGTGAGCCTACCGAGGGTTCGAATCCCTCCCTCTCCGCCAAACGCCTAGCAACTGCGGGCGTTGTAGGCCTGTAACGAGAAATGTATGCCTATAAGTATTCCTGGTGTGGTTTGGTGCGGTCAAGTGCCGCTAAGCCCACTTCGTTTGCAAGGCAACCAGCAGTACGTTGCGACCGCTAGCCGCATGATCATACCTTGACCGTCAAGCCCTCATGTGGCCACTCTGGCGGCCATTCGGCGTAACGCCTATAGCGCCCTTCATCGCACCCGAATTCCTACCCTCCGCGCGCTCCTGAAGCCATCGTCCGCATAGTGCCGATACGACGGCCGTCCTTGACGTTTGGCAGCACTCTACACCCGCCAGACGGGGGTGCTTTTCTGGCATCGCTCAGCTAAAGGGGGCGCACCAAGTGCCTTAGAAATTTGCACGCAATCCGGCACTTTTCAAATTCCCAGTGGGTCGGGGGAATACCGCAAAAAACGCTACTCGATCGCTTGGTGGCTAGAACCATCAGCGTAGCTGCTCGCCGGCGCAGGGAAAAATCGCCATTGTGCATTTGGAATGACGTAATATCGGGGCTCGCGCAAATGTCATCAACTTGGGGAGGTGAATGGAACATGGTCAAGTCGAAGAATCCGGGGGCGGGCAGCATTCGACGTCCATCGTCCAAAGCGCTAGCGCTCTCTGCAGTCGTGGTGTTGACTGCCTGTGCAACTCAATACAGCGAAGCACCGATCGCGACCAATTTCCCCACCAGTAAGCAGCACAAGTTGCAGGCGGGTTTCCACTGGAATGCCATCGCGGACAACGCCGCGGGCACGCTGATCAACTCGCTCAAGTTGGGCAAGGGTTGTCTCGCGCCGCAGCGTGAGTGTGAGCGTGTCTACGTAAGACAGACCAACGACCCGTCGGCGTTTGCGCAGGCTTTTCGCACCGCCTTCATCACGTCGCTGGTGAATGCCGGTCTGAGCGTAGCGAAAAAGCCGGCCGGCGCGACCGAGGTGGACTTCGACATCCAGGTCGTGAATTTCTCACCCCGCCGGCCGGATGGTACGTTCAATAGCGCGACGGTGATTTATGCCGGACTTTGGGGATTGTCAGGTGTTTGGGAGAGCGCCTCGCCCGGTGCGGCCGGCGTTCTTGCCGTGGGCGCCTTCGATGCCCACCGCTGGTTGACGTCGGAGATGGCTAGCGGCTCGACGCCACAGCTCGAAGTAATCGTCACGGTCTCAGCCAGTGACGCGACGCAATATCTCGGCCGTGCCACCAACGTCTATTATGTTGCTGACAGCGACGTCAATTTGTATGTGCCGCCGCAACCGCCGTCCCTCTACAGCATCTCGGTTACGGGAGGGCAATGATGATCAAGCTATTTCTGCTGGCTGGCGTGGCGACTGCCAGCCTATTAACCGGTTGTGCCACGGAAGGCACTCGTGCTCCTGAACCGACCTATGAAACGGTCGCCAAGAGCGAGTTCGTGGCCACCAACTATGGTGCCGCCGACGCCTTGATATCTCAATTCGGCAGCGGTGCAGGTGGTGGCCCGCTTATTATTGCGACGGTCGTAAACATCGATGCACTGAATAAATCGTCGACTCTTGGCCGGCTGATTTCAGAGCACATATCGGCTCGCTTCTCGCAGCGCGGATTCAGCATGGTCGAAATGAAGTTCGGCAGCAACGTCTACATGCGGCAGGGTGAGGGCGAGCTTGTTCTTACCCGTGAAATCGCCGAAGTGGCCCGTGTAAACAAGGCGCAAGCCGTGATTCTTGGCAGCTATGGCGTGGGCGGTTCCTCGGTTTACGTAAACATGAAAATCGTCCAGCCCGGTAGCAACTACGTGGTTGCCGCATATGATTTCGTGCTTCCCAACAACAACGAAATCCGCAGCATGCTGAGTCGCGCCGTCAGGTAGCTCTTGTTGGTGTCCGGATCGCGGGCTTGGTCAGGTGGCACTGAACGAGGCCGCGGTGTTTCCCCGGGCGAATCCGAGTTCAGCTATCGAAGGATAGGAGTCCAACGGCCGGCACCAGGCGTCACGGTCATTACAGCAGCATCAACAAGCCCGTTGAGGGCGCCCGCCCTATGATTGCGGTTTCAATTCGGCAAGAAGGCGAGTCAAAGCGGCTAACCATCGCCGCATCGCGATACCGCCCTGACTTTGCATGCCGTGTTTGTAGCCCCTCATGGCACTCCGGCGCTTTCCGTCTACCGTCAATGGTCCGGGCTGCGTGCCGAGCGCACGGTTCCAGAGTTGCATCTCTGTGGCTCGCGTTCGGAGTCTTGCCCGTTCCTCAACACTCAAGCGCTTTGGCATTCCGTACTCTCTCGGTTAGTTGGCAGATCGCCCCTAGGCATCCTTGCAAGGCGTGCTGACAGCTCAGCGCAGCCTTGCATAGTGCGGTGGCGTGGCTCTGTCGGGGTTCCGTGGCGGCACGCGCTGCAAAGTGCAGCCACAGGCCCTCCAAAAGCGTTGATTGCCGCGTAAGCGAATCGAGTATTTCTTCGTTGGGGTCGTCGTGAAGGGCGCGGCTATGTGCCGCCAACGTATTGAAGGCGTCCATGGGCAAGATCCCGTCGCCGGCCAGCGCCGCTAGGACCTGGCAAGCGGCCGCTGTCGGATCATGGTCTAGCCCGAGGGCATTCGTGCGCGGGACGCGGGGCAAGCCCTCCAAGTTTGGGTCATGCCGGCGAGGTGTCGCAAGGTGTTCTGAGGCTGATGGGGTCAGGTTCATTGCAAGGCTCTTTCACAATACACTAAGGGGAACTCTGGGGATTCGTTCCCAGATTCCTAGTAGTGTATACAGGACGGAATTGTGGGAACGCCTTAATAATCAATGGCTTGAAGAGTTCCCGCCCGCTTGGGAACGGGAACTCGGGAACGGCTCGAACTACCTGTTTATTAATCCATTTTTCGTTACCAGAGTTTCGGGAACGGGCAGGATTAGCGGTAATGGGAATGGGCAGGAACGTGTCATTGACATGTTGCAGGGCCATTTTCTGCGGTAGACAGGCACGAAGATGTCAGAACTAAGCGCCCGTCTTCGATCAGCTTGTTAGCAAGCCCCTCCAGATCGCTCCGAGACTTGCGATATAGCCCACCAGGCCAGCCAGGGGATTTGCTGGCGAACAAGCCACTCGGGCCTGTCTTGGTGATCTTGCGTTCCGCCTTGTTGGCGTCTCGGACCACTTGCAAGAGTGACTCTTCCAAGCTTGGTCGCGTCGCCAGCTGCCTTGAAACATCATGCAATACGCCGTTGGGCATTCGCACGTACGTGACCGGGTCTCGGCGAAGGGCAAGGTTGTTCTTTACCAACGACAGGATAACAATCTCGCCATCATGGTCGAGCTCAAGTTCCTTGCGAATTCGGGCCGCATCGTCGGGATTCGCCTTGTGCATGACATAGGCTGCCCGGACTCCGTCGACCACTGCTGTGGAGCCTCGAATGCCAGCCCTCAAGGACTCAACATCTGAACGTGGGTTGTTGTCCTTGCGCAGGTGATGGGTGACGATGATGCACACATCGTGTCGGGCTGCAATGGAAGTCAGCAAGGAAAGCGCCTTTTGCACTTCCGCTGGATTATTGGCGTCCACAGGTAGAAGAGAGCTAAAGGTATCAATGGCAACAAATCCAAGGTCCGGGAACTCGGCCCGTAGCCCCTCAATTTGAGTTTCAAGCCACTGCAGCACGTCGGTAGGTTCAACACTACCAGACCAGGCCGGCTTGGTGACCAAGGCCATGTAGCCAATATCTGGGGCTGTGTATATTGCTCCGTGAGTTGCGGGCTCTATGTTGGACCCTGCCCGTATCGACTTCAGACGGAGATCAACGGAAGACCTATCGTCCTCGCCCATAATGACGATGCAGGGCTGGTCTTTGCCGACGATCTCCCCGCCAAAGGAATGCCGTGATGCGCCGCCGTTGATGTCTTCGAGAAGCTGAAGTAGCAGGAAGGACTTGCCCACATCACCAGCGCCCGCTAGGAGGACAACTTTTCCTCTCGGGAGCCTGCCCGCGACGAGATCACGTCTCGACTCGGTTTCACCCTTGAAGGTGGCAGGGCTATAGGCTCCAAGCGCTGGTGGTTGGAAGCCTGTTTTTTCGTAGATGGTTTCCATCACAGACCCCTCCACTCTGGGCAGGGCAATCCTTGGGGCAATATCGACCGAAGGCCACCTATGCTTACCTCGTAGGTCGGATTTCCGTCGACGTATGAGTGCAGCCTACGGAGCTCGCGCTCGCGTTTGGCCGCCGTGTTGTAACGGCGGCCATCCGATTCATGAGAGTTGATCAGGCCCCTGTACTGGGTAACGGTCGTTTCCTCGTCAATGTCCAGCGCATGCGCCAAGGTCACAAGCTGTATGCATATCGTGTTCCACCCCGTTCGTGCAGGAAATCGACCTTGCCCAAGTGCCGCCATTACTCCGGGGATCTTGGACCCAAATCTACTTCTCAAACTTTTGGCGACATCGGACACTTTCCGCTTGTGGGTTGCCTTGCCGGCGATCTTGGTCCTTGCCTTCGAGTAGATCAGGGCAAGGTCCGGGCAAAGTTCAGGCGTAACCAGCGACGGAAAAGGCCTTGGTGCCGACACAAGCGCCGCGCAACTTTCGGGAGTCATGTTCAAAGCCTGACCAACAGCCAGCGGTACCTTGTAAGTTCCACTCTCTCGGCGCCGATTCGGCACGCGCCAGGCGCGGCCTTTTCTCGCAGAGAACACGCGCAAATCCAGGGTGTCGACATACAGCGCATGCGCACACTCCCGATATAGGTAGGCCAAGTTCAAGACGCCGTCGTCAGGAATTCGACCCATGAAGCATTGCATGGGGATTTCGATGTGGAAGCCCTTGACCCCGCTTGCGAACAGTCGAACCATATGGAGATTCAACGAAAGTCCCTGCAGCTTGGCTAGAAAACCGTGAAAGCCATTGATAGCCTCCTCGATATCTTCGCCGTCGAAATCGAAGTACATCGGGCCAAGGGCGCTATAGCCCGCTTGGGGAGTCTCTCCAGTATTGTCTCCAATAATCCCAAGCACGGTACGAAACTCAGGAGGGTGATTGGCTAAGAGCATGTCTGCCAAGCAGAGTGCCGTTGTTGGCATCCAAGTGGTTTTGCCCGTGAATTGAAAGTAATTCCCCAGAAGTGGGATATTCGGGTCAAGTGAGTCGATATTAATCTTTTTATTATTATTCATTCGATATGTCTAGCAAGTTTTTGGTTGCGCAGACGGGGGATTGCCAGTAAAATAACGGCTGTGTCAATAAGCGCTTAGCGAAAAGGCACGCAACCGGGCAGCCCGCGAAGAGACTGCTGACAAATCCCCGCCCTGCGGGGATTTGTCATTTATGGGCAGGGGCCAAGTTGTCAAGCCAAGCTTGGACATCCACACAGCGCCAGGCGGACGCCCTTGCCCCAATTTTCACCGGCCTCGGGAAGGTGCCGCTGGCGGCGTCACGGTAGATTTGTGCCTTAGATCGGCGGGTAATCGCCAGTACTTCGGGTAGGCGCAACAGGGTGTTGTGCATGTCGGGACTCCTTGGGTTGTCATGGAGTCCGGGTTGGTCCCGAAACCCCACGCGGGTTTTAGTTTTTGTTATGGGCGTGGTTTCGATGCTGGCTTCGCTTCGTGATGGCATGCCGTAACGATAGCGCTGGGATGACTGTCTCTGATCCCAGAAGCAGCATTTTATGGCAAGGCTCCTTTGGGCGCAAGACGTCGTGCTGAAAATGTCGGCCTGGCCAACTCGCAGTATGGCAATGTGTATGCTGTTTCTTCTTCTATAGTATAGAAACAGAAGCGCGACTAGAAGTCTTTGCAAGTATGTATATAGCTCTACTCGGCTTTAATGGTCCTCAGCAGCTTATGTCTGGAATGTCCAGAAATAGATGCAAAAGGCCCTATACCGGGCCTTGCGTTGATTAAGCGGATTTGACAAGTTCGAGGACCTTTGGCTCCTCACCTCTCTGGCAGTATCTCGCCCAGTCTTCCATTAAGGCCCGGCGCTTATCAAACATGGTCCCGCGAGCATAGGCAGCTTCCGCCTTGTCCTTCAACTGGTGCGCGAGGGCATGCTCGATCGTCTCGCGAGCGTGTCCCGTTGCCACTTCGCCGGCCCAGTCCCTGAATGACGAGCGGAAGCCATGCGCCGTGACGTCATACCCCATGCGCTTGATGACTGCGCCGAGCGTGGCATCTGAGAGGGGGCTTCCCTTGGTGCTTGGGAAAACTAGATCAGCGCCAGCGATGCGGGGCAGGGTGTTGAGCAGTGCCATAGCGGCGCCTGATAGCGGCACCCGGTGTTCGATCTTGGCCTTCATGCGCCCGGCAGGAATCGTCCAGCATGCGCCAGGTAGGTCAAATTCATCCCAAGTCGCGCCGCGAATCTCGCCTGACCTGGCAGCGGTCAGGACGGCAAGCTCAAGCGCTCGTGCTCCGAAGCCCTCGCGTTGCCGTAGCGCAGCGATGAAGCCGGCCATTTGTGCGAAAGGCAGGGCTGCATGATGCTCGACTGCCCGCACCTTCTTGGGCGCAGCTAGCAAGTTCTCCAGGTGCCCTCGCCACCTTGCCGGATTGTCGCCTTGACGGTAGCCGCTTGTTGTTGCCCAGTCGAGGACGCTTTCTATGCGCCCCCGTACGCGGCTGGCGGTTTCCGTCTTTGCTGTCCAGATCGGCGCCAGAACTTTCTGGATCAGGGCGGTATCAACGGCCGCCACCGGCAATTCCCCAAGGATAGGGAAGGCATAAGTGGCGAGGGTGTTCTCCCACTGCTGCACATGCTTGACGTTTGACCATTCGGGGCTCTTGGCCTTGATGTATGCGGCTGCTGCTTGTGCGAACGTCGTCAGCTTGGCCTTCTCAAGTCTCGCCCTCAAGCGCGTGGCTTGCTTGTCGGCTATGGGGTCCTTGCCGTCAAGAGGGTTCTTGACCTGTTCCTGAAGCTTTGCCGCTGCCTTTCTCGCAGTAGCCAGCGAGACCGCAGGAAATCCACCTAAGCCCATGTTGCGCCGCTTGCCGTCCGGGCCTGTGTACCGAAACACCCAGCCACGGCTAGCGCCTCGTACAAAGAGATAGAGTCCGCCCCCGTCCCTGTGCCAGCCTTCACCCAGTGTTTTCAGTTTCACCGGTTGCAGCTGGAATGGGGCGTGCGAGCGTTTCGCCGTGGCTTCATTCGTTTGCTCATTACTCATTTGTACTGGCCTCTCGCTTGGTTGGGAAGTATGCCTAAAAGTAACCAATGTACATGCGATGCGGTGAGACGTCAAGCGCCATGAGTAGCCGTTACTGGATGTCAAAGCCTTGTAGTAAAAGGGAAATGGTCTTCGCAGTGAGACTGAATGATACATGGAGAGTTTGGCGGAAAGCGGACTCCCTCTCCGCCAGTAAACGGCTGATTAAGATTGTGTTTTGTATTTGTGGTTGCTATTTTTCGTCATACGAAAATCTCGCATTTTCCGCAACTTGCGGAAACGATTTCCGCAACCCAGGCTACCTCGTTGGCCGCACGCGCTTACCAACACGTTGGTAAACGACCTTCGTAATCTGCTTGTCGGTGTGCCCGAGCAAGTCACTGGCGTGATCCAGAGCCATCTCGCTTGCGGCCTTCGGGCGCGCATCGCGGAACTGGAACTGTCGGATACGAGCCGCGAGGCGTTGGTCACCAGACTCTTCGGCCTGGACCGCAGCGGCGTTTCGAGCCGCGGTGAACCGCAAGCGCAGCATCCCCGGTGTGAGCCTCTTTCCATCCGGCGTTGCCAATAGCCATAGGCTGCGTACCCGGAACGTGTCAATGACTTTGAGACACCGATGCACATTAATTTAGTGAGCACGGGTCATGTGTTTTCGTCGGCGAGTTCTCCTGCTTGGGTGGGTTGATCCAGGCAGCGCTGGGCAGCTTGGGAGGTTGCGGGCAGTTGCTCTTGAATCGCGTCGGGTGAGCAGCGAAGGCGGCGTTCAGGGTGTCGGCTCGTTGCTCGAACAGCTGTGCAGCCTGGCCATGGTGGACGGCGGTCGGGGTCATGAAGCCGATGCCGGAATGGCGATGCTGTTCGTTGTACCAATGAACCTGGATACCGCCCTGATCGGTACCTCCTCGCTGCCGGTCTGGAAGATGCTCGCGGTATCGAGCAGCATCCCAGGGGGTGACCGGATCACCGAGGACTATGCGCAGCTCATCGCCGTCGATGTGGCCTACGCCTACTTCACGAACCTCTCGAAGACGCTGCGCAACGCGTTGCAGAACGAAACCGGCAAGAGCGGCCCCGACGCCGTCGCGGCGGCCGAGAAGATCCTGCTCCGGCTCAACGAGATCGAGCAGGAGGCGCGCGACATGCTGCGGGCCGAATACCAGAAAGGCATGCAGGTCGTCGAACTGAGCCGTTCGCTGCAACTGCTGCATCAAAGCCTGAACGCCGGGATGCCGACCAACATCTTCCAGTCGATGATGGTCTTCAACCGCTAGTCACGACGGGTACAAGCGGCAGGGGAAAGCGATATGTACGAGGTCTATGCCTACTGGAACGTCGCCGAGTTGGAGGCGATGTTCAATGCCGTCGCGGCGATCATGGGTAGCGGCGACTACCTCGGCCTGCTGCGAACCATGGCGATCGTCGTCGTCATCGCCACCCTGAGCGGACGCGAACGACTCGACGGGATGTGGAAATGGCTCTTCTTCCTGGCCATCTTCCAGGCGCTTTTGCTGGTGCCGAAGGTGACGGTCACCATCGTCGATCGCACCGGCAACGAGCCGCCGCGTGCGGTGGCCAACGTGCCGATCGGGCTGGGTGCCTTTGCGCACGCGATGAGCAAGGTCGGCGACTGGCTGACCGGTGCCTTCGAGACGGTGTTCTCGCTTCCCGACGATGTGCGCTTCCGCAAGAACGGCACCCTCTTCGGCCACCGGGTGTTGGCCGAGCGACTCGCCGTGAAGAGCGGCAATCCGATACTGACCAGCAACCTGCTGGAGTTCTACCGCGAATGCGTCGCCCCCGATGTGGCGACCGGCTACATCCGCATGAAGGAAGACATCATCGAGGTCAATAACGTCTGGGCCAGCCTGAACGGCAAGACCAACCCGGCGCGATTGGTGACCGTGCGCGACCTTGCCGATCCGATGCTGCTGAACACCGTCGGTTGCGATGTCGCCTATCAGAGCCTCAGCACGCAGCTCACCGCCGAGTCGAACCGTCAGCTTACCGTGCTCGGTTCGCGCCTCTACCCAAGGATGAGCCAGGCAGACGCCGGGGCGGCAATCGTCGCCTCGCTGGCGACCTCGACCAACTATCTCCTGGGCGTTGCCGCGTCGGCACAGGACACGGTCAAGCAGGCGATCGTCGCCAACTTCATGATCGATGCGCAGTACCTGCTGCCCGCGCAGCTGGGGGATGCCGCCAGCGCGCAGACCAACCTGGCGATGGCGCAATCGCTGCGCTCGACCAGCGACTCGTACAAGCTGATGGCGCGCATCGCCGAATCGACGATGCCCAAGGTGCGCAATGCCATCGAGCTCGTTCAGTACGCGATCTTCCCGGTCTTCCTGCTCTTCGTGGTGATCAGCGGTCACCAGGCCGGGGCAATCATCAAGTCCTACGCCACGAGCCTGTTCTGGATTCAGCTCTGGGCGCCGCTCTATGCGGTGATGAACTTCATC
>Ga0078783_112_pt8 | contig 29675 bp, 30 predicted proteins | sample CanAccphospTypeI_FD_67363 | JGI IMG/M metagenome (GOLD analysis project Ga0078783, IMG submission 67363) | Unknown Accumulibacter genome from EPBR bioreactor metagenome
AAGAATTGCTCAGTCGCCCTCTCCAGCGGCGACGCACTGCGCAGTCTGCTCTTCGGCAGCAAGACCTCTGATCTGCTGCGCTCGGCCACCATCCCGACCCTGTTGCTGCGCTGACCTCCCGCGGCGTTCGCCCGAGGCGGCGGGAACGGGGACCTCTCTCGCGGCGTCGGACCTGCCCGCTCGTGATCCCGTCAGGTGACTGCATTGGGGCGCCTGTGCCGAGAGCCGGCGGGCGGGCGATACTAATAGGATTAGAATCAGCCTGACACGGCAAGCCCATAGACGCCGCACCCCGCTACACTTCCGGCCACGGCATCACCACTGGCGAAGGCCCGCGCCCCATGCTGCCTGCCGAACTGGCTCGCTGGCGGCGCGGGCCGGCAAGGCTCGCCGTGCTGCGCCAAGCCAGCCCGCTGGCTCGGCCGGCGTCGAAGACCACAGGATCCTCGCGATGCACCAGAAGATTTCGCTCATCGTGCAACCCGGAGACAGCTTCTTCCCGATCGTTCGGGCGATCGACCATGCCGATCACACGATCAACCTGACCGTCTTCCGCATGGACGACCCGATCATCCAGCGCGCACTCATCGAGGCCCGCCAGCGGGATGTCCGCATTCGCGTGCTCATCTCCAGCAGCGCCCGCGGCTGGCGAGAGCAGAACCACAAGCTGGTCAAGGAAGCCACCGAGGCGGGTATCGCCACCCGAGAACCCGCTGGCGACAGCAAGCGCGCGCGCTACCACTACAAGATGATGACGGTGGACGACAAGGAGGCCTTCGTATTCACCTTCAACCCGACGCGCGAAAACCTGCACTACGCGCGCGACTTTGGCATCGAGGTCTTCAGCCCGGCCATCGCCGGCGAGATCAACCGTCTGTTCGACGCCGACTGGCACGACCGGCCTTTCCTAGCCGACCACGACTCGCCCCTGCTGGTCAGTCCATTCAACAGCCGGCAGAAGATGACCGACCTGCTCGCCGCTGCGACGAGTTCGATTCAGATCACCGACGCCAAGCTGCAGGATCCGGCCATTGTCGCCCTGCTCGTGAAGAAGGCGCGCAGCGGTATCCCGGTTCGCGTCCTCGGCGACGAACGGCACACCAGCAGGCTGCCGGCAGAGATCGCCTTTCGCGCCGTTGCACGCTACCGGCTGCACGCCAAGTGCACGATCATCGACGGCGCCACGGCGGTCATCGGCAGCATGAACCTGCGCACGGAGAGCCTTGATCGGCGCCGCGAACTGTCGATCACGGTTGACGATGGCGAGGTCCTGCAGCGCCTGAACGCGGTCTTCGAAAGCGACTGGGAACGCCGGGCGGCGCCCCGCTCCGACAACGTGACAACGCAGGTACTGCGGGCGTTTCCGCCAGCGCGCCCGGAGCCTGCTGAATCGCCCGCGCCGGGCCTGGTGCTGATCTCGCGCAGCAACACGCTGCTGCGCCACGTCATCAACGACGGGACGACGAGCATCGGACGGGCGGAGGAGAACGATCTGGTGATCAGAGACCCCTCGGTCAGCCGATATCACGCCCGCATGGAGCTGGATGCGGGCATCTGCACGCTGACCGACCTCGACAGCGGCAACGGCACCTTCGTCAACGGTGAGCGGATCGCGGGCGAGAAGTGGCTGCGTCCTGGCGATGTCCTCAGCTTTGCCCGGAGCGAAGAGTTTCGCCTGCTCGAAGTCTAGCTGCGGCGGCACGCTCGGCGGCCACCGCTTCAAGGCCTGCGTCAGAATGGGCGTGCCCGTCCAGCCATTGGCCAGGGCGTTGACCTCGCTCGCCGCCCCCTGCTCTTCGCATGGCCGACATCCGCTGCGCGCGAAGCTAATCGCGAAGGTCGGTCACCGGCTCGGCGCCAAAGCCGTCGTCCAGCAGATACGCCACCAGACGCCCGGCGCACTCGCCGGCGTCGGCAAGCTGGCCGTTGCGCTGCAGGGCCTCGAACTTGCCGCGCACGGGAAAGCGGGCCAGCGGCGTGGCGCGGATTTCGGCCTGCATCTCGGTATCGATGACCCCGGGCGCGACGCTCGCGATGCGCACACCCGGGACCCGGTCGAGGGCCACCGAACGCGCGTGCTGGTCGAGCGCCGCCTTGCTCGCGCAGTAGACGCTCCAGCCCGGGTAGGGGCTGCGCGCAGCGCCGCTGGAAACGTGCAGGATGCGCTTTTCCGGGACTTCCGCGGCGACCGCGATGACGGCGTTGGCGAGGATCAGCGGGGTGGCAACGTTGATGTTCAGGGCACTGGCGATCGCCGCGTTATCCGCGCTGCCGACCGCGCCGACGGGTTGCACCGTGCCGGCGTTGTTGATCAGCAGGATCGACGTGCAGCCGGCCAGAAATAGCCGCAGGTCGTCACCGCCAAGCCAGGATTGCAGCGCTGCGACGTCGCTCAGGTCGATGGCCCGCTCGTGGAACAACTGCGGGCAGGCCGCCACCAGCCCGGCGTTGCCGTGCCGAGCCAGGCCGAGCACGGCAATGCCGCGTGCCAGCAGGGTTTCCGCAATCGCCGCGCCGAGGCCGCGACTGTGTCCGGTAACGATGGCTTTCATGTCGGTTTCCTCTGCGAATGGTGATTGCACGCCGGCAATTATGGCGGCAGGCACGCTGTGCGAAAAGAGCGGCGGCGCCACCCGCCGCGCCACTCGCGGCTTCCACGCGACGCGGCAGCTGTGCTATTACTTGCCGTTCCCGATCAACCCCGCTCCGGGGAGACTGACCATGGCCGAGTACTGCGCACAGCTTCTCTGGCTTCGTGGCGAGCAGGATTTCCTCGCCAACCGCTACAGCCGCCGCCACCTGCTGCGCTTCGTTGGCGGCCTCGAAATTCCTGCTTCGTCGTCGCCGCACGTCGTTCCGGTACCCATGTCCGATCCGGCGGCCGTGGATCCGGAAGAGGCCTTTGTCGCTTCGCTGGCCAGTTGCCACATGCTGTGGTTCCTTTCCATCGCCGCCCGGCGTGGTTTCTGCGTCGACCGCTACGCCGACAGCCCGGTCGGCGTGATGGCGAAAAACAGCGACGGCAAGCTGGCAATCACCGTCGTCACGCTCAAACCGGAGGTGGCGTTCGCGGGCAATCGCGCGCCTGGGCGCGAAGACGTGATGCAGATGCACCAGCAGGCGCACGCGGAGTGCTTCATCGCCAACTCGGTGAAATCGGAAGTGCGTTGCGAACCGGTTTTTGCCACATCACCCGACTGAGCGGCCGGCAGCCCGGCCGTTTCAGGAGCGCTACCCCGGCCGCACGCCGAGCAGCGCTTCGGGCAACAGCCCCTCCACCACTTTCGCCAGCGCGGCCCCCAGGCGGGCGTGCTGGTCGGCGTCGAGATGCACGCCGTCGAGCTGACTGACTGCTGCCACCGTGCCGGCGTCGAAGTAGGGACAGCCAAGCGTGTCGGCGACCTCGCGGCAGGCGGCGGCGAGGCCGATGCACTTGCGCTCGCCGCCGACGAACTTCGGCGCGATCGTTCCGCGCGGTTCCTCCTGCGGCGGCGGCGCGACGAGCAGGATCGGCGGCACCGGCATAGCGGGCTCGATCGGCGCCTGACGGATGGCGTTGACCAGGGCAGCGAGGCCCTGCGCCGAGTGCCAGGCGTTGTGCGGGTGAATCGACTGGAAATCGTTGCTGCCCAGCATCAGGATCACCAGCGCCAGCGGCGAGTGGCTCTCGATGCGCTGAGCGAGGCCGTCGATGCCCTTGCGACCGGGCTTGAAGGGATCGTCCCAGACGGTCCGACGACCGTTGAGGCAGTCCTCGATGACGCGCACGCGGCGGCCATTCGCGTTGAGGAGGTTTTCCATCACCCCCGGCCAGCGCTCGTCGAAACTCAGCCGACGACGAGTTTCGGGAATGATCCCCCAGGAGAGGGAATCGCCATAGAGAAGAATCTGCAGCATCGCAGGCACCTCGAGGTCTTCATCGAAGGGGAGGAGCTTGCCATCTTCAGCGACGGTCGACAAGCTCTCTGCACGACGACAGCGCTCCGGCAAAACGACCGCTCTGCAGCATCCGGCCGGCGGGAGCGCCAGGGAAGCGTGCCTACTGCATCGAGTGCAGGCCGATGATATTGCCTTCGCTATCCTGGACCAGCGCGATATGGCCGTATTCACCGATCGCCATCTTCGGCTGGATGACCCGGCCCCCCGCCTCGACCGCTCGCTCGGCCTCGTTGGCAGCGTCGTCGCAGTTGAAATAGACCATCGTGCCGCCCTTTCCCGGAGCGTTCATCGGGTGCCGCACCAGCGCACCGGCAGCGCCACCCCCGCCCTCGACCCACGAGAATGCGTACATTTCGCCGCCTTCGCCGATTTCGGGCAGGGCGATCAGCTCACGCCCGAATACCGCCGTGTAGAAGTCGCGCGCGCGGGTCATGTCTGAAACGTAGATCTCGAACCATCCAACCGGATTTGCGGGCTTTTCCATGCTGATACTCCTCGGTTTGTCATTCGAAAGGGATGGCGATGCTCTGCCGGTGGAGAACAGGTACGCGAGAATGAGTACGGGCTCACAAGCGATGGAGCAGGACTTCGGCGACGAAGCGGCTGCCCATGTAGGCCAGCAGCAGAACGAGAAATCCGGCCAGCGTCCAGCGCAGCGCGATGCGCCCGCGCCAGCCATAGATACGCCGGCCGACGAGCAGGGCGGCGAAAATACCCCACGAAGCGAAGGCGAACAAGGTCTTGTGGTCGAGGACCATGGCCTTGCCAAAAATGGCTTCGGAGAACATGACACCGCTGACCAGCGCCACGGTCAGCAACAGGAAGGCGACAGTGATCATGCGAAAGAGCAGCGCTTCCATGGTCAGGATCGGCGGCAGGCTGGACAGGCTCTTGGTAATCGCCCGCTGATGCAGCTTGCGCTCGGCGAAACCCATGAAGATGGCGTGCAGTGCGGAGAGGGTAAACAGGCTGTAGGCCAGCATCGCGGTCAGGAAATGGAGCTGGAAACCCCAGGCGCCGGCATGGGCGATGACGCGCAGTTGCGGAAACACGGCCGGTGACAGGGCGCCGAGTGCGGCGAGCGGCAGGACCATCGGCTGCAGACCATCCATGCGCGAACGGAAGCTCTCCAGCCAGTAGATGAGAACGGCCAGCCAGAGCATCAGCGACATCGCGAAGCTGAACGAGAAGCGCATGCCGCCAGCGCTGAAGAGCCCCTGGTAGAGCCCGAAACCCTGAATCACGAGGGCGCCGAAGAGGACCCCCCGCTCCCATCCCTGCATCGGCAGGGTGACCAGTGGGCGGTCGCTTTCACGCCAGCGCGTATGCCAGAAATGCACGCCCATCACCGCGTAAATCAGCGATGAAACGATGTGCGGGAGAAGCTGCAGTAGAATGTCTGGCATTTTTTGAGTTTACACCAAGCCGGAATCCAAATGCTCGACAACCTGACCCAACGCCTTGCCCGCGTCATGAAGACGCTGCGCGGTGAAGCGCGCCTGACCGAAGCCAATATTGGTGACGCGCTGCGTGAAGTTCGCCTCGCCCTGCTCGAAGCCGACGTCGCCTTGCCGGCCATCAAGGAACTCATCGCCGCGGTCCGCGAAAAAGCGATCGGCGAGGAAGTGATCGGCTCGCTGAGCCCGGGGCAGGCCCTGATCGGCGTCGTCCATCGTGAGCTGACCAAGCTCATGGGTGACGCCCACAGCGGCCTTAACATGGCCACCCAACCACCGGCAGTCATGCTCATGGCCGGCCTGCAGGGTGCCGGCAAGACGACCACCGTCGGCAAGCTGGCCAAGATGTTGCGCGAGACGCAGAAGAAGAAGGTGCTGGTGGTTTCCTGCGACGTTTATCGTCCTGCAGCCATCGAGCAGTTGAAGACCGTCGCTGCGCAGGCAGGGGTCGAGTTTCTGCCCTCGACGTCGAGCGAAAAGCCGGTGGACATCGCCCGCAACGCGCTCGATTGGGCGAAACGACACTTTCACGACGTGCTGCTCGTCGACACCGCCGGCCGCCTGGCCATCGACGAGGCGATGATGAAGGAGATCGCCGAGCTGCACGCGGCGGTCAAGCCGATCGAAACGCTGTTCGTCGTCGATGCCATGCTCGGTCAGGACGCGATCAATACGGCCAAGGCATTCAGCGAAGCGCTGCCGCTCACCGGCATCATCCTGACCAAGCTCGACGGTGACGCGCGGGGGGGCGCGGCGCTGTCGGTACGCCACGTCACCGGCCGGCCGATCAAGTACGCCGGCGTCGGCGAGAAACTGACCGGTCTGGAAGCGTTCCACCCCGAGCGCATGGCGTCGCGAATCCTCGGCATGGGCGACGTGCTGTCGCTGATCGAAGACGCGAAGAAGGGCATCGACGAGCAGCAGGCGGTCGACTTCGCCAAGAAGCTCAAGTCAGGCCGGGGCTTCGACCTCAACGACTTCAAGGGCCAGATCAGCCAGATGCGCAAGATGGGCGGCCTGTCGTCGATGATGGAGAAACTGCCGGCGCAGTTTTCGCAGGCGGCGGGCCAGTTGCCGGCAGGCGGCGAGGAGAAGGCGGTGGCCAGGATCGAGGGCATCATCAACTCGATGACCCCGGCCGAGCGGGTCAATCCGGAGCTGCTCAAGGCCGCGCGCAAGCGCCGCATCGCGCTCGGTGCCGGCGTTCAGGTGCAGGAGGTCAATCGCCTGCTGAAGCAGTTCGAACAGACGCAGAAGATGATGAAGCAGTTCTCGAAAGGCGGCATCGGCCAGCTCATGCGCGGACTGAAAGGGATGATGCCGGGGATGCGCTGACGACGGTGCACCCGGCAGGTCAAGCCGAACGCCGGATCAGCGCAGGGCCAGTGTGCTCGGGGTGAACTTCCACTGGTTTTGCCAGGCTGCGCGCACCATGTTCGGGTAGGCGGCCTGGCCAAGACTGCCGTTGTAGCGGCCGAGCGCGCGGTAGAGATCGCCGCGCTCGATGTCCAGGTAGTGGCGAAGGATGGTGCATCCGTAGCGCAGATTGGTGCGCAGATGGAAGAGGTTGTCGTCGCTACGTCCGACCAGTTTGACCCAGAAGGGCATCACCTGCATGAAGCCGCGCGCGCCGGCGCTGGAGACGGCGTATTTGTTGAAGCCGCTTTCCACCTGGATCAGGCCAAGGACCAGCTGCGGGTCGAGACCCGCCCGCGTCGCTTCGTAATGCACCGAACGCAGGAATTCCTGGCGGGCCACCCGGTCGGGAATGCGTTTGACAAGGCGTCCCGACATCTCGCTGAGCCAGTCGCTGGCGACCGCCGAATCCTCGAACGAGCTGTGCTGCGGCGCGCGATCGGAGACCGATCGCGACAGCGCGCCATGCACGCTGGCCGAAAGCGGTTCATACTTCTGCGCCCCGGCGAGCGCCGCGGACGGCGCCAGCAGCGGCAGCGCGAGCAGCAGCGGAATGAGCGTCAGGACGCGGCGCACAGCCGGGCTTTCAGGAAGGCGCCGATCTCGGCGAGCGGCAACATCTGCGACTCGGCGTCGCCACGTCCCTTGTACTCGAGCTTGCCTTCGGCGAGACCCCGGTCGCCGACGACGACCCTGTGCGGAATGCCGATCAGTTCCATTTCGGCAAACATCACGCCCGGACGCTCGTTGCGGTCGTCGAGCAGAACGTCGATGCCGGCAGTGCTCAATTCGGCATACAAGGTCTCCGCCGCGGCCTTGACGGTTTCGCTCTTGGCGTAACCCATGGGGACGATGCACACCTCGAACGGAGCGATCGCCGCGGGGAAACAAATTCCCCGCTGGTCGTGCCCCTGCTCGATGGCCGCCCCGACGATACGCGTAACGCCGATCCCGTAGCAGCCCATTTCCATGATCTTGCTCTGCCCGCCCTCGTCGAGAAAGCTGCACTTGAGTGCCTCGGCATACTTGGTCCGGAGCTGGAAGATATGGCCCACCTCGACGCCGCGGCAAAGTTCCAGTTGGCCTTTTCCGTCTGGCGACGGGTCGCCGGCGACGACGTTCCTGAAATCGGCGACCAGCGTCGGCTCGGCAACGTCACGGCCAAAGTTCACGCCGGTGAGGTGGTACCCGGCCTCGTTTGCTCCACAAACGAAGTCGGCCATCGCCGCGACGCTGCGATCAACGTAGATCGGCCGCTCGCCAACGGCGACCGGGCCGAGATAGCCGGGCTGACAGCCGAGGGCGCCGATGATCTCGTCTTCGCGCGCAAAGCGAAACTCGCCAAGCTGCTTGGCCGCCTTGACTTCGTTCAGATTATGGTCGCCGCGGAGCAGGATCATGGCCAACGGGCCAGGCTTTTCGGCTTCCGGGTCGACAACCACGGCAATCACCTTGACCGTTCGGATCAGCGGCAGGCCGAGAAACTCGGCGACGTCGGCACAGGTGATGCGGCCCGGCGTGGCAACTTTCTGCATGGACTCGGCAGCAGGCGGGCGCGCGGCTGCCGGGGCAAGGGCTTCGGCGAGCTCGACGTTGGCGGCAAAATCCGAATCCGGACAATAGGCCAGTGCGTCCTCGCCGGAGTCTGCCAGGACGTGGAACTCGTGCGATCCGGTCCCGCCGATCGAACCCGTATCCGCCGCGACCGCACGGAATTTCAGCCCCAGGCGGGTGAAGATGCGCGTATAGGTTTCGAACATGTTGCGGTATTCGCGCTGCAGGTCGGCGAAACTGCTGTGGAACGAATAGCCATCCTTCATCAGAAATTCGCGGCCGCGCATGATCCCGAAGCGTGGCCGGATCTCGTCGCGGAACTTTACCTGCACCTGGTAGAAGTGCAGCGGCAGCTGACGGTAGCTCTTCACGTCCTTGCGCACGACGTCGGTAATCACTTCTTCGTGCGTCGGGCCAATGACGAAATCGCGTTGGTGACGGTCCTTGCAGCGCAGCAATTCGGGACCGTACTTCTCCCAGCGTCCGGATTCCTGCCACAGCTCGGCGGGCTGCACCGCCGGCATCGACAATTCGATCGCCCCGGCGCGGTCCATCTCCTCGCGCACCACCCTCTCCACCTTGCGCAGCACGCGCAGGCCAAGCGGCATCCAGGTGTAGATCCCGCCGGCCAGGCGTTTGATCATTCCTGCGCGCACCATCAGCTGGTGGCTGATCACCTCAGCGTCGGAAGGCGCCTCTTTGAGTGTCGCCAGGAAGAAACGGGAAGTGCGCATGAGAATCCGCGGCAAAAGGATGGAAACGGCGATTTTACTCGACAGAGAGCCGATCGGCGACGCCTATTGCGCGCGCAGGCGCACGCAGTTCGGGCCACCGGCAGGGCGGGCCAGCGCCCCTCCGGCGCGGAGTCCTGCTGGCGATCGCCTGGCTGACGGGCATGACTTTGATCTAATTGCGCCAACCTCCACCCGAGCTGCTGGTCATCGGCGGCAGAGCGTCTCTACTTCGCGCTTCGGTGAGCGTGCGCCGGCGGGCGTATGCGCTCCTTTGCAAGGGCATCGAAGTGTGAAAAAATGCGCTCAATCAATAGAATCGCAGGTTCCATAAATGCTTGATCGTGAAGGCTATCGCCCGAACGTCGGCATCATTCTTTGTAATACCAAGAACGAGGTGTTCTGGGGCAAGCGTATCAGAGAGCATTCATGGCAGTTTCCGCAAGGCGGCATCAAGCGGGGCGAAACGCCGGAACAGGCGATGTACCGTGAATTGCACGAAGAGGTAGGCCTGTTGCCGGAACATGTGTTCATCCTTGGTCGCACCAAAGACTGGTTGCGCTACGACGTTCCGACGCACTGGGTAAGACGCGAATGGCGTGGCAGTTACCGAGGCCAGAAGCAGATTTGGTTTCTGCTGCGGCTGATCGGGCGCGACAGCGATGTTTCCTTGCGCGCCTGCGACCATCCCGAGTTCGATGCCTGGCGCTGGAATCATTACTGGGTGTCACTCGACGCGGTAATCGAGTTCAAGCGCAGGGTCTACGAAGAGGCATTGAACGAACTCGCCCGCTTCCTGAACGCCGACCACCGGCGGGCACGCCGTTCCACGACGCCTGAGGCGATGGGTTTGGCGATCGAGGCGACAGGAAAGAAATGAAATCCACCGTCCCTGAACTGCGGCGACGCACGCGCCCCAGCCGTGCCGTATCCCTCTCGCGCCTGGCCTGCTGCTTCTTGCCGCTGGTCGCCTTTTTGTCGTCGCCGGCCTCTTCGGCCAGCGACGATAGCGATGGTGGCAGCTCTGCAAAGCAACGCGCAGAAGCGATCGAAGTCCGCTTCCCACCGTTTCCGCGGGCCGAGAACCTGATCCCGTTCACGGTCAGTGCGACCGCAGACAACAAATTCATGATCGACAGCGAGTCACTATCGGTGACCCCGGAGCGCGTCGTCTACTACACGCTGGTCATCGTGAGTTCCGCCGGCGCGCGCAACGTCAGTTATGAAGCGATACGCTGCGCCACCGGCGAGCGCCGAGTCTTTGGCTTTGGTCGCTCCGACGACACCTGGTCCAAAGCACGCAGCGAACAGTGGCTACGGATCGAGGAAAGCACGGTCAACCGGCAGCACGCAGCACTGTTTGGCGAGTATTTCTGCACCGTCGGCACCAGCCTGCGCGATGCCGATGACGCGCGCCGGATTCTCCGCTCCGGTGGCAATCGAACCAACCTTCGGCCCTAGGCTCGCCGATTTCTTTAACTCTCGACACGACAACGGGAAGAGCAAAGGCCGCGCATGATCACCGACCGTATCGTCATCGAGTTCGACAAGGCTCTGCGTACGCTTTTTGCGCCCGCGCCGACCACTCGTCGGGTGCCCGGCAGCGAGCAGCCCGAAGCGGAGCTGTCGGACAAGGAACGAGCGCACGCCGCGGCCCTGATGCGTATCAACCATGTCGGCGAGGTCTGCGCGCAGGCCCTCTACCAGGGGCAGGCGTTGAGCTGCAACGATCCGCAGGTCAGGCTGGCGCTGCAAGAAGCCGCGCATGAAGAAACGGAACACCTGGCCTGGACCGAGCGCCGCCTCGCCGAACTGCGTGGGCGGACCAGCCTGTTGAACCCACTCTGGTACCTCGGCGCCCTGTCCATCGGAATCGGCGCAGGCAAGCTGGGCGACACGTGGAGCCTGGGTTTTCTTGCCGAGACCGAGAGACAGGTCGAGGCACACCTCGACCATCATCTCAGCGATCTACCATGGCAGGACCTCAAGTCACGCGCGATCGTCGAGCAGATGCGCCTGGACGAGATTTCACACGCCGCGACCGCCGTGCGCCTGGGCGCTCGCGAATTGCCGGCCGGCGCCAGGCTGGCGATGCGCCTGGTATCGCGCACGATGACGGGCACCGCCTACTACGTGTAGGCTGGACGCGGCGGCGCACGAGTAGCGAGGCACGCGGGCCGGCAGCCACTGCTGACTTCCGGGCGCACCCTGCACCGCACCTCACTCGTCGACGATTTCGAAGTCGTGCGTGATCTCGGCGGTCTTGCTGAGCATGCTGGTCGCCGAGCAGTACTTGTCCTTCGACAACTCGATGGCACGCGCCACCGCCTCCGGCTTGAGCTGCTTCCCGGTGACGCGAAAGTGGAAATGAATGCGGGTAAATACCCGCGGCTCGACGTCCGCGCGCTCTGCCTGAAGGCTGACCTCGACGCCTTTAACCGCATGCCGCCCTTTCTTGAGAATCAGGACGACATCGAAGGCCGCGCAACCACCGGCGCCAGCAAGCATCAACTCCATCGGACGGGGCGCCAGGTTGCGGCCCCCAGCCTCGATCGCCCCATCCATGACTACCGTGTGATTGGTCCCCGTTTCTGCGATGAACGACATCCCGTCGCCGGTCCACTTCACCTTACAGTCCATGCCCTTTCCTCCCCTCTTTTCCCAGCGGGCATGACAAGGTGTCAGACCCCGACCGCAAAGACCTGCGCCCGCCCCCTATTGTAGCCTCAAGGCCCATAGACCCGGCAGCCCGCACCAATGCTGCATTGCAGCATTTACGCCAAAAAACATCGTTCCCAGAAGGTCTACTTGAATTGCCTATTGTGTAACGCATGTACCAACGACATTCCACCACATTGTATTAATGGGTTTTGTATTTGCCTCCTTTCATTTCATTCTAGATTTGCGGAAAAAGATGGCGCAGCGCACAAATAATACTTGACCTTTACACTCGGGCGAGCCATAATGCTTTCAACGTAAGCAGTAAGCACCTTGCTGATCGGCCTTTTTTTCCGGTTGTCTCCTCCACCCTCCTCCTTTGGTGTGGATTTAGCGCGGCTCCAACGAGCCGCGCTTTTTTTTTGTCTGCGATTGGCCGTCGATGATTGCAACGAGCAGTGGCCCCGCTCGCTGCCCGCCCAACGCCTGCGCAGCCGCCCATCGCAAACGAATTTATTCTCCGCCGCGGCCAAAGATCGATTGACACCCACTGTACAGTTACCCTAAGATGCTGGGCTTTCCGTGATCAGGCAAATAAGGACGGCGTTTTTGATGAAGACTTTCTCCGCCAAGTCGCATGAAGTGACACGCGAGTGGCTTGTGGTTGATGCCACGGACAAGGTGTTGGGTCGCCTTGCAACCGAAATTGCTCGTCGCCTGCGCGGCAAGCACAAGCCTGAGTTCACCCCGCACGTCGATACCGGCGACTACATCGTCGTCACCAACGTCGAGAAGCTGCGCGTGACCGGCAACAAGGCCGAAGACAAGAAGTACTATCGCCACTCGGGCTATCCTGGCGGTCTCTACGAGACGAACTTCAGCAAGATGCAGCAGCGCTTCCCGGGCCGCGTCCTTGAACAGGCGGTCAAGGGCATGCTCCCCAAGGGGCCGCTCGGCTACGCCATGCTCAAGAAAATGAAGTGCTACGCCGGCACAACCCATCCGCACGCTGCCCAGCAGCCCAAGGTTCTGGAACTCTAAGGGGTCACAAATGGCTGATAACTATTTCTATGGCACCGGTCGCCGAAAGAGCGCCGTAGCGCGCGTATTCATGAAGCGCGGCAACGGCAGCTTCGTGGTCAACGGCAAGCCGGTCGATGAGTTCTTCACGCGCGTTACTGGCCGAATGATTGTTCGCCAGCCGCTGCAACTCATCGAGCAACTGCCGGACTTCGACATTCTGGTCAACGTCGGCGGCGGTGGCGAATCCGGACAGGCTGGTGCAGTGCGGCACGGAATCACGCGCGCGCTCATCGCCTACGACAACGAGCTCAAGCCGGCGCTTTCCAAGGCTGGCTTCGTCACTCGCGATGCACGTGAAGTCGAGCGCAAGAAAGTCGGCTTCCACAAGGCCCGTCGGCGCAAGCAGTTCTCGAAACGATAAGCCGCCGGTCACGAATCGGCTGCGAACCATTGCCCAGCCAGAAGCCGCCTCAGGGCGGCTTTTGTGTTTTGGGAAACTCGGAACTATGATGGCAGGCTATCCGGGAGTCTTTCATGATCAAGGTTGGAATCGTCGGCGGCACTGGCTACACCGGTGTCGAACTGCTGCGCTTGCTGGCACAACACCCACAGGTGCAACTTGTCGCCATCACCTCGCGTGGCGAGGCCGGCACGGCCGTCTCGGACATGTTTCCCAGCTTGCGGCGACGGCTGGATCTCAAGTTCGAGGATCCGGCCAGCGCTGATCTGCGCAGCTGCGATCTCGTTTTCTTCGCCACTCCCAACGGCGTCGCCATGACCCAGGCGCCGGCACTGCTCGACGCCGGGGTACGGGTAATCGACCTGGCTGCCGATTTCCGCATCAAGGACGTCGCCGAGTGGGAACGCTGGTATGGAATGTCGCATGCCAGCCCCGACTGGGTGGAAAAAGCCGTCTACGGATTGCCCGAGCACGACCGTTCCGGGATCAGCAAGGCTCGCCTGGTGGCCAACCCGGGGTGCTATCCGACAGCCGTCCAACTCGGCTTCATGCCCTTGGTTGAAGCGGGAGTGGTGGACCTTGGCCAATTGATTGCCGACACCAAGTCGGGGGTCTCGGGAGCCGGTCGCAAGGCCGAGATTCCGACATTGTTCGCGGAAGCCTCAGACAATTTCAAGGCCTACGCCGTCCCCGGGCATCGCCATCTGCCCGAAATCCAGCAAGGCCTGTCGACCATGGCCGCACAGCCGGTTGGCCTGACCTTCGTCCCGCATTTGACGCCGATGATCCGCGGTATCCATGCCACTCTCTACGCGCGTATCAAGAACGACGCCGACTTTCAGCGGCTTTTCGAAGAACGCTACCGTGGCGAAGCGTTCGTCGACGTCCTGCCCCCCGGATCGCACCCCGACACACGTTCGGTCCGCGCCGCCAATCTCTGCCGCATCGCCCTGCACCGGCCGCAGCAGGGAAAGGTCCTGGTCGTGCTTGCGGTCATCGACAACCTCGTCAAGGGCGCCGCAGGACAAGCGGTGCAGAACATGAACATCATGTTCGGCCGACCGGAAACCGAAGGCCTTTGGCAACTGGCGGTGCTTCCCTAAGGCTCGAACGCCCGCGCCAGCACGCGTGGGCATCAACGCCTCGAGCGCATGCGCGGCGCCCGCCGTCCGCCTCCGGCCAGTAGCTCCATAGGATATTATTCATCGACAGCGCCGGGCCAACGGCGAAGGAGGCCAGGCGAACGCTTGAGCGGCTGCTCGCGGTCCGCCAGGAAGGCAAAAATGTTATCATCCGCTTGCCGTCGAAGGCGGCCCAGCGATCATCGGAGTATCGTCTTGAAATCAAGCACACTCAGCGCATTGAAGGGTTTTTTTCAGTGTCCGTTGGCGCCACGCTGAAAAACGTCGAAGCTCGCGTCTTGCAGGACGGCCAGCTTCGCGCCCGGCAGATGCCGGCGCGCTCGCGCTCAGCGAACAAGCAAGAGTCGAGGGCAGGATCACGCTGTCGCATGCGGCAATCAATGGCAACGTCATGGGTTCGATTGTGGCCAGCGACGCGCTGGAACTCCTCCCCAACGTACGTGTCAGAGGTGACGTTGAATACCGTCAAAGCGAAGTTCAGCTCGGAGCCATTGTCGAGGGCCGCCTGATGCGTCAGGCAGGCACCGGCACAGCGAAACTAAAACTTGCTTCAAGTGGCTGACTTTCTCGTCAGCAGTCTCATCAGATAACAGCTTCAGGAGGATCACCAATGAACGCAGCAACTGAAATACCCATGCCTTTCGTCTTTACCGACAACGCGGCCGGAAAAGTGAAGGAATTGATCGAGGACGAAGGCAATCCCGATCTGAAGCTTCGCGTTTTCGTCACCGGCGGAGGATGCTCCGGCTTCCAGTACGGTTTCACCTTTGACGAAGTCGCCAACGACGACGACACGGCACTGCAGAAGAATGGCGTAACGCTGCTCGTCGACCCGATGAGCTATCAGTACCTGGTGGGCGCTGAAATCGACTACACGGAAGGCCTCGAAGGCTCGCAATTCGTCATCAAGAACCCGAACGCGTCGACCACCTGCGGTTGCGGTTCCTCGTTCTCGGTCTAGCTGAAGGCAAGCAGAAAAGCCTCTCGTTGGCATCGCTGTCCTGTCTCACGCCGCAGGACAGCCGCACTCGCACACCCCAGCCTAGCCGCTGGCCAACCAGGTCGACCGACTTGGTCACAGACTCCCGGCCGCCGCGAACCCGAGCGCGTGTCGAGCGCCACTAGCCCCTGCCGGGGTCGCCGGCGCGCTTCGTCGGGTTGAACCAGCGCCACAGCAAGCCCTGCGCATCATGCCCGGTAAGTACGTATTCGAGGGCATTGCGATTGTCGAGCGCGAGGTTCTGCGCTGTCTTGGCGGCCCGCGTGCCGGCAAACAGCAGCTCGTCACCCGGTTTCAGGACCGTTTCATCTTCGGGCAGTTCCTGGTCGCGTCCGTCGCGCACCAGCAACAGCGGCAGCAAGGGCAGGAAGTCCTGGCGCGCGGCCGGATCGCGCCGCAATATCTCCATACGGATGGTCACCTGCTCCATCATGAGAAGCTTGTGCGCTGCCGGCGCGTCTGCGGCATTCAGTCGCACGCTCCAGACCAGGGGTACGCGGTGGACACAGAGCTCCTCAAGTTGCCGGGCGACGCTTGCCGCGCGCGTGTCCGGCCAGGCGCGGACATGGCGCAGGAAACGGGTCAGCAATGGCGAGGTGATCAGCGCCATGCACTCGCGTGCGACGATCCGTGACGGAACCATGGTGAAGTCGGCATCATAGGCGTCGAAGAGGACTTCGTTGGCCACCCGGTTCTGGCGCACCACGACGAATAGCGCCGGGTTGATCTCCTTGGCCGTCATCGCGATCGACAGGTTGTTGGTGTCATTGTCGCCACCGGCGACGATGCCCACCGCGGTTTCTATTCCTGCCAGCCGCAGGGGCTCCGCTTCCATACCGTGGCCGACGATGTGGCGAACCGTGGCGGGCAGATTCTGTTCCGGCGCGATGACCGTCAGGCTGACGCCCTGCCGCTCCAGATTACGTACCACCGCCTGCCCGAACAGACCATAGCCACAAACGACCCAGTCGCCAACCGGCGGATCGTGCCGCTCGGGTACTTTCTGTCCGGGCAGCCCGGTGAGCAGGTCGACCAGACGGAACCAACTCGGTGAATGAATCGCCTGCGCCAGATAGTCGGCAAACTTCTCGAAGTGATTGACCACGTAGTGCGTCCCAAAGGACATCATGTTGCGCTCCACCGACGGGCTGGCGACGCGCGCCACGACCATCAGCCGCGGATTGACCAACCGGCTGGCAATGGCCACCGCAAGATTGGCCGAATCGTCGTCTGTGATCGCCAGCACGCCGCGACAACTACGGTGCTTCAAGCCGGCGAGAATCAGGTTTTGCGGTTGCGCAGCATCGGCACAGAGGACGAGAATGTCCGCCGCGAAATCCTCGAGTTCCACTTCCTGGATGCGCTGGTCATTACGCTCGAGGGCCACCACCCGGATGCCGCTGCGATCGAGCGCGCGCGCAATCAGCATCCCGGTTTCGCCACAGCCGCAGACGATGTAGAAAGGCTCGCCGAGATGCCGTACCCGGCGCGCAAACTGGCCGCTCTGCAGGACCTGCTGAAAACCCTTGTCCTGGACCAGCGCGAGCAGGCTGATGATCGAGTATGACCAGCCGATCACCGAGAGGAAAATGCACACCGTGACCCACATCCGCTGGGCGTCGGAAAAGGGCACCGGAATCTCGCCAAAGCCGATCGTACTGGCCGTGTAGCTGACGAAATAGAAGGCGTGAAAGAAACTCATCGGCGGCGCTGGCCGACCTTGCGCATCGATGCCGGGAACCAGCGTCAGTCCGAGCGTGGACACCGCATACAGGACAATCAGCACGATCAGCGGCACGCGCATCCGCCGCAGGGCGAGAAAGAAGATGCTGGTGTTCATTCCGGCGTCGCCATCAGCGCCGCAACATCACCGTCTCGGCAATCAACAACACCAGCGAAACGAAGTTGGCCAGCAAGGCCCCGCCACTGAGCGAAACGACACTGGTAGTGACGTCGGCCGACATTCCCTCGCCGGTGACATGCACGGCGATGGCCCACACGCAGGCCGCCGCAACCAGTTGCAGGTCGGCCACCAGGCTGGTCGACAGGTGCACCGCGCCGATCTGCGTGCGGTCGCCGAACTTCAGGACAGTGGCAATCAGGTTGACGACGATCGCGGCAAACAGCTCGTAGATGTGGTGGTGCGTCGGATTGTCGATATCGCCGATGAAGAAGCCGAAGTTCAGCGTTGCCGCAAGAACGATGAAAAAACCGAAAATCACCTTCTCGAGATTCATGAGCACCTTCTCCACGGCAGACCAGGCCAGCGCACGATCGCCCGGCACTTAGCTCGACAGCATACTCGCCTGAGCTAGGAAAGAAAACCGGCCAGCAGCCGCGCCGGTGAGCGGTGATGCAGAAGGCCGCAAAGGTCGCTAAGGCACCGCGATGCTCACCGCGGCAGCGGCAGCGTCACCGCCAGCGGCGCTCTTGCGCCGCGCCAGCAGGCTGTAGACGGTAGGCACGACGAAGAGTGTGAAGAAGGTGCCGAGGAGCAGGCCGCCAACGATCACCCAGCCGATCTGCTGGCGACTCTCGGCGCCGGCGCCACTGGCCAGGGCGAGTGGAATCGTCCCCAGCACCATCGCACCAGTGGTCATCAGAATCGGCCGCAGGCGCATTTCCGCAGCGTCGATCACCGCCTCACCGACCGCCTGCCCCCGCTCCAGCAACTGGTTGGCGAACTCGACAATCAGGATGCCGTGCTTGGTGATCAGGCCAACCAGGGTCACCAGCCCGATCTGGCTATAGACGTTGAGCGAACCGCCGCTGAGCAGCAGCGCCAGCAGCGCACCGGTCATCGACAGCGGCACCGTGAGCATGATGATGAAGGGATCGCGAAAACTCTCGAACTGGGCAGCCAGCACCAGATAGATGAAAGCCAGCGCGAGAACGAAAGTCAGCGCCAGCGACGACGACGAAAGCTTGAACTCACGCGACTGGCCCGCGTAATCAACCGCGTAGCCGGCCGGCAGAACGTGCCCGGCGGCCTCGTCCAGAAAGCGCAGCGCATCCCCCATGCTGTAGCCCGGTGCGAGGTTGGCGGTGATGGTCACCGCCCGACGCTGACCGAAATGGTTCAGCTCACGGGGACTGACGGTTTCGCTGACAGAGAGCAGATTGGCCAGAGGAATCATGCTGCCGTCCTTGGCGCGGACAAAGATGTCACGGATGTCGGAAGGCGTCGCACGATCGCTGTCCGCGACCTGCACGATCACGTCGTACTGCTCGCCCGCGCGCTTGAAGCGCGTCACCTGGCGACCGCCGAGCATCGTTTCCAGCGTGCGCCCGACGGTCTCGATCTGCACACCGGTATCCGAGGACTTGTCACGATTGACCAGCACCGAGAGCTCGGGTTTGTTGAGTTTGAGATCGGTATCGACGTTGGTAAAGCCCGGATTCCTGGCCACCTCGGCGAGAATCTTGCCGGTCATCTGCTCCAGCTCGACGTAAGACGCCGAGGTCAGGATGACGAAGTTGACCGGCCGCTCGCGCGGATTCTGACCGAGCGAAGGCGGCTGCACCGGAAACGCCAGCACGCCGGGAATGCCCATGAACTTCGGAAACAACTCCTTGACCACCGCACCCGAATTGCGCGAACGCTCGTCCCAGTCGCTCAGCCCGACGAAGGAAATGCCCTGACTGACGGTCGGGTTGCCAGCGACGACGAAGTAGCGCTCGACGTCCTTGGTATTGGCGTAGATGTCTTCGAGTTGGCGCGCGTACCTGTCGGTATAGTCCAGCGTCGCGCCTTCCGGGGCCAGAAAGACGCCGAGAATGATGCCCCGGTCTTCAACCGGCGCCAGCTCGGACTTCAGCGCCTTGAGCAGGAAGACATTCGACCCGGCAACGACGGCGAAAACCAGCATCACCAGCCAGCGCCGCTGCAGGGCCATGGTCAGCGCCCGACGATAGCCCCGCGTCAGCCCGTTGAGGACGTTCTCGACCCAGACGTAGACCTTCCCGTGGCGCGTCTCGTGTTTCAACAGCAGCGAACACATCATCGGCGAGAGGGTCAAGGCAACGAAACCCGAAACCAGCACCGCGCCGGCCAGGGTCAGCGCAAACTCGACGAACAGCTTGCCGGTGCGACCGGTCATGAACGCCACCGGCGCATACACGGCGGCCAGGGTAATGGTCATCGCCACGACCGCGAAACCGATCTCCTGCGCTCCCTGCCGGGCTGCCTGCTGCCGCGGCATGCCCGCTTCGATGTGCCGGTAGATGTTCTCGAGGACGACGATCGCGTCATCGACGACCAGGCCAATGGCCAGCACCAGCGCCAGCAGGGTCAGCGTGTTGATGCTGAAGCCGAGCATCAGCATCAACGCAAAAGCGCCGATCAGCGACACCGGAATGGTCACCAGTGGAATCAGCGTCGCGCGGAAGTTGCGCAGGAAGAGGAAGATGATCAGCAGGACCAGCAACATCGCTTCGCCAATGGTCTCGAAAACCGCGTCGATCGAACGTGCGATGAACACCGACGAGTCGTAGGCGATATTTACCGTCATTCCCTCGGGCAGCTCGTCGATCACTTTCGGAAGTTCGCCGCGCAGCGCCTTCGACAGCTCGAGCGGATTGGCCGTCGCCTGCTTGATGACCCCGAGAGCGACGGCCGAGCGACCCTTGAAACGAACGCTGCTGCGCTCGGATGCGGCGCCGACTTCGACCCGCCCGAGGTCAGCGATGCGCACCGGGTAGCTGCCTTTGCCGTCGCTGGCCTGCTTTACGATGATCGCGGCGAACTGTTCCGGCTCGGTCAGATCGGTCCTGGCGACCACCGAGAACTCACGGCTGCGGCTTTCGATGCGCCCGGCCGGCACTTCGACGTTCTGCCGGCGCAGCGCATCCTCGACATCCTGTGGCGTGAGATTGAAGGCCGCCAGGCGATCGCGGTCGAGCCAGATGCGCATGGCGTACCGGCGTTCGCCGAAAACGCGCACGTCGGCGGCTCCCGGCAGCGTCTGCAGGCGCGGCTTGACAATGCGGTTGGCGACGTCAGTGACTTCCAGCGCCGAATGGTGGTCGGACGAGAACGCCAGCCAGATGATCGGATTGGCGTCGGCTTCGACCTTGGCGATCACCGGCTCGTCGATGGCCGTCGGCAATTTGTTGCGCACCCGTGAGACACGGTCGCGAACGTCCGCCGCCGCCGAATCGGGATTGCGCTCCAGCTTGAAGCGCACTGAAATCTGGCTGTTCTCCTGGCGCGAAATCGAGGTAATCACGTCCACCCCCTCGATACCGGCCAGCGAGTCCTCGAGCGGTTTGCTGATCTGCGATTCGACGATCTCGGCAGAGGCGCCGCGATAGGTGGTGTCGACGGTGACCACCGGTTCGTCGATCTTGGGATACTCGCGCACCGGCAGGCGGGTATACGAGACCAACCCGACGAGCATGATGGCCAGCGAGAGCACCGTCGCAAACACCGGCCGACGGATGCACAGATCGGAGATTTTCATTTTCCGCTACCTGCCGCAGCGGCCGCCTTGCCGTCGCTCGCCGGCGCAGCAGCGGGCGCGCCCGCGCCCAGCGAGCGTACCGGAGCACCATCGCGCAGCTTCAGCTGGCCGGCAGTGACGATCTCGTCGCCGGCGCTCAAGCCCTCGACAACCTCGACCTGGGCGTTGCGGCGCAGGCCGGTCTTGATCGGCACGCGTTGCGCCTGGCCATCGACGACGCGATAGACGTAAGGCGCCTTGCTGTCGGGAACCAGCGCCTGCTCCGGAATCAACAGCACCTTGTCGCGCCGGTCGAAGATCAGGCGGACGCGGACGAACATCCCCGGGCGCAGCTTCCGCTCGCTGTTCGACAGCTGCGCGCGCAGAGAAATGGCACGACCGCTGGCCTCGACCAGCGGATTGATCGCCTCGAGCACCGCCGCGAAGACCTGCCCCGGCAGCGCGTCGCTGGACACTTCCAGTGGCTGCCCTGGACTGAGTTGCGCCAGATACGATTCCGGCAGGCGGAAGTCGACCTTCAGCGTCCCGATGTCCTCGATATTGATCAGTTCCTGGCCTTCCTTGACGTAGTCGCCGACGCTGACATTGCGAATACCGAGGACCCCGGAGAACGGCGCCCGGATACGCGTCTTGTCGAGCCTGGCCTGCGCCAGGGCCAGCGCCGCCTCCTGTACCTTCAGCGCCGCCTGGGTATTGTCCAGCGCCTGCCCGCTGACGAATTTCTTGGCGAACAGGTCCTGCGTCCGCTGCTGATTGGCCTGGGCCAGCGCCAGAGCCGCCTTCGCCTGATCGAGCTCGGCTGCCTGCGTCGCGTTGTCGAGCGCCACCAGCAGCGCGCCCTTGCTGACTGCGACGCCATCCTTGAAGTTGATCGAAGCGATACGGCCGGCGATCTCGGGGCGCAGGACGACCGACTCGTTCGAGCGCAGGGAGCCGACTGCAGTGGCATCGACCGCGAGTTCCGACGCTTGCACGCGCGCTGTCTCGACCGCCATCGGGAAAGCACCCGGCGGCGCGGGGCGGGCGACTTCCTTGCCGGCGCCAGCGGCTGGCGCCGGCGGCAGCGTCGGCGCACTGGGCAGACGAAAACCCGTATAGGCGAGGTAGCCGACGGCGACAAGTCCGACCATTGCGACAGCCAGAACCACGAATCGATGATTTCCGCGCGACATGGCGATCCAAATCCGCCGCCGCAGCGGCCAAGTGAAGGGTCTGCAAAGCTGCCAACAGCATGCTGGCCGCCGGCGGGCGAAGTGTACCGAAGCCAGCTCGCATCGCCAACCCCGCTGCAGCCGGGGTGCGCAAGCTGCGGCGCCCGCCGGCCGCCAGTGCTAAAGTTCGCCCCGAGACCTGCCGTTAACCGTTTGTCTGCCGAGTGTCTGAAGGCCACTCGGATAGCTTGTGCAGCGGCCCTGCGAATCGAGAGACCGCCGCTGGCGAGGAATGAGGAGAAAGCCGAGCCGTGAGAATTCCCGCTGAAGTCGTACCGCCCGCCACCAACGTCGGCAGAGAGCCCGACGATGTCAGCAAGCCGGAGCCCGTCACCGGTGCAAAAGGCATCGGCAGCGGCCTCTCGACCGCGCTGCCCAAGCACCCCTGGCCTGCCCGTGAGCGGCGGCCGCGAGAGCAGGCGCGGCGCGCGCAGCAAGAAACCCCCGAAGCCACGCCGGCCGAGACGGCCGAGGCGGCAACTCCGCCCGGAGCGGTCGAGCGCCGGCAGAAGGAACGCCGCTCCAGCACGCAAGCGGTGATACTCGACACCCGTTCAGAACGCGGGCGTCGAAAAGCCGGCGGCGACGTCAAGATCAACATCAAGGTCTGACCACCAGGCGCTCGCCACACGGCGGCGAACAACGAGTGCCGGCAAAGGCGCCGGCAAACGCGCAGCGCCGCTGTCCCGGCTTTGGCGCAGAAAGTCCTATCCCCCGTCGTCATGGCGCACGCCCTTCACACCAGCGTGGTCTGCGCCTCGCCCTCGTTGCGCGCCTTGATGCTGCCGATGACCAGTGCCGGCTCGCCAGCGTCGTTCAGAATCCTGACCGCCTGTGACGCGTTCTCGCGAGCGACGACGACGACCATGCCGATCCCGCAGTTGAAGACGCGGTGCATTTCGTCATCGCTGACGCCGCCTTCGTGCTGTAGCCAGTCGAACAATTTCGGCCGCTGCCACGCCGCCTGGGCGATCTCGGCACGAACATTTTCGGGCAGGATGCGCGGAACGTTACCGGTCAGCCCGCCGCCGGTAATGTGCGCCATCCCCTTGACCGGCAGAGCCTGCATCAGCGCCAGGAGCGGCTTGACGTAGATCCGTGTTGGCGCCATCGCCGCGTCGGCCAGGGTCCGCTCGCCGTCGAACGGCGCGGCCAGGTCGGCACCGGAACGGGCAACGATCTTGCGCAGCAGCGAATAGCCGTTGGAATGCGCCCCCGACGACGGCAACCCGAGCAGCACATCGCCCGGGACGATCGTTGCGCCATCGATGACCGCCGACTTTTCGACGACGCCGACCGCGAAACCGGCGAGATCGTATTCGCCTTCGGGATACATCCCCGGCATTTCGGCGGTCTCGCCGCCGATCAAGGCGCATCCGGCCAACTCGCAGCCCTCGGCAATGCCCTTGATGACGCGCGCCGCGGTCCCGACATCGAGCTTGCCGCAGGCCAGGTAATCGAGGAAGAAGAGCGGTTCGGCACCTTGCACGAGAATGTCGTTCACGCTCATCGCCACCAGGTCGATACCGATCGTGTCATGCCGCCTGAGCTGAAATGCGAGCTTCAATTTGGTGCCGACGCCATCGGTACCGGAGACCAGAACCGGCTCACGGTAGCGCTTCGGGACCTCGAACAGGGCGCCAAAGCCGCCGATACCGCCGAGAACGCCTTCGCGCAGCGTCTTCCTGGCAAAGGGCTTGATACGTTCGACGAGTTCATCGCCGGCGTCAATGTCGACACCGGCATCGCGATAGGAGAGAGATTCCAGAGTCATCTTGTAGCGCGTCCCGAGCAAGGCAGGCAGATGCCGCGTAGTGGTAGAATGGACCACTTTGCTCTGCCCGATCCCGAATCTTATCCGAAATGGCCCTCCCGCGTGCTGATCGCACCGCAAACCGACAAGCCTGACCCCCCCCGGATGCGCCAGTTGATTCTCGACCTGCTGCCCGAAGAGCGGCCCAGCTTCGAGAATTTTGTCGCCGGCGGCAACGCTGAAGCGCTGACCGGACTGGCCGCCTGGCTGGCGCCGGTCAACCGCGAGCCGCTGTTCTTTCTCTGGGGCGAGGCGGGTGCCGGGAAATCGCATCTGCTGCAGGCCAGCGAAGCCGCGTACAGCGACGCGCGCATCGACCCCGATCTCGCGCAAATCGCGCCGGATGGCTGCACGCACGCCGTCGATAACGTCGAAGCGCTCAGCGCGCGTGGGCAAATCAGCCTGTTCAACCTGATCAATCGCCTCTGCGCCAGCGGCGGGCGATTGCTCGCCGCAGCCAGCGTGCCGCCGCTACAACTTCGCTTGCGCGAGGACCTGCGTACGCGCCTCGGCAGCAGCCTGGTGTACCGGCTGCAGCCCCTGAGCGACGGCGAAAAGCTGGCCGCGCTCGGCGAGCAGGCGCGGGCGCGCGGTTTGCTCCTGCCGGCGGAGGCCTTCGCCTATCTTTTCCTGCGCGCGCCACGCGACATGCGCAGCCTGACGGCCCTGTTGATGGCCATCGACCGTTACTCGCTCGAGCACCAGCGCCCGGTCACCCTGAGCTTGCTGCGCGAAGTTCTGCAGACGCCACTGGAGCGCTGAGCTGCGCGAAAGGCATAGCCATGGATCTTGTTCTTTTTGACCTCGACAATACCCTCATCGCCGGCGACAGCGACTTTGAATGGGCGCAGTTCCTGATCGCCAAAGGCGTTCTCGACCGCGCCTTGTACGAAGCCCGAAACCTCGAGTTCTACGAACAGTACAAGGCCGGAACGCTCGATATCGAGATCTTTCTCGACTTTCAGCTGCAGCCCCTGGCGCGCTACCCGCGCGCGCAACTCGACGCCTGGCTCGGCGAATTCATGCGTCGACACATCCTGCCGATTGTCGGTCGCAAGGCACGCGCGCTGGTTCACCACCATCTCGACAGCGGCGCCCTGTGCGCCATCGTCACCGCCACCAACAGCTTCGTCACCGCGCCGCTGGCCCGCAATCTCGGCATCGCGCACCTGATCGCCACCATTCCGGCGCACGAGAACGGGCAATTCACCGGCCAGCCGCGCGGCACACCCTCGTTCCGCGAAGGCAAGATCATCCGCGTCGAGGACTGGCTCGAAGCGATGGGCCTGTGGTGGGGCAGTTTCGAGCGCAGCTGGTTCTACAGCGACTCGCAGAACGACCTGCCCTTGTTGTCGAAGGTCAGCAATCCGGTCGCGGTCGACCCTGATCCGACGCTGCGTGCGCACGCCGAAACCGCCGGCTGGCCGGTCATCAGCCTCCTCGGCTGAAGCGGACGGCGGATCGAGCGCTGATCGCGCGGGCAATATCGGCTATCATGCCGCGCCTATAGGGCCACAACACAGGAACAAGAAGCAAGCGATGATCCGCAAGTTCATATCCCGCGTTCTCGGAAGAAAAAACGCTGGCAACCGCAACCAGCCGGCGATCATCGCGGCCAGCCAGCACGGTCTGCAGCGTGAACAGATCAGCCGTGGCTGCCGGCAGACCGTCGAGGCCCTGCAGGAGAATGGCTACCAGGCCTACATCGTCGGCGGTGCGGTTCGTGACCTGCTCGCCGGATTGACGCCGAAGGACTTCGACGTCGCCACCAACGCCACGCCGGAGCAGGTCCGGCGCTGTTTCCGCCGCTCGCGGATCATCGGCCGCCGCTTCCAGATCGTGCACGTGAATATGGGTGTGGAGACCATCGAAGTCACCACCTTCCGCGGCCATCACGGCGAGCAAGGCGAGCACGGCGGCAACAAGGCGCAGACCGACGCGCAGGGCCGCCTGCTGCGCGACAACGTCTTCGGCAGCCAGTCGGACGACGCCGCGCGCCGGGATTTCACGGTCAACGCGCTGTACTACGACCCGAGCTCGGAAACGATCATCGATTACCACCACGGTGTCGCCGACCTGCAGCAGAAGACCCTGCGCATGATCGGGGACCCGAAGACACGCTACCGCGAAGACCCGGTGCGCATGCTGCGCGCCGTGCGTCTGGCGGCCAAGATCGGCCTGGCCATCGACCCCGCGGCGCGGCGGCCGATCCGCGAAATGGCCGATCTGCTCGACAACGTGCCGCCGTCGCGACTCTTCGACGAGATGCTCAAGCTGCTCACCTCCGGGCATGCCCTGCGTTGCGTCACGCGCCTGCGTGAAGAGGGACTGCACGCCGGCGTACTGCCGCTGCTCGACGTGATTCTCGAGCAGCCGCTTGGCGAGCGCTTCGTCGCCCTCGCGCTCGAAGCCACCGACCGGCGCGTCGAAGAAGGCAAGCCGATCTCGCCGGGCTTCCTCTTCGCCACCCTGCTCTGGCATCAGGTCCTGGCCACCTGGGAGCCGCTGAAAAGCCGCGGCGAACCGCCGATCCCGTCGCTTTTCGTGGCCATGGACGAAGTCCTGCACGTACAGGCGGAAAAGCTCGCCATCACCCGGCGCATTGCCGGCGACATCAAGGATATCTGGGGTCTGCAACCGCGCTTCGAACAACGCTCGGGAAAGCGACCCTACGGCGTCCTGCAGCAACCGCGTTTCAAGGCCGGCTACGACTTCCTGCTGCTGCGCGCCGAGTCCGGCGAAATCGACCCGGCGATCGGCGACTGGTGGAGCGAATTTCTGCACGCAGGCGACGAGGCGCGCGCGGAGATGCTGCTGCCAGCGGCGCCGGCCAGCGTCAAGAAACGCCGTCGTCGTCGCCGTCGCCCAGCCGAGGGCAGCGAGCAAAATCCCGACGCTGCAGAATGAGTGACGGCGACAAGACATCGACGCACCCCGAGCAACCCCACTCCGCTCTCGCCACCCCCACCGAGCACCTGGCCTACGTCGCGCTGGGCGCCAACCTGGCCGACCCACAGGCGCAGGTCCGCGCCGCCGCGCGCGCGCTGGCCGGCGTCGCCGAATGCCGGCTGCAGCGCCTCTCCTCGCTGTATCGGACGGCACCGGTGGGAGGCCGCGTAATCCGCCGCCAGGCCGATTTCATCAACGCCGTTGCTGCTCTGCACACCCGCCTGACACCGGCGCAGCTGCTCGACGCCCTGCTGGCCATCGAACGGGTGTTCGGACGCCGCCGCGAGTATCATCACGCCCCGCGCACACTCGACCTCGACCTGCTGCTCTACGACGACCTGGTCGTCGATAGCCAGCGCCTGAGCCTACCTCACCCGCGCATGCACCTGCGCGCCTTCGTCATCGCACCGCTGCTCGAAATCGCACCGCAGGCGCCGATCCCCGGCCGCGGCAGCGCTGCCGCCTGGTGGCCGGCGGTCAGCAGGCAAGCCGTCGAGAGGCTGGCCGACTAGCCGCGCCGGGGCTGCGCGGCGGGCCCGCTCTGGAACTGCCGACGACGCCAGAATCCCGGCCCGCCTCAGTCGGGCAATCCGTCGTGGCTGCCGCGTGGTTTGACAATCGCCTCGTAGTAAGCGAATGCATCGCGCAGGTGCTCGCGCAGTTGCTCCTCTTCCCAGGGCTTGGTCAGGAACTTGTAGATCGATCCCTGATTGACGGCGTCGATCACCGAATCGAGCTGGGTGTAGCCCGAAATGACCAGCCGCACGGTGTCCGGGTGCAGCAGCTTGACCCGGGCCAGGAACTCGGTACCGCTCATCTGCGGCATGCGCTGGTCGGAAAGAATCACCTGCACCTCGTCTCGGGCCAGGATTTCCAGCGCCTCCAGAGCACTGTTCGCGGTCAGCACGCGGTAGCTCTGGCCCCGCAGGACGCGGCGAATCGACGAAAGGATGCTCGGCTCGTCGTCGACGACCAGCAGGCTGTGCCGCTCACTCGGCGTTCCGCCGACCGGCAGCGACCGGCCCGTGCTGAGCAGGGTGGCGAAATCGTCCGCCGGCAACGGCTTGCTGAACAGATAGCCCTGCATCTGGTCACAGCCGTTCTTTTTCAGGTAGCCGAGTTGAGCCTCGGTCTCGACCCCTTCGGCGACCACCTTGAGGTGCATGCGGTGCGCCAGCGCGATCACCGAAGTGGCAATATTGGCGTCCTTGGGATCGCTAACGATGTTGGTGACGAAGGAGCGGTCGATCTTCAGCTCGTCGACCGGGAAGCGACTCAGGTAGGCGAGACTCGAATAGCCGGTACCGAAGTCGTCGAGCGAAAGGCCGACCCCGATCTCGCGCAGACGTTCGAGTCGCTTGATGGCCTGGTCCGGCGCGGCCATGAGCATGCTTTCGGTCAGCTCCAGCGTCAGCATCCAAGGGGCGACGGAATGGCGGCTCAAGGCCGCGGCGAGTACCGACTCCAGCTCCGGGCTGGAAAACTGGCGCGCCGAGACATTGACCGCCACCTTGACCACCGGCAGGCCGGCATCGCTCCAGGCGCGGATCTGCCGGCAGGCCTCGTCGATGACCCAGGCGCCGATGGGCACGATCAAGCCGGTCTTCTCGGCCAGCGGCACGAAACTGGCCGGCGGCACCAGTCCGGCACCGGGTCGCTGCCAGCGCAGCAGCGCCTCGCCGCCGACGATCACGCCACTGGCCAGATCAAGCTTCGGCTGGTAGTGAAGGAGCAGTTCGCCATTGCTCAGCACCCGCCGCAGCGCGCTCTCCATTTCCAGGCGCTCGAGTGCACCCTGGCCAAGTTCATCGGTGTACAAGGCGTATTGATTGCCGCCGCGCTCCTTGGCCCTCGACATGGCTGCGGTGGCCGTGCGCAGCAGCTCGTTCGCCGTCGTGCCGTCTTGCGGAAAGACGCTGATCCCGACGCTGGCGCGGGCGTAGGCTTCATGTCCATCGGCCAGCATGAAAGGCGTGGCGAGTGCGGCCAGCAGGGCGCGTACGGTGCTCTCCGCATTCTCGGCGTCCTGCCGACCCTCGATCACCGCGGCGAATTCGTCGGCCGCCAGGCGCCCGAGTGTGTCTTCCTTGCGCAGGCGGGCCTTCAGGCGAGCGGCGACGGCCAGAAGCAGTTCATCGCCGAGCGTGTGCCCGAGGCTTTCATTGACGTTCTTGAACTGATCCAGGTTGATGATCAGCACCGCCGACTTGCCGCCTTGACGCTGTGCGCGGTCGAGACCGTGCTGCAGGAGCGAGCGCAACAACAAACGGTTCGGCAGGTCGGTCAGCGGATCGTAATGGGCCAGACGCTCGACCTGTTCCTCGCTGCGCTTGAGCTTGGTCAGATCGGTGAACACGCCGACGTAATGCGACGCCTGACCCTGCTCGTCATTGACCACGCTCAAGGTTGCCCACTGCGGATAAATCTCGCCATCCGCCCGGCGATTCCAGATCTCGCCCTGCCAATGGCCGGTCTGCGTCAGGCTGGCCCACATCGCCTGGTAAAAGGCCCGATCGTGGCGTCCGGACTGCAGGAAGCGCGGATTCCTGCCGACCACGTCAGCCGCCGCGTAACCGGTGATCTCGCAAAAGGCCGGGTTGACGGTGATGATCTCGCCGCCCAGGGAAATCATCATCACGCCGTCGCGAGTGCTTTCCAGGGCCGTTGCATAGAGACGCTGGCGTTCCTTGAACTCGTGCTCGGCGCTGAGATCGTTCCAGCTGCCGATGACTTCGAGCGCTTGCCCGCTGGCGTCGCGAATCAGGCGCATGTCGTCACGCAGCCAGCGGACGCCGCCGCTGGCGTCGAGAAAGCGATATTCGTGCGTCAGTTCGCCGTCGTCGAGCAGGCGCGTTTGCGC
>Ga0078783_112_pt13 | contig 24434 bp, 26 predicted proteins | sample CanAccphospTypeI_FD_67363 | JGI IMG/M metagenome (GOLD analysis project Ga0078783, IMG submission 67363) | Unknown Accumulibacter genome from EPBR bioreactor metagenome
ATGTCGATCACCTCCGGACAACGATCAGCGTCCTCATCTGGCTCAATGCTTCGTCGCCTGATGCTCGTCCAATCCAGATCCGACCCCGGTTCCTGCCAAACGCGCAGGGCTGCATGCTGCTCTTCCAGACGGCTAATGATTTGCCTCAGGAGGGATTCGGCTACGCGGACCAGATTTGGTCTCAGCCCCCGCTCCCAAAGCCCGTCGAGGCCGTCCGGATGTTCAGCACACCACTCACTATCGGCATCTACCCCGAGGGAAGCAGGGCTATCGGCGTCTGGCGGCCAGGTGAACCGCGGGGTGAGAACGAGCCGGTTTCGCGTCATGCGATCGAAGATCAGCAATAGTTCGTCCAGGGCGTCGTACTGGATGGATCGCTGGCCGAGCCACAAAAACACATCCGCATCGGGCTTGGTGGGAGCCGTAGACAGGAGCACCGAAATCCAGCGCGACCACACGCTACGGTGTATCGGCGCCACGTCAGCAAGCGCAAGTTCACGTCCCAGGTCAAACCAGAACTCGGGATGCAAACGCATCTTGTGGCTGGCGATCAGTGCAAAAAAATGATCCGAAAAGCTCGCAGCGAAGTTGCTGGCGAGCCAACGGGCCAGACACTTGTCCCGGTCGCTCAGCCGCCCGGCATCCTGGAACAGCGCCACCAGATGCCCGCGCTTATCGAGCCAGTCCAGCCATTCAGGAAGCCGAGCCGCGTCGGTGAAGAAGCGAGTAGTTGACGTTTCCTTCAGCGCGTAGTCGATAGTCCCGGCTTCCTCGTCACTTAGCGGAGGCTGCCGTTGCGCTAGTTCGGTCACTTCGCGCTGCCAGTCGAGGACGCTGCGCGTAACCGCGTCAGCCAAGCATCGAACGCCTGCATACAGGGCAGAGTGATCGTCACGACTTGACTGCGAATAGCCAATGGGCTCGATACCAAGAACCCGCCAGCGTTGGAAGTCGTCGCTGGCTCCGGTCAAGGCAAATCGCTGTCCCGCCTGTGTTTCCGGGAGCGCTCGCGCCAGATAGCTGACGATCAGGTCGTTGTGGCTATAGCCGACGAAAAGGACCGTAAACTGACGGAACAGGTCCAGAAGAAACCGTCGTGCCCAGCCCTCGACAAGGTAGCCCCGACCAAAGTCGGCATCGGTCAGCACCATCTCGGCAGGACGGGTGATCTCGCCATGAACATGGACGACGCCATTGAAACAACTCCCGAGCGGCAAAGCAGGCGCACGAAAACACACGGGCGTCGCCTCGCCAAAGACATCGCTTGCCGCTAGTTCGAACAATTGATCGTAGTTGGTGGTCACGATCCGCAGCCGCTCGGCAGCCGGGAACAAGCGCAGGAGGTCGCGGTGCAGCGGGGTCGGTGCTGTAGTTTCTCCAGAAAGCACCTGCGCCGCGCGCGAATGAACTTCAACCCCGCGATCCTTAAGCCTGCCGAGAAAACGATCCTCAGGCTCGGTCCTCGATCGCACCTCGCCAGTCCCGACCGCAATCCGCTCCGCCAGCCGCGCGAAGTCCGGAAGATTGGCGGGAGCCCCCCTCGACACACCTGCACCGGCGAAAACCACCAACCGGTTATCGCGCAAGGCGGCCAGGAGGGGTTCAGGAAAGTCGCACGGCCCAATCTTCACTGCAGCATCTCCCGGTAACCCTTACCCACTGACAAATATCACCCGCGACAGCCGCGCCTGCTTGACGTACTCCTGGCCGTCCGGCCCGGCGCCGCGCCAGACGATCAGCTCGCTGACGTCTTCGTCGATCACGCTCTTGAAGCTGTCGCCGGCGAGCTGCAGGTAGGCGACCAGCTCGGCGAGGCCGTGTTCGAGCGGACGCGTTTCGCACAATTCGCGCAGGGTGACCTGCGTGCGCTCCTGCAGCGCCTGGCGGATGTGCCGGGCGAGCTGCGCGCGATCGACGACCACCTGCGAGAACAGCACCGCGGCGTCGACGTCTTCGTCGCCCGATTCGAGCGCCAGATCGGCGATCGACGGCTTGATCGGCGGCGTGTACAGCGGCCGCTCCATGGGCAGTTCGATGGCCGCGGCGGTATCGGCGATGCTCATCACCTCGTTGCCCGGCGGCGGTGTCTCGCGAACGGCGAGCGCCTTGGCTTCGATGCCGTGCAGGATGTCCATGATGCGGCGATTCTCCAGCCAGGCCTGGTCGTCGAGAAAGCGGCGCAACTGCTGCGAGAGCTGGGCGACCGTGCGCTGCGTGTGCTCGCCGGCTTCGAGCCAGTCGTAGTGTACCCGCCGCGTGCGCGCGTCGGGGCGCAGTTCGGCGACTGCCGGCAGCGTCAGCACGCGCTCGAGCAGAGCGGAAAGCTCGTCCTGGCGGCTGCTCGACATCAGGAAATCCCAGAAGGCGCGGAAGCTGCGCCCCTGGTCGGAGTCGGAAATGGCGTCGCGCTCGCCCATGATTTCTTCGAGCAGGGCGCCCTTGGCGCCTTCCCAGAGGGCAATGCGCTCGCGTACGCGGCGGTCGAGGCCGCGGAAATTGTGTTCGACCTCGCGAAAATCGGTCAGCAGCTCGCGGGCCATGGCGACGAACTGCTGGAAGCGGTCGCGCAGCGCGCTGTCGTCGAGCAGCGGCATGTCACCCGACAGCACGCGCTCGATTTCGGCGTCGATGTCGTCGCGGCGGCGCTGCAGTTCGGCGATACGCGTCTGCGGGTCGGTCTCGCTGCCTTCGCTCATCTGCTTGAGGAGCTCGAAGAGCGTCAGCAGGCGCGACTCGGTACCGACGAAGCTGCGCGCGGCGAGCGTAGCGAGCCAGGCGATGGCCTTCTCGGTCGCCGGCGTGAGGTCGAAGTGCGGCTCGTCCGAACCCTGCGCGTAGAACTTGCGCAGCCAGCCCTTGTCGTTCGCTGCCCAGTCGTTGAGGTAGTCGAGCGCCGCTTTCGGGAACAGCTCGGCGCCGAAGCGATCACGCAGCGCGAAGAGCTCGTCTTCGAGCGCTTCGGCGAGGTCCGCCTGTACCATCACCCGCACGTTCGGCGCGATGAACACGCGCTGTAGAAAGCTCGCCACCAGCGGCGCGTGGTCCGAACGCAGAAGCCGCCACGCCGGGTGGTTCTGGCGCAGCAGGTCGAGGGTGGCGTAGTCGAGGGTCAAGAGGGAAAAGGTGGGATGAGAAGCCGAGGCGGCTTGGTGAGCATTGCCGCTGGAAGAAAGTACGGGTGCCGGAGAAGACTAGGCCGGCGACAGGTACATCATTATCCGCCCCGCACGTCCCAGAGGCTTCAGCGTTTCACGCAGCGCCTCGAACCGGGCCAGTTCCTCGGCGGTGAAGCACTGCTCGCGTCCCTTGATCATGAACGAATCGGGCGAACGCAGCGGAATGTCGCGGCGGTACTGCTCGCTTCCCAGCAGTTCGAGAATCGAAGGGTCCGGGACGATGCTGCGGCACACCAGGCCGGCGTCGGCGGCAACCATTTTCAGACTGCGCAGCGAGTGCAGATAGAAGTGTCGCGGGGCATCGAGGTCAACCCAGTCGGTGCCGTAGTGCTCCCAGGCATACGACTCGACGACCGGCAGCGAAACCATCATCATGCCGTCGGCGCGCAGCAGCTTGGCCGCGGCAGCCAGCGTTCCGCGCTGATCGGCGACATGCTCGAGCGAGTGCTGGAAGGTGATCAGCCGGAAGAACCCCGGTTTGTCGACGTCGCCGACGTCGGTGTTGAAGATGGTCACGCCATCGCGGACGATCTTTTCGGCAACGAAGGGATCCGCGCCATACAGGCAGGTGAAACCCATGGCGCGCAGGCTGAACAGGAAGTCGCCGCTGCCGCAGCCGACGTCGAGCACGGGATCGTCGAACGAACGCAGCCCCGCGTCGCGCGTCAAGGGCATGAGCTGCACCGGATAGGCGTCGGGGCGCAGGCGCCTGACCAGCGCGGAAACAACGGTATTCAGGAGACCGGCGTCGAGGAACAGCAGTTGATCGACCAGGCGGCGGACGCCGGTGTGCTGGGCGGGCACCTGCTGGTGCGACTCCATCGAATAGTAGTCGGCAGGGTAGTAGCGGGACATGTCCGGCGGGATTTCCGCGATCTGCAGACAGCCGCATTGCGCGCAGAGAAAGTAGTCGAAGGACTCGCGCAAGCCGATGAGCATCTCGCGTACGCGGTAAGGGGTCAGGCGATCGGTCTCGCCGCAAATCCGACACTGCATGGTTGCTCCCTCGTGCCAGCGACGTCCCCGCAAACCGTGCTCACCCCTGCCGGCAAAACCGCCGATGGCGAGCAGACAGCGAGCGGAAGAACGTCCCAGACCCTGATTTTGAAAGGGTTAGCTTAACCCGGATCGTGCCTGTCGTGGGCGAGCTGTCGTAGGCGAGCCGACGACGGCGGCCGTCGGCCATCCTTTCCTGGCCGCGCGGCGCTGGCGATCGTCGCGCGGCGCAAGCCTTTCGTCGCCATTGTCGTCGACGCGATGACCGGGATCCGCCAACTCCACGCAGACGTCGCCGTCCGGCGGGAAGCGCGGGCACGACGCGGCTCGTGTCGTGTTGCACGCAGTATGGAACGTATGCCTCCCAGCCACCACAGGGGTCGCGCGCGGCTGTCGGGCTGGCTGAAAGCCTCGTCGGGAAGGCGGCAACCCGTCAGCCCGCTCGTCATTGCGAGGAGGCGCAGGGCGCCCCGGCATGGACCCTGCGGATGTTAGCCACGAGAGCGTTTCCGCCCTGCTTTCAGCAGTCGCCAAGAGTCGCATCAAGAATGCAGCAACAGACTCGCCATCCTGGCGCGGCAGCTCGTACCACTTACCGTCATAGCGCATCAGATCGAAGGGAATCACCGGTTCGATGCCGGCGGGCGGCGCCGGCCTGGAACTCGCCTACGCGCTTTCCGAGCGCTGGGAAGTGGCTGGCGGCGGCTCATACCGCTCGTATCGCTTCCGCCTCAAGGACGACGGACCGGTGCCCGGCGGGGTTGGCGAAAACCGCTTCATTCCGCTCTTCGCGCGGCTCTCCTATAGCTTCGATAAAGCCACGCGCGCCGACTTCTATGCTGCGGGATTCGTCAACGGCAAGCTTACGGTCAGCAACTCCGCTGGCCACGACGTCTACAGCGACGAGTACCACAGCGCACCGGCGATCGGGCTCTCCGTCTCCCACAGCTTCTGAGCTTTCGGCAAGCGAGCCGAACATGGCGCGCTTGCGCAAAGTCCACATGTGGACTACCATCCCCATGAACTCTTCATGTGGAGATGGCCATGGGCAACGCCGCGCGAGTCCTGTCACCCGCCAATCCGGGAACCAGGGAAATGTCCACGGCGGGCTTGCGGGCTTTTTTCAACATCGCCCGCGACTGGCAGCTGGACGTCGACCAGCAATTGGTGCTGCTCGGTGCGCCGGGCCGGTCGACCTTCTTCAAGTGGAAAGCGGCGCCGGCCGAAGCGCGCCTTGGCAGGGATACGCTGGAGCGGCTTTCCTACCTGCTCGGCATCTACAAGGCGCTGCAGATTTTGCTGCCCGAACAGTCGGCGGCCGACGCTTGGGTGCGCAAGCCGAATCAGGCACCGCTCTTCGGCGGCCGCAGCGCGCTCGAACGGATGCTCGGCGGCAACGTGGGCGACCTCTTCGCGGTGCGCCAGTATCTCGACGCCATGCGCGGGACCTGGGCTTGACCGGGACTGCCTATGCGACCGTTCGCCTGAACTGGAACCCCGCGTACAGGGTGATTCCAACGCGCTATCCGGCGATCAGCGTTTTCGACCGGATCGCCTCGGCCGACGACTTCGACGCTCTCTACGCACTCGAAGCATTGACCAACGACCGTGTGCGTGACGAACTTGGCCAGATCGAGCTGGTGCCGCGGACGGAGCGGCGCTTCGGTCCGGGCAGCGGCCCGATCATGGCCGCTTTCACGCACCTCAATCCGCTCGGGAGCCGCTTCAGCGACGGCAGCTATGGCGTCTTCTACTGCGCTCGCAATGCCGATACGGCGATCGCAGAAACCGTCCATCACTCGGCGCGCTTCCTGGCGGCGACCGCCGAACCGGCGATGAAGCTGCAGATGCGCCTGTACACGGTCAAGGCGGCCGGCCAGGTGATCGACCTGCGCAAGCCGGGCATCGACGCGGCGGCCGTGTTCGACCGCAGCGACTACAGCCATTCGCAGGCGCTCGCCCGGCGCCTGCGCGGCGTCGGCGCGACCGGGGCGGTTTATCCGTCGGTGCGGCGAGCGAAAGGACAGTGCCTGGCGGCATTCACGCCAAGACTGCTGAACAACTGCGCCCACGCCGCGTATCTGCAGTATTCGTGGAACGGCCACGAAATCGACGCCGTCTTCGAGTTTTAGCGGCGCGCGTCGTCAACCGAACGGCCGCACGCCAAACAGCCAGCCGTGCGCCCAGAACGCGAACACCGCCCAGGCCACCGCGCCCACCGCCACCGTCGCAACCGTGCCGCTCAGGGTCCCCGCCGGATAGACGCTGTTCGCCGCGCGGTCGCGCTGCCTTGACGAGCGGAAATCGAGCACCGCCCAGAGCAGCAGGCTGCCGAAAAGGACCAGGTCGGCCAGCGTGTGATTGGCCAGCAGGTGCGCCAGCGCCCAGACCTTCACGGCGAGCACCATCGGATGGTGGACGCGCGCCTTGATGCCGTTCCGCGGCACGTAGGCGGCGGCCAGCAGGATGAACGACGGCAGCATCAGAAGCGCCGCGAGGTGGCGCGTCCAGAGCATCGGCGTCCACAGCAGCACGGGATCGAGCCGCGCCTGTCCGTAACCCCAGACCAGCAGCCCGAAGCCGACGAGCGAGAGCAGCGAGTAGCCGCCCTTCCAGGCGTTCGCGCCGATGCGCGTACGCACCTGGCTGCGCCAGCCGTCGGCAAAAATACGCAGCGAATGGACGCCGATGAAAATCACGAGGCCGAGGATCAGAGTGGTCATGGTTTGAGATAGGACAAGGAGTGGTGGTGAAGGTAACAGGCCCAGGGTCGTCGGTGCAAGCGCCACGCCGTGGCCCCTGCTCCCGGGCCGCGAACGGCCCGCGGCTCAGCGCGCGAAAACGGGCCGGGCCCGGATTTCAATGCACGGTGCACACCATGCATGGAAGAAACGGCGCCTATTTTTCTCTAAATATCAATAGTTTACGGCTTTTTTTCGGGTCGTTTACAAAGGCCAAAAACCGCCTTTTCGGCCTATAAGAGTCAATATGTTACACGTGGATTCCCAACGCACAAATGGCATATATGCCCTTTGGGATTGCGGTCACTGACGCCGAGGGCGGGCTGGAAATCTTCGCGACGATGGCTTTACACGCCGCGCGATCCGGGCGTATTCTTCTCGTGTCGCTGCACATCAGCGATGCGGGTTTGGCGACCCGGATTCAGAGGCGGACGGCCGCCTAGATGCGGTTTTTTTACGTCCGTCGCATGGCATCGCCTATGGGCGGGCCGTGTGGGGAGACCTTCGGGTCTGCCGGCCCTCTGACCGGTTCGCCAACCCCGCACGGTTCCGCCCACCCGTTTGGCGACGGGAAAGCGGAAAAACAAACCGCTCTCAGAGGATCATTGCCATGACCACCACCGATTTGGTGCCGGTATTCGTCGGCGCTCTCGCAGGACAAGCCACTCCACTCTGTAACGCCCGCGACCTGCACGCCGCCCTCGGCGTCGGCCGCGACTTCGCCACCTGGATCAAGCAGCGCATCGCTGAGTATGGATTTGCGGAAGGCGAGGACTTTTCCCCGATTCGGGGGAAAAGTCGCGGAGGCCGACCTGCTGCCGACTACCACCTGACCATCGACATGGCCAAAGAGCTGGCGATGGTCGAGAACAACGACACCGGCCGCCGCATCCGTCGCTACTTCATCGCCCTCGAAAAGAGACAGGCCGCCGCGCTTGCCATCCCCGCTACCCCGTCGATGAACCTGCGCCGCTGGCTGATCTCCTTCGATCACCTCGGCCGCGAACATGCCACGCCCATCGGCATGGACGAGTCCATCGTCAAGTGGGACGAGCTGCCGGCGCTGATCCGGGATCCGGGATTCATGATCGAGGGAAGGCTGCTGGCCGAGATAGTCCACGCTTGCGCCGATCGGATGTCAAGGAAGCTCGCTGGTGGAGCGAACCAGGTATCGGCTTGACCATCGCGCCCGCCACAGCTACGGCATGGGCGGGCGTCAGAAAAGCTTGACGCGCCACCTCGGCGAACAATCGATTACTGAGGTGGTCTAGACGGCGTCGCCTACGGAGTTCTCGGTCCAATCAAATGCACAATTCGCAAATACCACCACAGATCTTTGGCCTGGGCGGTGGCGTTGGGATGGGGAGGGGAAGGTCTTTTTTTCCCATTTTCAGGATCCTCTGAGGTTTCAGGAGAAATTCAACTTGCTGTTTAAGTCGCGTTGCGTCTTGACCCGGAGCCTATGCGTTTTCAGGATGTCATTCTTCTGCCGTTGTATCAACTCTCCGAACTCTTTTCGCAAAAGCCCATACTCACGGGTGAATGTATCGATATCAAACAAAGGATCGATCTCCATTCTATGCCGAAACGTCTCGATCTTTATTCGTATTGTGACGAAGGAACGCTTTAAGTCTTCCCAGTCCTTGACCTTGCCGGGAACAGCAAGAGCTGCGTGGATTATGGAAATTACTGATGCAATTCCGGCGAACGCAGCCCACAGGAACTTGAAGTTGGGGTCTTGCCACAAGGTCCAACCCGACATTGCCGAGCCAGTTGCAGTAAGCGCTACGACAACCTTGGTTACTTCGTCGGTGAGCATCCATCGGTCGACTAGTCGATCAGCCAGCTCTTCGAAAAAGTACGCCTGGTAGTAAGTCTCAAACACCTTGTGCCAGATAACGTCGCGCGGATCATGGGTCATTGCAGCAGTCCTATAACAGAATGCCTTCTGAACAGCCTCTATCTGCAGTGCCGAAAGCGGCGATTATCAGTGGATCTTTCGTCGTCCCAAGAGCTTCTATTGGAACGTCTTCAGAACCCGCCTCGAGAAAACACCCTTGCCATTCTCCTTGCCTTCGCCTCTGCAAAAACCTAGTCATAGGACTTTCACCTACGAAGTGGCGCGCCATGCCCGGCGCACACGTCTGTATTAACCGGCTGGCGCGGTCGTCTTATCGCGCCAGTCCGTGTTTAATGATAGGCAGGTGCGCAGGCGCCGACTATGACTAGCCTCTTGCTTCCCTTCCTGGCTCATCCTCTGTTACTCGAAAGCGCCAATAGAAGCCTACTTTTACCCACACAACGGTAGTTTGGGTTAGCTTCTGGAAGGCGTCAAGTACCTTTCGACCAACAACCAAGTTTCCCTCGCTATTTTCTCGGAGTAAAGTCTCAGCGTTTTCTTTGACCAAGAAGTCAACGACATCGTCTTGGTAAATGCAACCGCTATTTTCTATTTCGGAAAGCATCCAGCGCGCAACGGTCTTGGCCTCCATTACTTTTGTTCTTGCGTCACTGGTTTGAGTGATTCTTCTGGGAAACTTCCTGATTCCAGTTTTTTTCCAGCGAACCACTGGCACCGAAAACGGACGGTGCTAACGTCGTCACCAATGTCGTTAATTTTTTGAACGGTCATTTCTGGACCGCCCGACTTAAGTTGAACGATGTCACCGACTTGAAAACAAGACTGCTTCCTCATTACATTATCCTTTGCGATTGATTATTAATGCTATTTATTAGACTGTTCGTCGATGGAGCGGTTTTTGATTTTTTCCACAAGGCTATCAACCGTCGGAGAGTTATGAGCCTGCCACAGAGTCCGAATCAGCCAACCCAATGAAAGAAGACCGGCTATGAAGAAGATTGCCTCCCAAGTTGGCGCTTTGAAGAATACATCCTTGAAGGTCGACGTCGAAAACACTATAACTATGGCGACCAAGATACCGAGGGGCGCAATCCAAGCTTTACGCTGCTCCGCCGCCGCAATATGCTGATTGAGCACGAGGCGTAGCTTGTCTTCGGTAATCTGAATGATTTCTTGGTCAAGATTGCTATGAACCACCTTGATGGGTGCATTAACTTGGTTGAAGAAGTGACCGTTAGTTGCCATGGCTCGCTTCCCAGAAAAAGGAAAAATCAAGGCGCTTAAAGCGCTCCACAGCGTATCCGGTCAACATAAAAGACACCGTTCGGCCGTTAGTTTGTCCCAGCTCAAAGGGTTGCGCAATGGCCGATGGAAGTGCGCTGTTCCAATTGTTAAACGTCAGAACAGCGTGATCATCCTTCGCGGTGAGAACAAAGCCAGGGTTCTTTATCTCCGGGTTATCCACAAAGAGAACATGCAACCGCACGTCCCAAGTACCAGCCGTGAATTCGATCCATGCGTCTTCGCCTGCAGGCACTAGCAATGTGGCGCTCGCAATTTGCTCGCGCTTACCGACGGTTATCTTCAATGGCCGCTCCCAAGTGATCCAACGAATAGCGTTAGTCTACCGCCATAACGCCCCCCCCGCCATAAGAGCTGGTCGGCACCTCGGCAGCTAGGGCGATAGCATACACCCGGATCGCTTCGATGGCGTTGGGTGAAGTTCTTCGCCGTCGGGTTCTGGCCCCAAGCGCTGGGGCGTCGGTGTGTAGGTCTAGTGGTGGCTTTTGACTCCTATGTGCGGCTCTCGGCGCCGAGGCCCCCTTTCGGTAACCCGTATTCTGCCAAGCAGCGCGAGCGAACCACCTAGTATGCTGGATGCCCCTCCACCCAGGAAGCGGTTGCACACGGTTGTCGTGGCCCTAACCACGGACCGGAATGGCTCCATGGCCGCGCGGTCACCGCTAGCAGAATGAACTCAGGCGACAGCTGTCTTAATATGTACCGCTACTCTACCAGCCGTTGTGCCATCGCCATTAAGAAGTTATCTGTCAAACTTGGGTACTAAATCTCCCGTATCCAAGCGTGGTCGCGCGTCGAGCAGATAATAGTCTGTGAGGAATTCGCCTTTATTCTGCGCGTGCAGCCTTGTCTTAAGCATGTAGAAACACCCCGGGGCGAGTGCAACTTCGACGCGTTCTTTGTAGTGCGCACCTACATCCAGCGTGTATCCATTATTGTAGTTTGGCACATCGGCAACCTTGTATTTCTCTAGAATGTCGATTGGACCTATTATATCGGTGCCTCTGTCCCATTCAATCAGGCCAAATTCTGGAATATCAACACGCCTGATGGAGAGCTGTAAGCCGTCATCACCAGGAATAAATGGTACCGCTCCAACATTCTTAATCTCGACTTGCAAACAAACCAATACACGATCTGGGCTGATTGTGCAAATTGACGCCGTATTTACTAGGTCGACATTCCAGACGTGCTGTCTTTTTGAAATATAATGGTGCCACGTCCATACACCGCCCGCCACGATTGCGAAACTTGTCAACACGCTTTGAACAAGCTCCGCGTAGTTCTTCAAGCAGTTTACATCTATCATTGTATTATCGTCTTGGTTGATCGCCCAATGGTGTATACCATATTGTCTATCGACAAGAAATCCCAAGCACGATGGTGCCCCCCGCTTGCTGAAAGGTCAACCGCACCCTTCAATGCACCTTCGGCACCATCTCCCGCAACCGCTGCCACACCTCCTCGATGATCACCATCGAAGCGTCGTCCGGATGGATCGACGGATCGCCTTCACCGATGGCACGCATCAGCGTGTCGTTCCCCTTCCACAGCCCGATATTGTTCCGAATCCACGTCCCGCGACCGAGGTGTAGTCCGATCAGCTCCGACTGCGCCATGTCAGTAATTCTAGCCCTCTCATCGTCCGATAGCGCGGCTATTACCACGCCAACCGCTTCGTCGATCGTCTCCGGGACCTGCTTCTCAGGCATCAGCGCTCTCCCTTTCGCCAGTCCCACGGCGGCACCGGGTGACGATCGGCCCACAGTCCGACGCGCTTCTCCCTCGCCTCCTGTTCCGCGAATTCATACCGCCCGGCGTCCTCTGACGATTGGTCCTTCGCGTATTTCCGGTACCGCCAGGCGAGGCCAAGCGTCAGCTGTGTGAGGCCCGCGTCGAGCGTCTTCGGACACAGTGTTGCGCGGCAACTCGGCGCCGCGACCATGACCTTGCCGATGATGCGGCGGTAGCGGTCGCGCTTGTTCCACTGGACGTCGACCTCTTTCCCGAACACGAGGGCCGACATGGATTGCTTCGAGCGCTGGCCGAAGGGCTGGGCTTTCTCTGGGCAGTCGACGCCGGCGATCCGAATCTTGTGCTGCTCGCGGTCGGCGTCGAGGACGGTGATGGTGTCGCCGTCGGCGATGGAGACGACGGTGCCGGTGAGGGTGGCGGCTTGGGTGGGGAGGATGAAAAGAAGCAGCAGGCAGCTCAGAAGAGTCGCGAGGCGTCTCGTCGCGCGGAAGTCCTGCAAGTCTCTGATCGAGTAGCGCACGAGGTCAGCTTGCTTCACGCTTCGCAAGCCAGTCGATCAATCCCTCATTGAAAGACCCAGCATCGACCGAGTAGTGTGCTCGACGATGGCAGTTTGGACAGAGCGCGATCACATGAGCGGGATGATCGGGACCACCGTCTGAGAGCCTTACGACGTGATGGACTTCGAGGAAGGGCCCTGCTTTCGCCTTGAAGGGGGCATCGGCTTTGCATGCCTCGCAGGTGCCCTGGGCACGTTCAAGAGCGTAGCGTCGAATCGCGACTGCCCGGGAAGCCACATTCGTGAGCCTCTCCTTGACAGTAGCTCCAGCCGGCACACGTTCCAGGGCGAGGCGGCGAAGATCGGCGAGAGACAGCTTTTTCTTTCGGAGAGACGCAGCGGCTTGACCGGCTTTCGTCGGCGCGTCGCCTTCGCCGACCACCACCGGCGGCACCAAACCCAGCTGAAAGATCAGCGCATTCCGAAGCTCGTCATTTCTGTCCGCACGCTGTTCCACATGATGGCCCAAGTACTCGAACTCGCCGACGTAGCGCACGCGGTCCTTCGGCGTGTACTCGAAGAGCAACAATTGCTTCCCGGCGTCGCGATGGCCTGCAATCGCGGCGTTGCCGCGAACCATCTGCATGTCGTCAAGCTGGCCCTCACCCGTGTACCAGAAGGTGCCGTCCGGCCGAAACGAGTCCTCATAGCCATAGGCGCTACCTGATTCAGCGGTGAACAGGAAGATGAACGGGGCAGCCTTGGGCGTGGAAATGCCACCCCGACCTTGCCCGCCGAAACGCTCGTGGATGTCGCTCCGCCGGCGGTAGACCTGGCCAACGATGAATGGGTGCTCGGAAGCCGCTCCCTCCGTGGAAAGGCTATCCGGCATTTCCATTGACTTCTTCGTTGACGGTCGAGCTGGCATCGCTGGCGTTACCTGGAGGCGTTTCTGCACGCAGCTTTGCTATCTCCGCCTCAAGCTTCTCAATTTGCAGCTGAGCCAGCTTGTCGTCGCGGAGTTGAATTTTCTTATACCAATACAATGCGCCGATCAAGCTGAGAGCAATCCCGGCTCCTAGTGCTGCACTGACCACTGTGTTTCCAAAATTCCCATTCTTTGTTGTTACGTCCCGGAGCTGCCTGGTCATTTCGAGCAACTCATCCTCAGCTTTGCTCCGCTGTGCTTTTTCCTCAAGCGAAATGATTGCTTGCGAGTACTCCACTTTCCGCTCGAGTGTTGCTGTGTACATGGATACAAACGAGAAGATCGAGACAATGATCAGCGCAAGGCCAAACAGGCACGTGAACTTGTAGATGTTGTCGGTGGCAATGGGAAAGGAAGGAGTCATTTTTTTGTGGAGCTATCCGTGAGGATGGCCGGCCCTAACACGCCCGCCAAGAAGTTCGGTTTTCAATTCGTGCCCATCACCGAGACTGCATGAAATAATTCGCATATTCAATCACCTGGAATGGGCTTATCGAGAGGGCAGATCACCCCTGTAGCAAGCCTTGAACATTGATTTGCATACCGGCGCTAACTAATTCCTGTGCGAGCTTCGGCTTCCAACCGCCCTGCTCATCCATCTCAATGAAGAGTACGCCATGGAAGTCAGACGGGACCTCGACTCCCGGACGGAACAGACCACAAACTCTGCTACGCCCAAGCTTGCCTGTGAAGTATCCCAACTCAAGTATCACGTTCTGCCGGGCGCGCCCACTCAGCTTCTCGGGCGTACGGGAACTTGCCCCAACGTCATCAGGTGTGAGCAAGACTACCGCGAACCCAACGTCTGAGTACGATTCAAACTTCTCGATAACGGTCTGGCCTTGATTTGCCTTCTCGTGGAGGAGGACAGCCTCAAGGTGCAGCTTCTCCAGGAACCTGGCAGCGGATTGCTTGGCATAGTCATCATGGCCGTGAACGACGAAAACCTTGGTCTTGGAAACTTGTCGCGGAACGTTGTTCGTGCTCAGTTGGCCGGTCTTGCTTTCTGCGGACAAAGCCTCTTCGGCTAACAGCACGTGCCCCTCAAGGTGGCTGACCTGACGGTCACGATAGATCTTCCAGCTTACGCCGCTGCTGGTACGCCCTAACGCTGACAACTCATCGGCCACGTCATTCTTCCCGAGAGACCTTAGCAGCCCATCAATTCGCCTAAGCCAGACGTCATACGATTCGTGCTCTTCCAAATTCCATCCATGCTCTACGAAGTCCGCCAGTCGCTTTAGAACGTTGTTGTTTTCCATTTGACTCTTTCAGCATACGGCCCAACAGCGAGCGATGAGCTGCTGACCAGAAAGCGACCGGCTCTACCGCTGAGGGTTCGCGGCAGATAGACCGTGTTGGAGCAAACCGCCGCGATGGCGGTCGGTGTGGGGATTGTACGGCCGGCCCGCCCGAGGTCAATCGTCTTGCATGAAGTCGCCGAGCGATTCGACGCCCGCCTATGGGCGAGGAAAGCACTTCGGTGTGATCGGTTGGCGACTCTCGACCGAAGATGGGAGAGGCCCACCGTCTGGCGACCTCTCCCGGTGACTACCTTAGCCCCTCACAAGGAAGGCCCAAGCCGTGTAGCCGTAAGCATGGGCGTCGAGCATCCGGGTGGAGTTCTTCACACGACGATAGCGCGTAAAGATCCACCGAAAACCCGGCGGCGCTGGCCGCAATTTCAAGGACTTCTGCACATGACACACCTCCAATCCGGATGGTGGATGCCCCTTGCTTTTCCTGAGCCATGCGTTATGCTGCTAGTTCTCACGCTAGAAGCTTGACTGCATAGCAGGATAGCTGCGTAACCAACCATCCACTGGTTACGGGGAGGAAGGCTTGGGCAATTGCTCAGGCCTTTTTCTTTATTTCGTTCCACCTAATCTCCGCTGCTTGATACGAAACACCGCACGTCCCGGCGACGTCGTCGACGCTGCCACACGCCTGTAGTGCCTCGACCGGCATGAGCAGCTCGGCGGCGAACCGGTCGGCCTGCCACTCACTATCCTCATAGATCTTGTGACCGTTCGGCCCATTTGATCGTGCCATCGAGACGTTTCCATGCAGCATCAGGTGTCCGAATTCATGGGACGCTGTGAATCGATCACGCCCCTTCCCATCCACTGCGCCGTCGTAGACATCTTCGCGGAGCTTGATGAGCGCCTTGTTCGGATAGGTCAATCCGTGGTTAGCGCCCATCTCTTCGCGTGAGCACACTTCCAGAACATAGCCGTCGATCAACTGTGGCAGAGCAAACTCAAGGACCTCGATGATCGGGAAATCCGAACGGTGGTCAAGCCCGAGGTGTCGCCGGAACAACGCTGTGAATTCGCGTATCCGCACCTTGCTCAAGGGCGGAACTCGATAGCCAGGCTTCCTCATTGTCTCTCCTTCAAGACATCAAACATCTTTTCCCGCTGACTCTGATCCAGTTCGCCAATGCGGCGCGCAAATGCAGCAACCAACTCACGGGACTGATCTTCAAGCCCGTCCATCTTGATACGTGCTTCAGCTTGCGACGCGTCAGCGGCCCTTCTCAGTTCGCCCTGTTGCCCCGCATCGAGGCGGAAGTACCCGCACACTTGTTCAACCAAAGCGGCAGGCACTGCCTTGTTGCCAGTTTCCACCGCCGACAAGAACGAGGAACTAATCCCCATCGACTCGGCCATTTCCTTGAGCCGCAGCCCACGATCTATTCGCAACTTCCTCACCAATTTTCCGAATGGCGTCAACATTTTGATTCCTCCACGACACCTTTACCTTCACCTGACAAATTCTCACTTGACTTGACCCCACCTCGACCGCCGCGGCCAGACTCTCCGAGCCGCTCTCTTAGCGATCGCAAGGCGGATTGTACACCAATCACAGGATTAAATAAACCGCTACCGGTTAATTTTTTACAGCAACTGGATTGACTGCGTGAAAGCCTGAGCTGGCCGTGGATAGCCGACGGGCCACAGGGCGCAGGGATGTCAAGCTCTCATATTCCTTTCCAGGATTCACGCCGGAGAAACGTCGTACCCGCGCAGGTCCCTTCGCTGAAAAGCAAACCGGCATGACTCGGCCAGCCGACGCACAACCGCCCGAGGCGACCGCTTTGGGATAGGATCGCTACCCTCTCCCCACCTCATGCGCCGCCAGGCAGTGCCCCTCAAGCTTGCCGATTCTGCGCTCGTGGTCGGCATGTCGGTCCGCGCTTCTGTTGCCCATGATTTGCAGCTCCGTGTGCATTTTCTCGTTCAGCGCGCTCTGGCCGTCTGTGAGCCGCTTGATGTCTCCGCGGATATCCCTGAGCGTGTCGACCGCCAGCCAGCCGAGCGCGGACACGACACACCCGAGAGCCATCAAGAAGAACGGCATCATGCCGTTGGTGATCCATGCGCCGCCCATGTCAGTCCTTTCGTTCCCGTGATCAGGTTGTTACCTGCGTCTGCTGCGCCGAGTAGGCAAGCGCTCCTGCGCCCCACTTGTCTCGCGCGGCCAGCCGCAGGTAGTAGGTCGTGGCCGTGGTGAGCCCGGTAATGGTTGTTGTCAGATCCGTGCCGGTATAGACGAGCGTGCTCGGCCCCGGCGTGAATCCGTCCGTCGTGTCGAGCCATACCTGGTAGTCCTGGAAGTCGGTATCGGCGACGGCCGCCCAGGAGATTGTCACGCTGCTGGTCGTCGCTCCAGTGCTGATGCCGGTCGGCGCGGCCGGAACCGTGTTGCTGATGTTGATCTGCGAAAATCCGGAGGTCTGCCCGTTGGCTACCGTCGCCACCTTGACCGTGAAGTCGCGCCATGGTCCGCCGTCGGCGATGGCGTTCTCCAGGGTGTAGGAAGCTTGCGTAGCCGTCGTGTTGATCGTGCGCTGCAGGGCCGCCTGCGACCAGATTTCGACCGTGTACGACGATGCGCCAACACCCACCGCCCACTGCGCGACGAATAGCGTGCCCGTGAATGGCGACTGCAGCGCCAGATCAGCCGGCCCCGACGGCGCCGCGCCCTGGATGCTGTAGCTGTAGGCCGCCGCCTCGGACAGACTCTGCGCCGCCTCGCCGCGAACGTTGAAGCTGGTCAGCTTGAGCGATATCGACTTCCCGATCGCGGTCGCCGGCAGGACGTACTTGAAAACCGCCTGATCAAGCCTGGCAAATGCCGCGCCCGCCGAGTGCGCGCCCGCAGGCGATCCATACAGACCGCGCCGCAGGTAGGACAGGCTGTAGCGCCGGTACGACGCGAGGGTAGCCGTCTTGTAGGCAAACAGTTCTCCGCCGACGTAGCAGAGCGTGACGTCGTTGTTGACGTCATCGTCGCTGCCGGAGAGCAGCTGTCCGTCTGTGGTGAGGTCGACGGTCGCCGTGTTGGAGATATCCGGCTGCGCAGACGGCGCCGCCAGCACCGCTTGCAGCGCGCCGTATCGGGCCGGGCCGTAAAGCGTGCCGACCTGAGAGTATGACGTCCCGTCGTAGCTCACCCAGACATGGCAGCCTCCCCACTCCGACGACGACCCAGAGACGGCCAACCAGATCTGATTCGACCCTCCGGTCAGATCAAGGGGCGGCTCGAAGATCAGCGGCGCGAGCACGCTTCCCGGAGCGCCGTTGCTGCCGCCGCCAAAACCGGACGAGACCTGAGAGCTGTATCTGGCCGCGCTAAGCACGCCCTGGGGCATGTCCTCGGCAAGTATCGCGAGCTCACCGTCTTCGTCTTCCTCAATTTCTGTGATTCGGACTGGCAGACGATCGATGCCCAAAGCGATATCCGTGATGGTCACGATATCCATCCGCTCGAGGCGAGCGTAGCGCCAGCCCAGGCGGAACTTGTAGGTATTGCGAATGTACAGCCGTCGCTGCAAGCGCATTTGCGCCGACAGCTGGGCCGCCGACTGCTCAGTGAACAGGTGCAGGCGCTGCGGATCTTCCTGGCGCAGCCCATGCGCCTCGATGTGGCCGAGGTCTTGGGCCGTTACCGGTTGCACGTTGTACTGATTCGCGCGGTTGACGAATTCGACCGTCGTTGCGTTGTAGGCGTCGGCCGTCGCCTTGCGGGTGATGATCACCGGATCCTCGTCGCCGGACACCAGGAAATCATCGTCGCTCAGGTCGTAGGCCGGCGTGGTGTTCGGCGTATAGGTCACGCCGTTGCCGGTGACGGCCGAGTCGCCGTAGGGGATGATCTTCAGGAGCCCTTCTGACCAGACGAATTCACAGCCGACGGCTGATACCAGCTCCATGAGGTATTCGCGCGCCTCCCGCTGCTCGATGTAGGCGGGAGAGACGAACAGGCTGTTGGCGGTGCACCAGTTCGCAAAACCGCTAAGGTCTGCGATCTTGGCGGCCGGGAATCCGGCGCCATAGCGTTCGGCGCTCAGGAAGTCGACCACGACATCGCGGGGATTGGCGTCCCGGATGCTGATCGAAAACGGCCGAAAGCCCGTCACCTCAAAGCTGTGGTTCTCCATGTTCGCACTGCCGCCGAGATCGTAGGACCCGCTGGCGACGTAGGCCAGGCCGGAATAGCCAAGAGCCTCTCCCGGGTGGTAGGTCGTCAGATAGCCCCATGGCGACTGTCCGATCGCCCCACTGAACAGCGACAGGCCGAGCTGCGAGAGCGCGGTGATGGTGGACGGATAATTGATGTACTGGTAGTCGATGAACAGCCCGAAGATCGTTCCGTGGCCCGCATAGAACGTGTACGTTCCACCGCTGCGACTGTACTCGGTCAGCGATGTTGGCGCGCCTGGAGAAACATCGGTCATTGGCACTTCGTAGCCGAGGCCGGCGATGTTCGCGTTCACGCCGAGGTCCGCGGAGTAGGTTGCCGAGTTCGGTACCGTCACTTCGTACGGTGGCGAGTCCGGAATGTATGGGTTCGCGTCCAAAACCGTGACGGTCTCCGCCGACGGGATGATCGGCGAATAGATCGCGTCTCCCCGCCAGACGGTGCCGACATCGGCAATCGGCCCCTCGCACAGGCCGAATGCCACAGCGACCTGATAGGTAAACGTGGTGTTCTCGGTCTTCTGCTTGCCGCCGCCTTTGCCGCCGCTGGTGGTGGTCTCCGTGTGCGGAATAGCGATGAAATCGCCGTACCAGATCATGTTGGTGGTGATGCGCGTCTTGCCGAACACCAGCGGGACGCCGATGCCGGAAACGGACGTTTGCACGCGCATCGCTCCGATAGCCGGCTCGGAGGTGCTAATCGTCTTGGGTCGGAAGAATAGACCGCTCACTCGCGAACCCTCCAGAATCCAGCCAGCCGGCCCGCGAGCGCGCCTTGTGTGGCGTTGGCCAGCACAACCCCTTCCGAGTGATAGGCATGGATGATCATTGGCCAGTCGACAACGATGCCCGCATGGCTGATCGCACGGCCGAACTGATAGAGTGCGATGTCCCCCGGCAGAGGTTCGGCGACCCGGTAGGCGTAGTCCTCTACCCATCCGAGGTAGCGCTGCTCGGTTCGGTGCAGATGCCAGTCCGGCGGGTACGGCGTCGGGTCGATGTACGGCACACGACCAGCCGCGTGGTAGACCTCGCACAGGATCATGGCGCAATCCACGCCAACGCCCTTGATGCGCCCCTGGTGATGGTATGGCGTGCGCAACCAGGACCGCGCCTCTTGCACGATTCGTTCCGCGCTCATCACAGCGCCTTTTCCGGGATCGGGATGTGGGGATGGCCGCGGAATCGCGCGAGATTGCCGAACTTAGCGGCGCACGTCGCCGCGGTACGATCACAGCCGGCGACGGCGGAGAAAGAGTCGCCGATCTGCGGTTCCCTCGGCAGCGGCTCAATCAACTGGAACTGGCGCACGGAAAGCCCGGCATGTGCCTTCACGGTTCGTGAAATCAGATTGTTCGTGCCGCCGAAAAACGTCACAACTCCCTGAGCGAAGAAACCATCAGGAACACCACTACCGCCGCCTTGAAACCATGACCGCGTGCCGTTGACCGCTTCGACGGTACCGGAGATCGTGAAAGCGGCCTTGATGGCCCCGCACGCCGAGTCGTACACGGTATTCGCGCATGCCGGCTGGTAAATGTTGCGCGGCATCTTGATGTTCAGCAGCTCGAGATCGCTATTGATTGCCATGAGAACGGCCGTTCGCGAGCACTGGATCTCGGCCACACGCCCCGAGAACAAAACCAGCGTCCCGACCGGCGCCGCGTCCCAGGAAGACAGAAAGGCGCGCTCCAGCCGGACCGTAGCGCCGTCCAGCACACCGTTTCGGGCAGCGTCAATGAACGTCTCGCCATTGATGAAGTCGATCAGCGGCATGAGGTTCGTGGGATCCGCAAAGATCGTCATATCGAGCGTGTCGACCTCAAGACCCTTGGTCGTGCGCAGCCGACCGCGCTGCATAAGCAGGCGCCCACCCCCAGCTATTACCGACCCGCCGGAATTGGTGTATCGCCCCCCTGGCGAAAAGACGTGCCCGTCGGACACGATATCCACATCGGCCGACGTGATGCGGATCACGTAGGTCGACTTCAACGTGATGGTCACGAGGTCGGCCATCAGGAACTGATTCGACCCCGCAAGCAGGGCGATCAGGCCGGCGGAGGCAGTCTTCATGCTGCCGCCCCTTTGTCGGTGACGAATTCAACCTTGCGCGCCTGCCACAAGTCGCGCAGGAACTGCTCGAACTCGGATTGGTCGTTCGCGAATCGGCAGCGAAAGTAGAACTGGCCGGTCCATGTGAGCGCCGCGGCGGCTGGTGGCGCCGCCGAGAACGTCACGAGCCCGGTGCTGCTTATCGTGTAACCGCCGCCCTGAGGCACTCCGCCGACGTAGATCGACGGCGACCCGTTGACGCCGAATATCGGCTCCGTCGCGCCGCCGTAGGTCCGTTTGAGTTGGAAAGCGGTTGTCGAGCCATTGCCGGTGCCGAACGCTTGCGCCGTTACCGCGTTGTCGCTCGGGTCGCTGTAGAGAAACGAATCGAACGACCCCTGGCGCGCATTGAAGAAACCTACCAGCGCCTGTAGCTCCGCGAACCCGTTCGCCCCGCGCAGCACCTCATACGACAGGGTGAAGTGCCAAATCGGATACGAGAAAAAGGCCGCGCGCAGCTCCCGGCCGTTGGCGCTCCGCTGGACCTTTGTCGACCATTCGGGTGTCTTGACGATTCCCCACTTGAGGCCGGGAAGCGCTGGAAAGACTTCATTCGACATGATCTGCTAGCCCTGATTGAAGTTGCGCATTTGCTCGCGCATTACCTTGGCCAGAGTGCGGCCGTTGTTACGCAGAAGCCGCTCCATGCCCTGTGCGTCGGTGGTGTGGATGTGAACCGCCATCGCCCCGCCATCACTGCCCATGCTGCGAATGGTGTCGGCGTGCTCCTCGGGTAGCACCATTTCCCGCGCGTGCAGCTGCGTCATCGGATTGACGCCGGCCGGGATGTCGTAGCCACCGGCTGCCGACTTCAGCCCGCCCATTACCATGGCCATCGTTGCCGCAAAAGCTGCGGCCGCCATGCCAGGGCCAACAATCGGGATGCTGGCCACAGACGACGCCGCACCACCGGCGGCCTCGGCCGCCTCCGCGGGGACTACCACGGCAGCCTCTGCCGCCTTCGACGTCGCCTTGGTCGCGCTCGACGCAGCCGCTGCCGCCGCCGTTTCGACGAAGCCCATTTTTTCCAGAATCGAGCGCATCACGCTGCCCTTCTGGGTTTCCATGGTCTTGGCCAACTCCATCGCCGCCCACTTGACGCCCATCTTGACGGTCATCGAGATGAATTCGGCGAGTATCGAGTCGAGAATACCGCCGATCGCCTTTTGCATCGTCGTCGTGCCGGCGATCATGCCGTTGACGCTCTTCTCGAACGCCGACGACACCGGGTCAAGCAACTGCTGCCATGAACGAACGTTCTCGATCGCCATGTCGTTGCTGATCTTGGTCACCTTCAGCGCGTGCTCGCGGTGCATCTCCTCCATGGTGTCGAGGAGCCGTTGCAGCGCTACCGGGTCCATGTTTGGATCCGAACTCATGGCCGCAATGCGCGCCGCCTGCGCCTCTGTCTGGATGAGAAAGCGCCGGTCCTCGTATTGCCGCTGCAACTCCAGCATCTCGGCTTGATTGATGTTGCCGATCTGCAGCTCACGCTGAGCCAGCAGTTCTTCCATCTGCAAGCCGTCCCGCCCAACCTTCTCGCGTGCGTTGATGGCCTCCGAATCGAGCGCGCGCTGATCCGCGGCGCGCTTCTTCATGATCTGCAGCTCAAGGTCAGCGATCTTCTTGGTGATCGCGATGCGTTCCTTGCCGGAAACGTCCTGCGTGCGCAGAATGTCGGACCAGTACGCGACCTCCTGCTGCTTTGAGAATTCCCGCAGGTTGTGCGTTGTCTGGTAGTAGACCTTCGCCTCGGACAGCGCCGATTCCCAGGCGGGCATTCTCGAATGCGCCGCACCTTTCTTGGCGTCCTTTTCCTTTACGAAATCCTTGCCTTCTTCTGGCCCCTTCTCGACGTCGGCGTGTTGGCCAAAAATCTGGCCTATGCGCTTGGCGGTTTCCTCGCTGGACGTGACCATTTCGCCCATGGCCGCCGACCATGCGCCAGAAATCACGCCGCCGATTCCGCCGATTGCCGCCGCGGCCCCGGCGAAGTCGCCGGCGACGGCTCGCCCGACAGCCTCGGCGACGGCGCGGATTGGCTCGGCGACCGAAACAACCATCGCATTGATGGTTTCCCAGACGACGACAACGCCGTTTTTCAGCGCCCAGAACGCTGATACGAGGCCTCCAACAGCGCCCTTCGCAACGGTGATTGCCGTCGGCATGGCCGACGCCAGCCACTCGCCAAGCTTCGCCATGACCGGAATCAGCTCATTTCCGATGGTATTACGCATGGCGATCATGCCCATGCCCACCTTGTCCATCGCGGAGTCGTAGATCGTCCAGGCGTCGATCGCATCGCCGCTCACCTGGCCGCCAAGACTTCGGATGTAGGCTTCGTCCTCGGCGAACGCCTCGGCATTGGCCAGCAACAGTTTCGAGTTGCCGGCGACCGCGCCGCCGAAAATCTCCTGCGCCGCCGCGTTTCTGGAGGTGCCTTCCTTGTAGCTGTTGACGGTCTCGATCGCCGACTTCATCAGCGTGTTCATGTCGATCAGATGGCCGTTTGCGTCGCGCGTTGTCAGGCCAACCTTGTTGAGTTTTTCCTCATTCTCAACCAACCGCCGCGTCAGCCCGTTGGCTGCTGACTGCACTTCAGCAGTGGTTGATCCGAGTTCGTGCGCGACTTCCACCCATATCCCGGCCTGCGTGGCGGTGATGTTCATCGCGCGCCCGAGCGTAATTGCCGCCTCGGTATAGTCCGCCGTCTCTTTGGCCAGCAGCGCGAATGTGCCAGCGCCGGCAACGACTGCCGTCATACCGATCAACGAGTTCTTGACGCCGTCGACGGATTTCGCCGTCTTCTCCATCTGGTCGTTGATTCCCGAGTGCATCTTTTCCGCCGACGCCTTGCTCTCAGTAGACGCGCGCTCCATGGCCTCGCGCATGCGCCGAGAGTTGTCCTCAACGGTCTTGGCCGCGCTTTCCATGCCCGCCTTGAGCTGGCCGTCCTTCGCTTCAATCGCTACCTGGATCTTTTCGTCTTCAGTCATTGCTCAGTTTCCGGTGGGCAATCCGTGCGCGCGGAGGATTTCGTCAAACTCAACTTCGGAAACCCGCGCTACCGGGATGAACTCGGCAGCGTCTTCGATTGCCGGATGGGACTGTCCGGCGCCGGACGGCCGCGACTTGACGCCGACGAACGCAGGCAGTTCTTGTTCGCGCTGACCGGCTTGTCGATCACCGGACACGAAGTGATCAAACGCATGATCGAGCGCGGCTGCGATGCCGCCAAGGTTGAGATCATCGCCCCGCATCTGCGCGCCGGCAGCGACGCCGCGCACAAGGAGGCACAGGCGAATGCGCGCGACGCGAAGGCCGCGTGGCGCGCCATCACCGGCGAGACCTATGGCGCGGTCAAGGCGGCGTCCTGGAAGGCGCCGAAGCAGGAGCAGGCCAGCGACAAGCTGGCTCCCACCATGGAAGCGCTTGTGAGGATCGAGGCGCAGATCGAAACCAACACAGGCACCCTCGGCGACATGAATGGCCGCGCCAAGCGCGCCGCAGAGCAAGCC
>Ga0078783_107_pt137 | contig 20570 bp, 20 predicted proteins | sample CanAccphospTypeI_FD_67363 | JGI IMG/M metagenome (GOLD analysis project Ga0078783, IMG submission 67363) | Unknown Accumulibacter genome from EPBR bioreactor metagenome
GCATCCGGAAAGCGTCGGCAAGAAAGTCGATCAGCAGGCGGACCTTGGGTGCGACGAACTTGCGCGAGGGGAACACCGCGTACACGCCGAGTTCGAGCGAACGGTAGGCCGGCAAGAGTTCGACCAGGGTTCCGGCGATCAGATCCTGGCCGACGAGGAAAGACGGCTGCAGCACGATGCCCTGGTGGCGCAGCGCCGCCACCCGGCAGGTGTCGCCATTGTTGGTGCGCAGGCGCGGCGACACCTTCACCGACAGCGTTCCTTCTGGCCCGGTGAACGGCCAGTTGTCGCCCATCGAGAAGAGGCTGTACGCCAACACCTCGTGCTGCACCAGTTCTGACGGATGTCCTGGCGTGCCGTGATGGTGCAGGTAGGTGGGTGATGCGCATAACACCAGGCGCGTCGAGGTGAGCTGGCGGCTGATCAGCGTCGAGTTGGGCAGGCGCGCGATGCGCACCGCCATGTCGAAACCTTCCTCGACCAGGTCCACCACGCGGTCGGCCAGCGTCACGTCCAGCGTCACTTTCGGGTGCAGGGCCATGAACTCGACCCACAGCGGCGCGAGGTGCAAGCGGCCGAAGGTGAAGGGGACGTTGATGCGCAGGATTCCCGTGGCCTCGCCGCTGACCGAGGTGATCTCGGCTTCTGCCTCTTCGACGCCGGCGAGCAGTTCCGCGCAACGCGCGTGGAAGACCTCGCCCTCCGCGGTCAGCGACAACTTGCGGGTCGTGCGGTGCATCAAGCGCACTCCCAGTCGCGACTCCAGATCCGCCACATGGCGCGACACCGCCGCCTTGGACATCGCCAGCGCGTCGGCCGCGCCGACAAAGCTGCCGGCGTCGATTACCGCAACGAAAACCCGCATGGCTTCGAATCGGTCCATTTGTCTCAATATACGGAACAGTTAATCGCATTCAAGCATGTTTATCCATCCAGGCGCAACTTCTACAATGCGCTCATCGATTCACAACCCATGTCCGGAGTACACCATGACCACAGCCAACACCACTTCCCCCCTGCAACGCGTCCTCGGCACCCACGCCGGCTGGGGCGCGCTGGCCCTGCGCATTCCCGTGGGTATCATCTTCGCCGCCCACGGCGCTCAAAAGCTGTTCGGCGCCTTTGGCGGCTACGGCCTCGAAGGCACCGGCCAGTTCATGGCCTCGCTCGGCCTGACGCCGGGATACCTGATGGCCTTGCTGGCGGGCGGTGCCGAGTTCTTCGGCGGTCTGGCGCTGATCGTCGGACTGCTCGTCCGTCCTGCCGCAGCGGCACTGGCGTTCGCCATGCTGGTGGCGATCTTCAGCGTGCATATCGACAAGGGACTGTTCATGGCCAACAACGGCTACGAATTCGCCCTGGCACTGCTGGCCGCATCGGTATCGCTGTTGATCAGCGGCGCGGGGCGACTGTCGGTCGATGCCGTGCTGGCCGCGCGCGGCGCGCGCTGAACAGCGCCGCCCGAACATTGGCCCGACCAGAACCGACGCCATGAACCGCCTACCCAGCGTGTTCGTCTCGCACGGCGCACCCAGCTTCGCCATCGAGCCCGGCTTGGCCGGGCCGCGATTGGCGGCCCTGGGCCGCGAACTGCCCACGCCCCGCGCGGTGCTGATCGTGTCGCCGCACTGGATGACGCCCCGTCCGCAGGTTGGGATGGTCGAACGGCCCAGGACGATCCACGACTTCGGTGGCTTCGACCCGGCGCTGTACGAGATCGACTACCCGGTGGACGGCCACCCGCAGCTGGCGCGTCGCGCGCTCGACGTACTGCAGGAAGCTGGCTGGTCGCCGCGGCCGGACGGGATCCGCGGGCTGGACCACGGCGCCTGGGTGCCGATGTTGTACCTCTACCCCGAGGCCAACGTGCCGGTCTTCCAGGTCTCGCTGCCGTCACGGCTGGACGCGGAATCTGCCTGGGCCTTCGGGCAGGCGCTCGCGCCGCTTGCCGACGACGGCGTGTTGATCGTCGGTTCGGGCAGCCTGACGCACAACCTCTACGAGTTCCGCGGTCATCACAGCCACAACGAGGCCTACGCAACCGAGTTCGCCGCCTGGGTTCGCGACGCGGTCGTCAGCGGCGACAGCACGCGGCTGCGCCAGACCCTTGCCTTGGCCCCGCATGCCCAACGCGCGCACCCGACCGCCGAACATTTCTGGCCACTGCTGGTGGCAGCCGGCGCGGCTGCCGCGTCGTTACCGGCGACGGTGATCGAAGGCGGAATCACGCACGGCGTGCTGGCGATGGACAGCTTTGTCTTCGGAAGTGCCGGCCGTGAAGGCCATGGTGACAAGTCGATCGTGTAGCGTTGCACGCCGTGTGCAGCTCATGAATTCCAGCCAGGTGAACGACCGTCCACTTCGCGGAAGCCCTGCGTCGCCTTTAGGTCGCCAAGCGACCGCCAGTCGCTGCTGCGTTGCATCGGCAGCCATGTTGGCGCGCTGGCCGTTTTCGCCAACAGAGAGCCAAAGGCTTGGCGTGCTCTGCGCTCCGTTTTCTGAAGCGACCCCTTATTTCTTGACCTCCGTGGACGCCGCGACCACAACCTCCGGGGCTGCCGTCTTGTCCTTGAACAGTCGTTTGATGAGCACATAGAACATCGGGACGAAGAAGAGGCCGAGGGCGGTGGCCGAGATCGTTCCGCCGAGTACGCCGGTGCCGATCGCATTCTGACTGCCGGAGCCGGCGCCGGTGCTGATGGCCAGTGGCAGCACGCCGAGTCCGAAGGCCAGCGAGGTCATCAGGATCGGGCGCAGTCGCATGCGTACCGCGCTCAGCGTGGCGCTGACCACATCGTGACCGGCGTCGACCTGGGCCTTGGCGAATTCGACAATCAGAATCGCGTTCTTCGACGACAGGCCGATGGTCGCCAGCAGGCCGACCTGGAAGTAGACGTCGTTGGACAGGCCGCGACCGCTTGCGGCCAGCAGCGCACCGATCACGCCCAGCGGCACCACCAGCATCACCGCAAACGGTACCGACCAGCTCTCGTAAAGGGCTGCCAGGCAGAGGAACACGACCAGCAGCGACAAGGCATACAGCGCCGGCGCCTGTGCCCCCGAGCGGCGCTCCTCGTAGGAGGTGCCCGACCATTCATAGCCAATGCCGGGCGGCAGCTTGGCGATGAGCTCCTGAACCGCATTCATCGCGTCACCCGACGAGAGGCCGGGCGCTGCCTGGCCGAGCAGTTCGATCGACGGCTGACCGTTGAAGCGCTCGAGAAGCGGCGAGCCAAAGCCCCATTTTGCCGTGGTGAAGGCCGAGAAGGGCACCATTTCGCCTCTTGCGTTGCGCACGTACCATTTCTGGAGGTCATCGGGCGTCATGCGGGCAGCGGCCTCGGCCTGAAGATAGACCTTCTTGATTCGCCCACGGTCCATGAAGTCGTTGACGTAACTGCCACCCCAGGCCGTGGACAGCGTGTCGTTGATGTTCGCCACGCTCACCCCGAGGGCGCCGGCCTTGGCATGATCGATTTCGAGCTGGTACTCGGGCATGTCCTCCTGACCATTCGGGCGCACGCCGACCAGCCGCTTGTCCTCTCTTGCCATGCCCAGGAACTGGTTGCGTGCGGCCACCAGGGCATCGTGGCCGAGGCCGCTGCGGTCCTGTAGCTGGACGCTGAAACCGTTCGAGGTACCCAACTCGATCACCGCCGGTGGAACGAAAGCGAAGACCATCGCTTCGCGAATCTTCGAGAATGCGGCCATCGCGCGTCCGGCGATCGCCTTGACGCTGATGCCCGGTCCCTGCCGCTCGCTCCAGTCGCGCATGTTGATGAAGCCGATGCCCATGTTCTGGCCGCGGCCGCCGAAGCTGAAGCCGGCGACGGTGAAGATCGACGCCGCCGTGTCCTTTTCGTCGTCGAGGAAGTGACGCTCGACTTTCTTGAGGACCTCGATGGTGCGCTCCTGGGTGGCGCCTGCAGGAAGCATCACCTGGGTGAACATCACGCCCTGATCCTCTTCCGGCAGGAAGGAAGTCGGCATGCGCACGAAGAGAAAGCCGAGCGCCACCACGATCAGCGCGTAGACGACCAGGTAGCGCCCGCTGCCCCGAAGGATGCGTCCGACCGCTGCTTCGTAACGCCCGGTGTTACGTTCGAACATGCCGTTGAACCAGCCGAAGAAGCCGCTGAACCAGCCACCCTCGCCGTGACCCTGGCCCTTGGCCACCGGTTTCAGCATGGTGACGCAAAGCGCCGGGGTGAACACCAGGGCGATGAGCACCGACAGGGCCATCGCGGCGACGATGGTGATCGAGAACTGGCGGTAGATGACGCCGGTCGAGCCGCCGAAGAAGGCCATCGGAACGAATACCGCCGACAGCACCAGACCGATGCCGACCAGCGCGCCGGTGATCTGGCCCATCGACTTGCGGGTTGCATCGCGCGCCGAGAGGCCTTCCTCGCTCATCACTCGCTCGACGTTCTCGACCACCACGATGGCGTCGTCCACCAGCAGGCCGATGGCCAGCACGGTGCCGAACATGGTCAGGGTGTTGATCGAAAAACCGAAGGCCGCCATCACCCCGAAGGTGCCGAGCAGCACCACCGGCACGGCGATGGTTGGGATCAGGGTGGCGCGAAAGTTCTGCAGGAACAGGAACATCACCAGGAACACCAGGACGATGGCCTCGAGCAGGGTCTTGACCACTTCCTCGATGGAGATCTTCACGAAGGGCGTGGTGTCGTAAGGGATGACCACGTCGACGCCGGCCGGGAAATAGCGCTTCATCTCGGCGAGCGCGGCACGCACCGCGGTGGCGGTCTTCAGGGCATTGGCGCCGGCGGCCAACTTGACGCCGATACCCGCCGCTGGCTGGCCGTTATAGCGCGCGACGGTGCTGTAGTCCTGGGCGCCGATTTCGATCCGCGCCACATCCCCGAGTCGTACTTCGCCGCCCTGGCTGGAACTGCGCAGCAGGATGTTCTCGAACTCCCCGACGGTCTGCAGGCGACTCTGGGCGGTGATCGAGGCAGTGAAACCCTGCCCGGGCAGCGACGGCGTTCCGCCGAGCTGGCCGGCCGAGACCTGCGTGTTCTGCGCCTCGATCGCCGTCCGGATGTCGGCCGGCGTCAGCCGGTAGTTGTTCAACCTGGCGGGATCGATCCAGACCCGCATGGCGTACTGCGATCCGAAAATCTGCACCTCGCCGACACCGGTGACGCGCGACAGCGGATCCTGCACCGACGAGACAATGAAGTCCGCCAGGTCGACGTTGTCGAGCGTGCCCTGTTTCGACACGAAACCGATCACCATCAGGAAGTTGCGCGCCGACTTGGCGACCTGCACGCCCTGTTGCTGTACCGCCTGCGGCAATAGTGGCAGCGCAAGTTGCAGCTTGTTCTGCACCTGCACCTGGGCAATATCCGGATCGGTGGCGGCATCGAAGGTCAGGGTGATCGCGGCGCGACCGAAGGAGTCGCTCGACGAGTTGATGTAGAGCAGGCCGTCGAGACCGGTCAGCTTCTGCTCGATGATCTGGGTGACGGATTCCTCAACCGCCTTCGCCGAGGCGCCCGGATAGCTGGTGTTGATCACGACGGCGGGTGGGGCTATCGACGGATACTGCGAAACCGGCAATTGCAGGATGGACAGTGCGCCCGCGAGCATGATGACGATGGCGATGACCCAGGCGAAGATCGGCCGGTCGATGAAGAAATTGACCACGCTTCAGGCCCTCACTTCGCGGCCGCTGCGGGCGCCGCCGCAGGTGCCGTTGCCTCGCCGCCTGCCGCCAGCACCGTCACCGGCGCGCCCGGCCTGATTTTCTGTAATCCGTCGACGATGATCCGGTCGCCCGCGGCCAGTCCCGCGCTTACCAGCCACTTGTCGCCGATCGAACGGGTCGTGGTCACCGGGCGCGCTTCGACCTTGTCCTCGGCACCCACCACCATCACCACGGCATTGCCACGGCGATCGTGAGTCACCGCGGCATGCGGCACCAGGATGGCGTTTTCGATCTCGCCCTGTGCGAGTCGCGCGCGGACGTACATGCCCGGCAGCAGTTCACCCTGCGGATTCGGAAAGACTGCGCGCAGGGTCACGCTGCCGGTATCCGTGTCGACCGAAATGCCGGAGAAGGCAAGCCGGCCGCTGGCCGCGTATTCGCTACCATCCTCGAGCAGCAGGCGTACCGGAACCACCTGTTCCGCAAGGTGCTGCAGTGTGCCATCGGCGAGATCGCGCTTGAGGCGCAACAGTTCGACGCTCGACTGGGTCAGGTCGACATAGATCGGGTCGAGTTGCTGGACGGTCGTCAGTGCGGCAGGCTGGTTGGCAGTCACCAGGGCCCCGGCGGTGACGCTCGAGCGTCCGCTGCGACCGGCGATGGGGGAGGGCACGCGGGTATAGGCGAGGTCGATGCGCGCTTCTCGAGTGCTGCGCGTGCCGAGGCGACGTCCGCCTCGGCCTGCTTGAGTGCCGCCGTGGTGTCGTCGTCGGCCTGCTTGCTGATCATCCCTTTCTTCCCCAGGTCGGCGTAGCGCTGGGCTTTCAGCCGGACAGCATAGTGATTCGCTTCGGCGCGGCTGAGACCTGCCCTGGCGCTTTCCAGGGTGGCGCGATAGCTTGCCGGGTCGATCTGGTAGAGCGTTTGCCCTTCCGTGACCTCGCTGCCTTCGGTGAACATCCGCCGCTGCACGATGCCGCTTACCTGCGGTCGCACCTCGGCGACCATGTACGCCGCCGTGCGTCCGGGGAGTTCGGTCGTCAGCCTGACCGCCTCGGTGCTGGCCACGATCACGCCGACCGGAGTCGCTGCGGGAGCTCCACCGGCTGCCTGCCCCTGCGGGCCGCCGTCACTGCAGGCGGCCAGCGCCAGGGCGCTGGCGAGCGAGACGACCAGGATGGGGTAGGTGATCCCCCGGGTCGGGAGGGTGATTCCCAGATTCGGGAGTGTGATTCCCTGCTTCGGGGAAGTGACTCCCCGGTTCCGGGATTGCAGCCGTGATGCGAGATTCATGTGGTGCCTCGGTGGCGTTGGTAGCGTCGGAGACTCCTGGGCAGGAGCGTTCGGATAGGGGGCGAAGGATAAACTAGAATGAACGTTCAATCTAGTTTATCCTTCGCAGAGCAGTGAACGCTGACTGCGAACCCTTCTCAGCCACTCCATAGACCGTCGATGACCGAAGAAATGCCCACTCACACGGCCGCGGATTGCTCGCGTGCTGAAGCGCGTCGCACCCAGATCCTTGATGCCGCCGAGAACTGCGTTCGCGAATACGGCTTCCATCGAGCCAGCATTTCGAAAATATCGAAAGCCTCAGGCATGGGTGCAGGCCACATTTACCACTACTTTGCGAACAAGGAGGCGATCATCGCCGCCATCGTCGCGCGCGAAGTCGAACGCTTGCTGACGCTCACCGCCGAGGTGCAGGCGGCAGAGAACATGCTGGAGGCACTGGCACTGCGGACCGAAAGCGGGGTGCTGCTCAACCTTGATCCCCAGGCAGCGGGGCTCAAGCTGGAAATCGTTGCCGAGGCGTCGCGCAACCCGGCAATCGCGGCGATCGTGCGTGCCGCGGACGGCCGGCGTAGCGCCGGTCTCGAAGAAACGCTCAAGGCCTTGCGGCAGGCACACGGCCTTGCGGACGACGCGGCAACGATTTCCACTATTGCCGAGGTGATCGCGGCGATGTTTGAAGGCCTGATGGTGCGCGCCATACGCAATCCGGCGGCAAACCGTCAATTGATCGCCCGAAGATTCCAAGCGTTGATCCGCGCGATAGTGCTAGGGTGATTTCGCGGACCGGAAGGTCGAGGCGTAGAGGAGGGAAACCAGCTTAGGCCTCTGTTGTTTGCCGGGCTGCGCTTTCCAGTCATAAAGCCGAAGGTGACTTGTGTTTCCAAAAGGACGGGCATGGGAAGTGGCAGCGCACCGTTCGTGCGCACGCCAAACCATTGACCGCCGGCGTTTATCGGATCCGCAGGGGAAGGGCGGCGAAGCCACTGCCGGGGTACACCGCGGTGGTCGGCGGCCTCTCCGGGACGGGCTCCATACAGGCCGTGTGCGCGAGCAGCTCTTCTACAGCCACGCGCATCTCCATCCGGGCCAGGGGAGCGCCAGGACAGACGTGGATTCCCGCGCCATACAGCAGGTTTGCGCTCTGGTCGCGGTCCGGCCGATAGGTCTCGGGATCCTCGAAAACCCGACCGTCACGGTTGGCGGAGATCCAGATCAGCGAGATGCGTTCGCCGGCAGCGATCTTCCGGCCACCGATTTCAACCGCACGGGTGGTGATGCGCCGATTGGCCACCAACGGCCCGTGAATCCGCAGAATCTCCTCGATAGCGGCGGGCAGTAAGGAGGGCTGCGTGCGCAGCTGTTCCTGCAGATCCGGGTGTTCCGAAAGGTGGTGCACGAGAATCCCCAGCGAAGCCGAAATCGTGCCGATCTCGCCGACGGTCCAGTTGCGCAGCACGCTGACGATTTCTTCGTCGCGCAGGGGGCGGCCCTGTACCTGTTGCCGTAGCAGCGAGCTGGTGATGTCGTCGCTGGCTTGATCAGCGGCCGTGCGGCGAATCTGCAGCAGCTCGTGGGCGTAGCCCTCGAATTCGCGGGCGATCTCTGCCATGGCCGCCCGGTCCTCGGCAAAAGTTGCCCGGCGGTTCTTCTCTGTCCACAAGCGCAGCGGTGTGCATAGATCGGGCGGCCAACCGAGAGAGGCGCTCTGACTCCGGACGGCGAACTCATTGGCGAAATCGCCGATGAACTCCAACTCGTCGCGCGCCAACAGCGCTTGAACGAGCGTCGCGGCGATCTCGCGACATGGCGGCTCGAACGCCGCCACTCGTTCCGGCCGGAAATACGGCATGATCATCCGACGGAACGCGGTGTGTTCGGGGGGATCCATCCCGTCCGGAACGGAGAGATGCCTGGATACGGCATTACTGAAGGTGGCGGGGTCGTTCAGCACGCGCAGGATATCCTCGTGCCGAAACAAGGACCACCCGAGGAAGTTGCTGTACGCGACCGGGCAGCGCTGGCGCATCTCGTCGTAGGCGGCACGCTGGTCGCGCTGGACCGCTTCCGATCTTGGGTCCCAATCCTGTTGCTGCATGGCGTTCACCATCACGTGCTCCTCCTCATTTCACGGAACTGGGGCCGAAGCTAGGCAGTTCCTGGCTTCTACTGCGCAAGTGCTTCGCCAGTCGACGCACAGAATACCCTTTTTGTACTGGCCAAGGCACAGCACATGCTGCTCGTGGCTCGGCTAAACAGGCGGCGTTGCGCCCCGTTCGTACCGGGCGGGACAAGCTTCGTAGCGCAGCGTTCTGCCTCTACCCAAGGCTCAACTCAATCCATTGGCTTCCAGCCCGGGTGCTTGAAATAGCGGCCGTACTGATTCACGGCGCCGACCGTCTGCACCGCGCCGGCCGCGGGCGCAACTTTTGCCTTGCCCTGCATGGCGTCGGCGCCGGCGCTGAGCTCGGCGACGATCAGGTGCAGGTTTTCGTCCGCAGCGGGCTCGAGCTTGCACTCGGTGACGATGTTGGCGACGTGCGCTTGAACCAGGGTGCCGAGTGCCTTGTAGTCGTCTGGCGTCAGCGTCCCTTTGTGGATAGCCACCGCTTTCGCGGCAAGCGCCGCCCGGATTTCGCTCATGTTCTTGCGCAGTGGTTCGTCGGTTGGCCATTTCTTGCCGTGATCGAGCACCAGCTTGGTTGGCTCGCCGGCGGCGTGCTGGTGTGAGTCGGCCGCAAACGTGGGGACGCCGACGCCAAAGGCAGCGATGAGGGCGGTGGTGAGCAGGCTGCGTTGGATAGTCATGGGGTTCTCCTCAGTGTTGAACAGCGATGATTTTCGGGTCGTCGGCGTGATCGATGAGAATCGTCCGGACCCGGTCTTGCCAAAGTGCCTGGAACAAGGCTGCCTGGGCGTCGGTGGCGGTCCCAGCGACGCAAAACGGCATTAGCGCAGCGATGCGCGGATCGCCCGGCACACGCTCCAGGTGGGCAACGACAGTGGCCGCGGCCCCGCTGTCGACCCGTGTGAAGCGGATCTGGCCGGGGATGTCTACGCCGAAGAACAACAGTCCTCGCCGGTCAAAGCGCCCGGCGATTCCCTTGAAGCCGGTGTCCTGGGTGGCGCCGGTGAACAGGCTGACGACGTTGGCGATGACGCCGGTGACGCCTGCGAGCATGCTGTCCCGCAGTTCGACCCGAATGCCGCCGCGCTCCGGTAGCGTATCCGCGTAGAGCGCGCGCAGCGCGGCACGGGTCATCAGATAAGCGGCAGCGACGGTCGGGCACGAATGCCCCGCGAGCTTGACTGCGTCGCCGTAGCCGTACTCGATGACACCTTCCTCGGCGGCGCCGAGGAATCGGGCCAGCGGGTCGCGCACGGTGATTTGCGGGGCAGATGCAAAGAATTCGGGAAACTTCACGGTCGGGTTCTCCTCGGGAGTGAAGCGCTTGCCAAACCGGCGTGGCGCGACTACGATAGTAAGCACTTACTAACAACAATTCAAGTGCACGCCCGCCATGGATACTCCAACCACACTCCAGACGACACCCCGCCAGCGCCTGAACAGCGACGAACGGCAGCGCGAGATCGTCGCGGCGGTACTGGCACTGGCCTGCGAGCGCGGTCCGGAGGCGATCACGACGCAGGCCATCGCCGATCGTATCGGCGTCACCCAGGGCGCGATTTTCCGCCACTTTCCGGACAAGGCAGCGATCTGGATGGCGGTCTTTGCCTGGGTACGTGAATCGCTTGGTACGGTGCTGGCGACGGCGATAGCGAAGCCAGGGTCGCCGCTGGCAAAAATAGAGGCCGCATTCTTCGCACACGTGGCCTTCATCGCGGCCAACCCCGGCGTTCCCCGCATACTCTTCCATGAACTGCAATACCCGGGGGATTCGCCAGTCCGTGCCGAAGTCCGGACGATGATTTCCGCTTACCGAGAGCGCCTGGCCTCGTTGTTTGCCGGGGCCAGGAGCGCCGGCGAGCTTCCGGCCGATCTCGATCCGGGGCTGGCGCCGGTGCTGTTCATTGGCGCCATCCAGGGCCTGGTGATCGAATCGGCCATTGCCGGCAGCGAGGCCGGAATGGTGGCGCGTGCGCGGCAAATGTTCCCTTTGCTGGTCGACGGCTATCGCGGGCGGGACGAACGATGAACGTACGCGTGCCGCGCAAGGGGGTACTCGGCGCGGTCGCCGTGGCGGTCGTTCTGCTGCTTGCCTGGCTGGCGACCAGCCAGGGACCGCTGGCGCCGACCAAAGTGACGCTGGCCAGGGTAGAGCAGGGGCCGCTGGTCGCCAGTACCTTTGGTATCGGAACGGTCGAGGCGCGCCGCAGTTACACGCTCGGCCCGACGATGGCCAGTCGGGTGCTGCGCGCATAGGGCAGAGCGCCGAGATCGTCCTGCGCTCGGTTGCCGGGCGTTTCTATCGGGGCGAAGTCCAGCGCGCCGATCGGCAGAGTGACGCGGTGACCGAGGAGCGGATCGTCAATGTCGGTTTCACGGCACGCCCCGACGCGCTCTCGATTGGTGGTCTGGTCGAAGTGACGATTGCCACTGCCGAGGGCGACCAGCGGTTGACGCGCTGAAGGGCGTGGGCATGATCGTCCAGCCGGGCGAGGTCGTCGGGTTGATAGGCCCCAGTGGTTCGGGCAAAAGTACGCTACTCAAATGCCTGGGCGCGCTGATCGAGCCCAGCGCCGGGCGAATGGCGCTCGCCGACGAGCCGACAGCCCCCCTCGACAGCGAACGCGCATTGGCCGTGGTCCGTATCCTCAACGAGATGGCGCAGCGCTTCGCAACGGCGATCATCGTCGTCACCCACGACGAGAAGATCATCCCGACCTTCCGGCGTATTTATCACATCCGCGACGGGCGCACCTATGAGGAAGCAGGCGAGGGGCGGGCGGCCTGATCCGCAGCCGGTGAGCAAGCCAAACGGCGATCTTCGGCAGGCGCGGATTGGCCGGCACGCGCGGCTGGCGCGGATGCCGGCGTGTCCCTATTGCGCGTCGATTCCCCGGCGCGCGCGCATCGCGCGTCCGACGCGAGCCAGCTCGTCGTTGCTCAACAAGCGCACGGCCATCGGCAGGAGTTCCTTCTCCTCGCGCTCGATGTGGCGCTCATAGCGAACCGCCAGTGCCTCGACATCGTCCGCGAGCAACTGCACGTACTCGCCGGCAGCGATACTTTCGAGGTTACCGCGCAGGTGGCGCCAGCACGCTTCCAGGCCGCGGTGCTCCGCTTTCAGTCCGTCGATCATTTCGCGCAGGCAGACGGCGTCCGATCCGGCCATCGACTCGATCAACGCGGGGAACAGGTCGTCTTCCTCATCGGCATGATGGTCTATGGCGGCCGTGTCAAAGTAGCGCATCACCCTCGTCGCAGCCCTGCGCGCCTCGTCGTCGACGCCATGCGCCAGCAGGTGTGGAACCAGGCGCCGCAAGGTCGCGCATTGCGTTTCAATCCTGCCGTGGCAGGCGGCAAGCATTTCCAGAGGCGCCTCGGTTCCGCCGGTCGGTGCGGAAATTCCCGGAATGCTGCTAGTCACTCGGCTTGCTCCGCGCAGCTTGCTGACGACTGAGCCACCGCCTTGAGGTGGCGGGCGGTACAGTCGCGGCCGATGGCCAGCGAACCGACGATCGTGCCGCTGCCATCCCTGACCAGTCCGAAGCTCAGCTCCACGTATAGCCTGCTCCCATCCTTGTGCTCAGAGCGGGTCGTGAGTACCTGGTTCCGGTACTTTGTCTGGCCGCTGTCGATCGCTTTGTGAAAGCCGTCCCAGTGTGCTTTGCGGAGTCGCTCGGGAATGATCACGTCGAGGCTTTCGCCGAGGACCTCGGCAGCGGAATGGCCAAACACGGTTTCCGCGCCACCATTCCAAACGCGGATCGCTCCCTTGCGATCGGCGAAAATGATCACATCCGGGGCTTGATCGACTATCGCCCGATAGAGATCGGAATCCGTATCCGTGCACTCGGCAGTTGGCTGCATTCTGGAACTCCCCTGCAATTGGTCGAAAAAAACAAGCGCTGGCCGTTGTTGCTATTCGCGGCCGAGCGTCGTTACGTCGGGCACGGTGAATGTCCCCTGCAACGACAGGAGCTCACGCCGATGAAGGCCTGCCAGTTGCTCTACACATTCGTCGCCTTTTCTTGTCAGCTGCACGTCCACCTGTCGCCGGTCGCTGCTGCTGACGCTACGCTTTACCAGTCCCGCGACCTCGCACCGTGAAATCAACGACACAACCCCATGATGCTTCGCCTGCAGGCGTTCGGCGAGTTCGCCCACGTTTGCCGATTCGCGCCCGGGAAAGCCCTTGATCTGAAGCATCAGCAGGTACTGCAAGGGCGTGATCCCGTTGCGCTGCGTCAGATCTTCGCTGAAGCGCAGGTAGCGGCGCAGCTGGTAGCGGAAGTGGGCAAGCGTTTCGAAATCGGCCTTGGACATTCGCTGCTCGGACATTTTTTGCGCGTGGCCTCTCGGCGTATTTGTATCACGGTATGATAGAGTTAGCTGGACTCAAGGGCAAGCTGCCCGGGCGCGGTAAACCGTGCGCTGCTCCTGGCAACAAAGGCCTCATTACGCGGTACCCACAGGCACAGGCGACTCAACTGACACCATGATCACCGACCCAAATACACACGGCCTGTCGACGCTCTGTATTCACGCCGGCACGCACCTGGACGAGGCTACCGGTGGCGCGTGCAGCCCCATCTTCACTTCCACGGCCTACGCGTTCCCGAATCCGGCCAACGCGAACATCTACCCGCGCTACTTCAACACGCCCAACCAGCAGGTCATCAACCGCAAGCTGGCGGCGCTCGAAAAAGGCGAGGCGGCGGTGGTCTTCGGGTCGGGCATGGCCGCCATTTCCACTTTCCTCCTTGCTCATCTCAAACCTGGCGAGCACGCGATTTTCCAGAACGATCTCTACGGCGGCAGCATGCGGCTGATCAGCAGCGAACTGCCGCGGCTCGGCGTGGAGCTTTCCTGGGGGGCGAACGTGGCGGAGTTCGCCGCTGCCTTGCGCCCCGAGACGCGGCTGATCTACGTCGAATCCCCGTCGAATCCGCTGCTCCATTGTGTGGATCTGGCCGAGCTGGCTGCGCTTGGCAAACGACACGGCATCTTGACCGTCATCGACAACACTTTCGCCACGCCGATCAACCAGAACCCGATTCCGTTGGGCATCGATGCGGTCATCCACAGCGCTACGAAATACCTTAACGGCCACAGCGACGTGAACGCGGGCGTGGTCGTTGCCTCCACCGAAATCGTCAACCGTGTCACGGCCAGCGCCGTCAGCTTCGGCGGCATGCTCGATGCGCACGCCTGTGCGCAACTCGAACGTGGCCTGAAGACGCTGGCGCTGCGCGTGCAACGGCACAATGAGAATGCCGCGACCCTGGCGCGCTTTCTGGCCGCGCATCCGGCCGTGTCGAAAGTCAATTATCCCGGCCTGCCCGAACATCCCGACCACGCCATCGCCGCACGCCAGATGCGTGGCTTTGGCGGCATGGTCTCGTTCGAACTGTGTCAAGCCGGGCAGGTGGAGCGCTTGCTGAGCCGGTTGCGTATGGTCATGCCGGCCTTGAGTCTCGGCGGCGTGGAAAGTCTGATTTGCGTTCCCAGCCGCAGTACGCACCGCACGATGACGGCCGCCGAGCGACAGCGTGCCGGCATCAGCGACGGTTTGTTGCGCGTTTCTGTCGGCATCGAGGATGCGCAAGACCTGCTCGCCGACTTCACCGACGCACTGGCAATGGACTGACTGCCGTTCCTGGCCTCGACGAGGGAACCTCGCTCATGAACAACACCGACCACACGCCGCGCGCCCCTTTGATGATCGTCGGCGAGGTGGCGTCTTCGGGCCTTGCCCGTGGGCGCGCGCTGCTCTGCGATTGCGCCAGAAAACAGACGGCCGTTCCGCTCCGGCAGGTGAGCGAGGCGGAGGCGCAGGGGGAGAGCGAGCGCTTCGATGCCGCCGTCGTCGCCGCCGAGGGCAAGCTGCGGGAAGTCCAGGAGAGCGTCAGGCGGACCTTGGGGAAGGACGAGGCGGAAATTTTCGAAGCGCAGATCCTCCTCCTGCGCGACGCGCAACTACGCGATGCGGTGCATGCGCTTTGCCTCGAAAATCGGATGAACGTGGAGGCTGCGGTCGAAGAAGCGATCAAGCAATTGATGGCGTTGTTCGGCCGCCTCGAAGATCCGTACTTCCGCGAGCGTGCCGCCGACGTGTACGACGTCGGCAGACGCCTCCTCGATCACCTGGCGGAAAGCGGGCTGCCGGAGGTTCCGGTTGTTCACGAGGGATGCGTGATCGTCACCAGCGAAATTCTCGCCTCCGTCGTTGCTCGCCTGGAAGGCCAGGGCGTGCGGGGCTTGATTGTCGAAAAAGGTGGCCTCACGGCGCACGCCACCATCCTGGCCCGCTCGCTCGGCATCCCCACGCTCGTACAGGTGCCGGAAGCGACCGGGAAGATTCGTGCGGGCGATCTGGTGATCGTCGATGCTCTGGCTGGACGCGCCTTCATCAATCCCCAGGCCGAAATTCTGCGCAAGTACGATCAACTGGACGCCAACCTGAAAGTTCACCAGGGCGTCCTGAAGGGCTTGGTCGGCCTGCCGACGGTCACTCACGATGGCGTCGAAATCAAGCTCTGCGCCAACATCGGCCAGACTGCCGACGCGCTGGCGGCGGCGAACGTCAAGGCCGATGGCGTCGGACTCTATCGCACGGAGTTCGTCTTTCTCGTCCAGGACCATTTCCCCTCGGAAGACGAGCAGTACCAGTTCTACCGCGCCACGGCGGAGCACCTGCAACCGGCGCAAACGGTGATTCGCGTTCTCGATGTCGGCAGTGACAAACCGCTCAGCTATTTCCCGCTACCACCCGAAGCCAACCCGGCCATGGGCTTTCGGGGCATCAGGCTGCTGCTCGCGCATCCCGGCCTGCTGCACACGCAACTGCGGGCCATCCTCCGGCTGAGCGCAACGCATTCGGTCGCCATTCTTCTGCCGATGATCGACGGCATCGACGACTTGCGCGCGGCGAAAGCAGCGATTGACCATGCCAAGGCGCAAGTCGTCGCAGCGGGCCAATCGTTCGATCCGCTGATCCCGGTCGGCGCGATGATCGAAACGCCGTCGGCGGCGATCCTCATCGAACAACTTGCCGACGAGGTCGACTTCTTCAGCGTCGGCAGCAACGACCTCGTCCAGTTTCTGCTCGCTGCCGATCGCATTCGTGGCGAAATGAAATCCACCTACGATCCCTTGCACCCAGCCGTTCTGCGCGTGCTCGCGACGCTGGCAAGCGTGGCCAGGCGCAAGGGAACACCGATCTCTCTGTGTGGCGAAATTGCCAGTGACCCCAGCTATACAAACCTCTTGATCGGCCTCGGCTTCCGAAGCTTCAGCGTCAGTCCCGGCCGGCTTCTGGACATCAAGCACGCCATTCGCTCGACCGATGTGCAACAGGCAGAAAAGCTGGCCGGGCAGGTTCTGTCGGTGCACTCGACGCGCGACATCCGGGCGCTGGTGCAGGACGACTGGAACCGTCGCCGGCCGGTGTCCTCCCTTGAGTTCGACCCGCCGACATCGACCACCAGCGCGCCACTGCCTTCGGTGGCGCACAACGCTGCTCGCCAGCGCTTTGAGTCGCAGGTAGGCGAGAGCGGTACGGCCTATTTGAGCTACCTCATCGAAGAGGATCGTGTGATTCTTGACCGCACTTTCGTGCCCGACGAACTTCGCGGACACGGAATAGCCGCCGAACTGGTCGGAGTCGCGTTGAAGGAGGCGCGCCAACGGCACTGGAGGATTGACCCCCGCTGTACGTATGTCGCCGGTTTCATCGAACGCCACCCCGAATTCGCCGACCTGGTCGACCGGCAGGAAGGCGATCTGAACTAAAGTCACTGCTGCGGCGAGGGTGCTACGAAGCCGCGTCCATGGAGTCGTTGCGGCAGCATTTGCGAAAGCGGTGTTTCCCGGACAACGCCGCTCCACAAGTAACGGAGGATTGCGTGAACGAGATCGTTTCGCAGCTGCTCAGCGAGCATCGAAAGCTGGGAAAACTGGTCGAACGACTCGATCGTCTTCCTGTTGATACGAATCATATTGCCGCAGAAGCCGGTTGTGACTGTTTCGAGAATCCCGGAGCGGGGAGGCGAGGGCGGGCACGCTCGCGGCGCAGAAGCCGGAATTGGCCCGTTCGCCCGGAGGTGCGACCGGGAAGCTCGGCGGTGGCACCAGGAACGTGGTGGGGGCCGCGTTCGCGCCCCTGTATCGCCGCTGTGAGCGGCTCACGCGCCCTGAAAGCCCCCGCTTCAGCCGGGTGACGGTCGCGTCTTCTGAGGAGCTTTGTCATGGCGCTATCACACGCCAAGTCGGGCGATCTGGTGAGCATCAACGACGTCGCCGACGCGCTGGCCAGCAACGGTTCGGCGACACTGGTGCGCGATGATCACATTGAAATCTTCCGCCTCGTCCTGAACGCCGGCGCCACCATGCAGGAGCACAGCGCCGCCGGCGCGATGACCGTCCAGTGTCTGAGCGGCGAAGTGGACTTTAGCTGTCACGGCAGAACCCGGACGCTGCGGCCGGGAAGCCTCATTTATCTGAACGATGCGGCGCCGCACGCCTTGCACAGCAAACAGGAATCCATCCTGCTCGTTACGCTGATCCTGCATAGGAAGTAGGTCTTCTTGCGCGGATCCTCGGCTCCCACAGACGCCGAGATCGACCAACCGAAAACCCGCAGAGGTCCGCAGTGATGTGACGACGGCCATCGATGATGGTTGGTCCGTCGAGCTCCCGAACCGCCGTCAGACAGGTTCTCCCGCGGGCGGAGGCCCCTAATCCTGCATGGCCATCAGTTCCTTGTCCGAGTAGCGCAGGCGCAGGGCCAGAACCTTGGCAACCGCTTCGACCAGGTGACACGCGAGTCGCTTGTGTTCCTCTCTGATTCTGTCGAACTGCTCGCGTTGCAGGACGAACAGCTCGGTGTCTTCAACCGCCCTGGCATCGTTGAAACGCGTCATTTGCGAAAGGAAGGCCATGCCGCCGAAGAAGTCACCGCGTCCATAGGTCAATGCGTGATGACCCGGAGTTCCGTCGCCGGTCGGCAGGGTGATGCGCACGGCGCCCTTGCGAATCAGGAACAGCTCGTTACCGGGATCGTTGAACGAGTACACCTTGTCGCCTTTGGCGACCGAGCGCCGCTCGAAGCAGGCCTCGAGGTCGATGAGTGTTTCCTCCTTGTGATCCCTGAGCAGCTCGATATCGGCGAGTTCCAGCGGCGCGATCCGGGCTTCCTGTTCCAGATCGTGGCCCAGGATCTGGTCTTCAATCCACTCGACCGCGTCATCGAGTTCGGGGAAGATCTTGACATGCTCGCTCTGCGTCGTAAGTGCCATCTGATCGAAGAGCTCGCCGATCTTGCGGCCGTTGGGCAGGGCCTGCGACAGGTTGCTGAAAATCAGGAAGGCGTCGCGTTCGATCAGCGAGTCCCTGATCTGCTCGAGCAGGTGCACGGCAGTGACGTCGACCGACTGCACGCGCCGCATATCCAGAACGAGGTACTTTCGCGTGCCGACTTCCTGCTCGAGCGCCAGGTACAACTGATCCTTGGTGCCGAAGAATAGGCTACCTTGCAGTTCCAGAATGGCCGTCTGCTGCCCCTCCTTTTCGAGCAATTCCATCTCCTCGGGCAGGCGCACCCGCTTCGAGAAGCGACTACCGCCGTCGACCTTGCTGCGGATCACCGTACTGCTCAGTTGCTCGCGGATAAACAGCAGCATGGCCAGAACGATGCCCACACCCGACGCCGCGATCAGGCTGTAGCCAAGGGCCACGCCGACCACCGTCAGGACGACGAAAAAGTCAAAGCGCGTCCATGGCGAGTCCAGCAGGCGCAGGCTGTGGCGGTCGATCATGCGCACGCCGACGATGATCAGGATGGCCGCCAGGGAAGCGACCGGAATCCAGGCGATGAAGCTGCCCAGGGCGAGAAAGGTGATCAGCGACAGCACCCCTTCGATGACGCCGGAAACGCGCGTCTGTCCACCGCTGGTGAGATTGACCAGCGTTGCCCCCATCTGTCCGGCACCCGGCATGCCGCCGACGCAGGCGGAAGCAATGTTGCCGGAACCCTGCGCGATCAACTCGCGGTTCGAATCGTGGCGGCTGCGGGTCATGGTGTCGAGTACGACGCAGGTCTTCAAGGTATCAATCGAGAGCAAGACGCCCAGCGTCAGCGCCGTTCCCAGCAGCGCGCCGATCTGGCTGAGCTTCAGTTCGCCGATTTCGTGCCAGCGGCCGGTGATCGCCTCCAGCATGCTCGACGCCGTGCCCCCGAGCGGGCCGATGATCAGAGGGTTGCCGTCCATGACCAGCAGGGAATCGTCGACCGCGTAGGCGATCGCAAAGTAGGTGATCAGCCCGCCCAGCAAGCCGAGGATGGCTGCCGGCACCAGGCGCGTGACGCGCGGCGCGCCGAGCATCACGGCCATGGTGACGGCGCCAATGAGCGCGGTTTGCCAGTGCCACAGATCGGGTGCGATCAACACCCGCCACCAGGACGTGCCATCCATTACCCCCATGAATTTGGGGATCTGGCTGCCGATGATGATCAGGCCGACGCCACTGAGGTAGCCACTCACAACCGGAAACGGGATGTACTTGATCAGGCCGCCGACGCCGAGAAAGCCGAGCAGTAGTTGCACGATCCCGCAGACCAGGCCGAGAGCCGTCAACATGAGCACGATGAAGGTGGCCGGAACGCCGTTCTGCACCAGTTCGATGGCAAAGGCCGAGCATACCGCCGCCGCCGGCGCACAGGGCGCGGTGATCAGGCGATTGGTGCCACCGAGCGTCGGTGCGACCAGGCCAAGAGCGGTCGTTCCGAGAATGCCGGCCAATGCGCCCAGGCCGGCGTACTCGGGGCCGATAGCAGCGTAGATGGTGACGCCAAAAGCGATCGCCGACGGCAGGGCGACGAGCATCGACGCAAGACCGCCCCAGAAATCACCGACGAGCTTGTCGTTCTTGAGATTTAATGCGATTTCCATGTCCTAGGCCTCCCGCCATACACGCAGAACTTGCCCTGCTACGGATCATCGGTGTCTTGCAGGGCGAAAAGAAAAAGCAGCCAGGGCCACGTTGCTCAGGCTGCGTCGGGTGCTCTTGGAGGTACAGCCGCTCAAAGCCCTGGATAGGCGAACGGGAAAGAGTAGCTGACGGCTTTTTGGCATGACATTAAAGCACACATCGTGCCAAAGACAAACTGCGCGCAGTTCTCCCGGTGAATCAGACACCTGGCCGTGAACCGCCGAGCCGGGAGAAGCCCACATGGGGTGCAACAAACAGATCGCATATCACTTGGTCGTTCTGTCGAGTAGAAACAATAGCGCCGTTATACAGGGACTTACGAGGCGATCAAGGGCTTTCTCCGGAAGTGCGAAACGTAACACCTGCGAGCAGTTCCGGCTCCGGCTTTCGTTTGCAGCGCACGCCGTGAAAGGCGCGTGTTGAGCGCCGGGCGTGATAGTCCAAGCAAGGTCGCGGCGATTCCCCTCGCGCGCGGCAAGACGATGA
>Ga0078783_107_pt124 | contig 19977 bp, 19 predicted proteins | sample CanAccphospTypeI_FD_67363 | JGI IMG/M metagenome (GOLD analysis project Ga0078783, IMG submission 67363) | Unknown Accumulibacter genome from EPBR bioreactor metagenome
TGGCGTGATAGCTGTCATGTCACAGTCAAACGGCCGCTCGGGCTTCCCGGAACACCAGGTGGCGATGGACAACGAGAACGGCGGTCAACAGCCAGCCGGCACGAGAACGGCTGAGTATGCCGCGTGGCAGCCCCGTTCCAGGAATGGCTCAGACAGCGTGCGACGCCGACCGATGGTACGCGCTGGTTCCCTGTTCTGCAAATGCCGCGCGGGCAGCGGGCAGACCGACTGACGGGGCGAACACCGGTTCCCTGCAGGCACGCCGAGCGCTTCAGCCCACCAGTCGGCGGGCGCCCGTCTCGTGGTTACAACGGAGGAATGCCACCCTGCGGCTTAGTCGCCGTCCGTCGCGTCGCGGCCTTCCGGTGCCGTGCTGGCGCTAGGACTTGGCGTCAAGCAAGTCGTTGAGGGCGGCAAAGCAGCCAACCATCTTGCTGAAACCCGCGTAAACGGTCAGGAACAAGAACAACTCTTCGATCTCCTCGCGGCTGGCTCCCTGCGCCATGGCAATATGGACGTGCGCGGCGAAGGCGCTGCCAGAACCGCCCAGCGGACTCTGGTTGACGACGTCCGTCGTCAGGGCGATCAAGGCCTTGGTCTTCTGGTCGAGCAGCGGAAGGCCCCACACTTCGCCAGCCACCCGGGTCACCCAGGGACCGTACTTCGGGTTGATTGCGGCGAGTTTTTCCTGGAGATCCTTGTCATCGAGAACGGCGTTCGGGTAGGGCGTGGTCATGGTCGTTTCCTTTTCGTGATCAGCTTGGGCAATTCTTCGGAGGTCAAGGCGTCGCGCACAAGGTCCACTATCCGCTCGCCAGAAGCGGGCTCCCTCGGAATCGGAAGTCCAGCCGGCCAGGCCGGACTCTATGGAGTCCGGCCGTCGGAAGTTAGTTCCTGGTGATCAGTTGCAGCAATTCTGGAGATGAAAAGACGTCTCTATAGAACGTCAACTGCTCACCCTTGAAATAGCAGCCGCCTCGATGGCCTCGCCTGACCCAGGAAACGCTTCCTTTGGCAAGCGTTTCACTCGTCTGATCGTCGATGCAGTTCCATTCGAACCATACGAATTCCCCATGAAACATGACGATCGGCCAGGCCATGCACACGCCCGGTTGCGCGATTAACGCCCACCAGTGCTGTTCTCTGACTTTCTGTTCTTCAATGCCGTAGAACGGTCCGTCCTGGCAGAAATAGACCAGCTCCTGCCGGTATTCCCCGGTGAGGATATCCCCTCTGCCCTGTCTCAATGCCTCGCAATGAGTCGGCCACCACTCCCTGTTTTCCTGTTCGATTCTGGCCATCGTATAGTCTTCGTCGATTGCCGGTAGCGACTTTTCCTGCATCTTGTTGATATTCACGGCAAGTGCGATCAAGTCACTTTTCAACGGCTCCTCTACGAGACCGGGTCTTGAATAGTCGGCCGCGAGACCCTGGTAATAATTCGTCCTCTTTTTCATGCTGGCTCCGGGGTGTCTTGGAAAACGTGCAGAACGACTACAGGTCGTTGGCGATTATATTTTCGATCGAGCGCTCGGCAAAGGCTGCGATGGTCAGGGCGGGATTTGTTGCAGCGGTTGACCCGGGAATGAACGCGCCATCCATTACATACAGGCCGTCATAGCCCATTACTCGCCCGTAGTAGTCGCACGCCTTGCCCATCACGACTCCGCCGAGTGGATGGGCGGTGATCCCGTTCACGGCCTGCGTCGTCGGGTGTGTGCGGCCGTTGCTCGTCTGTCCGGAGTCCTGCGAATCGGGTGCCTCGGCCTCGATATCGATACAGGCATCCATCAACGAATAGGTATGATTTACGCCGTCAAGTACCTTCCTTACGCCTGGTGAGTCGATCGGCCAGAATAACTTCACGGATTCGTCACGATCATCGTATCTGAACTCGCCATGGTCCTGCGGAATGCTCATTCCAAGCGAAGTCAGCGTGCCCTCTGGCGCATCCCATTGCGGGTAGACGATTATTGTCTGCGGTGAAATCGGGTTGTCGTGGTGTTTGATGACCACGCTTGCCGGTCCCCCCTGGCCAGGGTTGGTCTCCGTGCCGACGTTTCTCGTGGCAAACGTGTCGCCATTGTCGCCCCAGAATTTGCCGACAAAATCGTTCAGTTTCGGCAGCGTTCCCTTGCCCTTTGCTTTGATCAATAGCCTGGAAGTGCCAATGGACCCGGCGCCAAGAAAAAGACGTCGGGTGGTGATCGTTCCTTCTTCGAGCGATTTGCCGCTGCTGTCGATTCGCTGATAGTGAACAGCAAAGCCATCGGAATCATCTTCGCGAATTCCGGTCACGTTGTGCAGCGGGCGAATTTCCAGGTTGCCGGTTCTCAAGCCGATGTCGAGATAATTCCTGTCGAGACTTTTCTTCATCCCGCTGTTTATTCCGTACCAGATTTCCCCGTCTATCGCGGAGGGCCTCTTTTCGCCGCTTATTTCCTGTTTCGCAATATCCCAACTCGAGGCGATGAAAAGTTTTTCGGTATGAAGCCCCGCCTTTGCTGCTTGCTCGAGGAAGACCCGCGAGGACAGATAGTAGTGCGTGTTCAATACTTCATCGGGTATCTGTTCCGGTTGCATGACCGCATAGACCCGGTCGAAGTACTTCACGAAATCGGAATATGAAACCTCACTGGCGAAGACTTTCTCGAAGTTTTCCTGGGAGGGGCGTAGCAGGACGGTATTGTAGACCAGCGACCCGCCACCCACTCCGGCGGCCACCCATACCGTTACTCCGTCCTCGACACATCTTTCTACCAGCCCGGTGAACCTGGGAATGGGCTGCGGTTCAAAGAGGACGGTTTCGTCGCTCAGCCAGGCCGAACGACCATCTGGATGACGATAGCTCGAAAAGGTGTCCTGTTCGTCGCTTGTCTTCCACTCCTTTCCCCTTTCCAGGAGGACGACTTTTTTTCCCGCCGAGGAAAGTCTTGACGCCGCAACGGATCCCCCAAACCCACTTCCTATTACAAGGCAATCCACTTGTTCGCTTTGCAGCATCATCGACTCCTCAAACGGCAGATGAAATCCGCCAAGGCCCATATCGGAAAATTGACCGGGGAGCAAGGGCTTCTTGGCTTGTCACCCATGACCCGGCCAGGACCAGGACGTGACGATATGACAAAACGGGCGCTCGGCGGCGCCCACCAGAGTATCGTTGAACACCGTAGCGCGGTCAACGCATGCTCCGGGGCAGGCACGGGATGCTTATACAAGAACAAGACCCGGCCACCTGGCGCGCCAGTCACCTTGCCGGACATCGCGCCAGCGAGCGGCAGCCGTCAGGTCGTCGGGCCGCTTGGCGAGGGACTGGCGCCGTTGCCGTTCGACAGCCTGCTGACCAGCTTTTCGTAGCCGTTTACGCCGGCACGGCGGTAGATGTCCTTCACGTAGTCGCGCACCGTGTGCGGCGAGAGGGCGAGGATTTCGGCGATCTGACGCGGCTCGTAACGCTTGAGCAGGAGGATCGCCACACGCTTCTGCTGCGGCGACAGATGGAGCCCGAAAACCTCGCCGCGCACGGCGTCGTTGACGTCGAGCTTCTCCAGGGTCACGGCAAACTCTCGGCGCTGCTCGCCTTCGGATACCCTCAGCCGCTGCGCGAGTCGGTCGATGGCGACAGAATGTGGCACACGAATGGCATGGCCCAGGCCAATGAGGCTGGCCGGGTCGACGCGCCGGGTGCTGACGACGAAGACCTCGCTGCCACAGCGCCAGATGCGCGAAGCATCGCATCGTCCGGGCAGAATCTGCGGCTCTTTCTCAGGCAGGGATTCGACGATACGTTGTGCTTCCGCGCTCAGCGCCTGGATCTTGCCTTCGCGGCTCATCACCAGTACCGCCGGGGGCCGCTGATCATCGCGTTGGCGCCGTAGCGAGAGGTAGTCGATTGCCGTCGTGGCATGGCCCACGAACCACTGAAACAGCGCCATCTCGCGCGGGTCGAAGTCGCGTTGCCGACGCTGGCGGTGCACCGAAAAAGCGCCCAGCGGCACGCCGTTCAGCTGTGGAATCACGGCCAGCGCGTGGAAATAGGGGATGCGGTTCATGAACTGGCCGAACTCGCCGCGTACCGTTCTGCCGATATCGGTGACGTCCGACAGGCGCACCACGGCGTCCGGGTTGTTGAGTGCCGGTTGCCAGATAACGTAGGGATCCAGGATCTGGTAATGCGTGAGGTAGTCGCGCATGTCGTGCTGATCGCAGTCATGCGTATAGCCCTGGCACAGCGCGCCGCCAACCGGGTCGATGGGCATGAAGACACCCGACGAGAAGGGGAGCAGGCGGCGCAACGCGTCAAACCACTCGGGCATGAGTGCTAGTGGGTCGCGATTCGGCGTCTGCCGCCTGTAGATGATATCGATCAGCGCACACAGACCGCTGTCGAGCCTGTCCGTCGTCATCTCCCCTCCGACAGCAATGCTATCACCACGGCGGCGGTATCCGATACCCCCCAAAACGGGGGGGTTGCGCTACTGACCGAATTAATTAGGGTTTGGGCCGACCAATTGATGTCGTCATACCAGGTGTGCTTCAGGGGCAAGGGCCAGCGAAATGACGGAGGGCCAAGTCCTCACTCTTGCCTTGGCTAAGGTAGGGTTTCACGCAGTAGGGACCATAGGAATGCCAGCGGCGGCATGGTTTCAAGCGACTGTCAGGGTCGCTGAAAGTCTCATCAGGAATGCAGCGCAGCGATGGCTGCCCTGTTCTCGGCCAGCCATTCTTCGCGCTGCCGTTGCTTGAGGGCCATGAGTAACGCCTGCGGGAGGGTGGCGGCGTCCATTTCGGGCGCCCTGCTCGTGATGCGCATGGTCTGTACGCATCACGATGTGCAAGAGGAGGGAAGTGGCCGAGTTCCAGCGCGGCCTCGTCCCTTGCGTCAGACGTTGAACAGGAAGTTCAGCACATCGCCGTCCTTGACGACGTATTCCTTGCCTTCGGCGCGCATCTTCCCGGCTTCCTTGGCGCCCTGTTCACCCTTGTAGGTGATGAAGTCGGCGAGGGCGATGGTCTGGGCGCGGATGAAGCCCCTCTCGAAGTCGGTGTGGATGACCCCGGCCGCCTGCGGGGCGGTGTCGCCGACGTGGATGGTCCAGGCGCGGACTTCCTTGACGCCGGCGGTGAAGTAGGTCTGCAGCCCGAGCAGCTGGTAGCCAACGCGGATCAGGCGGTTGAGGCCGGGCTCTTCGAGTCCGAGGTCGGCGAGGAAAGCGTGCTTGTCTTCGTCGTCGAGATCGGCGAGCTCGGCTTCTATCTTGGCGCAGAGGGCGACCACCGGCGCGCCTTCTTTGACCGCGTGGGCGCGCAGGCTATCGAGATGGGGGTTGTTCTCGAATCCGTCTTCGAGGACATTGCCGACGTACATCGTCGGTTTGATGGTCAGTAGGCAGAGCGGCTTGAGCAGCGCTTTTTCGTCGCTGGAAAGCGTCAGCGTTCGCGCCGGGTGGCCTTCGTTGAGGTGCGGCAGCAGGCGTTCGAGAACGGCGACCAGCTGCTGCGCTTCCTTGTCGCCCGAGCGCGCTTTCTTGCTGTCGCGGTTGAGGGTGCGTTCGACGGCGGCGAGGTCGGCGAGCGCCAGCTCGGTCATGATCGTTTCGATGTCCGAGAGCGGGTCGACGCGGCCCGAAACATGGACGACGTTTTCGTCGTCGAAGCAGCGCACGACATTGACGATGGCGTCGGTCTCGCGGATGTTGGCCAGGAACTGGTTGCCCAGGCCTTCGCCTTTCGAGGCGCCGGCAACCAGCCCGGCAATATCGACAAACTCGACGATCGCCGGCTGTACCCGCTGCGGCTTGACGATGGCGGTCAGCTGCGCGAGGCGTGGATCGGGCACTTCGACGATGCCGACGTTGGGCTCGATGGTGCAGAAGGGGTAGTTCTCGGCGGCGATTCCCGCTTTGGTCAGAGCGTTGAAGAGGGTCGATTTGCCGACGTTGGGCAGGCCGACGATACCGCATTTGAGGCTCATGCTCGGATTCCTATGGTGAGACGGTCTTGACGTGCAGCTGTCGTTGCGCGGCCGCGTAATCGCCGGCGGCGAGGTCGGGCCAGGCGAGCAGACAGCGGTCGAGGGCGCGGTCGATCAGCTCCTGCTCTTCGCGCCGGGGTGCCTTGAGGACGTAGCTGACGACTTCGGCGCGCTCGCCGGGATGACCGATGCCCAGTCGCAGGCGCCAGAAATCCGCCGTCGCCAGTCGCGCCTGGATGTCTTTCAGACCATTGTGCCCGCCGTTGCCGCCGCCCTGCTTGAGGCGGATGCTGCCCGGTTCGAGATCCAGGTCGTCGTGGACGACCAGCGTTTCGTCGGCGGCGATCTTGTAGAAGCGCGCCAGCGCAGCAACCGCCTGGCCGGAGAGGTTCATGTAGGTCATCGGTTGCAGCAGCCACAATTCTCCCCGGCGGGCGACGCGGCCGAGGAACTTACCCTGCGCCGTCAGCGGTGCCTGTAGGCGAGCAGCGAGCTGGTCGACGAACCAGAAGCCGACATTGTGCCGGTTATCCTCGTATTGGCCGCCGGGGTTGCCTAGGCCGACAATCAGGCGGGGTGGGGGCATGACATCAATGGCATGGGTCAAAGAAAAGACCGCCGTGGGCAGCGAGTGCCGGACGGCGGCCTGGGTCTGGCTGGACGCCGGGCTGCTGGCCTAGTCGTCCTTCTCGTCCTTCTCGTCCGTGGCAGCTGCCTCGGCGCCTTCCACTTCTTCGCCTTCGACCACCTCCTCCTCCTCGACGACCTTCGGAGCGATGATCGAGACGACGACCTGGTCGTCGCCGGAAACCACCGGAGTGACCTTGTCCGGGAAGACGAGTTCGGAAACGTGGATCATGTCGCCGAGCGCGAGTTCCTTCAGGTCGACTTCGATGAACGCCGGCAGGTGCTGCGGCAGGCAGCTGACTTCGATGTCGTTCAGCGCCGCGGCGACGGCACCGCCTTCAAGCTTGACGCCCGGAGCGATTTCGCCGTTCAGGAAGTGCAGCGGAATGCGCTGATGGATGGCATGCGTGGCATCGACGCGCAGGAAGTCGCAGTGCAGAACGAGCGGCTTCCAGGGGTGCACCTGGGCGTCACGCAGCAAGGCCTGCTGGCGCTGGCCATCGAGCTTGAGCGTCAGAACCGACGAGCGAAAGCCTTCCTTGCGCAGGTTGAGCAGGATTTCGTTGTGGTCGATGTCGATCATCTGCGGACCGGCCGTGCCACCGTAGACGATGGCCGGGACCCGGTTTTCGCGGCGCAGGCGGCGGCTCGCTCCGGACCCCTGCAAAGTGCGCTTGCGCGCTTCAATTTCGAACTTCATGGACAGCTCCTGGTTGTTGCAAAAGCCCCGCCCGCGACCAGGCGAGGGGTTGGAAAATGTTTCTGATGCTTCTGATGCTTCGTTCGCAAGGCGTTGGCTGCGCCGCGTCCGCTGCCCTATTCGATGAACAGGGACGAAACCGAATCCTCGTTGCTGATGCGGCGAATCGTCTCGGCCATCACTTCGGCGACCGACAGCTGCCGTATGCGCGGTGAATTCTTTGCGTCGTCACGCAGGGGAATGGTGTCGGTGACCACCAGTTCATCGAGATCGGAAGCGTTGATCCGCGCCACGGCCTGGCCGGAAAGGACCGGGTGGACGCAGTAGGCGAGGACGTGCCGGGCGCCGTGCTCCTTGAGCGCGGTCGCCGCTTTGCACAGCGTCCCGGCGGTGTCGACCAGGTCGTCCATGATCACGCAGGTTCGTCCCTGGACTTCGCCGATGATGTTCATCACTTCCGAAACGTTGGCCTTCGGGCGCCGCTTGTCGATGATCGCCAGGTCGCACTCGAGACGCTTGGCCAGCGCGCGCGCGCGCACCACGCCGCCGACATCGGGCGAGACGACCATCAGGTGGTCGAAGTCCTTCTTCCAGACGTCGCCGAGCATGATCGGCAGCGAATAGATGTTATCGACCGGGATGTTGAAAAAGCCCTGGATCTGCTCGGTGTGCAGGTCCATGGTCAAAACGCGGTGTACGCCGGCAGCGGCGAGCAGGTCGGCGACCAGCTTGGCGGCGATGGGCACCCGCGCCGAGCGCACGCGGCGATCCTGGCGGGCATAGCCGAAATACGGGATGGCGGCGGTGATGCGGGCCGCCGAGGCGCGCTTGAGCGCGTCGACCATCACCAGCAGCTCCATCAGGTTCTCGTTGGTCGGCGCGCAGGTCGATTGCAGGATGAACACGTCCATTCCGCGCACGTGCTCCTGAATCTCGACGCTGATTTCACCGTCGGAAAAGCGACCAACCTGTGCTCGGCCGAGCGATATGTTGAGGCGCTTGACAACGTCGGCAGCCAATGCGGGGTTGGCGTTGCCGGTGAAAACCATCAGGCTGTCGTAGGCCATGGTGCGCTTTCCAGAGGCGCCGCAGGAGCGGCGCCGTATAAAGCAAGACGGGCAGGTGAGGCAGCCTGCCCGCTTTGACAGAAATGGAGTGGCTGGGGAAGAAGGATTCGAACCTTCGAATGCCGGAATCAAAATCCGGTGCCTTGACCAACTTGGCGACTCCCCAGCTGTCGCTCGCATCGCCTGGCTGGCGAACGAGGCGCGCATTATACCCAGGATTGCTCAGGAAAAGAAGCGCGAAAGCAATAATTCTCCTGACCTGGTGTCGCCTACCCGCTCGCCAGTGCGCGCAGGGGATGCTCGTCGAGGCCTGCAGCCACCCAGCCACGGAGCTTTGCGGGAATTTTCCGCAGTGCCGCCTGGGCCTGTTCGGCGCTTTCGAATTCAGCGAAAACGCAGGCGCCCGAGCCGCTCATGCGCGCCGGGGCGAAGGCCGACAGGCAGGCGAGGTGCTCGGCAACGACCGGGAAGCGGGCCGCCACGACGGTCTGCAGGTCATTGCCGCCGAACCCCGGGTGCCATTGCTCGGCGCGGATCGGCAAGGAATCGCGTTTCAGCTCCGGGGCGCCAAAGATGGCTGCCGTGGCCACCGCCAGTGGCGGCTCGAGGACCAGGTAGCCGCACGCCGGCAGTTCGACGGCCTGCAATGCTTCGCCGACGCCCTCGGCAAACGCGTTGCGCCCGAAAATGAAGAAGGGCACGTCGGCACCCAGCTGCAGGCCGATTTCCTGCAGCTGCCGGCGAGGCAAATCGAGTTTCCAGAGGTGGTTGAGCGCCAGCAGGACGGTGGCCGCATCCGAACTGCCGCCGCCCAGGCCGCCGCCCATCGGCAGGCGCTTGTCGATACTGATGTCGACGCCCTGGCGGCAAGCGCTCGCCGCCTGCAGCAGGCGCGCGGCGCGAAGCGTAAGGTCGCTCTCCGGCGGCACGCCCGGCAGCGGCGTTGCCAGGTGTATGGCGCCGTCGGCGCGCGGGGCGAAGTGCAGGCGGTCGCCGTGGTCGAGGAAACGAAACAGCGTTTGCAGCAGATGGTAGCCATCGGCTCGCTGACCGACGACGTGCAGGAAGAGGTTGAGCTTGGCCGGCGCGGGATAGACGCTTTGCCAATCCCAAATCTGGCGGCTGGCGGTCATCGCGGCGATGGCGTCGATGGCCTGGCCAGGGGCAGCCATTGGTCGATGCGCAGGCGAAGTTCGAGGAGCGTCTCGCGCTCGACGAGGAGACGGCCAGGAAGCGCCTGCGGGTCGTCGCTGTCGTACTCGTAGGCGATTCGCCAGTCTTCGTAGTGCAGGCGCGAAGGGCGGCCCCAGGCGTCGACGGCCATCACCCCGCCCTGCGGGCTGCGCCCGCGTACCCAGTCGGCCAGCTTGTCCAGGGGCAGCGGGTAACCGAGGACAGCCTGCAGCAGTTCGTCGGCACTGGCTGCGCCTTGCGTCCTTCCGTCAGCGCTGGTCAGGCGGGCGCCGGCAGCGTTGCTGACGATTTCGGCCATGCCTTGTCCGAGCGGGGACGAAAGGAGCAGCTCGTCGCCGTCGTCGGCGTGTCGCCAATCGAGCCGGCCGGTGTAGCTTTGCCCTTCCTGGCGCAGAGAGAAGCGGCCGGCGAGCGAGAAGTCCTGCAGCTCGTCGCGCTGGGCAGGCGAGGGCAGGCTGGCAGGCGCGGGCGCGGTGCTGCACGCGGTCAGTGCGAGCAGCGCGAGAAGCAGCATCGCGGAGAGCAGCGAGCGACGAGGGTCGAGCCTGGGTGCGCCCACCGCCGGATAGAGCGAAGTCAGGGTCAGGGCGCGAACCTCTGCAGCACTTCCTTGATCTCCTCGCTATCCGGATGCCGCTTGAGTGCCTCATTCCAGGTGCGCAGCGCCTCGTCCCGGCGCTCGAGCACCCACAGGACTTCCCCGATGTGGGCGGCAATCTCGGCGTCGGGGCGCTGCGCGTAAGCGCGCTCCAGATGGCTCAGCGCGCCATTGAGGTCCCCCTGGCGAAACAGTACCCAGCCCATGCTGTCGAGAATGAAGGGGTCGTTGGGCGCCAGCTTGAGCGCCGTTTCGATCAATTGACGTGCTTCGGCCAGCCGTGTGTTGCGATCGGCGTATGAGTAACCGAGCGCGTTGTAAGCCTGCGCACTGTCCGGTTGCAGGGCGATCAGCCTGCGCAGACGGCTTTCCATGACTTCCAGGCGGCCGAGTCGCTCGGCCAGTAACGCCGACTCGTAGAGCAACTCGGGCTGATCGGTTTGCTCGCTCAGCTCGTGCTCCAGCAAAGCCAGGGCCGCTGCTGTCTGTTTGGCGTCACGCAGCAGTGTCGCTTCGGCGATCAACATCTGCACGCGCACTTGCGGCTCTCTCGCCGCCGCCGCGTGGAGCTGGCTTCTCGCCTCGTCGAGTTTGCCCTGCCGGGCAAGAATGGCAGCGCTGCGGATCTGCGCCGGGAGATAGTGTTCGCCAGGGCCAACATGCTGATAGTAGGCCAGCGCCTGATCGCCACGCCGGCCTTCCTCGGCGATCTGGCCAAGGTAATAGAAAGGCGCGCTCTTGTCCGGGAAGTCAAGGGTTATCAGATGCTTGAGTTGCTCTTCGGCAAGCTTCGTGTCGTCTTCCTGGAGGGCAAGGATAGCCACCGGGAAGACCACGTCCGGGTTGTTCGGGTAGGCCTGCAGCAACTGCTCGAAGATGCGCTTGGCCTCGGCATAGCGCTTTTCGCCAACCAGGGCTCGTGCCAGGTGAAGCTGTGCGTCGCGCGCTTCCGGATTCCTGTCGACAAAGCTCTGCAGCGAAGCGATGCCTTCGGCCGGTGATTGGCGCGTCAGCAACTGCGCTTCCAGCATCGCGCCGATCTGCCAATCCCGACGCAGCGCCATCGCCTGCCGTACCTCGGCCAGCGCGCGTTCGTTTTCACCCGCAGAACTGGCCGCGACGGCGATCGCGTAGTGCGCTTCGGGAAGGTCCGGGAAATGGCTGCCGATCTGGGTGATCAATTGCAGGACGGCCTTGCGATCCGGGCTGCGGGCAAACATCCGATTGAGCGCCAGCAGATTGCCGGGAAGTGCCGGCTGGTCGGCCTCGAGCATGTTGATCAATTGGGGTGCCAGCCCGGCGAGCTGATTGGTCAGCACCAGTACGCCGACGAGGACCTGCTGCGCACGTTTCGAGTCCGGCTCGATCTGCACCCACAGGCGTGCGAGTTCGAGGACGCGATCGAAACGGCGCGCGTAACCGGCTACCTCGATGGCTCTTTCGAGGATTCCGGGGTCGCGCGTGCGCACTGCCAGGTCGGCGTAGGCCTGGCTGGCGAACTCGCTGCGACCGCGCTGCAAGGCGACTTCGGCGAGCAGAACCTGGTAGACGATCTGGCCGGTCAGCTCGCTGTTGTCGGTGGCCTCGGGATGCGGTGCGAGTGCCGGTGGCAAAGCACTCTTCGGCGCACGCTTGCCCGCCTTGTTCTGCTTCGTCGCCTTGTTCTGCTTCGTCGCCTTGTTCTGCTCGGCGGGCGCTGCCTCGTTGGCCGCCTGGGCGGGCATGCCGAGGGCGAGCGACAGCGAGACGCAGAGGAGAGTGCTGATGATCGGTTTCATGGTTTCCTTGCTTGCTGCCAACGGTTGCAGGAGCTGACGGGGGAGATTGCGTCATAATTCCTGCTGCGCATGTTATGGACTTTTCGGGGTAGCAGCAATGCCGGAACTGCCTGAAGTCGAAGTGAGTCGCCAGGGTTTGCTTCCCTATTTGCCCGGGCGACGCCTGGTCGGTGCGGTCGTGCGCACGCCGGCCTTGCGTCACGCGATCCCGCTCGGTCTCGATGCGCGGCTCGCCGGCCTGCGTGTTGACGCCATTCTACGGCGCGGCAAGTATCTGCTGCTCGACTGCGCCAGCAGTCGCGGCGGCGGTTGGCTGCTGATCCACCTCGGCATGTCGGGCAGTCTGCGCCTCGTGCCGCCGGCGACGCCGGCGCAGAAGCACGACCACGTGGACCTGGTTTTCAAGCATACCGTCCTGCGCCTGCGCGACCCACGTCGCTTCGGTGCGCTGCTCTGGCACGAAGGTGTCGACGTCGAAACCCATCCGGCGCTCGCTGTGCTGGGTAGGGAACCGCTGGCCGATGGCTTCTCCGGCGAGTGGCTTTATGCGGCCACGCGCGGGCGGCGGATGCCGGTGAAGCCGCTGCTGATGGACAACCATCTGGTCGTCGGCATCGGTAACATCTATGCCGCCGAAAGCCTTTTTCGCGCCGGTATTTCACCCCTGCGTCGTGCCGGCAGGATCAGCCTGCAGCGCTACCGGCTGCTGGCGCAGGCGATTCGTGCGACGCTCGTCGCGTCGATCGCCGCCGGCGGCAGCACGGTTCGCGACTACGTGCACAGCGATGGCGGTGCCGGTTGCTTCCAGCTTTCTTGCGCAGTCTATGATCGCCAGGGCGAGCCTTGCCCGGTTTGTGCGACGCCGATACGGGTGCTTCGTCAGGCCGGTCGTTCGACTTTCTACTGTCCGGCGTGCCAGCGTTGACCGCCGGCGCGACCGGCCTTTCGCGGTCACTATGCCATGTCACTGATTGCTCTGCCTTTTGTGATAGAGTCGAGACCTTCTTCCTGAGCTGGAACTGGTCATGACGCTTGCTCAACATCTTGCCGCCTATAGCGAATGGCGTGGCGAGCTCTCCACTGCCCTGGCGAATTTTTCTGGCTGGCTCGTCGAGAACGAGCTTACCGATGCCCAGACTGATCGACGAATTTCGCAACTGCTCGACAAGCTGCGTGAAGATCGCTTGCATGTGGCATTTGTCGCGGAGTTCTCGCGCGGCAAGTCGGAACTGATCAACGCCATTTTTTTTGCCGATTACGGTAACCGAATTCTGCCTTCGACCGCAGGTCGCACGACGATGTGTCCGACCGAACTGATGTTCGACGCCAGCAAGGCGCCGTCGATCGAGTTGTTGCCGATCGAGTGTCGTGAGTCGAACACCAGTATCAGCGAGTACAAGCGCTTTCCCGACGAATGGACCGTTCTCCCGCTTGATACCGCTTCGGCGGGTTCGATGCAGGAGGCGCTTCGGCACGTCGGCGAAGTCATCCGGGTCGACCGCAAGGTCGCGGAAGGTCTCGGTTTCACGATTGTAGACGGCGATACGGCCGTTTTCCGCGTCGATCACGACGGCAGCGTCGAGATTCCCCGCTGGCGGCACGCCATCATCAATTTCCCGCACCCCCTGTTGCAGCAAGGGCTGGTGATTCTCGATACGCCGGGCCTCAATGCGATCGGTACCGAGCCGGAACTGACCTTGTCGCTGCTTCCCAACGCGCATGCCGTGCTCTTCATCCTGGCCGCCGACACTGGCGTCACGCAGTCCGATCTGACCGTCTGGCGAGACCACATTGGCAGCGCGGGTCGGCGCAAGAAAGGCCGTATCGTCGTTCTCAACAAGATCGACAGCCTGTGGGACGAACTCAAGTCCGTGCAGGAGATCGACGCTGAAGTGGCCCGGCAGGTCGACAGCTGCGCGTGGACACTGGACCTGCCGGAAAGCCAGATCTTTCCCGTTTCGGCGCAGAAGGCGCTGCTCGCCAAGATCAACGACGATCAGCCGCTGCTCGCGCGCAGTCGGCTGCTAGAGCTTGAGCGCGCGCTTACCGACGAGCTGATCCCGGCCAAGCAGGAAATCGTTCGCGACAACACCGACAGCGAGTTCTCCGACTGCTACTTGCGCACGCGCAGCCTGCTCGACTCGCGCCTGCTCGGCTTGCGCGAGCAACTCGTCGAGCTCACCGAACTGCGCGGCAAGAACAAGGGTGTTGTCGAATACATGATGGGCAAGGTGCGTCTCGAGAAGGAGGAGTTCGAGACGGGCTTGCAGCGCTACTATGCGGTGCGCAGCGTCTTTTCGCAGCTGACCAACAAGCTGTTTGCGCATCTCGGCCTCGACTCCCTGCGCCTGCTGACCAACAGCACGCGTGAAGCGATGGTTGCGGCGACCTTCTCGAAGACGCTATCCACGGCGATGGCGCAGTTTTTCGCCAGTGCGCGTGGCAACCTCCGCAGATCGCACGCCGAGGTCACCGAAATCATGACCATGATGGAGGTCATCTACAAGAAGTTCTCCGTCGAGCACGGCCTGAAGCTGGGTACGCCGATCGCATTTTCGCTGCGGCGCTACGAAACGGAGATCGATCGCCTCGACCAGTGGTGCGACACGCATATCAACACCATGTTCCAGTTATTGACTCACGAAAAGTCGCAGCTCACGCAGCGCTTCTTCGAGGAGGTTACGGTGCAGGTGCGCAAGACTTTCGAGCACGCCAACCGTGATGCGGAGTCATGGCTGAAGGCGATCATGGCGCCGATGGAGATTCAGATTCGCGAGCATCATATCCAGCTGAAGCGCCGCCTGGAGAGCATCAAGCGCATTCACCAGGCGACCGATACGCTGGAAGAGCGTATCGAAGAGCTGGTGCACGTCGAGAACAACCTGCTGTCGCAAATGAAGGTGCTGACGGAAATCGGCAATGGGGTTCGTGACGTCCTGCAGCAAACGGTGAGTATCGAGGAAGTGCGCAGCGCCGCCTGAGGTCGGCCCGCCGACTTGGCCGTTGGTGTTGCATTTTTGATGGTGCTTTCCGCGGACATGACATCAGCGTGAAAGCTGCTGGGTGACTGGATTTCACCTGCGCCATGGAGCCACCCTGTTCGCCAAATCGGGGCAAGAATCCCCCAGCCCCCGTCGTGGGGCCAGGAAGTGCCTACTATTTCACGTCGCGTTTTTTTACACGTCGCGGTCGCCGAGCATTGCTCAATGGACGGCTGGTGCGTCGAACAGAAAGGCAAGTATCTGAATTGCAAGCCGCCGTTTGCGATGGGACTGTGTGGTGGCACGTTTTTTGCTTTTGGTTTCCCAGGAGTGGCGCGAGAACCCTTGCAGCGGTCAAGGGATCTACGCGAACCCTGGCCGACCAGACCCCTGGTTGCGGCCCAATCCAATTATTCGTCAAGGAACAGAAATGCAAGGATTCCTGCTGCGTCCGCAGCTTCTCGCTCGCAAGCAACTCGCAATCATCCTGGCCAGCCTGGGAATGCTGACCTCGCTGCCGGCAGCGGCGACCGTCGTCGACGGGCTCAGCGCCCAGGGCATGGCCCAAGTGGGCGTCACTCCGGTGCAAGTTTCGGGGCCAAATACGAGTCTTCCCTATGCGAGTGCCAATGCCACTGCCAGCGACGCCGATTCGAATGCCAGCGGTGATGCCTGGGGTCACGCCAACGGACCCTACCGCGCGAGCGCCGACGGCGTCGGAGTATTTGACAGCACCGGCCACTTCATCCGCTCGTGGAGCATTACCAACGACAGCGGCGTCGCGCAGCACTATGCTTTCAATTTCTTCATCTACTACGGAAGCATGTCTACCGATCCGGGAGCGGGCGGTACGGGCTACGCCGAATACGCGGTCAATATCAATCGCGACGGTTCGAGCACCCCGCTGTTCAGCAGTAGCGCCAGGATTGCAAGCAATGGCGATCTGACGCGGGCTGGGAGCGAACTGGACGGAGCATCGCATTCGGGTACCTCCTATTCCTGGGGCGGCACCTATGTGAACCTTGATCTCGGCATTCTGGGCATTGGCGAGTCGACTAGCGTCGTTTATGATCTGGTCAGTCACGCCTACGGTGATTACACCATTGGCACCGGGTGCAGTGGTGGCGACGGCTATGGCAACGGCTATGGCGACGGCTACGGCGATGGTGACGGCGTTGGTGTCGCTCTCGCAGTCTCCCCCTGTACCTATACCGGTTCGTCGTATTCGTCGCTGGGCGATCCGGACAATCTCAATAACACGCCGCTCCCCGGTCCGCCTGCCATTGAGCTTACCGCGGTGCAGGTACCCGAACCTGCCACCCTTGGTTTGCTGGGCATGGGGCTGGCAGCGCTTGGCCTGCGGCGGCGCAGACAGCGCGGCTAGGCGAGCAGGTCTTGAAACGCAACGGGCGCCAGGCGCCCGTTGTTTCCATGAGGAGCAGCGGCTGAATGGCGACCATCGTCTTGAACTGGGAGCTCGGAGCTGCCCTGGGGCACGTCGGGCGCTATCTGACAATCGCTCTCCAGCTCAGGGCGCAGGGACATCGGCCGGTACTGGTTCTGCGCGATATTTCACGTGCAGAGGCGGTTCTTGGTCCGCATGCCATCGAGTTCCTGCAGGCGCCGGTGTGGCTCACTCCCGTACAGGGTCTGCCGCCGGACCTGAACTTCACCGAGACGCTTTACCGATTCGGCTTCCTCAAAGCGGACGGGCTGTTGTCCATCGCTCGCGCCTGGCGCTCGCTGTGGACGCTGCTGCGGCCCGACCTGATGCTCTTCGACCACGCCCCGACGGCGCTGCTGGCGGCCCGGGGCTTTGACGTTGCACGCGTGATTGTCGGCAACAGCTTTGCCGTTCCGCCGCGTGTTCGCCCCTTGCCGCGTTACCGCTGGTGGGCCAATGGCGCGGGCGACCATCATCGTCTGGCGGAGACCGAGGAACGCACGACCCGCAACTGTAACGCGGTACTCAAGGAGCTCGGCGCGCCGCTGATCGCGCAGGTCGCGGATCTCTTCGAAGCGGAGGCGACTTACCTTTGTGCGCGACCGAGACTCGATGTCTATGGCGAGCGAGCCGACGCCAACTATATTGGGCCGGTCAACAGTCTGAGCATGGGCAGCGGGCCGGTTTGGCCTGCGGGCGACGCGCCGCCGGTCTTCGCCTATCTCAAATCGGACTACAAGCACCTCGACGCCGTTCTCGGTGCCATCGGCAAGAGCAGGGCGCGCTATCTGATCTACGCCGCGGGCCTGCCCGAACAATTGCGCAAGCGTCATGAATCCGCGCGTGTCGCCTTCAGTGCCACGCCGCTGCAGATGAGCGAAGTGGTCAAGCAGTGCGCAGCGATCATCTGTCACGCTGGGGGCATGAGCGACATTGCGCTCGACCATGGCAAGCCCTTGCTGCTCCTGCCGACGCAGATGGAGCAGACGATGACCAGCCATCGCGTCGAAGCGCTCGGCGCCGGCGTCCTGCTGGCGCCCGACGGCAATCCCGCCCTGCTTCCGAAACTGCTCAGGCGGCTGCTGGACGACGAGAGCCTCGCGGCGCGCGCGGTTGAGTACGCGGCGCAGTTGTCCAGCATTGATCAGTCGCTTGCCGTCGGCCGGCTGGTCGAGGGCTGCGAGGCCTTACTTTCCGGTGGCGCCAACGCCGACGCGAAGGCGCGCGCTCAATAGGCGAAGCAGGCCGGCGGCACACTTCCCGCCAGCCCATCAAGGCGACGGAAAACCCGTTCAGCGCAGGACGTCGCCGAGCAGGCGGGCGACGCGCTCATCGGCATCGGCGGCGAGGCAGTCGACGACCACCTGCGGGCGCAGCGTGTTCTTGAGCCAGGTGAGCTGCCGCTTGGCCAGCTGGCGGGTCGCGTAGATGCCGCGCTCGCGCAATTCGTGCTGCGGCAGCAGGCCATCCTGCACTTCCCACACCTGCCGGTAGCCGACGCAACGCATCGCCGGCAGCGCAGCGTGCAGCGGGTAGCGTTCGCGCAGCATGGCTACCTCCGCTTCCAGGCCGGCGGCGAGCATGGCGGTAAAGCGCTCGGCGATACACTGGTGCAGGACTGCGCGGTCGGACGGCAGCAGGCCGATGGCCGTGAAGGCGTACGCGGCTGCCTGCGCCTTGCCAGCAGCAAGTAGGGCCGACAGTGGTCGACCGCTCAGGCGGAACACCTCAAGGGCTCGCTGGATGCGTTGCGCATCGGTGCTGTGCAGACGCGCTGCCGTTTCCGGGTCGATCTGCGCCAGCTCGGCGTGCAGCGCCGGCCAGCCGCGCATCGCGGCTTCGCCGTCAATCGCCGCACGTGTCGCCGGATCGGCCTGCGGCAGCTCGGCGAGGCCTTCGAGCAGCGCCTTGAAGTAGAGCATGGTGCCGCCGACGAGCAGAGGCACGTGGCCACGCGCGCTGATTTCGGCCATCACCGCCAGCGCGTCGGCGCGAAAACGCGCCGCCGAATAGGCCTCGGTCGGTGGCAGTACGTCGATCAGGTGATGCGGGAATTCGGCCAGCGTCGCGGCGTCGGGCTTGGCCGTGCCGATGTCCATGTCGCGAAAGACCTGCGCCGAATCGACGCTGATCAGCTCGACGGGAAAACGGCGGGCCAGCGCCATGGCCAGCGCCGTCTTGCCGCTGGCCGTCGGCCCCATGAGCAGGATTGCCGGTGGCAGCGCTGCGTGACTCTCGACGGACACGCTCAGCGGCCGCGCAGGAAGTGGCGGTCGAGGTCGGCCATGCTCAGCTGCGTCCAGGTCGGACGGCCATGGTTGCACTGGTCGCCACGTTCGGTTTCCTCCATCTGGCGGAGCAGCGCATTCATCTCGGCGATGGACAGCAGGCGGCGGGCGCGCACCGCGCCGTGGCAGGCCATGCCGGCGAGGAACTCGTTGCGGCGCGCGGTGAGCAGCTGGCTGACACCGTGCTCGCGTAGCTCGTCGAGCAGCGAGCGCGCCAGGCTTTCCGGGTCGGCGGCCTGTAGCAGTACCGGGACCCGTCGCACGGCGAGTTGGCACGGGCCCATCGGCGCCAGATCGAAGCCGAGCTGCTGCAGCACTTCGGCATACTCCTCGGCAGCGGCGACGTCGACCGCTTCGGCGCTGAAAACGGCTGGGATCAACAGCGCCTGGGTGGCCACTTGCTGATCGGCGAGCGCCTGCTTGAGCTTTTCGTAGAGGATGCGCTCGTGCGCTGCGTGCATGTCGACGACGACCATGCCCTGGCTGTTCTGCGCCAGGATATAGACGCCGTGAAGCTGCGCGAGTGCGTAACCGAGCGGCGGCACGCCGGTCGCTGGCGGGGCCGAGTCGGGCAGTGCGCCGGGCTGGCCGCCATCCGCTGCCTGGACCCCGCCGACGAAGGCGAGGTACGCAGCGGTGCTGCTGGCCGCACCCGGATTGCCGACGCGCAGCGACCCCTGGTACGGCACACGAGAGGCGTACGAGGATTCGTCGCTCGCCGGCGCCGATGGGGCAGTGGGGCCTTGCGGCCAGCGCGTCTGCTCGGCCCCGGGCTCTGGCCGCGCTGCAGCACCGGTCGTGGCCAGGAGCGGACTGGCGAGCAGACGCTGTACGGCGTGAAAGACAAACTGGTGCACGGCGCGCGCATCGCGAAAGCGGACTTCGGTTTTCTGGGGATGCACATTGACGTCGACGGTCGCCGGGTCGATCTCGAGGAATACGCAGTAAGCCGGGTAGCGGCTGCCGTGCAGCTGGTCCTGGTAGGCCTCGCGCAGCGCATGCACGAGCAGCTTGTCGCGTACGAAGCGACCGTTGACGTAGCAGTACTGGGCGTCATTGCGCGCTCGCGAGTAGGCCGGTAGCGCGCAGAAACCGAAGACGCGCAGCGGCCCGGCGAGCGCGTCGAGTGGCCGCGACTCGGCCAGGAAGTCGTCGCCGATGATGGCGCCGACACGAGCGCGGGCGTCGCTCTTCTTCAGGTGCAGGCTGACGCGGCCGTTGTGGGTCAGCGTGAAGGCGACTGCGGGGTGCGCCAGAGCAATGCGCCTGACGGCTTCGGCACAGTGCGCGAACTCGGTCGCGTCGGACTTGAGGAATTTTCGGCGC
>Ga0078783_107_pt135 | contig 19609 bp, 13 predicted proteins | sample CanAccphospTypeI_FD_67363 | JGI IMG/M metagenome (GOLD analysis project Ga0078783, IMG submission 67363) | Unknown Accumulibacter genome from EPBR bioreactor metagenome
ACGATCACGCACGATCGGTGCCGTGCCCGATCCCGGTCGCTGCCAGCGAGCCGTAGAGCCTGACGTCGACACGGCGCACCGCGCCGAGCAGCTTTCTGGCTTCCAGATCAAGGACGAAGTCGTGCGCCGCCTGCATCGGGCCGATGGTGTGGGAGCTCGAGGGCCCGACACCGATTTTGAACAGATCGAGAACACTGATCGACATGGAGATCCTGTTTCGGTAGGGCTGGCTTCAATAGGGCTGATCCGGAAAAGCCGGGGCCGGTGTCGATTCGCATACGGTTGGCGATGGCTGCGCCTATCAATCGATGCTTTCTTGTCCGCGCTTCAGTATAGGCCGGCGACGCTGCGTTGCGACGACGCGGCGCTCCGTGTGCGGCAGAAGACGCTACACTGCGCGCTTGGCGCAGGCTTTCCCAGGTCTGCGCTCGACGGAGTCCCTGACCATGACCGTCTTGTCCGGTGCCTCGGTCGCGCAATTTGCCCATCGCCCTCAGTAGGAACACCAGGAAATGAACACCCCATGAAGACCCCGGCAAGGCTCGCCACGCTCGTTGAAGAAGGCCTCGTTGACGAGGTGCTCGGCCAGCTCATGAGCGGCAAGGAGGCCACCGTCTATGTCGTTCGCTGCGGCGAAGACATTCGCTGCGCCAAAGTCTACAAGGAAGCCAGTCAACGTAGCTTCCGCCACAACGCCTCGTATCAGGAGGGTCGCAAGGTAAGAAACAGCCGGCAGGCGCGCGCCATGGAGAAGGGCAGCCGTTTTGGGCGCAAGATGCAGGAAGAGGTCTGGCAGAGTGCCGAGGTCGACGCCCTGTATCGGCTGGCTGCGGCGGGTGTGCGGGTGCCGCAGCCGCATCTGTGCTACGAGGGTGTCTTGCTGATGGATCTGATCGTAGACGCCAACGGTGATGCGGCACCGCGCCTCAACGATGTCGAGCTCAGCGACGAACTGGCGCTGGAATTTCACGCCCTGCTCATCAATCAGGTGGTACGGATGCTGTGCGCCGGAATCATCCACGGCGATCTTTCCGAATACAACATCCTTGTCGGCGAGGACGGACCGGTGATCATCGATGTGCCCCAGGCCATCGATGCGGCGGGCAACAGCAACGCCGCCGAAATGTTCGCCCGCGACGTGATCAATCTGCGAACCTACTTCAGCGCTTTTGCGCCGTCGCTGGCGGACACCCAGTTCGGCAAGGAGATCTGGGCGCACTACGAAAGTGGCTCGCTGACTCCGGACCTTGCCTTGACCGGGTACGTCGTTGCCGACGAACGACTGGCCGATGTCGACGCCGTCCTGCAACAGGTCGATCTGGCCATCAAGGAAAATGAAATCCGCCGTATGTGCAAGGAAGATCAATGACCTCCCGGAGCACTCCGAGACCATGAAGCATTCCGGAACCCGCTTTCTACCGTCCTGGCGCCGCAGCGCGCTGGCGCTCGTCAGTGCCAGCCTTCTTTGGGCGCCAGGCAGCACGTATGCGCAAACACCGCTCACCATCCCCAGCGTGCAGCCGACCAGCGGGCCATGGGATAGCGGCGATGGCTTCTCCTTCAAGCTGGGCAAAAAGAAAGACGCAAAGATCCGTCGCTCGGTGAGCGGCATCGCTTGCAGCCGCAGTGCCGTGCAACAGCGCATCTGCCTGTTGGTCTTCGACGAGGGGGTCGAGGCGCGTTACGCCACCCTGCGCGACGGGACCCTGGTGGTCGGGCCGGAGCGGGTTGCGCTGCGCGCGGACGAGGGTGAACTGGACGCCGAAGGCGCGGCCACCGACGGCAACTACTTCTACGTCACCGGCTCGCACTCGGCGAAGCGTTCCGACTGCCGGAACAACCCGCACAGCCGCCATGTGATCCGCTTTCGCCGCGATCCGGCGACCGGCCGTGCGCTGCGCTCTCCGGGCGGTGACCCCAGCGGGGTGCTGGTGGATTACGCCGACAGCGGACGCCTGTGGTCGATCATGCAAGCGCAGCCCGAACTCCAGGCGCATGTCGGCGAAGGCAAATGCCTGGGCACGACTGCTCCCCCCGAGGCGCCGAAGTTGCTCGGGCAGCACGGGGTCAACATCGAAGGCCTGGCGGTCAGCGACGGACGCCTCTATTTCGGCTTTCGTGGCCCGGCCAGGAAGGGCCAGGCCGTCATCCTTGCCGTCGATAGCGAAGCGCTGTTCCAGGGTGGCGATGTCCGGGCCAGCATCACCCGAATCAAGGTCGGCGCAGGGCGTGGCATACGCGACATGGTGGCCGTTCAAGGCGGTATCCTGCTGTTGACCGGGCCGGACGACGACCCGGCCACGCAGCCGGGAGTGAAGTGGGCGATATCCTGGTGGGACGGAAAAAGTAGCAGCGGGGTGGTCACCCCCAAAACGCTGGCCACCCTCGATCTCGGTGGCGTGGAACTGCGCGAGATCAAGGCAGGAAAAGCGAACGTCTGCGAAGACAAGGAGCTGAAACCCGAGGCCATGACCGTGCTGGACGAGACGCCACAAGCCTACAGGCTGCTGATCCTGTCGGACGGCATGTGCGACGGCGGAGCGCTGACGTTTTCCGTACCGCGCTGAGCGGGCAGTGCCCGCAGAAGCCATCGCCGGCAAGAAAGCGCGTGCCGATTTGCAGCCGTGGCGCGCCGCCGCGCTCGATCTTCGGCGGCACGCCCGGCATGGAGCAGCGTTCGCGCTTGTCGCGAATGGCAACGACCCGGCTAGCGAACCGGCTTCAGCACGATGGTCGCCAGCGGCGGCACGGTGACTTCCAGTGAGTGCGAACGATTCATCCACGGTAGCGAGTGGGCAATCAGAGAATCCTGCCCATTGCCGAGGTTGCTGCCACCGTAGAAATGTGAATCGGAGTTGAAGATCTCGGCGTAAGCGCCTTCGTCAGGCACGCCGATGCGGTAGTTCGTACGCGGGACCGGGGTCAGGTTCACGACCACGATCACGAACTCGGATCCGGCGCGGCGCACGAAGCTCAGTATCGACTGCGCGGAATCGTTGCAGTCGATCCACTCGAAGCCGGTCCACTCGAACTCGTGACCGTAAAGCGCCGGAGTGTCGCGATAGAGGTGGTTGAGGTCGGCCACCATGCGTTGCATGCCGCTGTGCAGCGGGTATTCGAGCACATACCAGTCGAGCACGCCGGCGCTGTTCCATTCCAGACCCTGGCCGAATTCGGTTCCCATGAACAGCAGCTTCTTGCCCGGATGGGTAAACATGTAGCTGTACAGCGTGCGCAGGTTGGCGAAGCGTTGCCATTCGTCACCGGGCATCTTGTTCAGCATCGAGCCTTTGCCATGCACCACTTCATCGTGCGAGAAGGGCAGCATGAAGTTCTCGGTGAACGAATAGAGCATGCTGAAGGTCAGCAGATTGTGGTGATACTGGCGATAGATCGGCTCCTGGGCGATGTAGCGCAGGGTGTCGTTCATCCAGCCCATGTTCCACTTGATGTCGAAGCCGAGGCCGCCCAGATAGACCGGCCGCGTCACCTGCGGCCACGACGTGGATTCCTCGGCAATGACCAGGGCGCCCGGACATTCGACGTGCGCCACGCTGTTCAGCTCGCGCAGGAAGTCGATCGCCTCCAGGTTCTCGCGGCCGCCGTACATGTTGGGAATCCAGTCCTCACGCGAATAGTCGAGGTAGAGCATCGACGCCACGGCGTCGACGCGCAGGCCGTCGAGGTGCATTTCGCGCAACCAGTACAGCGCACTGGCAACCAGGAAGTTTCTGACTTCGTTGCGACCGAAGTTGAAGATCAGCGTGGACCAGTCGAGGTGCTCGCCCTTGCGCGGGTCCTCGTGCTCGTAGAGCGCCGTGCCGTCGAAGCGGGCGAGGGCATAAGCGTCTTTCGGAAAGTGCGCCGGCACCCAGTCGAGAATCACGCCGATATGGTGGGCATGCAGGTGGTCGACGAAGAAGCGAAAGTCGTCCGGCGTACCGAAACGGCTGGTCGGGGCGAAATAGCCGGTTGCCTGATAGCCCCACGAGAGGTCGAAGGGATGCTCGGTGACCGGCAGCAGTTCGACGTGCGTGAAGCCCATGCGCGTGACGTAATCGACGAGACGGACCGCCAGCTCGCGGTAGTTGAGAAACTCCCCCTCCGGTCCGCGCTGCCATGAACCGAGGTGCACCTCGTAGACCGACATCGGCGCGTGCTGCCAGTCCCACAGGGCACGCTTGGCCATCCACTCGCCGTCCTGCCAGACATGCTCCGAATCGCCGACGACGATCGACGCGGTTTTCGGCCGCGCCTCGAACTGCTGTCCGTAGGGGTCGGACTTAAGCAGCACCTCACCGCTATGGCGATTCCTGATCTCGAAGCGGTAGAACGCCCCCGGCGCAAGATCGGGGATGAAAATTTCCCACACGCCACTGCCCGGACGCACGCGCATCTGGTGGCGACGACCGTCCCAGCGGTTGAAGTCGCCGACCACGCTCACCCGCTCGGCATTGGGGGCCCAGACGGCGAACAAGACGCCGGCGACGCCATCGACTTCGCGGCAATTTGCGCCGAGGATGTTGTAGGCGTGGCGGTGGTTGCCCGCGCTGAGCAGGTGCAGGTCGAGATCGCCGATCTGCGGCGCGTAGGAATAGGGGTCATGGGCAATGTGCTGACGATGAGCATCGTCAAGCCAGATCAGCCGATAGTGCTCGGGAACGTCGTTGGCCGCCCCGCGCCAGGTGAAGAAATCGCTCTCGCCGATACGTTCCAGGCGACGGTTTCCTTCCAGTATGGATACTTCCACGGCATGCGGAATATAGACGCATACGTTTACGCCGCTTTCATCCGGATGCTTGCCCAGCACCTCGAATGGGTCGTGATGTCTGGCCTCGATGATCTTGATGTGGTTGTCATTGAGGGAGGGTCGGGTCATCTTCTCTGCCTGTTTCATGTGCTTTCTCGATTTTGCGTTGACGTCGCGGTTCGCATACGGGCCACGGCTGGGGAATTGTGGGAGCGGTCTGCTGGGCGCGCCAAGAGTCGGCGAAGTGCGGCGCCGTGTCATGCGCGCGTCCTTGTTCGTTCCACAACGCTCGGCCTCAAGTTTATTACTTGGCATTTGCTACCACAATAGCAGCGTGGATAAGCGCCAGCATCGAGTGGGCAGCGTGCCGGCCCGGCAGGATCGTTTTCACCAAGGTGCAGCGGCGTCGCGAATGGCGTGGCGCGGGCGAAGTAGCGATGTTCATCGCGGCAGCGGCTCGCGGGCTCTGCGCGCCGGGAATGGTCGCTCCCGAAGCCTCACTTGCTGGCTCGGGAAGGTCGCTGGAGGCGGCAGGGAATGGCGATGTCCTGCAGTGAAGTCGCTCACGCGGGGCAATTTGCCGCATAATATCACCTGCTTGAAACGGCAATAAAAACGAAGCTCGGCATTTCTTGGAAGCCTCGCCGATGGAAGCCAAGTCCGGCACCAAGCCCTTCCGCATACTTTCACTGGACGGTGGCGGTACGTTCGCCTTGATTCAGGCGAGGGCGCTTGACGACCTTTTTCCGGGTGAGAATGGACATCAGGTTCTCAGTCATTTTGACCTGGTGTCGGCCTGCTCGGGTGGGTCGATCGTCGCTGCGGCACTGATCGAGGGTTATTCGCCGCGCGAAATCTTTGCCCTGTTCGACAACCCCGCAAATCGCCACGCGCTTTTTGGGCGATTGCCCTGGTATCGGAGTCTCTTGCAGTTGCTTACCGGCGTTTTTTCACCAACGAGCGCGGTTGGTCATCGTTTTTCTACCGACGGAAAGCTTGCCTTCTTGCACCGCATACTTCCCCAAATGGGTACCACATCACTGCACAACCTGCACGGCGTTCTCAACGACAGTATCGCTGCCCTGCGCAAACAGCGCGAGGAACCGGGCAGGCCAACGTCTTTTCTTTTTGTGACCTACGACTTCGACCGCGACCGGGCGCGCATGATGCGTAGCGATGTGACGAGCCCTGCGGCCAGTTTCCCGCATCGGCAGCAGCGCGCGACGCTGGCCCAGGCGGCGCATGCGTCGAGTACTGCACCGATCAACTGGTTCGACAAGCCCGCCGAATTTGACGGTAGTCGTTTCTGGGACGGCGCCATGACCGGCTACAATAATCCGGTGCTGGCAGGCGTTGTCGAAGCCATCGCCATGGGCGTGCCGCGTCACGACATCGGCGTTCTGTCGCTGGGCACGAGCACGGTTTTTCTGCCCGAATGCGGCAGCGAAGGAATCCCGGATGCCTTGTGCCGGCCGCGCGCCAGCACCGGCTTTCTCCCGGAACTGGTCAAGGTCGGCAAGACGATCATCGCCGATCCTCCGGATGCCCACACCTTCATTGCCCACCTCATGCTTGACGGCGGCTTGCCGGCTGACGTGTCGTGTTGTCCCTACACCGACACGGCGATAGTGCGCATGAATCCGGTGATTCAGCCGATCATCGATCGGACGACGGGGCTGTGGAGTGCCCCGGCGGGCTGGAGCGTAGACGATTTTCGCCGCATTGCCGATATGGATATCTCCGCGCGTCGGCAGGAGGACGTGGACTTGATCAAGCGGCTGTGTGACGGGTGGTTGCGCGATGACTGGCACAATCAGCCTGTCCGGGGTTGCGGCATCTGGGCCGAGCCGTCGTCGGACTCGCCCGGCCTGCCAAACACGGATCGCCTGTGTGAAGTCGGCCATCGCTGGTACAGCGATGCCAAATCTGCCTGGACCGCGCTGTCCGCTTGATGACGGCGGACCGAGCCCGGCATGCGCAATCCACGAATTCTGATCCTCAACTGCTATTCCGACAACCACCGCAGCGCGCGGGGGAGCCCGTGGATCGTGCCGCAATCCATTGCCCCCGCCGTACTGGCCGGCACGCTCGAGCCCAGCCGCGTCGATCTTCGCCTCGCCTGCGAGTTTCGCAGCGGTCCTTTCGACGATTTTGGCGCGCTGCAATGGGCAGATCTGCTGGTGCTGACTGGCCTGAACCCGGCGTTCGACCGCATGAAGCAGGTTACGGCGTATGCCAGAGCGCTCAATCCAGGTATTGTCGTGGCCATCGGTGGCCCGTTGGCGCGGATGCTGCCGACTCTCGGCCGGCGCTATTTCGATTACGTCTGTAGCGGCGATGTCGAGCAGATGGTCGGCGTGGTCGACGCGGTCTTTGGCCCCGGCCACGCTGCCGAGGTGCCCACGCCGCGTCATGATCTGTTGCCCGGGAGTCGCATCATCGGCTACGTGGAAGCCTCCCGCAATTGCAACTTCCGCTGCAACTTCTGCTCCATGACCGCCGAAGACCGCAAATTCATGGCCTACGACCTGGACGACGTGCGCCGCCAGATCGAGGCGCTTGGCTACCGTCAGTGTGTGATGTTCCTCGACCAGAACTTTTTTGGCGGACCGCGTGCCTATTTCAAGGCGCGCATGACCCTCCTCAGGGAGTTGTTCGAGCAGCGCAAGTTCGGCGGCTGGGCGGCGCTGGTGACCGCCGATTTCTTCGCCGACGCCGGCAACCTCTCGCTGGCCCGCGAATCGGGCTGTATCGGTTTTTTTAGCGGCATCGAATCGTTCAGCCGCGCACAGGTTTCCGCCTTCAACAAGAAACAGAATCTGATCCTGCCGCAGGAGGAAACGATAGGCTCCTGTCTGGAGGCCGGTCTGATCTTTCACTACGGCCTGATATTCGACCTGACCGAGCAAAGGATCGACGATTTGCTGGCTGAAACCGAATTCATCGTCGGCAACTCGCGCATTACCCTGCCGAGCTTCCTCAGTTTTGCCATCCCGATGCTCGGAACGCCGCTCTTCGGCAGCCGCCTGCGCGAGGGCGCGTTTCTGCCGAACGTCCGACTGCGCGACATGGATGGGCGATCGCTGGTCTGTCAGCCTCGCGACGCCATCGACCAGGCGGTCGCCTTTGCTGCACGGATGGACACGGGCCTGATGTCGAAACGCCGCTTGGCGATGCATGCCTGGTGCTTCTTTCGCCGTTATCGCGCTACTCTGTCCACTTGGGGACTGGTGAGCGGCTTGGGCAACGCCTGGAGCATGAGCTACCCACGTTTCGGCAGCAATGGCCGCGACGGCCTTCGGCCCGGTCAGGACGGCTGCCGCAGCTACCTTGCCGGTTGCGAACCCCTCGGGTCGCTGTACCGGCCCCGGATGACGATTCCCGAACCTTACCGCGGTCATTTCGAGCCGCTCTATGTCACTGACCACGCTGGCGAACTGCACGAGGATCTGATTGACGATGCCGCCAGCTTGCTCCGCCCGAGCAGGGTCGAAGTGGCGAGGATTGCCACCTATAATGCGATCGCGACTCCCTGACACGCGCCGGTTCCTGGCGTCTTGGGAGACAGGAGGAGTGAATGCCTGCAAACTGCGGGATGAAACGCGTGCTGAGCAAGCGACTCTTTAATTGTCTGCTGCTCCTGGCGCTGATTGCCTTCGGGCTTCCGCTGGCCTCGCTGGCGGCCCGTAGCGCTTCCGCAGGGCTGACCCCCTTGTGGGATGCCCCGCAAGGTCCTGGTCGCTCGGACGATGCCAGCCGCTGGCTGGCATCGTTGCGCGATTCGGTGTCAACGCCGCCCCCGGGTTGTCAGAAGCGGCAGCTGCCCGAGCTGTCACTGACCAAGCCAGCCCGCGCTTTCCAGGTAATGGTCGACGGTAAGCAGGTCGCTGCGGGAGCGCCGATCGTTTACCTGCAGGAGCCGATTGCCGAATTCTTCATTGTCGTTGCCACCGACGTGAATGGTTGCCCCTGGCTGTCGATTTCGGGTCGGGGCTTGCCGTTTGCGCACCGTGACATCGTCAGCCCGTTCCCCTATGCTCGCCTGCCTGCCTTGTCCGAAAATGCGACGATCACGGCGATCGTGCAGGACTACAAGGCCATTCGTCCCTGGATCATGGTCGCCGACGAGACCAGCTTCGTGCGCGACAACACCATACTGTGGGTGGGCCTGGGGGCCTACAGCGGCGTTCTGTTGATGATGATCGTCGTCGCTCTCGGCTTCGACGCTTACGCCGGAAGTCGTGTGGCATTGGCCTATGCCGCGTACTGCGTCGGGCTGCAGGTCTGGCTGGTGCAGAATTTCGGCATCGGCTCCGCGTTCGTGCCCTTCTGGCCTGGCCCGCAATACTTTCCCCTCCTGCAAGCGATCTCGGTGGCCGCGGTGGTCCTCGGAATTGGTTTCGCGGTGCTCGAGTTCCTGCAACTGCGCGGGCGAATGCGTACAGCGATTGGCGGCTCGGTCCTGCTCAGTGCGCTGCTCTTCCTCACTTCGGCTTGGCACGCCGGCGGTTATCGTGCCGGGGCAGCCGTTCTCTTCGTCCTTGCCGCGGTGACCATGGTGCTGCTGGTCAGGGGCGTCGTCCGTGGCGACTCCTCGCTGCGCCTATTCACCGTCGGGCTGGGCGCGACCATCGTCGGCGGGGGGGTGCAGGCATTTTCGGTGATGGGTAGCGGCGTCGAGGTCAGCCGTCTGGCGGCCTTTGCTTTTCCGATCGGAAGCCTGTTTCAGGCAGCCTTCTGGCTCGCCGCGCTGATCGTCCGACTACGTGACGAGCAACGCGAATTGCGCGAACTCGAAGGCCGCCAGGCGGCGATCATGTGGGCCATGCCGGACTTGATTCTGGTCGTCGACCGGCACGGGCTCTGCCTCGACTACAAGCAGCCTTACGCGACGCGCTTCTTCGTTGCCGGTGACGAACTGCTCGGCAAGCAGGTGTCAGCGGTTCTGCCAAGCGAGACGGCGAGCATCCTTCGCCACGGTATCGAGCTGGCGCTGGAGAATGACGACCTGCAATCGGTGTTCATCGAACTGCCCGTCGAGGGAAGCATTCACCACTACGAGGCGAGAATCGCGCCAAACGGGCCGGACAAGGCGGTAATCGTCGTCCGTGACATCACCCTCCAGAAGCACAACGAAGAGAAGATCCGTCGACTGGCCTACTTCGACACGCTGACCGGCTTGCCCAACCGGCAGAGCTTTCTCGAACGCCTCGACCGTGAACTACTGCGTGCCCGCCGGACGAATCGCGGGATGGCCCTGTTGTTTCTCGATCTCGACGGTTTCAAGCGCATCAACGACACGCTTGGGCACAGTGCCGGCGACTCCCTGCTGCAGACGGTCGCTGACCGCCTGCAGGGACAACTGCGCGCAGGTGCTTTCATCGCCCGGCCGGCCCTCGATGAATCGGGCCTGCACTTCGCACGCCTTGGCGGCGACGAGTTCACCGTCGTTCTGCCCGATGTCGACACCGCCGATACCGCGTGCATGGTCGCGCAACGGATACAGGCGGTCCTTGGAAGGCCTGCCCTGATCGGCGAACAGGAGATCACGATCACCTCGAGCATCGGCATCGCGCTCTTTCCAGACGACGGCGACGATGCCGGGACGCTGCTCAAGCACGCGGATACCGCGATGTATTACGCCAAGGAGCAGGGGCGCAATAACTGGCAGTTGTATGAACGAACGCTGACCACCCGGACGACCGCACGCCTGGTTCTCGAAGGCGACATTCGCAAGGCTCTCGAACGCGGCGAATTCCGCCTGTTCTACCAGCCGCAGGTGCGCGCCAACGATGGCGCGGTGATCGGTATCGAGGCACTGATCCGCTGGCAGCATCCGCAGCGCGGACTGGTATTCCCCGGACAGTTCATCCCGGTTGCCGAGGAAAGCGGCCTGATCGTCCCGATGGGCGAGTGGGTGCTCAATGCCGCCTGCAGCCAGGTGCGGGAATGGCAGCGGAGTGGCGTAATGGTCCCGCGGGTGGCGGTCAACGTCTCGGCGCGTCAGCTCGGCACACCGGACTTCCTCGACACCGTGGCGGCGATCATCGCCGCCACCGGCGTCGCGGCCGACCTCGTCGAACTCGAGCTGACGGAAAGCATTCTGATGGATCCCGAGGCCAAGCGCATCAAGGGATTGTTTCGCCTGCGCGCCATGGGGGTGCACTTCTCGATCGACGATTTCGGTACCGGCTACTCGTCGCTTTCCTACATCAAGCGCTTTCCGATCGGGACGCTGAAAATCGACCACAGTTTCGTCCGTGGACTGCCGCAGAATGCCGACGATGCCGGGATCACCACCGCGATTATCGCCATGGCCCGCAGCCTCGATCTGGGTGTCATTGCCGAAGGCGTGGAAAGCAGAGAGCAACTCGACTTTCTGCAGCGCGCGCAATGCCCGAAGCTGCAGGGATACCTGTTCAGTCGGCCGGTGCCGCCGGACGAGATGGAGGCCCTCCTGCGTCGCGGCCGCATCGTCCTGCCCCGGGAAGGGGCGGGCGAATGAGCCAGACGGCGCTGCCATCCCGCGCCGGCCCATTCAGGGCAGCACCTGAACAGGATGCGCTATGAGTCTGCAGTCGGTACGCGACTTCTTTTCCGCCCGCCAACTGGACCTGCCGATCATCGAATCGGCGGTCAGTACCGCCACCGTTGCACTGGCTGCGCAAGCGCACGGCGTCGAGCCGGGTCGTATTGCCAAGACCCTTTCCTTTCGCCTGGCTGACGGCCGGGTGATCATTCTCGTGGCCCGTGGTGACGCCCGTATCGACAACCGGAAATTCAGGGCAGCCTTCGGCAAGGGGAAGATGTCGTCGCCGGACGAGGTCGCCGAGTTGACCGGGCATCCGGTTGGCGGTGTCTGTCCCTTCGGTCTGGCACAGCCGCTACCGGTCTTTCTTGATCTGTCCCTGCGGGATTTCGACGAGGTTCTGCCCGCTGCCGGTGCGATCCACGCGGCCGTACGGATCAGTCCCACCCTGTTGGCCGCCGTGACCCGCGGCGAGTGGGTCGATGTCTGTCAGCTGAGCCTTCCCTGATCCGACCGCGTTGCCAAGCCAGGTGAGCGCGAGTGCCGCCCAGAGGGACAGCGGCTGCCTTTGCAGCCTGTCCAGTGCCGCGCTCCGAGCGAGCACGAGCGGGCGGATATCCTCGCCTTCATGCGCCAGTCCATGAAATCCGGCAACCTTGCCGGCTTCCACCGTCGCGCAATAGAGATACAGGCGTTCGCTCGACAAGTGAGGCGCCGTGAGATAGACGCCTATGGGTTCGATCGCCGTCGGCGTCAGTCCGGCTTCCTCGGCGATTTCGCGCGTGATCGTAGCGAGCGGCGTCTGCCCGGTTTCTATGCGGCCAGCAACAATGTCGATCAGCCAGGGGTTTTCTCCCGCCAGGTGCGCGCCGGCACGATACTGCTCGACGAGGACCACTTCGTCGGCCCTAGCGTCGTAGAGCAGGGCTGCAGCGACATCGCTGCGATGAAGGATTTCGCGCAGCTGCGGTCCACTGTCGCCACCGTCGAAAAGCTCGTGTTCGACGGTGAGGCGACGAAGCTGGAAGAATCCGGTGTAGGCGGCTTCGGACTGCAGAATCTTCGCTTTCATGGTCTTGCCCGGCATTCGCCGATCGATTCAAGCGCGTAGCAACTGTGCTCGTCGTCGATGGGGGCCGGCGTAGGCGTGGCGTCGTTCAGCGCGGCACTGCACCCCAGATGCGAACGTCGCCGGTGTCTACGTGGACGAAATCCGATTTCGGGTAGTAGCCGACGCCACCGAGTCCGAGGTCGACTGCCGCGTCGCGCAGACGCGCGGTGTCGAAGCCGACCAGGCGCACGTCGATGGCACGCCCGTCCATGTGCAGGCTGTGCCTGGCCACGCCGCGGCTGCGCTTGCGCAGGCCGGCATTGGTGACCGGCGAGCGGTAGGCGGAGACGATTTCGAAGGTGTCGCCGCCGCAGCGTGACTTCAGCGCATGCAGAATGTCGAACAGCTGCGGATCCATGCGCGTCATCTCGCCGGAGCGGAGGTCGCGCAGAAGCCAGTTCATACGTTCGATTGCCGGTGCGACGTAGCCGCCGCCATCGCGAAAAACGACGTCGAGCATTTCGTCGCTTTGCGTGTGGCGGAATTTCAGTTCGTACCGGTCGCTGCTGGCGCTGGCTGGGCGGAAAGGAAAGGCCAAGGGCAGAGCGGCCAATCCCTTGAGGAGCAGACGACGCTGTGCTGCGGACTTGTGCGGCGTGCTGCGACGGGTGTTCATGGAGTTCTCGAGCATGGGTCTTTTCAGTCCGGGAAAACACGTGAAGGCCGCATCCTACCCGATCTTGCCCCGCTGTTGACGCATCGCGCGCGCCTGGCTGCATTTAGGCGACGGAAGTGGAGAACTTCGTGCCGCCTTGCGTCTCGAAGGCAAGGTGTAGATACGCCCGTCCGGGTTCGTAGCCCGCCCGGCGTTCGGGCGGTGAGAAATTCAGGCGGCAGCACGCGAAGTGGGCGGTTGTGTAGTAGATTTCGTGGATCTTGGCATTCGCGGCGTCGCTCAAGCGAATGCGGGGCAGGACAGAGGGCGTTCGCCGACCAGCGACGCGGCGCGCTGTTCGAGGTGTTTGAACTTTCGGGGATGGAAAGAAATGCGCTTTTTGAACAATGGCTTGTTGGCTGACGGGACGGCCGTCAGGAGTCTGGTCATGGCTGCGCTGCTGGGCGTCGGTAGTTCGCCCGCAGGGGCCTCGGCGGGCGACGATTCGGCGCCATTCGAGAGCCGGCGAGCGCCCGTTTCTGTTGCGCAGCCGACGGCCATGCCACTGCCTCTGCGCATTGAGCAGGCCCTGCATGAGCAAGTCGGCGAGGGCTGGTCCGGCGGCTCGGGCGAGGCCGCGGTGGTCCGGCTCTTCTACTACGGTCGAGGCTATAGGCCGGCCTGGACTGACAGCGCGACTAGAGGCGAACTGATCGCCGCAGTCGAGGCCAGCCGGGCGCATGGCCTGGCGCCGGACGATTTTTCCGTTGCCGCGCTACGCGACATGGCTGCCCGCGGCGACGATGATGCACAGGCGAGCGTGCGCCGGGAACTGCTGTTTACCGACGCCCTGGCGCGCCTGGTACGGCAGCTGCGCTACGGCAAGGTCGATCCCGCCACGCTTTATTCGACCTGGAATTTCTCCCCGCTACCCAGCGTACGCGAGCGTGCGCAGACGCTGGCCGAGGTGCTCGCCGCCGCCTCGCTGCCGACGGCGTTGGCGGCACTGGCGCCCCAGGACGCGGCCTATCAAGGCTTGCAGAAAGCGCTCGCACGTTTCACCGCCCTGGCGGCAAAGGGCGATTGGCCAACGGTTCCCGCCGGTCCGACTCTTCGTCCTGGCGAGAGCGACGCGCGCGTGCGCGCACTGCGCGCTCGCTTGCAGGCCGAAGGTTGGCTTGCCGACGCGGGCACGGGTGGCAAGGCTGCGACCGCCCGCAGCGACGCCACGCGTTACGACAAGGCGCTCGCCGACGCCGTGAAGCGTTTCCAGAGTGGGCACGGCCTGACGCCTGACGGGGCGGTGGGGAGCAATACCCTCGCTGCGCTGAACGTCAGTGCGGCCGAGCGCGTGGCGCAGATCCGCGTCAACCTGGAACGGATGCGCTGGGTGGCTCGTGACATGAGTAGGGATCGTTTGCAGGTGGACATCGCCGGCTACACCGCCGAACTCCAGCTCGATGGGGCACGGGTTTGGTCGTCGAAAGTGGTGGTCGGGCGTCCGGCCCGCGAAACTCCCGTGTTGCTCGACCACGTCCAGCATCTGGTGCTCAATCCGAAGTGGGTGGTGCCACCGACGGTCCTGCGCGAAGACGTCATTCCGGGGATGGTGCGCAATGCCGCTTACCTGCAAAAGCACGACATGCGCGTCGTGGACCGCGGCGGGCAGGCGGTCGCCGCCGAGCAGATCGACTGGAGCAGTGCCGGCCGCAGCGGTTTCCCGTATCAGATCGTGCAGCAATCCGGTTCACGCGGAGCGCTCGGCCAGGTCAAGTTCTCGCTGTCCAACGGCTACGCGATCTATCTCCACGACACGCCGTCGCGGTCGCTCTTCGGCAAGCCGGCACGGGCGCTCAGTTCGGGTTGCGTGCGGCTCGAAAAACCGCGCGAGCTGGCGCTGCTGCTGCTCGACGATCCGCAGCGCTGGAACGAGGAAGCGCTGGCCGCGGCCATTGCCAGTGCGCGCACGCAGACGCTGCCGGTCGGGCGGCCGGTACCGGTCATGTTGCTTTACCGCACGGCGGTCGCCGATGCCAGGGATAAAGCGGGGTCGGTTTTCTTTCGCTTCGATATCTACAACCAGGACGGTCCGCTGCTGGCCTTGCTCGATAGTCCGTCCCGGCTGCGGCCCTGAGGCCTGCCGGGCGCCGCAAAGCCGGTGTGCTCGCTCACTCAGGCAAAGCCCCGCAAATGGTCGATTGAGACGTTCCTGGCGGCGTAGGTCTGACCGACCTTCTGGATGTCGCCGATGTTTTTCACCGAGTCCATGACCTGCACTTTCCTGGCTTCGATGCCGTCCAGGCCGAGCGCATCGATGCCGGCCTGGCTGACGTCGGGGTCGTAGCGCAGGTAGGCGAACTGCTTGCCGGTACTGGCATTGGCGCTTGCCCCCGGGGCCATCACCATGTCCCCGAACTCGCGATCGATGTTCGGACCGAAGCGGCATTCGCCCAGCGTCCGGCAGGCCATGTCCCAGCCTGCCGAAGCGGCATTCATCAGTGCACCGGGCAGGTTCCTGGCGTTGTCGAGCAGCCACAGGTCGTCAGCCTTCAGATCCGGGCGGGCGTTGGCGGCGTTGCCGGTTCCGACCGAGACGATGAGCAGGTCTTCGCTGCCGGTTTTCCAGCCAACCTGATACGGCGCCGCGGTAACCATCTGGAAAGCCAGGAACGCCGGGTTGTTGTAGGTGGTGACGCCGCCATCGACGAAGACGAATTGATATTCCCTGTCCGTACCACGGGCAAAGGTGACTACCTCGGGCGGAAAGAAAGTCGGCGCTGCCGTGCTCGCGCGCAGCAGTTGCCAGAGCGGCAGCTGCAGGTTGCAATCCTTGCGGTCAAGCTGGTTGTACTTGGCGCGCGGGTTGTTGGACACCGGCCAGGGGGAGTCGGTGGTCGCGTTGCGCATGACCATCATCAGCATGCTGCGCAGATTGGCATCGCCGAGGGTGGCATTCGGCTCGCCGGGCGTGGGCTGGTGCTTGAGCTCTGCGTCGAGTTCATGGCGCAGCTTCGCGGCCAGCGGCTCGTCGTTGTAGCTGTACTTCAGACGGTTCAACAGCGACGCCTTGTCAAACATCTGTTGGCCGCTCTCGACGTAGAACTTGCGGATCCGGTCCGTGGACATGCCCGCCGAAATGCAGGCCGCCACCATCGCCCCGGTGCTCGTTCCACAGACGAAGTCGAAGTAGTCGGCGAGAACCAGGTCGGCCTGGTCGAGCTTGGCGCGTAGCTCGGCTTCGAGCCTGGCCAGGATCTCGACGCTGATCAGGCCCAGAATGCCGCCGCCGTCACAGGCGAGGATCTTCTTCTGACCGGGGCGGTCGATGCGGTCAAGGAGTTTCTGGTTCATGGTTCTTTCCTTTTGTCGGTGAGTCGTTCAGCGGGCGCGGGGGTCCGCCGGGGTCGGTTTCCCGTCGGGCTCTTGGGTGACGCGTACCGGCAGCGGTTGCGAAACGTCGACGTGGAGGTCGCGCTGCGGGAACGGAATGCGGATTCCCGCGCTGCCCAGACGCTTCTCCATCGCGTAGCGCAGGTCGCTGTCGACCCGCCGCCCCATCAGGCTCGGCCCCAGCTCGACCCAGTAGACCAGCACCAGCAGCAGGGCATTGTCGCCGAAGTCCTCGAAGAAGACTTCCGGCTTCGGGTCCTTCAGGACCTGTCCGTGATCGTCGGCGCAACCGCGGACGATATCGGCCGCATCATGTACCGGCGACCCATAGGCAACGCCGATCCTGATCTCGCGGCGGATACGGGCATTCGAATAGGTCCAGTTGACGACCTGGTTTTCCAGGAAGCTCGAGTTGGGCACCAGCGCTTCGACGCCGTCAAAGCCGCGCACCGTCGATGCCCGCAGGTCGACCTGCGTGACGTAGCCGGTTACGCCGTCCAGGGCGATGATGTCGCCAACCCGGATTTTGCGTTCAAACAGGACGATGATGCCGCTGATGACGTTCTTGATGATCGTCTGGGTGCCGAAACCGACGCCAATGGCCAGTGCGCCACCCATAAACGCGAAGACGGTCAGCGGAATGCGCGCCAGATTGAGGATGAAGATGATCAGCACGACGGCCAGCACGATCATTGCCCAGCGGCGAATGACGCTGGCCACCTGCTCGTCTACACGGAAGCGGCTCACCATCAGTCCCTGCAGGCGCGCCGAGAGAAGCGAGAACAGCCAGTAGCCGACGACGAACAGAGCGAGCGCACCAATGCTCTTGCCGACGGTCACCCCGTAGGCGACGGTCACCGTCCTGCCGTCAACGTGGGTCGAATCCTCGACCGCAAACATTTCGAAGTCCCACACCCCCTTGAGCACCTGTACGACCTGCAGTGCACCGAGTTTCCAGTTGTCCAGGCCGCCGCTTTCGGCGCGGAATCCGAAATCGTCCAGCCAGCGTTTCAATTGCCGGTCCAGGCGGGCACCTGCAACTTCAACGCGCTGGTAAGCCTGCACGCGCTTTTTCAGGGTGTCGAGGATGGCCGACTCCTGGGCCGCACTGGCGGCGTCGAGGACCGCGCCATTGAGGCGTTGCTCCTGTTGCCTGACCTCGATGCGCGCGCTTTCCTGAAGCTCACGGAACAGGTCTTCGCGGCTGGCGAGATCGCGGCTGGCCTGGCTCAAAGCCACAATGACCGCCTGGCGGGTGGCTGCGTCATCCGAGCTGAAGGCTACGTAGCGCTGTCCCCACGCGTCGCTGGCGAGCTGAATCATTCCCTGCAGCCAGGTGAGCGTCATCAGGCTCAGGCGATCGGTTTCCATCTGCTTGTCAATCAGTTGCAAACGCCGCGCCGTCGCACCCCGCGGGTCGCTGGCCTGCGGCAGTGCTGCGAGTCGTGTGTGCTCGGCCGCGCGTTTGCCGTTTTCGGCGACCATGCGATCTATTTCCGTGCTCACTTTCGCCAGCATTTCGCGCAACTGCGCCTGCTGTCGTTCGAAATCCTCTTTGGCGAGACGCTGCTTGGGCAGCGCCTGCGCCAGCAGACGCTGCATTTCCTGGCTGATCGGCTGTAGCTTCTGCTGTTTCAGATGGACGAGATCGAGGCCCAGGGCGATGGTGCTCAGCTCGGCTTCGGCCTGCTGCCGACGTAACGCGGCGAGCTCACGGTTGTTGCGGTCCTTGTCGACCTGGTTCCGGCCGTCGGCACGCGCGAGCCGGTCTTCGGCCAGCCGGACAGCCTCGGCGGCGCGTTGGCGGGCATCGATCAGGCTAGCCTGTTGGGCTTCCAGCGCGCGCGCCGCCGAGGCCAGGCTTTTCAGCTGCTCGCGCAGGGCATCGTATTCATCGCGGAGCGCATCGGTGCGCACGGCGGAGTAGGGCGGCGGGCCCGCCAACTCCGCCAGCAGCGCCTTCTGGCTCGCTGTTTCGAGGCTGGACTTCTTCATCGCTTCCAGTTCGTCGAGCAGTTTCAGGCGCTCACCGTAGAGCAGGACCAGGCGGTCGAGCAGGCGCTGGCGGGCCGTTGTTGGCCGTTCTTCGCCGGACGCTTGCGCGTCCTTGAGCCGCTCGGCCTCCTGCGCACGGCGTGCCTCGGCCAGCAGCGCCTCGGCCTGGGCGCGCGGGTCAGCCAGTGCCGCTGTGCTGGCCGATTCACCGGGAAGCGTTGCCTTTGGCGTTGTTGTGAGCTGCTTGGGCAGGGCAAGCTGCGCGTAGGCGAGCGGGGCGAGTAGGAGTATGAGCAACGCGACGAGCAGGCGCCGAAAAATCATCAAACCCCCCTTCGTCTGGCGCGTGCGGTGCGCGTCGAGGCGAAGCGCGCTTGCCTGGCCCGGGTCGCAGCAAGTGGCCGACGCCGACCGCTTGCGGCGGGATGTCCGCCAGAACATGCCGAATGAACGACAACACTTGCCACAGAGTCTCCTTCAGGTAGGGGCGTAGTATCGAACGTGACGCCGCCGACGTCCACTGGTGATGTCCGATCGGGGATTCAGTCGTGCCGCCGTCGAGGCGGTTTCCGGCTTCCCTGCGCCACGCCAATCCCGACCTTATTCGGCGGCTTTTTGCGCCAATGGCGCCAGAAGGAGCTAGACTCGGCGCACGCCTCCCGGAGCATCCCCATGACCCCCGCCGCCGAATCCCAGCCCGCAGGCAGCCACGACCTGGAAGTGATTTCGCTGGTCGGTTTTGCGCATGGCGTTTCGCACTTCTTCCATTTGCTGTTGCCGCCGCTGTTCCCGTGGCTGATGCACGATTTCGGCCTGAGCTTTACAGGCATCGGCGCGACGATGACCATTTTTTTCGTCGTCTCGGCGCTTGGCCAGGCGCTGGCGGGCTTTCTGGTCGATCGCTTTGGCGCGGCCAGGGTGCTTGCCGGCGGCATCACCTGCTTCCTGGTGGCGGCGCTGCTGCTGTCGGTGGTCGACGGCTACCTCGGGCTGACGCTGGTCGCCGCGCTGGCGGGTCTGGGTAACAGTGTTTTCCACCCGGCGGACTTCACGGTGCTCAACCGCCATGTTTCACCGCACCGGCTCGGCCACGCTTTCTCGATGCATGGCCTGGCGGGCAATCTTGGCTGGGCGCTGGCGCCGGTGTTCATGACCGGAATTGCGGCGTCTGCCGGCTGGCGGGTTGCCGCGCTGGCCGCTGCGGGGATCGCCGCGCTGGCGCTGCTGCTGGTTGCCTGG
>Ga0078783_116_pt11 | contig 19543 bp, 17 predicted proteins | sample CanAccphospTypeI_FD_67363 | JGI IMG/M metagenome (GOLD analysis project Ga0078783, IMG submission 67363) | Unknown Accumulibacter genome from EPBR bioreactor metagenome
CGCGTAGACCAGCGGTCCGCGGGCGATCTCGAGACAGACGGCCACCGCCTGGCCATGAAAGCGCTGCCTGAGCGCAGCGGCCCACTCATCAATGGCGTCGGGGGCGATGGGCGAGCACGGCGAATTCACGCTGCCGGCTTCCGGCCGCTTGCAGGCAGATGTCGTGTTTCGCATCGGCCCAGTCGATGCCGATGAAGGCGGCGAATTCTGGGTTGGGTTCAGGAGTCATAGTTCACACCTCCAAGTGCTAGAGTGGAGGAACGGGACGTGCCTGCCTGGGCGCTGCGAAAGCAATATAGAGAGTCGATGAAGCGACAATCCCTGAGTATTCGTTATCGCGCTCAAGCGCACCCGCGGATTCGAAACCAAACTGGTGAACATCGAATGTTTGCGTGGAATTATTCGTAATCCGCGGCTGCATGTCCCGCTTTCACCGACAGCTACCTGCCGGCTGTAGTTAGACTACCGAAAGCGGAACCACCGCATGTGGGCCCGGCAAGGGGGCGACCACGCCATGCGTGCCCTTCAAAAAGCCAATGCTGGCGTCTTGTCGGCGTGCTCGCCGACAAGACGGTCGGCTCGCCTGCTGGCTCGCTCGACCATGCTTTTAGAATAAATTGAAGAGCATGTCTGGCAGTTGCCTCTGGCCCTGCTCACACTTGGTTGAGTAACTATATTGCGTGGAATACACATTGTTCTGCGGGGTTTTTCGTTTATACCTGTTGACCTCGTTACCCCACAAATGTCAGTTTTTGCCGATTTTGGCGTCTTACGGGCCATTTCTCTCGAAACCTCGTGACTTCGCGATTTTAGTGCAGAACTTTTAAGCCTTTGTTTTTGCTGTTCTTTTAGGGACGACCGAACGGGAGTTTTCCGACGTTCGTCTTGGTTCAGACAGATACGCCAACGCGAAATTTCTGGTTGGTGACGGTTTGCCAAGGGCAAGTGAAGGTGGCTGCCCAGCGTCAATAACTATCTCTATCAGGCACTTACGCCCCCCCCGTTGGCCTCTTGAGCCAATACTACGGCGCAGTTTCAACATTCTCGCAGCCCAACGCTTTCATCCGTTCGCTTGCGCGCGTGAAGCGTCGCATCGCCAGTATGCAATATACTGTGCATTCATACAGCCCGCTGCCGATCCACGACGCTTTCTCTTCAGTCTTACCCCCCATGATTTTCAAGGTCTATCTGATGCGCATCGGTGGTCGGCGTCGCCCGTGGCGCGATATCCTGAACAGCGTTGCCTACGTTGGGGACCTGCGCACGGTGACCGAAAAACGTGGCGACGCCATCTACACCCAAGCACTGCTCGTCAGCGCCGAGGCATTGGCGCACTCCCAGTTGCCAGCCCTCTACGAACCGGTATTGGTGACAATCGCGCCGATGGCGATCCAACTCCGTGGCTTCGAGCGTATGAAGGAGCCCGAGGGGTTCTACAGCGTGGTCCAGGAATGGCATTGCGTCACGCCGTAGTCCTCCGACCACCAGAGGCGCGCGCAAGGTGAGCGCAGCAATCGCGCCCAGTCACCAAAATCGGTGGAGTAAGTATCAGCAGTAACCTCTCGTGCTGAATCGTGCCGGCCCCCGGCCAGGAAGAGACGTAGCGGCGGCGAAAAATCGCCCGGCGCGAACGTCGGCTAACTGATCCGGAACCCGCCGCCCGGCTCTGTTCGCTGTCGGTCCAGTTCTCGGCCTGAGCTGACCTTGGGCCTGTGGTCAGACTAGAGCAGCAATGCGCTGGTTACCTGCCGCTCAGCCACAAGCAGCACCGATCGGCAGCATCTCTATCCGGCGAATACCTACTCCAGCCCCAAGCGGACGTATTCGCAGCTTTGATGGGCGTACGGCGCCTTCCGACGCGTCATCATCTTTCGGTACGGGGTCAAGATCTCCCAGTGCCAACCTCATGGCTACCTAGTATGATCGCGCAGATGGCATACTGCCTGAAAATCATAGGTCGTTACATGGGAGGGGCAGCCTTTGCGCATCAACCACGCCGCGCAAATCTGCGCGCTTTCGTCGTCAGAACTTGAAGACTTCGTCAACGACTGGCTCGCCCAGCGTTGCAAGGACTACTACGGCCACGAGCTATGGCGTGGCACGGGTGACATGGGCCGCGATGTGACAGGGTACGTCACCGACCGCAGTATGGAAGGTCCATGGGACAACTTCCAGTGCAAGCAGCTCAGCTCTAAGCTCTCCGAGGCGTCAGCCTTCATCGAGCTAGGCAAGATATTCAAGCATTCGGCCGACGGCGCGTTCTCACTTCCACGCGCCTACACCTATGTCGCGCCGCTCGGCGTTGTTCGGAATGTGCGGCACTTCGTCGCACATCCCGAGCAGTTTAGGCAGGCCTTCCTGGACCGATGGGACAGTGTCATCGCTGGGGATCTCGTAGAGAATCAGGTCGTGAAGTTGACCTCCGAGATCGAGGCCAAAATTCGAGCGTTTGAATTCACGCGGGTGAACTGGCTAGACGCCAATCGCCTCGTCAACGATCCCGCATGCAAAGCGGCTCTGGTGGCATGGTTTGGCGCCGACCCGGGACTCTGGCCTAGGGGCGTCGTGCCAGACGAAATTCAGGCCAGCGAGTCCTCCTACATCGGCCAGCTCCTCAAGATCTACGGGGAAAAGGGGCCGGGGACCTATCCGGACGCGGCTGCGGCGCTCGCATCTCCAGAGTTCGGCCCTCACCTGCGTGCCCAGCGCACCCGTTTCTTCGATTCAGTGGCCTTTGATCGCTATTACCGCGATTCAACGCCCAAAGAGTACCTAAATTATTTCAAGGATGAGATCTACCATGGTGTTCTCGACGTACACAATGGGGAGTACGCGGGCCGCTTCACACGGCTCAGTCAGGTAATGCAACACGCGGCTATCCTTCAGGCGTCCGGAGTACTAGGCAAACACGCAGGCCCACAGGTCAAGCAAGGCACCTGCCACCAGTTTGCAAACGAAGGGCTGCTGCCGTGGGATCGCTAGAGCGCAATGCATGGGGCTCGCACCCGTTCAACAGCACACTAGAGACCGGAATCCGTGCGCTGGTGCTGCTGGAGGCCTTCTATCCGCGGCGCTGTGATCTGCTGGAGATGACTTGGCTCGACCATCTAATCGTCCACACCGGCGACCTCGACGGCCAAGATGTGCCGGAAAGCTTGCATCCGGATTTACCCAACCGCGCCGGGGAGTTGCTCGTGCGCCGCCAACTGGTCGAGAAAAGCTTGCGCCTGATGCAGCAAGTGCATCTCGTCGACGTGTTCGAAACTGAGGAGGGTATTACGTTCGGTGCCAGCGAAGACGCGCCGAGCTACCTGGATCTCCTGCAGGCGCCGTATTCCCTTGCCCTCAAGGAACGCGCCAAGTGGATGGCCAACCGCTTCGCGGGCATGCAAACCGCCGAGATGCGAGCGCTGATCGAGAGCCGCATCGGACGCTGGACCGCTGACTTCCGGGTAGAAGAGCTGCCAACGGGGCTTCAAAAATGAACGGCATCCGTCTGCGTCATCTGGTCTTCACCGGCCCGAACGTCGAGCTCGCCGAGCTTGAGTTCGGCGATGGCTTGAACATTGTTTTCGGTGCCTCCAACACCGGGAAGTCATTTGCGTCGAAGGCCATTCTCTTCGCGCTGGGCGCTTCCGGGAAGCTGCCGGAGACTCAGGAGATCAAGGCTTACGACGGTATCTGGCTCGGCATCACGTTGGCCGACCAGGGCGAGTTTACGCTTTATCGGGCGACGCGCGGCGGCCACCTCAAGCTCTTCCCAGGCCTGATCAAGGGCGCGCAAAATTCCAAAGGGGAAGTACTACGCCAAGCGCACACCTACAAGCGCACCGACACCGTCTCGCATCGACTGCTTGAGGCTATTGGCCTGGCCAACAAGTGGGTGGTGCGCGACGGCAACGGCAAGAAAGACTCGCTGTCCATCCGTCTGCTGTCGAAGTACTTTGTGGTGGGGGAAACGGACATCATGTCCGAGACCAGTCCGGTCTATCTATCGGGCAGTCCGACAGAGCGCACGTTCGAGCAGAACCTCTTCAAGCTCCTCCTCACAGGCAGCGACGATTCGGCAGCCGTGACAGTCCCGAACGAGACGGAGCGCAAGGCCGCCAAGGCGGCGAAAATCGAGCTGGTCGACGAGTTGCTGGCGCAACTCGACGCTGAACTCGGCGGGGAGCCAACGGATAAGAAGGAAACTGACGAGCAGCTTGAGCGACTCGATCAGAGTGCCGACGGCTTGCACGCTCGGTTGCAGAACACGCAAAACGAGCTGGATGGCCTCGTGGTCGCGCGACGTGCAAACCTTGATCGTAGCCGCGAACTGCAAGAGCGCGCCGGTGAGCTAGAGCTAACGCTGCAGCGCTTTGCCAAGCTGAAGGCGGTCTACAGCTCCGACCTGGATCGTCTACACTCCATTGAGGAAGGCGGCTACGTGCTGGTGGCCATGGTCGGACGTGACTGCCCGGTCTGTGGCGCTCCGCCCGACGCCCAGAAACACAATCACGCCGCGGATGAGATTTCTATGGCGCACACGGCCGCTACCGCCGAGGCCTCCAAGATTGAGCGCGAGCAACGAGAACTCGCGCCCGTGATCGCCTCGCTTGAGGCCGAGGCCGTCGGTCTGAGTAAGACCATCGACAAGCTAATGACCGATACCGAGAGGCTAGACGGCGCTATTCAGGGCCTCCGCCCCCAGGAAGCATCTCTACGGGAGAGCTACGAGACCTACAACTCGAAGCGCGCCGAGATCCTCAAGGTGCTCGACCTCCATCACCGGCGCGCGAAGCTGGCATCGCGGCGCGCCGAGATCGGCGCCGTTCCGACGAAGCGCGAGGGTGAGCCGGCACGGGTAGGCCTGGACTCAACGACTGCATTTGACTTCGGCGAGACGGTGAAGGCAGTGTTGAAAGCCTGGAAATTCCCCGACGCTGACAAGGTCCAGTTCGATGGGAAGGCCAACGACATTACTGTCGGAGGCAAATCCCGTGCTGCCAATGGCAAGGGGGTCCGGGCAGTGCTCCACGCGGCTTTCAACGTCGCGGTGATTGTCCACTGCATCGACAACAACCGGCCGCATGCTGGCTTTCTAGTGCTCGACACCCCGCTGCTCACCTACCGCGAGCCGCTGAAGTCGAAGTACGGTGAGTTGTCGCAGGACGAGGCCGAGCTCAAAGCTACCTCGCTCGCGGAACACTTCTACAAGTACCTCTCGAGCCTCGCGGAGCGCGTGCAAGTCATCGTCATCGAGAACTCGGATCCGCCCTCAGCCATTGACGGGTTGGCCCGCATCGAGACCTTCACTGGTGAGCAGGGCAATGGGCGGGCTGGGTTGCTCGCCAGGCTCGCATGAGCGAGCACGCGCACTCGGTCCAGGTCACCGCTGGGAATTCGCAGCTTGCCGACCTGAAGAGGTCCTGGGTCACCGCAGTGTTCAGTGTCGAGGATGGCATTGGCCCCATGGAATCGCTGCATCAGGCCGGAGACTCGATCATTGCCGTAGCGACAATGACGGATCAAGGGATCAAAGTCATCGGCAGTGGCGTGATGATCGGCCCCGGACTGATGCTGACAGCAAGCCATGTCCTCGATGAGTTTCCGCAGGAGGGCACGGGCCCCGTCTGCTTGACATTCCTTCCGGGGGCAACTCGCGCGTGGCTGCCATGCGGAAGGACGACGTTGACTGGTGCCAGCTCATTTGCTCCCAACCGTCGCAAAGTGTCCGACCTGACATTGATGAGCTGCAGTCTTAACTCCGAGGCCCACGAAGAATTTCCTATTGTTCTGGCGCCAATTCAACTGGCACTGCCATTGATCGGCGAACGGCTGTGGGCCTTCGGGTACCGCCATGGCGACATTCTGGACGGCGCAGCCTTGCTTACGCCACTGGTCACCTCCGGCGTCGTGACCGGCTGCTATCCGCAGGGCCGTGGTGAGCGCATGCCATCCACCTGCATCGAAGTTGAAATGGATACCATGGGCGGCATGAGCGGCGGACCCGTCGTTAACGATGATGGCTGGCTTGTGGGCATCGTTTCGTCGTCGTTCGAAGGCGGACCAACCTACGTCACGCTCGTCTGGGATGCAATTCGCATCTCGGTCGGAGAGGCTCCGAAGAACCTATGGCCAGGCGGCGCGGCGGATCTCATGATCGGACGAGACTTGGGCCTTGTAAAGCTCAAGGGCGCCGTAACGCGGGACGCAGAAGGCAACGTGACGCTCACCATGTCGGATCCGGAGATGGAGCAACTGGCGACGTTCAGTGATCCGATACACATTACCTGACGCAACTAGCGCAGAGGTGAATCATCTACGGCGCCCCTACTTCGAGTTGTACCCCGTACTTCGAGCCGAAAGTGTAAGTGTGAGTTCGCCGACTACGTAAGCTGACGTATCGCTTGCAAACGTCATTAGGCAGCACTGGGTCGGAACCGGGAATTGACCTCCCCGATATCGAGATGGCAATGAAAGGCAAAGCAAACTACCGAAGGTAGAATACTGCCATGACCCGCGCTGATTTGATCGCCGCCATCGCCTCCCGCTTCCCAACGCTGACGGCGAAAGACGCCGACGTCGCAGTCAAGGAAATCCTTGATGCCATCGGACGCTCCCTGGCGCAAGGTGATCGTGTCGAAATCCGTGGGCAACAAACGCTTCCGGATCACCTGGCCTGCGTCGCCATTCAGCGCGTGCGCGCAATGGCGATGACGATGTCTTGCGATGATCCGCCCAATCGTGCGCGACGCGACCTGATTGCTCATCCGCCATCCCACCCTGAAAACAGGAATGAGGCAAGTTCGCCACGGCGAATCGGTTGTTCGTTGAGGCGTTCTGCTAAGTCTTCTGAATCGAGTAATTCGACATGGTTGATTCGCCCCTGCTCACGCGCAGTGCGGTTGAACCGACAATTGGTCACTGCGACAAGGGAAAAGCGAACCTCTGGATGGCGCGCTGCATATGCGGCCGATCCCGCGACCACATCTTTTACCGCCTCCCATCCTAGTTCCCGGCCGTCGATCGACGAACTCTTGCACTGGATAAGAACTCCGGCCTTTCCGTTGATCGCCACCACATCGACCCCGCCGTCCCCAACGCGAGGGGTGCGCCTAGTGTTCCGGTATCCCAGCTTGCTCCAAAGGATTGCGCAGAAGGCCTCGAATGCATCTGGGTCGAGTTCGCCGAGTTCGTCGGCCCTGATGAGATCCGGGCCGAACGCGTTACCGCCGCCAGGGGCCTCCAAGTCGCCGAAGTCTGACGGACGCAGGTCCCCGGTCCCGTTGAGCATATCCGTGGAGAGGCCGCGCTTCCATTCGAGCAGGGCGTCCAGTTTCTGGTCAAATGTAGTGAAATCCTCGGCCAACACGACAGGGTAATAGACGAACACGTCCTTCGTCTGGCCGATTCGGTAAGCGCGGTCGGTGGCCTGGTCTTCCTTGGCCGGATTCCATGTCCGCGTGAAGTGGACGACATGGTTCGCCGCTTGGATGTTAACCCCGAAGCCGACAGCCAGCGGGGAAAGGATGATCGTTCCAAACCCCGGGGCCTCTTGGAACTTCGTGATGCGTTTCTGGCGGTTGTTCGAGTTACCTGCGGCCGCAGAGGTGTCCCCGTTTATCACATCGGGAAGAAAGCCCAGGCGTTCGTGGATGACTCGTTGCAGCGTTCGCTGCAAATCGCGGAACTCGCAGAAGATGATGGCTTTTTCTCCAGCAGCCCGGATGTGCCCGAGCTTGTTGAGCAGCCATGCCATTTTCGGAGAGTGCCGAATGATTTCCGTTACGGGCTCGGAGCCACCGGAGACGCTGCCCGGCGGGCGGGGGTCCGAGCAGAGGCGACGCAGGTATTGAAGCAGCCCGAGATGGCTCTGGAGGCCAGAAGGTGCCCCTCCATCGGATCCCTTGCGAAACAACCCAACGGCTTCAGCGTAGTGCGCCCGCTGCCGATCCGACAGTGGCAGACTTCGGCATTCGAGAACCTCGATCTTCTTCGGCAGGTCCTTGGCCACATCCGCCTTGACCCTACGCAGTTTTTGCGGCTCGATGAGTTCGCGCAGTTCTGCGACCCTGTCCTTTTCCTCTTCACTCTCCGCCTCGATCGGCTTGCGATAGCGTTCCCCAAAGTCCTTTAGGGCGCCGAGCAGTCCCGGCTGAACGAAGTCGAACAAACACCAGATGTCGGTGAGCGTGTTCTCAACCGGTGTTCCCGTGCAGGCGATCTTGAACCGGGCATTTTGCTTTTTCGCCGCACGCGTCACCAGCGCATTCGGGTTCTTGATCTTCTGCGCCTCGTCGCAAACCATCATTGACCAGCGTTGCCAAGCCAGCGAAAACTCTAGGTCGCGCAGCGTTTCGTACGTCGTCAGAACGATCTTCGCGTCGCCGAGCCAGTCGCGCCGGAGCAGCCTCGTCACGCCGGCCCCAGCGAGTTCCTCGTTGAGCGAACTTCTTGGCAGGCGTTTTTGCGCAAGGTCGGAACCGTAGAGCGTCAGGATCGGTAACGCTTTGGGCTCGAAGAACTTTCCGATTTCCTCTTTCCAGTTCTCCAGCAGGGAGACCGGGGCCACGACGAGAAACGGGTCGATTTTCTCATTCGCCTCAATGGCTGCGGCCATGAACGCGAGCAGTTGAATAGTCTTGCCAAGCCCCATGTCGTCGGCGAGCAGAGCGCCCCTACAGTCGCCAGGGGATTTTCCCCACAGGTGTTGGAGCCACGCCACACCGGTTTTTTGATGTTCCTTGAGCTCGATCTCGCGTTTGAGGCTCGACGGTAGGACGGGGGCCAGCCCCTCCGGCATGGCCAGCCAGCCCCGGCACTCCTCGTAATCGAGCGTGTCGACATTCGGCTTGACCACCAAACCTTTGCGTTCGATCGGAACGCGTCCACCGACTCCAGGCTTGCTTGGCTCGAATGTACCCGATGACACAGCGGCGCTGGCCGATCCGAGTGCTTCAAGAGCCTCCTGCGCCCACGCAACATTTAGTGGTTTTGGGCAACCTGGGAACTGAAACGACTTGAGGTTTTCCTCCTTAGCCTTAGCCAACGCCTCGCGGAACGCTCCGAGCGTCTCCTCAGACAGCGCGACGGCAACCGTGCCCCCGCCGCCCTCGGGCGTGTAGCACAGACCAACGTCGACGTTGTCCGGGAACCAGCCGGACTCCTCGCTTTTTCTGGCGATGAACGGAGAGTAGTAGGGTTTCTCGACCCCAAAACCCTCAACCCGTTCCGAGTATCGAGTGATGTCGAATATCTCGGACGCCTTGAAACCCGTCGCCCCCCCCAGTTCGTCGTGGGCAGCCCACAGCAGGGCCGCTTGGTCTGGGGTGTCCCCGAGTATTTCCAAATCGGCGCCTTCCCAGTGGCAGCACTGGGAGCCCCTTGCGATCCTCTCGTCGAGCTTGGTGAGGAACTTCTCCAATGCGTCGGCGCCTTCGAACACCACTTCCTCGGCGGTAACGTGGCCGGCGCTGGTTTCTTCGACCAAAATTCCCGTCTCGAATGGCCGTCCGGAGTCGTCGCGCCTCACGATTGCCGTGAAACGGGCGAAGGAGATGCCGGCCTCTTCCCTGGCGTCCTCGAATTGCTGCGGATCGATGACCTTGGCGGCATCGGGGCCCAGCGCGGCGAACGGATTGCGCGCGAAGGCTTCGGCGCGCTCACCACAGACCCTTCGACCCGGCATTCTCTTGATTTCCCGCAGGACAGTTCGGGCCTCTGGAGAGATGACGATGTGAGCAAGCCCCTCGCCGTCGGGAATCTCATAGCGTTCCCCGACCGATCCTAGCCGGTCGAAAATTTCCAGCCAGCGCGGCGGTTCCCCATCAAATCCCGGAATGACCTCGATGGTTCCGCTTGCGCCTTTGCGCATCCGGATGTGGATTTTCTCCGGTGTCAGGACGACGGTCTTTTTGAGGAAATCCGAAAGGTCGGAGCCAGCCGAAACCGCCCGCGTCCTTATTGCGGCCCAAGCCCTGCGGTTGGAGTCTGCGTTCCTCCCTTCTTTGGGCCGCGCATGAAATTTAGCGACGGCCTGCAAGGTCTCCCACGTCTCAGGCGGCAGCAGAGCCTCTGAGGATCCCGTTCGAAGCAATGCGTCCTCTATGGCGGGATCCGAGCGCAGCGGAAGATCGTCGGGACCGACCCATCCAGCAATCGCCACCGAGAATTCCTCGTCTGTCAGCGAACCCCTGCTGGACAACGCTGGGCGCCAGCGTTGGACCGGGGGCAGCCCAAGAATCGGCATGCCTTCGGCATGGGCCGGCGACGACATGAGGCGATAAAGGCTATCCCACTCGATCCGTGCGCTGTCTCCGTCTCGCTCGACGTACCCCTCGTCCTCAAGTTGGGCGACCAGTGCCGCGAACTCAGTCAGAGGGCCAGCCAATGCTCCGGGAAACAGAACTCCCTCGGACGTGAATTCGGTGGTCGGGCGCTTGGACGCGACGGCATCGTCCACCTTCTTCTTGCCCGAGCCAAACACAGACCATCCCATTGCTCATTCCCTCCACCAGCCTTTGCCGGCTTTGTAGTTGAATCCCCACCGGCGTAGTGCGTATGCGACCGCTCCGATGCTTTCGTCAGTCCGGACCCACAGCGCCCCGCCCTTCGGGCGCAAGTCCTCGATAGAAACTCTCCAACTAGCGGCAAATTTCGCAAGGCCTGCCATGCTTACTGAGGCGGACAAGTCGTCCGCGCCGGTCTGCTCGGCGACGACGCGCTTGGCCGCAGGCTTCGTCCTAGGCTTGAATGATTGGCCGAGTCTGCGGGCGGACTCCTCGGGGCGATGACCGATAAGCGGGCAGATGACGTAGTCAAACTTCTGTTCCCAGGTCAGCCCAGCGCTCTCGCTGTCCCTGTGAATCAGTCGGTCGATGTGGTTCCGGTTTTTCAGTCCGTGGATCGAAATGCTCGAGCGTTCTTTGCTGGAGCGGAGCTTCTGTGACAGGGTTGAGGGGATCGACTCCCATCGGAACAGGTAGAACGCGTTGCCCTTGGCCCCGAACTCGACGGCCAGATACTCGCCGACTCTCATGATGAACGCGTTGTTATCCGCTGTAGTCTGGTCTAGGTCGAGCAGCAGGCCTTGCGCCCTTTGGCGGAAGTCATCGAACTCCTCGCCGCGGCGGGACTGGGTGTCGGCCCCAAGAGCGAACCACATGTCGCCGACGAAGGGCTCGAAGCGCAGCCAGTAATCGAGCCTGCGTGTATCGCCGATCCCATCCGCGCTCAGCAGTTCGAAGAAGTCGCGGATCAGGCGACGCTTGAGCCATCCGTTGATCATTTCCCGCGCCCCGTCGTCGGGGCGGCCCCTAGAGTCAACGACTGCAGAGTCCCATGCCGCTCGGCGCAGCCACGGATTCCCAATGATCGAGACTGCTGCGTCGCGTAACGCCATTTGTTCAGTTGTCGCCAAACAACGCGAATAGCGCGACGTCAGGAGGGCCACGCACTTAATCCGCAAGGCCTTCGGGATGAATACGTCGCCCTTACCTGTGGCAATCGGCAAAAGCTTGTCGAGCACCGACTTGAAATCCTCCTCGCCTAGTTTCGAGGCAGACCTCATACGCGAATAAACCGCTTCTTGCCTGACCCACGAGTCGGTTGGAATAGCCAGCGATTCGACGGCGGAGTTCAGAGACGAGGTATCGCCTTGCAGCAGGGCTGGGCCGTATTTTTCGCACGGATCCGAGCCAAGCAGGTTCGAGTGTTCGGCAAGCGGCGTCATCCATCCTGGCTTGCGACCTGCCGCTTTCTCCAGCGAGTGGCGCTTCCGTTCGAGCCACGCGCCCACGGCTCTGAAGCCCTCGACGGCAACCACGTCGGTCGATTCGGCGTGCAGGGGGAATGTCCAGTAGCCCCGTAGCAACGCCTGGAGGCATTTGGTCTGCCGTCGAGTGTCCCCCGCAGCATCGGCGGCAGCGAGTAGTTTTCCCCGAAGCCTGTCGTCCGAAATCAGGATACGTCCGCGGTCGTCCAGACTGCCAGCCCCGAGGCAAACATACTTGAGCTCACGAAAGCTAGCGGCTATTCCCGTACGGCGGAATGCGGCAACGGCGGCGGACATCGCTCTCGGGTCGGACGGCGGGGCCGGTGCGTCGAACACGGCCCGCACTTGGCTGATCATGCGCTTGGTAGCAGCGTCATCGGTCCATGCATCATGATGCGCCGCCGGGATCGGGATGAAAGTCGCCCGCAGCCGCGAGCGCAGGACTGCGATCGATTCGATCATCTGCTGGGGACCGGGCATTTGGAGTCCTCGTCCCAAGGAATGTCGGGTGGTGGCGTGTCGCATTTGCTTTGGCCGGCGGGGCAGAGTTCCTTGAACTCGAGCCGGAGCTCGACTCGGCGGCTTTCCTCAGGGATTTTCTTGATCGAGTTGAAGGACGACCCGCCGACGAGGAACAGCGTGCGGATCATCTTCCGGTCGTCGACGCTGGGGGCATCGGCGGCGCTCGCATCCAGAAGCACGCAAAGCATTCGTTGAGACCGCTCCAAACTAAGGTTCAGGTTGTAGAGGTAGGAGCCCTCTTGGCTCGCGAAGCCCTCGACGACAACTCGCTTGAGCCACTTCTGGCAGCTTTCGTGGCGGGCGACTTCGAGAACCTTCGGAACGAACCTGCGCAGGAACACCCTGCGTTCGGATGTGAGGTCATTGCCGTCTTTTTTGAACTCGGCAAGGGAGCCGAACTCGATCGCGTGTCCGCGCACCATCACTCCCTTGAACTCGGGCCTCTGGGTAATTCTCTCGATGTCGGTGATGCACGCCCGGATCGTTTCGTCTCGATCCTTCTTCTCCTGCTCGATTTCACGAAGCCCTTGTGTGACAGCCATCAGAGCGACGGCCATGGCAACGAGGAAAAGCACCATAAGCGCCGTCATCAGGTCGGAGAACGATATCCAGAACGGCTTCTCGGCCTCGTCCTTGGAGGAGGTGCGCCGCGGTGTCTTGATGCCGAGCATGGGGTCTTACCTCTTCGCTGGCAAGTCGTCGAGGGTGTCTCCAAGGTCCTTAATGGCTCCAGAGAGCAGGCCCACCGCGTCGCCGAGCTCCTTCTGGAATTGGCGGTTGCCCTCGCGCAGGGTGCGCGTGACGTTTTCGGCAAACGACTCGTGAGCCTTGCCGAGGACGTCGCTGACGGCTTCGAGGTATTCCCCGGACTGCTTTTCCGCAGCGGCGAGTTGCATGGCTGCCTCTTTAAGGGTTTTAACAATCTCGGAAGTCATTGAGGCCTCCTTGCGGGCGTTCTCCACGATCGACTTCATTTCCGAGACCATCGTGGCGAACGAGTCGCGCGTTCTCCCGTAGTCGGCGACGATGTCGCAGGCCGCGTTGGTGGCCGACGCGAGTGTGCCGGAAGACTCGCGGATCAATTCCACGGCGGCCGAGGACGAACGCATCGTCTCGGAGACACCCGATCCTGCCTTAGCAAAATCGGAGGCCGCGACGTAAAGTGTTTCGGCCCCTTGGTTGAGTCTGTTGATCGCCTCGGTCGTGGCCGATGACAGGCGCGCGATCGTGTCCTGCAAGGACTTGGTCGTTTCGACCGACTGGGCGAGAAGGGCCTCGGTTTGTTGGGAAAGTGATCCGATCGCCCTGCCGGTGCTCTCTTCGAAATTCAGCTGGCGGCGTCCTTGGGAGACGGAAGCCTCCTCGGCTTGCCTGCGTAGTTCGCTGACGGCGGCCGCAACCTGCACGCCCATCGTTGAGAGGGCCTCCTGCATTTTCTTTCCCGTCTCCGACTGGGACTCTGAGGTCATCGAGCGCAGTTGCTCGACGAATTCACCCATCTGCTTGTTCATGATCTGCTGGCGGGCCTCCATCGAGGTGATGGCGTGATTGAGGCGGTCGGTCATCGAGTCGACGGCATTCTTGCCGGCAGAATCCATTCCCTCGGCGAGCCGTGAGAACTGGGAGGCTGTGTCGCGCATGGCGTCGCTAGTCTGGCGCAGAAGGTCGCTCATTCCCTGCATCTGGCCACCAAACATTTCACGCATTTGCGCCGAGAAGCTTGATAGCACGTCCGTGAGCATTTTGTTGAGGGCGTCGCCTTGGCTGGCACTGACCCCCTTTACCGCTTCGGCAATCACGGTGATGGGCTCTCCGAGGTGATCACCGATGGCCTTGCCGACATCGACGGAAATTTGCCTCGTGGCGCGGGCGTTCTCTTCGACCTGTCGAGCAGTTATCTCCGACAGAATTTCGCGCAGGTCCGCCACGAGGGCATCCTTAATCTGCAAGGCTTGCGTCGCCTGCGTTTCGGAGGCAACCACTAGACGCTCGAGGTATTCCTCACCGGCTCCCCCATCGAACATGCTGTCGATCAGGTGGCAAAGTTCCTCGACCTGCCGATACCGGGCAGTCACAAGGGACTTCTCAATCCATGTAAAGAGCATCGCCAGGGCGATTGCGGTAGCAGAGACGAAGAACGCGTGTCCAACAGCTTTGACCAGATTGCTCAACTCCGTTTGTGCCAGTTCTGGGTTAATCGATACGTTAAAGTCGATCAGACCAAGGATCAGGCCGGAAAACGTTCCGATAATGCCGAGGCCGGTCAGAATTCCGGGGACGTGCTTGTAGAACTCCGTTTTGAGGGGCGAGTCGACCACGGAGTGCTCGGAGAAGAAAATTTCGGACAGCGCGGTCGCCCGCCAGCGTTTGACTCGCATGAGCCCGTTGCCATCGTCGGCGCGTTGTGGGTGCAGGGTCTCGGTGTATTCGCTCCAAAGATGCGCCAAGCGGGGTTCAATCATTGCCTCTCTTGCGATTTCATCCAAATCGACCGCCATCCCGGCGGCCTTCGTCTTGGTTTGCGAGATGGCTTTGATGACTTTCGCGAGCGCTCCGCCAAGGCGCAGTGCCGGAAGCATGAAGCGGAACACGAATCCGAATGAGACAATGGCGATAATCGCGCCGACGGTCCAAACGTGCCAATTCTGCGAAAAAACGACCAAAATCTCGTTCGTTGCCATATTCGTATTATTCTTTCATTGTTCTTCTGTCTGTCTGTCTGTCTGTCTGTCTGTCTGTCGGTCGGTCGTCACACCGGCTATCTCCCGAACCGCAGGCTAGCCGATTTTTTCCTCCGCCCTGACCGACTCGCTACGTACCTACGCCTAAAACTTTCCAAGTTTGGCGCTTGCCGAAGGCTGCGAGCCTATGATAATAGCAACTTCACCCGAAAATATTTCTTGTAAATACAAGCCGAATTCGGGGGGTTACCCAAGCACCGTAGTTGCGCACGCGAGACCGGCGTGTTCAATCACTTCGTTGGGTGCACTGACGTGCCGAACTGCTTGATGCCGACCCTCAGATTGGGTAGGACCGGAGGCGAGAGACCTCCGGCCATCCGGGACCGCTCGTCCCGAGACGACGCACGACCTTGCCAATAAAAAGTTCCACCTCGGCAGCACTCGGCACGATGAAAGGGCCAACGAGACGGCCGTCTGTCACCTCCGTCGTCCGTCCTCGCGAAAGCCGATAAACGAACGCCGCCAGGTCGGAGTTATTGCGCTTGTGGTTGCCAGGCTGTGTCTCACTCGTGACGAATTCATGCACGAGCATGACCGCGCGGGAGTAACCCTTTCGCTTTGCCTCAGACACCGCCCCAGCGCAGGCGGTAAGTAGTTGGTAGCGCAGTTCGCCTAGCCGTGGCTCGCCTTTGACGCGCGGACCGAACAAGGAAAGAACCAGTTGTTCAACACGGGCGACCCCGTTCGACCGCGGGTTCCCAAGGCGGCGTTCGAGTGCATCGGCCAGCGTTTTCGAGACCTCGTCTCCGTACGGCTCGTCCGCCTTGGCCTCGACAGCAAGCAGATAGGGACCGATTGCGTCGATCACATAGACCACAAGGTCGCTATTCCTCGGCTCACCGGGGAATCTGTCGAAACGTAGCTTGGCTTCTGGCTCAGCTTCCCAAGATAGAACCGCGCCAAAGCTACTGTGGGCTGCCAAGGAACTCGCGACTTCAGGCGGCAAAGCCGTTCCTCCTCCCTCCAGCCAAGCGCGGGCGACTTCTTTGGCACTCCTCCCATCGACCCAGTGGTAGTGGGCCTTCGGTGGAGCATACGTCTCCCAATCAGAGAGAGACGCGATGACGTGACCAGCTTTTGCGATTGGCATGGAGATTGAGGGCGGTGTGTAATCGGATTTATCTGGCGCCCAGAAGTGGCCGGACTGAGGCGCCGAGGGCGATGTTGATCACGATTGTAGCCCACGTCTCGGAAGCCCAAAGCTCCTTTTCAGGCAGCTTCGAATCGTTCCGGTATCAGCCAGCACGACCACCGATCCCGAACTGCAACCTCTGCCCGGCCCATTCCACCGGAAATGCCCGCGCGACTGCCTTGATCATGGTGTTGTCGATGGTCGCCATCGGCGCCGGATTTCCGTACGTGCCATCGGGTAGAACGATCACCTTGCGCCCGCCTCGCTTCTTGAAGGTCATGGGGATATCGACGGAGACGACTTCTGCCGAGGTGACTTCTGCCCTGGTGGCCATCACGCTGCCTTCTTGCTTTCATGCCTATCCGGTTGCCACAGGTTTGCGATGATTTGCGGAAACGGGATTCTTGCTCACGCCATCGTATAGATCGCGGTAAGTCGGGGCTTCAACCCGTGCGGCGATTTCCAGCACGCTATCAAATGCCACCATTGGCCAGAACCGACGGTTGAAGCGAAAAACGAATTCGTTGAGATAGGCCTGCAAATGCTTTGGACTGACTCCGTGGTGGCTACCCAACAACCAGGCATCCAGGTTCCCGAACACGATGTGGATTATCGGCAGGTGAGCTTCGGTTTTCGCTTGGTCGCCTTGTATAGCCAGCGGGTCGTGGCGATATCCCAGTTTGGTAAGGTTGTCGTAGCCGGTCCACCCATCTGTACGGACAGCGGACCCTGGAGATACGGCCGAGATAACGAAAGACTCCAACTCCTTTCGGCTTCGTCCCGGCGCGACTTCGAGACGAAGGCGGCCAGCAATAAAACCTCGACCGTGCCCACCTTTGTGTTTGGTCTTCGCTTGCCCGGTAGGCATGTTCGGGTCAGGCCCGGGAGCCTTCGCACGCGGCCGGACCTCGACCGCGCCCACAACCAACGTTTTGTGATGGCACCCCCGACCTTCGCCTTGCGTGGCGCCACCGACCCACGTCTCGTCCAGTTCGACCGGCCATTCGCCACCGATTCCGTCACGCTCCGGACGAACCATCGCCGCTCGCAATTTATGCAGCATCTGGAAAGCGGTCTCGTAACGTCCGAGCCCAAGCTGTCGTTGAAATTGCAAAGCGCTCATTCCGGGAGTCTGGGTTGTCACAAGGTAGGCCGCCCAGAACCAGACGTGAAGAGGCTGTCGCGAGCCCTGCATGACGGTCCCGGCCGTGAGGCTGGTCTGGCGGCCGCAGCGCGAGCATTCAAGAACACGAGGACGAGACAGAAGCCGCCACGGTTCTCCGCAATGACTACAGGCCGGGCATTTGAAGCCTTCAGGCCAGCGGATACGTTCCATGTGGCGGGCACAGGCCACCTCATCGGGAAAATACTTCTGGAATTCCAGAAGAGTCTTCGGATAGTCGGACATGCGTCAGATTGTGTCACCGGGCTCAACCTGTGGCAACCGGATAGGCATGCTTGCTTTCAGGGATGACGGATTAGATCAGTTCTTTCATGCCCGCGGTCTTCATGTCGATGCGCAGACCTGTGGGACTGACGGTGACACGTTCCACCAGTAATTGAATGATCCTGGCCTGCTCGGCGGGGAAGAGTTCGTCCCACACCGGCTCGATGGATTGCAGGGTCAGAATGGTTTCCTGCGCATCAGCCGTGGGATCAAGGGCCACCACTTCGCGGATGGCCTGTGACATCACCTCGGGGGCTTGCAGTACTTTGCGTACCTGGGCAATTACCGCGGCTTCCACTTCTCCCGCGGGAACCCGAGAGATCGAGCAGGCGTCCTTGCCGATCCTCAGCGAGGCGGTATTCACATGGCAGGAATCCCGCCGGTCCCTCCGGAACATCACCGTCGCCACAACCGCGGGCAGACGGCAGGCGTTTATCGACGAGGCTGGAATGACAGCGGTACGACACTCGCTGGGTGTCCGGATGGTTCCTCAACAGGTCACGTGCAGGACAGCATTGATGTCGTCGGCTTTCAGCCGCTCCAGCTTGCCGCACACTTCCCGAGTCGGCAGGACGACCACCTCGATGCCCTTCTCCTCGGCGGCGGCATAGACAGCGGGCATGATGGGCAACGCGCCGTACATCCCCGTTCTGATGTACAGCCGTTTCCCGTGCCAAGGGATGGCTTCGTCGGCGGAAAGGGGCGTATGTCCATAAGCGGCGCGGTAGGTCTTCGAGGGTCCCTTCGCTCGCTTTCGGATGCGGCCCTGTTCGATGATGAGATCGTAGTCGTAACGCGCGCCCTCAACCTCGATCTCGCCAAAACTCAGCATATTCATCTTCATCGCTGGCTCCTTGGGAGGAAGATAGGTCCAGTATAGGAAACCAAGCCAAGGAGCGAACGTTAACCGCGCTGTCTGTTGGGCAACCACGGAACAAGTCCGTCCCTGTCCACAGAATGCGCTGGCAACCCTGTGGGTAAGCGGTGGACAAACGGTGGAAAGCCGCCTGCGACCGGCATCCTCCAAGGGAAACTCTCCGATGCCCAAGAATTAGGCGTTGCAAGCAGCAAATAGGGCAGCGCGCGGGCTCGCTCGGGAGGTGCGGGCAATGTCCTTCCCCAGTGCTCGAAGCCTTGCGGGAGCACGGTGCAGGTGGTGCGCCGCCAGTCGGGGCCTTCTGCGGGCCGCTCATCGCAGCAGAAGGCCTTGACGCTCCTCGGAATTACAGTCCCTGACTCAGCTTGCCAATGATCATCTTCGCTGACTTCTTCTGATCCACTGCGCCTTCCTCCGTCGGGTTCTGCGAGTTCGATACCGCCTGACCCCGCGACGAACCCTGACGCAAGTCCCTCAAGCCGATCATCGCCAGCACTCTGAGCCGTTCCGCCCGCGCTCGTGTCGCGACTGTACCAAGATCGGCAAGCAACTCCGGGTAGGTGCCCGTCGGAATCTTCACCACAATGCGCAGCGACGACATCTCAAGCGCCCATCCGCCAGAACCCGCGTACGTTCGCAAAAACCGGCGCCTCCGGCGTCGACACCTTTAGCTGCGGGAACGCGTCCTTGATCGCCTCCTCAAAGAACCCCGCGCCGCCGCCCACCAGCAGCACCAGGTCAGCACTTGCGTTCTCCTTCCGTAGGGATTCCCGCAAGCGGGTGGTGACGATGGGCCCGACCTTGTCGGCAGCCTTCTTCAGGTAGGGCGCGACTTCGACCCGCTCGCCGAGAAGACGGACCTGTGGGTGTCCCTTGCGGAGCGTGTGCTCCAGACGTTCTCTGCCGACATTGCCCCCGAAATCCTGCGCGATCAGGCGAACGGCTTCATCCAGGATCACTGAAGATGCCTCCAGGCTCGTGCCACACGACTGGCGCCGCAGTTCGCCGTTACTGATCAGGACCCAGTCGACCGAGAAGAAGCCGGGGTCGACCACCAGCACCCGGC
>Ga0078783_117_pt2 | contig 18611 bp, 19 predicted proteins | sample CanAccphospTypeI_FD_67363 | JGI IMG/M metagenome (GOLD analysis project Ga0078783, IMG submission 67363) | Unknown Accumulibacter genome from EPBR bioreactor metagenome
CGTTGTCGGCATTGGCGCCGACCAGCAACCGGACGCGTACCTGGGAGACACTGGAGAGAAACGGAGCATAGCGTTGCGCTGCTGCTTCGTGGCTGATCGCGTACTTAACCTCGTGACTGGCGAAGACCTGGCCGACATGTTCCAGCAGCTGATCCGCCTTCATGGCAGGCACGTAGTAGCGACGCAGATCGGACAGCCGAATCGATGCGAGCTGCTTCACCCAGGCATCCAGCAAGGCTGAAGGTTCGGAGAGGTGGCGCTCCTTGCTCGGCCCCTGTCCGCGAGAGACCAGCCAGTCGTAACGTTCCAGCTCCGTCAACACCTGGGAGACCGTAGCCGGTGACACCAGCGCCCGTTCAGCGAGGCCTTTAACCCCGAACCAGTCGCCATGATGAACTAACATGGCGTGCAGAACTTGCGCGCGCCGACCGGAAAACAGTGACCGCACGGACTTCACCTGGCTCTTGGATGGTGGCTTGTCAATGTAAAGGTAGGCACCAGGTGCGGGCAGATAGAGGCTACCGCCGCTGTCGTAATAGCCGACCCGCTCGTGCCTGAGAAGCTCCTTGGCTCCGGGAGAGATGGACTCGGCGACTAGCAGCCACACGGGATCGTGCCCGGATGGATTGGGTGTGCGACGATTGAGTGCCCTAAGCTGCCACAGCGCCTCACGTACGTCTCGCGGGTACGCGGCCTTCTTGGCCTCGATCAGCAGGGTGAATGACTTGCCTGCGACACGCAGATCAATTCGAGCGTCATGGGCGCACTCGCCGGCCGGGCCGGCAGGCTCCCAACGATCGAGCTCGGCGTGCACTTCCGGCAGCTCCCGAAGGGCGTTGAGGAGCTGATCGATCAATTGGTGTTCAGTCGTAGGCGACGCAAGCATCGTGGCTCTAGGGAATTCTTTACTGGACAGTGAATATAAACATACTAGCGCATATTCGGCGGTTTAGGCATATTCACTGTACAGCGAATTATAAAGCATACTGCCGCACCTCAGTCTCGCGCCCCTTCGCTGCGTCAAGAGAGGCTTCGCCAGGCTGCAAAAAACCGCGGCCTGCCCTTGACCCAGCTCCGAGGTTTTCCTGCCGCACGCGCCAAGCGCATCCATTTACCGTCAAAAAACCCCCGTCGGACGGAGCGTGTCACCGTGCTGCACAAACGTGCTCAATTGCAACCGAACTCAACCCATAATGGATAGTGATCTGACAAGCGATATTGCATCTGCGCTCGACTCATACCTACATCGCGGTACAACAGTGGCACAAAGTCGAACCCACCCGCGTTCAGCAGGTCCAGACCCAACAACTGACTTCTGCCGCTGCCGAACCAAGCAATCTGGTCGTAGAACTTGCCCAGCGTGGGTTCGCCCGGGTCCGCGAAGATCGAGCGGCGCACCTCATGCAACGCAGGCGGTACCACCAACCCCGTTGACGTGAAGGCCCGCCAGAGGGCGTCTCCTTGTCGGTCGATGTTGAAGTCACCCAGCACCACCAAATTGTGATGCCAGCGGTTTTCCTGGCGTGCCCAGTCGGCCAGCCAACGCGCAATAGCCGCAAGCTCCGGCTCCCGCTCGACGGCGGCCTTACCGTAGAGGACATGTAACGTCACCAGGATCACCGTGGTTTCTCCGGCCTGGAAGCTCACTGCATACGGCGTGCGCGCGAACTGCCGCTTCAGCGCGTCTGGCGCGATTTCGGCCAACCACTCCGGCGGAACGACGAGTTCCCCGGCCAGTCCCGACAACTCTGTGCGCGCGCCATCGAACACGAAGACCATACGCTCGCCCCCGCCTGCAGCACCTCGAGTCACGTCCGTCATCAGGAAACGCCAGCTTGGCCGCAGCGTCTTCATCAGAGTGCGCAACGCTGCCAAATCGCCACCCACCTCTTGCAAAGCCACCACATCGAAGCGCGAGACGATCTCTGCGATCGCCCATAGCGCGCGGTAGTCGCGCTTGGGACTGTCGGCCGCTCCGGCTTCCCACTTGCACGTCAGTGACCCGAAATCTTTGAGATTCCACGTCGCCACCAGCAAGTTGCGATCGAGCAGGCGTTTGCGTGGCAGCGCTGCGTCCAGTGCTACGCGAAGCCTAGCCATCTCTTCGCGCACTGCGATCGGAGCAGACGGATCACTAAACGAGGGTAGGGCAGAAGACATGAACACTCCCCGCGGGGGACCCGCAGTTCTTTGTCAAGTTAGCATGCAGGTCGACGAGTCCAAGTGCAAGTGTCATCCAAAATGGCTCCCCAAAGTGATAAGCCATCCACCGTGTCGAGCACGGCCAAAAATATACCGGCCCATGCCCTGGCAGGTCTCGTCCCTTCAGCAAGCAATGGATTGCTCAAGTTCCGGGCAGATTGCTTCGAGACACTCTGGCGTTGGCTTGCCGGGCAGGGCGCACAGGGTTATCCACGATTTGTGTGGACAACTGGGATCGCACGAGCGCCGGGGTAGACGACGAAGTGGCAAGGCTTGCGCTCACGCGTAGGGGCAACAGTTAAACAGGCACCCGAACGTATCCGCGGCGAGTTCGGACCTTCTCCACGGTCTCGATCATCTTCATGCCTTCCTCTTCGCTTGATACGAAAAGAGTCCGGAGCGCACCAAGACGATTGGTCTTCCCGCCCCTGGAAACGACGAGCACCCAATCCTGAAGCAGGTCGCGCATCAGACGGGCCTCGTAGTACCTGGTACTTGTCTCCCAGCGAACGCGCATCGTTGCCTCTCCATCCACGCTTCATTGCAGGCCATCATTGAAAGGCAGAATACGGTGAAACGGCTCTCCAGCGAGCTGGCTATCGCCGTCCGGCACCGCGATGTCAATGGTGAAACGCTGTTCCCACGTCACGAGCACTGTGCAGGACACGCGCAATCCGAACAACGTCCTCATTTGGCCGGTAAAAATGAGGTAACGCCCGTGCGGCAGCACTCGCACACCGTCACCTAGCTCAGGACGCGGCGCACCGCTACCCGGCCGAATGGTGAGCCTGCCGCAATCCGCTTCAAGATCATCCACGAACGATTTCGCACGAGCCGGATTGTCATGCGCAATAAAGGCGGCGATTTCGATCAGGTCGAGCTGGCTTTCTGGCGAGAACTCCAGACGCATCACTCCGCCTTGCCGGCGGCAACCTCGTTGATCCGCCGCCGTAAGTTCTCGAAGACCTGCTCGGCAGGAATTCCCGGCCCGCCTTCCATGCCTCTCTGCACTTCTGCTCGTAGCGCCTCAAACTTGAGGGCTCGCAGCTTTTCTTGGTCTTCGAGCATCCGCAGCCCTTCGCGGACAACCTCGCTGGCGTTGTTGTACCGTCCCGACGAGAGTTGCGACTTCACGAACTCTTCAAAGTGGGAACCGAGCGCGACACTGGTTGGCATAGCAGACCTCAAACTAATAGTTAGTAACTACTATTACTATACTTTCGCCGAACGAGAGTCAATCGTCACCCGCTTCCGCCGTCACGAATGGGTCAGGCAGAGCAGGGTGGTGTTGCACAAACGTTCCTTTGCGCAACGCCAAGCCAACCACCCCAGCGCCAGGTCTTGCAGGTTGCAAAAACCTATTGCAAAATAGAACCGAATGGCAACAGGAATTTGCAATCATGCGCATCGGCTACGCTCGCGTTTCTACCCAGGATCAGGACACCGCACTTCAGATCGGTGCACTTGAGGCCGCCGAGTGCGAAAGGGTCTTTCAGGAGAAAACGTCTGGGGGCCGCTGGGATCGCCCGGAGCTGCATCGTCTAATCGGGCATTTACGCAAAGGTGACGTCGTCGTGGTGTGGAAGCTCGACCGGCTTTCCCGTTCGCTCAGAGACCTGCTCGTGACTCTCGAGAAGATTGATGGGGCAGGGGCCGCCTTCCAGAGCCTGACCGAAGCGATTGATACTTCCACGCCCGCCGGGCGAATGATGATGCAGATTGTCGGTTCGTTCGCCGAGTTCGAACGCGCCATGTTGCGCGAGCGCACCCGCACGGGCCTCGACGCCGCCCGACAGCAAGGCAGGATTGGGGGGCGCCGCGCGAAGCTCACCTCTCAACAACAAAAGGAAGTGATCGACCTGGTCACGTCAGGCCGCAAGACCGGCGCTGACGCCGCCAGGTTGTTTCGGGTACATCCTTCCACCGTGGTTCGGCTGCTGGCAAAGCATCGTCACGAAACGGCAACTGAAGCTTAGCGTACGACCTCTCCGAATCCTCGATTGGCTCTTGGCGAAACCATGCTAATAGCCTAACGTACGATATATTCCGTTTCGTGAGCAGACCGCTTTTAGCTTGCCATGCACTAGCACTAAGTGCTATATACAGAAACGGGGAGAACGCGCATGGCAATCTACAAGACCCGATGGTTTGACCGTTGGGCGAGAAAACAGGGCGTCGGCAGCCTGGCCCTCTGCGCGGCGGTGCGCGAGATGACGGACGGGCTGTACGAAGCCGACCTGGGTGGCGGCCTGCTGAAAAAGCGGATCGCGCGGGCAGGGCAGGGGAAGAGCGGCGGTTTCCGCACGCTGGTGGCCACGAACAAGGGCAGCCGATGGATTTTCGTGTATAGCTTCCCGAAGAACGCGCGCAGCAATATCGACAAGGACGAAGAGGAAGCCTTGAAGACGTTGGCCGCGCACTTGCTGTCGCTGACGGCGACAGGGCTGGGCACGGCACAAAGTGCCGGTGAATTGATGGAGGTGGATTGCGATGCGGAAAACGAAATCAGCGATTCTTGAAGCGGTCCACGACACGGCGAAAGGGCTGCACGGCGCGGGCGTCATGGATCAGGTGACGATGCGGGAATTTGACCGCCTGTGCCTGCCGCCAGTGGAGCCACTGGAACCGGAGCAGATCAAGCAAATCCGCGAAGCTACACGGGTCAGCCAGGCGGTCTTCGCGCGCCTGTTGAACACCAGCGTGTCGACGGTGCAGAAGTGGGAAATTGGCCAGAAGCGACCGGCGGGCACCGCCCTGAAGCTGCTGCGCTTGGTGGAGAAACGCGGTCTGGAAGTGGTCGCCTGAAACCCGGTTGCAGGCGCGCGCCGCAGGTGTCATTTTTGATGCATTATGCGTACTGAAAAACGAGAAGAACCAGGGAAGGCCGCTTCATGGCATTGCATCCGAATTTTCCACGATCGCCTTATGCGGTCCTTCCTCCAAACCTGCGTTGGTTCCCGGCGGCCGAAGAACTGCGGAGTACGGCCTATGAAAAGCTGCTGCCGCCCCTAGTCGCCAAGGTCCGCGAAGAGGTCAAAGCCTGGCGCGATGCGGGCTATGCGGGAGCATCCGCAACGTCGCGCGCGCTGCTGTCCTGGTGGTTCGACACCGATCATTTAATGGAACAGGCGGACGGCGCGCAAAGCCAGTTCCGCTATTACTTCGCGCAACGCGAAGCGGTTGAAAGCGTGATCTGGCTCTATGACGTGCGCGGCGCACGCGACAAATTCGACCTGTTGCGCTTCGATGCTTCCGGCGCGGTATCCAGCAACATGTTCGATGAGGATTGGCCGCGCTTCGTGGTCAAGATGGCCACGGGCGCCGGCAAGACCAAGGTGCTGTCGCTGCTGATCGCCTGGAGCTACTTTCACAAGCTCTATGAGGCGAATTCGGCCCTGGCGCGCAATTTCCTACTGATCGCGCCGAACATCATCGTGCTCGACCGGCTGCGCGCCGATTTCGACGGGCTGCGCATCTTCTTCAATGATCCCGTACTGCCGGATAACGGTCATGCGGGGCATAACTGGCGCGATGACTTCCAGATCGCGCTGCACATTCAGGACGATGTCCGCATCGTCCGGCCGACGGGCAACATCTTCCTGACCAACATTCATCGGGTCTATCTCGGCGAGGTGCCGGAGTCGTCGCTCGACGATGATGATTTGCGCAACTATTTCCTGGCGCCGTTCGGACCCAAGCCCGTTGGCAAGACCACGGACAGCAAGACCGACCTGGGCGAAGTGGTGCGCGAGATTAACGAATTGGCCGTATTCAACGACGAGGCGCACCACATCCACGACCCGCGCATGGCCTGGTTCAAGTGCATTCAGGACATTCACCACCGGTTGCTGCAAAAAGACCTGCGGCTGGCCTTGCAAGTCGATGTGACCGCTACGCCGCGCCACGACAACGGGGCGATCTTCGTTCAGACCGTGAGCGACTATCCACTGGTCGAGGCGATCGCGCAGGACGTGGTCAAGCATCCAGTGTTGCCGGATGCGGCCAGCCGCGCCAAGCTTGCCGAACACAAGAGCCCGATCATCACCGAGAAATACGCCGATTACCTGCAACTCGGCATCGAGGAATGGCGCCAGAGCACCGCCGAACACGAGAAACTGGGCAGGAAGGCGGTGCTGTTCGTGATGGTGGATGACACCAGGAATTGCGACGAGGTGGGCGCGCACCTGCAGAAGATTTGCCCGGAGTTGCAGGACGCGGTGTTGGTGATCCACACCAAGGTAAACGGGGAAATTTCCGAGGCAGCGTCCGGCAGGAACAAGGAAGAGTTGGAACTGCTGCGCAAGCAGTCGAATGAAATAGACACCTGGCAATCGCCCTTCAAGGCGATTGTCTCGGTGCTGATGCTGAAGGAAGGCTGGGACGTGCGCAACGTCACCACCGTCGTCGGCCTGCGCGCCTATGCCGCCAAGAGCAACATCCTGCCGGAGCAAACCCTGGGGCGCGGGCTGCGCCGCATGTACTTTGGCAGCGACGCGCGCGAGACCGTCTCGGTCATGGGAACGCCTGCCTTCATGGAGTTCGTAGAGTCCATCCAGAGCGAAGGCGTGACCTTTGAACGTGTGCCGATGGGGGGTTCGGGAGGAAGCGGGCGGCAGGATTCCCTGGTCGTGGAGGTCGATAGCGACGCTGCGGAGAAAGACATCGATGCGCTGGATATCGCGCTGCCACGGCTCACGCGCCGCTTCAATCGTGAGTTCAAAGACCTGGGAGAACTGGACCCGGCGTCATTCGGCAACACCAAGTTGCCGATCAGAGCCTTCACGCCGGAGGAGACCCGCGAAATCGTCTTCAAGACCATGCTCGATTCCGAGGTCGATCACACGATCCAGCTCGACAGCAACGGTACGGCGGACTACCGCTCGGTGGTCGGCTTCTTCGCCCGCCAGCTTCTGAAAGACCTGTGCCTGGTGGGGGGCTACGACCAGCTCTACCCGAAGGTCAAGGCGTTCATGCGCGATCACCTGTTCACCGGTCCGGTCGACCTGGATGATCCGGTGATCCTGCGCAACCTGTCCGAGCCGGAGGTTAGCAAGGTGCTGTTCGACGGCTTCCGCACCGCGATCAACGCGCTGACGATCCACGATAGCGGCAGCTCCCGCATCGATGGCCATATACGGCTGCGCGACACGCGCCCCTTCCGCACCGAGCCGCGTGGCTTTCTTCTCGCCAAACGGTCGGTGTTCAACCGGATCGTCGGCGAGGGCAGGGCGGACGGCCTGGAGCTGGACTTTGCGGCCTTCCTGGAAAGCGCGCCCGACGTACAGGCCTTCGGCAAGAACTACATGGCCGTGGGATTCAAAATCGACTACGTGCGGGCCAACGGCGAGCTTTCGACCTACACGCCGGATTTCATCGTGCGCACCACGGATGGTGCGGTCTGGATCGTCGAGACCAAGGGCCGCGAGGAACTGGATGTGCCACAGAAAATGGCGCGGCTCAAACAATGGTGCGCCGACGCGACCGAGGCCGGTAAAGAGGAGGGCGGGACGCGCTACGGCTTCGTCTATGTCGATCAGAAAAGCTTTGCGGAGCACAAGCCGTCGTCCATCGCGGGTCTGACGAGCACATTCCGTGAATACCAGAATGAAAGCAGCGGGAGCTGACGATGGCGCGCCAAGAGAAGAAATCCTATGAGTTGAGCGATGCCGAACAGCGTGACCTGGTCACTCTCATCCAGCAGGGGAAAGTCCTGCCGGAGAAGTATCGCTTCATCCTGTTCGAGGACAAGCGCGAGGTTGAACTGGTGTGGAACGGCAAGACACGCGACGTGTGCACCACCGTGCTGCCCTTCCAGACGCTGGAGCATATCGACGAGCCGCGCACCGAAACCAAGGCCCAGAAAGACCTGTTCGACAGTCGCGGCCGGCAGCAGCGCGGCTGGACAAACAAGCTGATCTGGGGCGACAACAAGCTGATCCTGTCGTCACTGAAGTCGGGCGCGCTGCGTCAACAGATCGAGGACGCCGGCGGTCTGAAGCTGATCTATATCGACCCTCCCTTCGACGTAGGCGCGGATTTCAGTATGGACATCGAAATCGGTGGCGAGACGTTTCACAAAGAGCCAAATCTGCTGGAGCAAATCGCATACCGGGACACATGGGGACGCGGGGCGGACAGCTTCATTGCGATGATCTACGAGCGCCTGATCCTGATGCGGGATTTGCTTCACCCGGACGGAAGCATCTATGTGCACTGCGATCCTCGTGTGAATGCATTCATCCGGCTCGCGATGAACGAGGTTTTTGGTGCTGACCGATTCCGAAATGAGATCGTTTGGCAGCGGACAACGAGCCGCAAGGGCGTCAATCAATTAGGGCGAGTTCACGATCTCGTTTATTCCTACTCTCGACATGACGGCCTAGTCTGGAATCCTCCCTCTTCACCCCAAACAGAAGAAAGTGTGCGAGGACACGACTTGCTGACTGATCCTGATGGAACCGTCTATCGACTATCCGACTTGAGTGGCGCTGGGGCGGGGCCGTCAAGGGCCTTCAACGGAGAGTTGATCGCACCGACTCAAGGCCGCCACTGGGCCTATGACCAAGCGGGCATTGATGATTTATTGGGACGCGGACGGATTGCCTTCTCGAAGAACGGGAAGCCGCGACTAAAGACACCGTTGAGCGAGCTTGATGGTGTTGCGCTACATGACGTTTGGACAGACCTAACCGCGTTGAACTCCGCTGCTGAAGAGCGAGTGGCCTACCCGACCCAAAAGCCTGAAGCGCTCCTCGAACGTATCATCAAAGCCAGCAGCAACGAAGGTGACCTGGTTGCCGACTTCTTCTGCGGTTCCGGGACGACTGCCGCCGTTGCCGAGAAGCTGGAGCGCAAGTGGATCGCCACCGACCTGGGCAAGTTCGCCATCCATACCACGCGCAAACGCTTGATCGGGGTGCAGCGCGAAAAGAAGGCCGCCGAACAGGATTTCCGCGCCTTCGAGGTGCTGAACCTCGGCCGCTACGAGCGGCAAGCCTATCTGAACGTGGGCGGGCGTTTGACCGGCGCACAGAAGGCGCAAGCTCTGGCGCAGAAAGAAAGCGAGTTCCGCGAACTGATCCTGCGCGCCTACAAGGCCACCGGCTTTGGCGGCAGCGACGGTGCGCAAGCTCAGGACGGTTTTTTCCACGGCGCGCGCAACGGACGGCTGGTGGTGATCGGCCCGATCAACCTGCCGGTGGGGCGGCTGTTCGTCGAGGAAGTTATCACCGAGTGCCGCAAGCGCGGCGCATCTCGCGTGGACGTACTGGCCTTCGAGTTCGAGATGGGGCTATTCCCCGCCGTGCTGGAAGAGGCGCGCAGCAAGGGCATTGATCTTTCCCCGAAGTACATCCCGGGCGAAGTGTTCGACAAGCGGGCGGTAAACAAGGGGCAGGTGGTCTTTCACGACATCAGCTTTGTCGAGGCCACGCCGCGCTACGACAAGAAGAACAACTTCGCGGTGGCGATGGAACTGACGGATTTCTCGGTTTACTACACGCAGGGCGCGGCCGACACGGCGATTGCCGCCATGAAGGAAGGCAAGAGCGAGGTCATGTGCGAACAGGGGCAGCTCTACAAGGTGAGCAAGAGCAAGGATGGCATCGTCAACAAAGAGCGCTTGACGAAGCACTGGACGGACTGGGTGGACTACTGGGCGGTGGATTTCGACTACATGAGCCGCAGGGAAATCATCAAGGTGCCCGTGGGATCGGGTCTCAACCCGGCTGGCTCATTGCCAGGCTTCGAACCGCAGCAGGGTGAAATAGCTCTGCCCGTTTTCGAGGAACGCTGGACGGGCGGCTACATCTTCGAGAACGAATGGCAAAGCTTCCGCACCCGCCAAAGCCGCGACCTGGAGCTGACAACCGCCCAGCACACCTATGACCGGCCAGGACGCTACACCGTGGCGGTCAAGGTGATCGACATCTTCGGGAACGACACAATGACGCTCGTTCCGGTAAATGTGGGGTAGGTGCAATCAATGCACATTCATCACGTTGAGATAGGTGATCTTAAAAAGCTCAAGCACCAGTACCCGAAAAGCCTGTGGTCAGAAAGAAAACAATGATCCTCCCCGACAACGAAACGAAGATCGATCTACTCAACAACGAGGCCATCGCGGCAACGATCATCGGCCTGCTACGCGAACGGCCAGACAGTCCGGTCACCATCGGCGTACATGGTGATTGGGGGGCTGGGAAATCCAGTGTTCTGTAAATGATCGCCGCACGCTTCGAGAAAGAAGATAAGGTTCTCTGCCTCAAGTTCAATGGCTGGCGGTTCCAGGGGTTCGAGGACGCCAAAATCGCACTGATCGAAGGCATCGTAGCTGGCCTGATGGAGAAGCGCCCAGCCCTTCAGAAAGTCAAAGGTGCCCTGCAGGATGTCGCCAAGAGCATTGATCTGCTCAAGGTCGCGAAGAAGGCCGGTGGACTGGCTTGGACTGCTTTCGCCGGAATTCCGACCCCGGACCAGATCGGTGGCATCGTGACCACGTTGCAGGGTTGGCTCGCGAATCCTGCCGAGCTTGCGACCAAGGACAACATCGGCGCGGCGATTGAGGGCGTTAAGTCCGTTCTCACTCCGGTCGAATCCAAGAGTGTTCCTCAGGAGGTAGAAGCCTTCCGTAAAGCATTCGACAAGCTTCTGGAAGAAGCAAACATCGATCAGCTGGTTGTTCTGATTGACGACCTCGACCGATGCCTCCCAGACACGGCAATCGAGACACTGGAAGCGATCCGGCTCTTCGTCTTCACGTCACGAACAGCTTTTGTCGTCGCCGCAGACGAAGCCATGGTCGAGTACGCTGTACGCAAACATTTCCCTGACCTTCCTGAGACGACCGGACCACGTGACTACGCCAGAAACTACCTGGAAAAACTGATCCAGATTCCATTTCGTATCCCAGCGTTGGGCGAAGCCGAGACCCGCATCTACGTCACGCTCCTGTTAGCCGGGGCCGAAATCGGGGAGCAGGATGAGAACTTCTCGAAGCTGATTACTGTGGCACGCGAACGTCTCAAAAAGCCTTGGGAAAACGCACTCCTTGATGCAGCTTCGGTGAAAGCCGCTCTGGGGGATAAGGCCGGCCAGACGCACAACGCACTCATGCTCAGTGATCAGATAGGCCCGATCCTAGCCAGCGGCACTAAGGGAAACCCACGCCAGATCAAGCGATTTCTAAATACGTTGCTGCTTCGGGAACGAACCGCAACTGCACGTGGATTCGGTGCAGAAATCAAGCTTCCGGTGTTGGCAAAGCTGATGCTGGCCGAAAGATTCATTCCCCGGCTATTCGAGCAGATCGCTTCCGTTGCCGCGATTCATCCCCAAGGACAATGCGACGACATCGTCGTGCTGGAAGAGCGCATAGCTGCAAAGCAGCACGTCACAAAGACCGCAGAAGAAGGGAAAGCGGCGAAGCCGACAGACAACACCGCAGCAGCGATTGAAAGTCCGGCCTTGGTGGAATGGAAAGTATCGGGCGCAGTGCAGGACTGGGCACGAGTGCAACCACTCCTGTCCGGCGTTGATCTTCGGCCTTACCTGTTTGTCACAAAAGATAAGAAGGACTTCTTTGGTCCGGTGTCTGTCCTCGGCCATCTCGGCACCGTGGTTGAGAAGCTCTTCAGCGCAAAGCTCTCAGTGCAGGCGTACGCAGCTGAACTGAAGCTGCTCGTGCAAGCTGAGGCTGACAAGGTATTCGAAGGCGTTCGATCCAGGATTATGGGTAGTGGGGCCTTCGATGTGATGCCGGATGGCGTTCATGGTCTCGTCGTCCTGGTCAAAGCGCAACCCGGGTTGCAAGGAAAACTTCTGGACTTCCTGGAGGGTTTGCCAAGCAGCAAATGTGGGCCGTGGGCTGTTAGTGGATGGCAAGGCGCCATCATCGATCCTGTGTACACAGAGCGACTTAAGAAACTGTTGAGAGAATGGAGCTCTGTCTCCAACAATTCCGGACTCAAGGCGGCTGCCGAGGCGGTCCTCAAAGGGTCAAAGGGAAGCCGGTAAATGGGGACTTCGACAGCCTACGGTGGGCCGGGCGGCGGCACGCCGCTTGTTCCTACATGGCTCGGGCCGGAAGGTGGGACTTCGCCGCCGGCTACGCCAGCAGAGGCAGCACCTGCCAGCGATGACACTCCTGTGTCACAGCCTGTACCTGCTGCACCGTCTGACAGGCCAGCAATTCCGCTGCCGGCAGACCCTGGCCGTTTTACAAACGCCCGCAGCAACTTCACGCGTTTCGCAAAATCTGGCGGAAGTGATCGCGCGGGTCTCGGTCGAGCCGTCGCCAGCTATGTGTCGTCGGCTGTGGGCGGATCACGCCAAGCGGCTCAACGGATGGGGGCTTCACGCGGGGCCGGGGCCAGGTTACTCGGGTTCTTGTCTGACGCGCAAGCGCGTGGTGTACGCGAAGCGCTGAGAGCACTTGATCTTGAAGGGCTGGCGGGACGCCCTCTTGCCCAGATACTTGTTGGCCTCGCCGATTATGTCTGTCCGGGGGCAGGCACAGTTGATGAAGGCATTGCGCGCGAAGCGTACGTTGAAACCATCGTGGAGCTGACCACCGACGGCCTGACTGACCTAGATGCGTTCACACCGGATCAGATGCAGACCGTCTTCGAACTGTATGCGACGCATGCCATTGAAGCCAGAATTTGCAACGATATTGGCACCAAGGCAGTCACGATGCCTACCGACGCCCAAGCCGCCCTGCGTGTTCAAGCGCAGTTACGCGATTTCATCCGCGGCGGAGTCAGCGATGCGCTGACAACGGCACGTGCCGAAGCACTCACGCTCACCCCGGATCGAATTCAATCCTTCGTCGATCGGGTGTACGAGTCCGCGTTCGGGTTCCTTCATGCACGCGGCGAAGCAGAGGCGAACCAATGAAGCGCCAACTACTTGTCGGTCGTTTCGGTCCCGATGATCAGACAGCAATACCAGCTTCTGCCGATGAACAGTTGACCCAGCTTCAGCTAGTCGCCGGAGGGAAGACCCTGGACCATGGCATCGGTAGTGCTCTGACCAGCCTGGAAGCACTGGACATTTTCCCGTCAGAGATGGGGATCGATCTGCTTGTGGTCGCCGCGCATGTTCATGCCGCCGACACGCGAATTTCTCGCGCAGAACAATCGCAGGACTCTTGGACTCGCGAAATCCGGCTGGTCATACCGGTAAGCGATCTTCCGCGTTGGACGGCCGCGACGCCTACGCTGACGAAAGCGATGAACTTCCTGACGGGAGATCGTTGGACGATCGGATTCAGGTCGCGACCTGGGAGGTTCACGAATATCGCACGAGAAGGACCGCAAACTCTCTTGACGGCACCGCATAACTCACTGTGCCTGTTCTCCGGCGGGTTAGACAGTTTGATTGGAGCTATTAATCTCCTTCAGGACGGATCAACGCCCTTGCTGGTCAGCCACTTCGGCGAAGGCGCTACGAGCGATGCGCAAAGCAAGTTGTTTTCCGAACTGAAAAAGCAATACGCGAACTCCGCGTTCGATCGATTGCGTGTCGGGATGACATTCGATGATGGCCTGGTAAAAGATGTCGGTTCTGAAAACAGCACGAGAGGCCGTTCATTCTTGTTCTTTGCGCTTGGAGTGTTTGCTGGAACTGGATTTAAGAATGGATTTACCTTGAATGTCCCAGAGAACGGACTGATTGCGCTGAATGTTCCTTTGGACCCGTTGCGGCTAGGGTCAAACAGTACGCGAACTACGCATCCATACTTCATAGCGCGTTGGAACGACTTGCTGGACGAACTCGGCATCGACGGCCGTGTGGAGAACCCATATTGGGCCATGACTAAAGGCGAGATGGTCGTCGCCTGCGCGAACAAGGAACTGCTGTTCAAACTAGCACCGATGTCCTTATCTTGCGCACACCCGGCCAACGCTCGATGGCAAGGTCATAAAGGAAGAGGCATAGAGCATTGCGGCTACTGCCTGCCGTGCCTAATCCGTCGTGCAGCATTGAACAGCGCCTGGGGCGAGGGGGGCGACCAAACAACATATACCGTGCCTGATCTTCGCGCGAAACCATTGGACACGCGGGAATCGACAGGTCAACAGGTACGCTCCTTTCAGTACGCGATCGCGCGATTGCAGGGACGCCCAGGCCTTGCAAACCTTCTTATTCACAAACCGGGTTCTCTCGCCGACAGTGCCACCCGGCTTGATGAACTGGCAGATGTTTACCGGCGTGGCCTCAATGAAGTAGCGCACCTGATTGACGGCGTAGAGGCAAGGCCGAGCTGATGGCAGAACGATCATGATTGCATCAGCTGGACTAGTCGATTTTCACTGCCATCTTGACCTCTATCCCGATCATCCAGCGGCAGTTCGAGAAGCGGACGCCGCTGGCGTCTTCACCCTCACCGTAACAACGACACCGAAAGCATGGCCGCGCAACAATGAACTTGCGCAAGCCACGCGTCATGTACGTGCTGCCCTTGGTCTGCATCCCCAACTCGTTTGGGAGCGCGCGAGCGAGCTAGCGATTTGGGACGGCTACCTCGCAGAGACGCGATACATCGGTGAAGTGGGCTTAGACGCCGGCCCTCGCTTCTACAAATCCTTCGACTTGCAGAAAGCGGTGTTCGAGCATGTCCTGCGAAGCTGCGCCAAGGCAGGTGGCAAGGTGATCACAGTACATAGCATCCGGGCGGCTACAACTGTCCTGAACCACGTGGAAGAATTCTTACCTCCCGACAAAGGGAAGATCGTACTGCACTGGTTCACCGGAACCAAGGCAGAAGCTAGGCGCGCCGTCGCAATGGGATGCTACTTTTCCATCAACGCCGCCATGCTGGGCAACAAGCGCCACAGCCAGATGGTCGGCCTTATCCCGCTCGACAGGATACTGACCGAGACGGATGGTCCGTTCACCAAGACCAAGGAACGTGCATCCAGGCCTGCCGACGTGGCTTTCGTAGTGGAAGCGTTGGGACGTCTGTACAGCCAACCGGCTACAACTGTGGCGGCGACAATCCGAGAGAATTTGCGGCGGTTGATCGTCGAAGAGAGTTAAACGTACCACGTGGACAACACACTGCTGCAGCGTCTCTCCCGGCTTGGAGCATATCAATCTGACCGGGGATTTATGTCTGGCCGAGAAGAAAAGAGAGCAAAAAGTGGAGACTTAGGCCATTACAGGCATTCTCGCAGCCTAATGGAGGAACGAGCGCTGGTCGACTGAACTTCAGAACAGGCCCTGATAACGCCGTATATAAGCGGCAAGCTCCCGGGGCGGAAGGCGTACGGTGGGATCTGCATCAAAAAGCTGTAGGACCGCATGCAGGGCTTTGACGGCAACGAGATTGTTGCGGTGAAGTTGATCGATCACCCACAACAGACCATGCACCTCGATCTTCCGATCTGTCGCGAAGGTACGAAGATTTTGATCACCGGTGAGAAGAATGCAGCTGGGGTTACTTTCAGCAAGCGCGAACGCGAAACCGTCATGGATGGAGAGTTGTGGAAGCTCCCGAACAGCCTGCTGTGCACGAAGAACACTCTCCCCGGGCAGGTCGATAATCTTGATGCCACCCGAAATAAGCGCACGTTTCTGAGCAGCCGTGAATTTGAGCAACTCGTCCTCGAACAGGGTATTCGGAATCAGAATCTCATAGGGCAGTTTCAGGAAGGCGTCGATTAAGGACGCCTTCCTGATGTCGATCAGACAACTACTGTCACTGACGATGATGCGCATGGGCGGCGCGCGGCCCTTTCAGGCCGCTTTCGACATCGGAGATGGGCGCGCGCAGCAACTCGGACGCCTTGCTCAGTGAAATCAGCCCCTCGGCCAGCGCCCAGTAGCAAAGCCGCTCGAAGCGCTGCGCTCGTTCCATGGAACCGCGAGCGCCCGGCTGCTCCAGTTCATCGGGCTCCTGAGTGCGCCAGGTGCGCGCGGTCGACTGGAATGCATAGATCAAAGTCGCATCACTAATTACCCCGATCTGACGCAGCCGCATGAGAAGTGCCGCGCCACTTACCCTGTAAATGCGCTTCAAGTCGATCAGCTCCCTGTAGCCAAGGGCGTTGCGGTGCTTGCCAACCTCTCGCTCCAAATGGGCGCGCGGCATCAGGAAAGCCCCCGCGAAGACGTTAGCGGCTTTCTCTTCGTCCTTGTCGGACAGACTCTCGGTATCCACCAGCCGATGCGCCAACTCGTGGGCCAACGTCAGGCGCCGGCGCTCCAGCGTGAACTGGTCGCTCACGACGATGACCGGCAGCGGCGTGGCCTCGTGACGTTGAACCAAACAGGTGAGGCCGGAGACACGCGCCGGCAACGGGACCGTGAGCACCTTGAGACCTTTCTCCTCAAGCAGCTCGGTCATGTTAGGGATGGGGTCCAGGCCAAGCTCCCATTTCGCGCGCACGTCGTTGGCCAGCAGCTCGGCGTCGCCGACGGACTGCAAGGCGCGGAGTCTGGACAGCGGGCATTGCCATTCCGCACTGTCGCGTTCGAGAATTTGCTCGATCTGCAGATACCGCTCGACCCATTCGAGCACCTCGGTCTCGACCTGGGCACGATCGCGGGCCGTGGTGTTCGCCTTGGTGCGAAACTCGACGCCGGAAAGTGCGATCCCCTGCGTGTCCAGCAGGTAGCTGAGGGACACATCGAGGGCCTTGACCAGGGCAAGCAACACCCCTGAACTCGGAATACTTTCGGCTCGTTCGTATTTCCCGATGGCCTGGGCGGTGACCTTATCCCCCATGGCGGCTGACAAGTCACGCAACGAGAAGCCCGCCTTCCTGCGGGCCAATTTCAAGCGATCTGCGATCATGGCTCGATTTCCCCCGGGAGTTGTTATTTTATTATTTCTGTATGTAGTGTAAACTATCGATGTGGGATAATCCACTTCTTTTGGAGATTCAAGATGAGCAAGAAACCTGGTTCAAACACGGGCAAGGCAGGCGGGATTTTTCAGGAAACGGGTCCTCGGGGCGGCAAACTGCCGAACTATGCGGCAGTCTCCGACCACAAGCCACTTCCTCCGACCACGAAACCCGGGAACACCTGGAGCCCGCTGAAGGTCACGCCGGACAGCAAACGTTGATCGGTTCCGGGGAGCGACCTCGGTCGCCCCGTGCGATTTCTGGAAGGTCACTGCCATGATGAGCCGGTTCCAGGATCACCGAATGGCGCATCTGCGCACTGAATCTACAAACTCAGCAATGTTGTGCGCTGGGTAGCCAATGATGGTGCGTTGACCGATCTTCGGATTGTCCGAGTCCACCCAAAAGCTGACGTCTGTTACGTCGAATACCGCGTTGTACTCGACATGGAAAGTCTTCTCGTCTTCGACGATTCTGGCCGGTTGTCGCTCTCCGTGCCAAGACAAACATAGGGCTCGATTATCGTCAGCATCAAGGAGCCAAGCATCCCCGTCTTCGGAAGAAAAAAGGACGCAGGACTTTAGCCGAACCAGGGTGCAGGAGCCTTTCAGCGCACACTCGATGATGTGTTCGACCTCTGCGGCGAAAGACAGCTTGCTCGGGTCGATGAAGTCGGCTTTTGTCGAACACCCAAGCGACTGCCGGGCGGCAGTTTCTTTCAGGCACCAGGTGACGTGTCCCCAGTGATTAAAGCCGTAAGTGCGGGCAACACGATCAAGTGCCTCGGCCTGCTTGATGACGTTGCTGCGCTTGAGCTTCTTCGCCTGCTGTTTGAGCTTTTCGACAAAAACTTCTGTGGTAGGAAGGTAACGCATGGAGATCTCCATCAGCGCGGAAAGCACGGTGCCCGCATCCGAGTCCGCAAATGGGATCTCTGTGTGAAATGATCATCGTCCTATCCAGGTTTGCCGAGGCGGGCAGCAGGCTTCGATCCAGCCCGCTGACAGTGTATGCCAGAGACCAGGATTCTGTCCGGCTTTTAGTGCTGCTGAGCCTCGAGTCGATCTTTCTTGACTGGCGAATCAATACGCGACCTTGAAGGTCGGACTGTCCTCCGGCCGGGTCTTGCGGTGATCGTAGATTCGTGTCGTGGCGATGTTGGCGTGGCCCAGCCACTCCTGCACCTTGGCGATGTCGGCCTGGTGATCAAGCGCGTTGGTCGCAGCGGTCGCCCGCAGCGCGTGCGCCCCGATCGCGAAACCCAGTGCCGTTGAGTATTGCCGCACCAGTTTGTATACCGCGTCGGGCGTGATCGCTCTTTCCAGTCCGCCAGTAGTGCAGTTGTTGCGCAGCGGCCGGAATAGGGCGCCGGCATCGTCCGCGCCATGCCCTGCGATCTCAAGATAGTCGCCGATCAAGCCGCCGGCCGCGGGGTGCAGCGGGACATAACGGATCTTGCCGCCCTTGCCGAATACCTTGAGGTGCGGCACCCCGCGCCGCTCGTGTTTGTAGTCCTTGACCGTCAACCGACACAGCTCGTCACGCCGCAGAGCGTGA
>Ga0078783_101_pt15 | contig 18480 bp, 20 predicted proteins | sample CanAccphospTypeI_FD_67363 | JGI IMG/M metagenome (GOLD analysis project Ga0078783, IMG submission 67363) | Unknown Accumulibacter genome from EPBR bioreactor metagenome
GCCCAGGAAATGCTGCAGACCATGGGTCTGCGGGCTTTCAGCCCGATGGTCGTCGCCTGTCCTGGTTGCGGCCGTACGACCAGCAGCTTTTTTCAGGAGTTGGCGCAGTCGATCCAGGAGCACGTCCGCGAACGCATGCCGCACTGGCGCGGCGAGTATGACGGCGTCGAAAACATGACTCTGGCGGTGATGGGCTGCGTGGTCAACGGGCCGGGCGAGAGCAAGCATGCCAACATCGGCATCAGCCTTCCCGGAACCGGAGAAACGCCGGCAGCGCCAGTATTCGAGGACGGGGCCAAGACGGTTACCTTGCGCGGCGAGCATATTGCCGCCGAGTTCACCGCCATTGTCGATGCCTACGTGGCACGCAGCTACCAGAGGAAGTGTGTCGCGAAATGATCAGTCAGAAGATTCAGTCCGTTCGCGGCATGAACGACATCCTTCCGGACGAGGCCGAATTCTGGGACCTGTTCGACGAGACCATCCGTTCGTGGCTGAAGAGCTACGGCTATCGTCCGTTGCGCCTGCCGATCGTCGAGCCGACGCCACTCTTCAAGCGCGCCATCGGCGAAGTCACCGACATCGTCGAGAAGGAGATGTATTCGTTTGTTGACAGTCTCAATGGCGAGCCGCTGACGCTGCGTCCGGAGGGAACAGCGGGCTGCGTGCGTGCTGTCATTGAGCACAATCTGATTGCCCAGCAGCCACAGCGCCTGTACTACATGGGTCAGATGTTTCGTCACGAAAGGCCACAGAAAGGCCGCTATCGCCAGTTTCACCAGGTCGGCGTCGAAGCACTGGGGTTTCCCGGACCGGACATCGACGCCGAGCAGATCCTGATGGGCGCTCGCCTGTGGGATGATCTTGGGCTTGACGGCATCAGCCTGCAACTCAACACCCTGGGACAGTCCGCCGAGCGGGCCAGCCATCGTGCCGAACTGATCACCTATTTCGAGCGGCACAGCGAGTCACTCGACGCCGACGCCACGAGGCGCCTGCACAGCAACCCCTTGCGCATCCTCGACAGCAAGAACCCCGCGCTGGAGGAACTGATTCATGGTGCGCCGAAGCTGATCGATTACCTGGGTGCCGAGTCGATGGCTCACTTTGAAGGCGTGCAGAGGGTCCTGCGCGATGCCGGGCTGCCGTTCGAGATCAACCCGCGCCTGGTGCGCGGACTCGACTACTATAATCTGACGGTTTTCGAGTGGGTGACCGATCGCCTGGGGGCGCAGGGGACGGTCTGCGCCGGTGGTCGCTACGATGGTCTGGTGCAGCAGTTGGGTGGCAAGCCGGCGCCGGCCTGCGGTTTCGCGATGGGAGTCGAGCGCTTGATTTCGCTGATTCGCGACGCCGGGGGCGAGGTCAGGGCGGCGGCAGTCGATGTGTACCTCGTGCACCAGGGTATTGCGGCGTCGCGTCTGGCGGCTCGGGTTGCCGAGGGTTTGCGTGACCGCGGTATCGATGTGCTTTTTCACTGCGGTGGCGGCAGTTTCAAGTCGCAGATGAAGAAGGCCGATGCATCGGGTGCCGGCTTTGCAGTGATTGTCGGCGACGACGAGGCCGCGGCCGGCGCGGTGACGCTCAAGCCACTGCGTGCGACCGGCGAACAGCCGAACCCACAAAAGCGGGTCAGCGTCGATGCTGTCGCCGACGAAATCATGAGTTCTATTTTGGATTGGGACGAAACGTAATGGCTACCTATGACCTCGAAGAACAGGAACAGATCGCCGAGATCAAGGCCTGGTGGAAACAGTATGGCAATCTGGTGGTGGCCATCGTCACCGCAGCTTCGATCGGGGTTATCGCCTGGCAAGGCTGGAACTGGTATCAACGCGGTCAGGCGGCCAAGGCGTCGATGGTCTACGGAGTCCTGCAGAAGGCGGTCGCTGATCAGGACCTACAGCGGGTCAAGGCGGCGAGCGGTGAACTGCTCGAGAAGTTCGGAGGCACGGCTTACGCGCCGTTGGCTGCACTGTCAGCGGCGAAGGTGATGTTCGACGCGGGGGATGCGAAAACTGCCAAGTTGCAGTTACTGTGGGTGGTCGACCACGGCGAGCATGAGCTGCGCGATCTGGCACGTTTGCGGGTGGCGGCGGTGCTCCTTGATGAAAAGGCCTACGATGAAGCGCTGCGCCAACTCGAAGGGGGGGCCGGCGCCGGCTTCTCGACCCTGTACCTGAACATGCGGGGTGACCTGTTCAGCGCTCAGGGCAAGAAAAGCGAGGCCCGTGAAGCCTATCAGGGCGCCCTGGCCAGACTCGATCAGGGTGACGCTGGCGGCAAGGGGAAAAATACCCTGCAGGCGTCGCAGGCCAACGCCGCCTACCGCGAAGTGCTGCAGCTGAAGCTCGATACACTCGGGGAGGGCAGCTGATGACGCGCGTTCTGTTCGCGGCCTTGTTGCCCGTATTGCTGGCGGGCTGCTCGACGTTCGACGCGCTGAATCCGTTTGCCAGCAGCGGACCAAAAATGGCCGAGTTGCAGCCGATACAGGCGACAGCTCGGGCGCGCGTGGTCTGGCAGGACGGAGTCGGCAAGGGCGATCCCTATACCTTCTCTCCCGCGGTCGTCGGTTCCACCGTATACGCTGCAGCGCGTGACGGCACGGTCGTTCGCTTCGACGATGGCCGGCCAGTGTGGCGGATCAAGGCCGAGAAACAGCTTGCGGGGGGCGTGGGCGCGGATCAGCGTCTGCTTGCGGTGGGCACTGCCAAGGGGGAGGTTCTGGCCTTTGACACCACCGACGGCAAGCTGCTATGGGAGGCCAAGGCGAGCAGCGAGGTGTTGGCGCCGCCGGCGGTTGCCGGCGGGCTGGTGATCGTGCGCAGTGGCGATCATCGCCTGGCTGCCTACGCGGCGGCCGATGGCAGCCGCAAGTGGATCTACCAGCGCCCGACACCACCGCTTGCCGTGCGCGTGATGGCCAGCCCGGTGGTGGTCGACAAATATGTCTTCGTTGGTTTCCCCGGCGGCAAACTCATTGCCGTCAATGCCGACAACGGCGCACCCTTGTGGGAGGGGACGGTAGCCTTGCCGAAGGGTGCTACCGAGCTTGACCGCATTGCCGATGTCAGCAGCCTGCCGGTCATCGATGGAAGAATGATCTGCGCGGTCGCTTTCCAGGGCCGCATCTCGTGTTTCGACCTCGGTTCCGGGAATCTGGTCTGGGCGCGCGATATTTCGAGCTCGGCGGGTTTGTCGATCGATAGCCGCTACGTTTACGTTGCCGATGACCAGGGCGCCGTGCACGCTCTCGATAAGGCAACCGGGTCGAGCATCTGGAAGCAGGATCAGCTCTTCCTGCGCCAGTTGACGGCGCCGCTGGCCATTGGCGCTCTGGTCGCCGTGGCTGACGTGCAGGGAGTGGTACACCTGCTGAGTCGTGACGATGGTTCTTTCGCTGCACGTCTGAACACCGACGGCAGCCCGGTACGGGCACCCCTGCAAAAACTCGGTAACGAGCTGCTCTTGCAGACCCGCGCTGGCGGCGTCTACGCGATTGACGCCCAGTGATCGAGAAACTGCCAGCACAGTGCATCCTGCCCCGTGTTGCACCGCTTGACGACCAGTGCCGACGTCAATGAAGCCGAGCATCGTTCTCGTCGGGCGTCCGAATGTCGGTAAGTCCACACTCTTCAACCGGCTGACCAGAACGCGTGACGCGCTGGTTGCCGACATTCCGGGTTTGACCAGGGATCGCCACTACGGGCACGGAAGACTGGGTAGCAAACCGTATCTGGTAATCGATACCGGCGGCTTCGAACCGCTCGCCAAGGACGGCATCATGCTACAGATGGCGCGCCAGACCGAGCAGGCGATTGACGAGGCCGATGTGGTGATACTGGTCGTCGACGGTCGCATCGGCATCACGCCTCTGGACAAGGAAATCTCCAGGCGGCTGCGCCAGTCCGGGCGTCCTGTTTTCGTGGCGGTCAATAAGTCCGAAGGAATGCAGCACGGCCTGGTGATCGCCGACTTCCATGAACTGGGCCTTGGCGAGCCGGTTGCCATCTCGGCGACGCATGGCGAAGGTGTACGGGCGCTGCTTGACCTGGCGCTGCTACCTTTCCCCGAGCCAGCGGACGACGTGCCCGATAGTGATACGGTGCGGGTGGCCATCGTTGGCCGGCCCAACGTTGGCAAGAGCACGATGATCAACGCCTTGCTCGGCGAAGACCGGGTCATTGCTTTCGACCAGCCGGGTACCACGCGCGATGCCATTCACGTCGATTTCGAGCGTGCCGGCCGAAAGTACACGCTGATCGACACGGCCGGGCTGCGGCGGCGCGGCAATGTTTTCGAGACCATCGAGAAATTCTCGGTGATCAAGACGCTGCAGGCCATTGAAGACGCACAGGTCGTCATTCTGGTTGTCGACGCACGCCAGGAGATTGGTGACCAGGATGCCCACATTGCCGGTTTCATCCGCGAAGCGGGTCGCGCGCTGGTCGTTGCCGTGAACAAATGGGATGGCTTGGACTCCTACGTTCGCGAACAGATCAAGGGGGCTCTGGAAAGCCAGCTGGCGTTCATTGACTTCGCTCGCTTCCACTACGTTTCCGCACTGCAAGGGCAAGGTCTGGAACCCCTTTTCCGCTCGGTCGATGCGGCCTACAAGGCGGCCATGGCAGACCTGCCGACGCCGCAACTGACCCGTGCACTGATCGACGCGGTGGCCAGGCAGGCGCCGCCACGCAACGGGCTGTTCCGGCCGAAGCTTCGCTACGCGCATCAGGGTGGCCGCAATCCGCCGCTGATCGTTATCCATGGCAATGCCCTGGACAAGCTTCCGGAATCGTATCGTCGCTATCTCGAACACCTCTTTCGCGAGGTCTTCAAGTTGCAGGGGACGCCGTTGCGCATCCAGTTCAATGTTTCCAGCAATCCCTTTGCCGAGAAGAAGGGGGCTGACGAGGGCCGTAGGCACCTCAAGGCCAAGCTGCTTGCCAAGCCAAGAGTTGCCGCGAGAAATTCGGCGCGACCCGGGACAACACTCAAGGCGGGCGTCGCTGCGAAGCCGAAGAGGCGACCCGTGGGGCGCTGAGTGCCGCGCGCCGCGCGCCGCGGGAAAGCCGATGGCCGTCGGCGAAGTGACGTCTGCCCGCAGCCGCACCTTGGCGACTTTTTCTCGCTGAACCCGTACAATCGCTGCAGTCTGGTTGCACTGGCCGCCTTTTCGACCGATGATGAAGGCCGGGCGCGTCTCGCGTGAAAGCGGGCCGCAGGCGAATCAAAAAAAAAGACTCTTGGCACTCCGTTGCTGTGGCGAGGCGGGGAGAATCGGTTTGACACGCCTTTTCGGCGCCCGCTCGGGGCTCGAACTTGGCCGTGAAACGAACGTATCTGGAAGATGCAAGGTGATCAAGGTTCTATTTGTTTGCATGGGGAATATCTGCCGTTCGCCAACGGCCGAGGGCGTTGTTCGCCAGCTGCTGCGCCGCAAGGAACTGGACGGCCGGGTCGAGGTGGATTCGGCCGGAACGCACGGCTATCACGTTGGTGAGGCGCCGGATCAGCGCACACAACGTGCCGCTGCGAGTCGCAACTATGACCTTTCCGACATGCGGGCGCGCAAGGTGGCGGCCCAGGATCTCGACTACTTTGATCTGATTCTGGCGATGGACCACAACAACCTCTCCGTTCTGCAACGCATCTGCCCGCCCGAAAAGCACGATCGCCTCGGGCTGTTCATGAGTTATTCCAAGAACTTCGACGACGACGAAGTGCCAGATCCCTACTACGGCCTGGGGCACGGCTTCGATCTGGTTCTCGACATGGTCGAAGATGCTGCCGATGGGCTGATCGAGAGCATCGAGCAGCGTTTGCTTGACGAGGTCAGCGCGAGCAGCGAACACCCCAGGCGGAACCACCACGACAGTACCAGCTAAGCGGTCGTGTTCGGCGCGCCGATGGGGCGTGTGGGATCACGGCGCTGTCCTCCTTTTTTTACGGCTGCGATAGAGCGATCCGGAAACCGCTGCTGCGCGGTCGGTAGGCGGGTTCGATGCGGCTACGATTGGCCGAGCGCGCATAGCGGCCGGGGTCGCTCCAGGTGCCTCCACGCAAGACCCGCTGCTTGCCGTACGGCGGCCCGACCGGGTCCGCCTGGCGCTCGCTGGGGTATTCGGCGTACCAGTCGGCACACCACTCCCAGACGTTGCCGTGCATCTCGAACAGGCCCCAGGGATTTGCCGGCAGAGACGCGGCGGGAACCGTTTTTTCCCGATAGGGCCCCTGCTGGCCGCCAGCGTATGGATAGCCGCCGTGGTAGTTGGCCTGCGCAGGTGTGATTTGCTCTCCGCAGGCGAATGGCGTCGCCGTGCCGGCACGGCAGGCGTATTCCCATTCGGCCTCGGTTGGCAGGCGGGCGTGCAACCCTGGTAATCTCCGGTTCAGCTCGGCGATGAAACCTTGCGCGTCGTGCCAGCTGATGTTCTCGACCGGATTATCGGCGTGCTCCTGAAAGTGGCTCGGGTTGACCGGCCACACCGCCAGCCAGAAGGCTTGCGTGCAGGCGGTGTCGGCGAGCCAGAAGCCGCGGCTCAGGCCAACTTCATGAAGCGTTTCGGAGTGCCCACGCTCGGGCTCGTCGGGCGGTGAACCCATCAGGAACCGTCCTGCTTCGATCCAGCGAAAAACCTGCCGCGCCTGGCCGACGCTCAAGACCAGCGAGCGTCCGAACTGGTCTTCGTCAAAGTTGGTCGTTAAACAGGTCGGGCGCGGGTCGGCGAGCAGGATTTCGGCGTTTTCGGGGCGGGCAGCGGACATCAGACACTTTCACAGGGGGTGACTGCGGGAGCGGGCTGCAGGCGCGTGCAGCTGCGCGGTCAGGGTGCTTGGTCGGAGGGGGCCAATATACCGCGAAGAATGCCGGTTCAGGTGTCATTTTCGTCATGCTGGGCCCTTGCTCAGGGGGTGCCCACTTGTGCTGCCTGATGGGCAGGCGGTAGTGAACGGCTCTGCTCCTTCCGGGCGTTTGGCCTTGATCGCTGAGCAAGGGTGCCGCTGATGCAGCGCACGGGAGGTTCGGCGCCGCGACCGAGCGAGCGGAAATTGCACATGGCTGATGCGCAAGGTAAGATCGCTCGGAAAGGAGGGGAGGCTGGCATGCAGAATCCGATTCGCAAGGGCAAGAAGGCGGTCAGCGACTTGCGAGTGTCGGCGCTTGCGTGTTGGCGGATGATTTTTGCCGGTAGATGGTATGACCGTGACGCGGTTCGTCGGGCCCTGGCCTGACTTCCTGTCATGAGAATAGCTTACCTCGAAGACGAGCCAGACGTGGCGGCTACCGTCAGCACGTGGCTGCGCGAGGCCGGCCACGAAGTCGAGTGCTTCAGCAGCGGTGTGGCATGCGCGCGAGCAGTCGAGAGTAGTCGCTTCGATGTCTGCTTGCTGGACTGGATGGTACCCGACCTGTCCGGGCTGGAAGTGCTTGCTCGGCTGCAGATCAAGCTACGTCATGCGACGCCGCCGGTGGTCTTCAGCACCGGCCGTGACAGCGAAGAGGACGTGGTCGGCGTGCTCACCGCGGGCGCGGACGACTATATCGTCAAGCCGCTTTCGCGGCCCCTGCTGCTCGCTCGCCTGCAGGCCGTGACGCGGCGCCAGCAAGGTGTTGCCGGAGCATCGCTGCAACAGGACTTCGGCCGCCTGACGGTCGATCATGGCAGGCGACAGCTGGCCCTTGACGGTCGCTTGATCGCGCTCACCGAGCGTGAAACCGATCTTGCCCTGTATCTGTTCCAGAATGTCGGTCGTGCCCTGAGCCGCGAGCGCCTGATTCAGGTGGTCTGGTCGCTGACGTCGGACGTCGACACGCGAACGGTCGATGTTCACATCAGCAATCTGCGTCGGAAACTGAAACTCACGCCCGAATCGGGTTGGCGGCTGGTGTCCATCTACGGCCATGGTTACCGTCTGGAGAGAGAGAGGAATTCCTCGTGAAGTCAGCGCTGTGGCGGAAGCTGCTGCTGATCGTATTGTTTGCCGTCGCGTTCGCGGGTGGCGCCATGGCAGTCGATCCAGGCGAGGAGATGGCGGTCTGGCGTTATACGGTGAGGCCGGGTGACACCCTGATCGGCATTGCCGAGCGCTACCTGATCAAGCCCTGGCAGTGGGCACGGATACAGGCGGCCAACAAGGTCGATGACCCGTACCGAATGCTGCCGGGGACGGTGTTACGTATTCCGGCGGCGATGTTGCGTCGGGCTCCTGCCGAGGTGATGATTGCCACTGCCAGCGGTGACGCGCGTTGGCGTGCGGCCAGTGGCGAATGGCAGCGCGCCGTCAGCGGCCAGCGGCTGGCATCGGGCAGTACGCTGGAAACCCTTGACGAGGCTAGCGTGCTGCTCCGCCTGGCCGATGGCAGCACGCTGCTGCTGGCGCCGAATTCGCAGATCGTGCTCGACTCGCTGAGTGTGTTTGCCGGCGGTCTGATGGTCGATTCACGCCTGCGTTTGCAGCGTGGGCAGACCGAGGTTACGGCCAACCCCGAGGAGCGTGCCAATCGGCACCTGCAGATCAAGACCCCGTCGGCGCAGGCGGTGGTCCGTGGCACCCACTTTCGCGTTGGCGTCGACAGCGAGGTGACGCGCGAGGAAACCCTGCGCGGGCGGGTGGGTGTCAGCGCTGCCGGGGCGAGCGTCAGCGTGCGCCGCGGTCTGGGGACGATCGCCCGCGTCGGTGAGCCACCCAGCACGCCGGTACCGTTGCTGGCAGCGCCAGATGTCGCCGGCTTGCCGGCGCGTTTCGAGCAGTTGCCGCTGCGCTTTCCCGTCCCGCCACTGTCGGGTGCGGCCGCATGGCATGGTGAGATCGCGCCTGACCTGTCATTCGATCGCCTGCTGCTCAGCAAGACGGCGGCTGGCGCGGCGCTGACCTTTGCCGATCTGCCCAACGGTGATTATGTACTGCGCTTGCGCGCTGCCGACAGCAACGGCTTGCAGGGCTTCGATGCCGTGCATCGCTTCGTGGTCTTCGCGCGGCCGTTCTCGCCGGGGTTGAACAGCCCGGGAGAGGCGGCCACGATACGCGCGGCACGACCGAAGTTCGCATGGAGCAGGGTTGTTGACGTCGCCCGCTATCGCCTCCAGGTCGCCAGCGAACCGAGTTTTGCAGAGCCGCTGCACGATGCGAGCAGCGAACAGAACTCCTGGCAGGTGCCCGAGGATCTGCCCGCCGGGCGACTCTACTGGCGCGCCGCCAGTATCAATGCCTCGGATCAGCAGGGGCCATGGCGTCCCGCTGCCGGCTTCACCTACAAGCCGGCTCCGGGCGAGGTCGATCTCGGCCGCTCATCGATCGAGATTGCCGCCGATACGATCGACCTCAATCTCCCGCAAGCGCCTGACGGGCTGTACTACGAGGCGATCCTCTCGGCAGCTCCCGACCTGCTTCCGGTGCTCGCCCAGGCGCAAGCCAGTGATGGCTCCTTGAGCCTGCCGCGCCCCGACGGCGGTTCCTATTACCTCGGTGTTCGCCTGGTGGATCGCAGCGACAACACGCCGGGTCCGGCCAACGTGCAGGAACTGGACGTCCCGTACAGCCGCTTGTGGCTGCTGCTGTTGCTGTTGCCGCTGGCTGCCCTTTGATATTTGTGGATTCCTCAGTCGGCAATCACCGTTCCGATGTCCGCCCAGGCCCGCTTTCCCGGCTGGCCCGGTAGAGAGGCGCTGCGCGTCGCGCTGCTGCTGGCAGCGATCTCGCTGGCCATTACCGCTAGCGGCCTTCTGGTCAGGGTCGATCATCTGCTTTTCGACATTGGCCAGCGGATCAATTGGCGCCAGGCAGCGGCCGACGTGCTGATCATCGCCGTCGATCAGGACAGCCTCGATCGGCTTGGCCGCTGGCCGTGGCCGCGCGAGCGGCACGCTCGCCTGTTGGATATCGTCTGCGCCGGCAGGCCGGCGGCTGTCGGCGTCGATATCGCGTTCAGCGAGCACAGCGGCGATCCGTCGGCTGACGCCTTGCTCGCCGACGCCGTTGCGCGGTGCGGCAAGGTAGTGCTGCCGCTGGTCATCGAATCGACGCGTAGCGGCGGACAGTTGCTCGAGTCGCCGCCGATCGCCCCGCTGCTTGCGGCGGTAGCCGGGATTGGGCGCATCGGTGTACACCTCGACGAGGATGGAATCGGACGTTCGGTGTATTTGCGCGAAGGACTTGGCGCCGCTGTATGGCCGCTGTGGGCGGAGGAAGTGCTGCGCGTCAGCGAGCAGCTGCCGCCTGCTGTGCTCGCTGACGCAACGGGTAGCGTGGGCCACCCGGACGAGCGCTATCAGTTGCTCCGCGAGAACGCGCGTCGCTTCGAATTCGTCGGCCCGCCGGGCAGCGTGCAACGCCTGTCGTACGCCCGCGTTCTGGACGGACTGATCGCGCCGCAGGTCTTTGCCGGCAAGATCGTTCTGATCGGCGCCACGGCCGTGGGTCTGGGAGACTTTCTGCCGACGCCGGTTTCGGCGCTAGGTGAACCCATGCCCGGGGTCGAGGTGCAGGCGAACGTGCTGCTCTCGCTGCGCGATGGACGTCTGATCAGTGAGTTGGCGACGCTGCCGACGCTACTCTTGGCGGCGCTGCTGGCCTGCATTCCGCTGCTCTGGTTGCCGCGTCTGATGGCGCTGTCGGGCTTGCTGGTCAGCAGCTTGTGGGTGCTCGCTCTGGGTGCTGCCTGTGCCCTGCTGCCGGTGCTCTGGCAAGTGTGGTTTGCGCCCGCAGGTGCGTTGTTCGCTGGCCTGTTCGCCTTTCCTCTGTGGAGTTGGCGGCGGCTCGAGGCGGCACGCGCCCACCTCGACCAGGAACTCCGCCAGCTGCGGGCCCTTCTGCCGGAGAGCCCGACGACGGCCGCCTTGCCGGGCGAGATCCGGCGCCTTGGCTTCGAGCAGCGTATCGCCTGGGTGCAGGCCGCGCAGCGGAGGATGGCCGCACTGGAAGCCGGGCGCAAGGAGGCCCTGGGATTCATTTCACACGACCTGCGCGCACCCTTGGCCGGTGCGGTCGCTCGGCTTGAAAGTGAGGCGCCGGGCGATCCGCAACACCTGCTGCCGCCGCTCAGGCGAGCGCTGGGTATGGCGCAGGCTTTTCTGTCGTTGGCACGTGCGGAGGCGCTCGATCCCGATCGGCTGAAAGAGCTCGATCTCTGTGCGCTGCTCCAGCAGGCGGCCGATGAGATATTCGCACTGGCCAGGCAGGGGAGGCGGCGAATCGTTCGCCAACTGCCGGAGCAGCCGTTGTGGATCAAGGGCGACTTCGAGTTGCTCGAACGCTGTGCAATCAATTTGTTGGACAATGCGCTACGCCATGCGCCGGCGTCGACGGTCATCAGCATCGGGCTCGATCGGCCGCGCGACGATGAAGTCAGATTCTGGGTCGAGAACGACGGCCCGCCCTTGCTGGCCGACGAAAAGGACAAACTGTTCCAACGCTTCAGCCGTGGCGGGCAGGAGGCAGCGAGTGCGTCGGGTAGCGGCCTGGGGCTCTATTTCGTGCGCACGGTCGCCGAACGGCATGGCGGAGCCGCCGGAGTCGACTGCGCGGCCGGCAGGATCCGCTTCTGGGTCAGCCTGCCCGGAGGCGAAGTGCCGGGGTCCGGCGATTGATCGTAGGGCTGCGCTCACCAACAGAGGATTGCGGTCGTCCGGCTGCTGCGGGGGAGCCGCGGGTGTCGCGATGGGGTCTCGAACCCACTCGGGGGCACGCTTTGCCAACCACTTGCGGAGTTTCTTCCTTGCCTGTGGCGTCGGCGCTTTGTTAAGCTGCGGCCATGAGAATCATTTCGCTTTCCAACGGCCGTCCCGGTGGCCAGCCGCTTGTCCCCCTGGCGGGTCTGCTCTTGGTTGCGAGCGCTTTGTCGATCCTTCTTGATCAATGACCGGCGAAGCGAAAGGAATGTGGTTGGGCCTGCTGGGAGTCGCTGCGTTCAGCCTGACATTGCCGGCCACACGCGTCGCGGTCGCTTCGCTCAGCCCCCTTTTCGTCGGCATGGGAAGGGTCGTTGTTGCCGCGCTGCCGGCGGCGATTTACCTCTTGCTCAACCGCCGCGGCTGGCCCAGCCGTAAGCAGTTCAAGTCGCTTGTCGTGGTCGCCCTGGGCGTCGCTTTCGGTTTCCCTGTGCTCAGCGCTTTGGCGATGCGCGAGGTCCATGCTTCACATGCGGGAATCATGCTCGGGGTGCTGCCACTGGCGACCGCCGCCGCGGGGGCGGCCTTCTCCGGTGAGCGTCCATCGGCGGGTTTCTGGGCGATGGCGCTGCTTGGCAGTCTGCTGGTTGTCGCCTTCTCGTTGAAAGAAGGTGGCGGGAGCGTCAATTGGGCGGACATGGCCTTGCTCGCGGCAGTCGCCAGCGCCGCCATCGGTTACGCCGAAGGCACGCGGCTGACCCGATCTCTGGGCGGTGTGCAGGTCATCTCGTGGGCGGTGGTCATAGCCGCGCCGGTGTTGCTGATTCCGGCGGGCGTGTTCGCGCCCGTGAGCGTTGCCGTGCCGCTGGAAGCGTGGCTGGCTTTCCTCTACGTCAGCCTGGTCAGCCAGTTTCTCGGTTTCATTCCCTGGTATCGAGGCCTCGCTCTGGGCGGCATTGCGCGAGTGGGTCAGACGCAACTCCTGCAACCTTTCTTCACGCTCGCCGCGGCGGCGCTCTTCCTGAGTGAGTCGGTGGATGCGCTGGCGCTGGTGATTGCCGTGTTGGTCTGTCTGACGGTGGCCGTCGGTCGCAAAATGCGGGTGGCGACACCATAATGGGCGGCCTGGCTGCCGAGCCGATGCAATCGCCGGGGTCGTCGGTGGCATGGGCTGCGGATGGTCCGAGAGCATCGCTGCCGTCTGGCGCTGTGACCAGAACTTGATCTACCGCAAGCAATCATAAGGGCCGGCGCATAAACTCCGCTGTCGATTGGAGGCTTGCGTAGCACACAGTGAAGGGGAGTCGATGGGCAAGGAAATTGGCAGCGACGGCTTCACGGACGACGACTTTGTGCGCTTCGGTCAGCGCCTTGAGCAGGAGACGGCGCATGCCCACGACGCCTACCTAAGCGGCGGCTTTGCCAACGCGGGCCTGGTCGCCGGTTTCGAACTCGAGGCCTGGCTGATCGATGACCATTTCTTTCCGGTGCCGCGCAACGTCTCCTTTCTGCAGCGCATGGCCAACCCGCTGGTGGTGCCCGAGCTTTCCCTGTTCAACGTCGAGATCAACGGAACGCCGCAGGCACTGCGGGCGACGGCGCTGTCACAGCTGGAAAGGGAACTGACGGCGACCTGGCAGCAATGCCAACGCGTGGCCGCTGACGAAGGCATGGCACTGATTGCCATCGGTACCTTGCCGACACTGCGCGAGCGCGACCTGTCGCTGACCAGCATGTCACCTTCGAAGCGTTATGCGGCGCTCAACGAGCAGGTCCTGCGGCTGCGCGGTGGACGGCCGCTGACGCTCGATATCGCCGGTATCGACACGCTCACCGCGACCCACGCCGACGTGATGCTTGAAGCGGCGACGACATCCTTTCAGGTGCACCTGCAGACGCCGGTCAGCGAGGCGGCGCGTACCTACAACGCGTCGCAGGTTCTCGCCGCACCGCTGGTTGCGCTGGCCGCCAATTCGCCATTTCTGTTCGGGCGTGCTCTCTGGCACGAGACGCGAATACCCCTGTTCGAGCAGGCTGTCGATTGCTGCCAGCCTGGCCATCCCGAGCATAGGCGGGTGACTTTCGGTTCGGGTTATCTCGGCGACGACCCAACGGCGTGCTTTGCCGAGAATCTGTCATCGTATCCGGTACTTTTGCCGTATGAAGAAACCGGACCCGTGAATTCGTATGCGCATTTGCGCCTGCACAACGGGACCATCTGGCGCTGGAATCGGCTGTTGATCGGCTTCGAGAAAGACGCCGCGCCGCACTTGCGGGTCGAGCAACGCGTCATGCCTGCCGGGCCAAGCGTGATCGACATGATCGCCAACGCTGCCTTGTACTATGGTGCGGTACGCTGCCTGGCCAGGCGGACAGAGGCTCCTGAAACACAGTTGCCGTTCGCCGTCGCGCGCGACAATTTCTACCGCGCCGCGCGTTACGGTCTCGAAGCGCAGGTGATCTGGCTCGACGGCCGCCGCGAAAATGTTGCCGAACTTCTCTTGCGCGAGCTGCTTCCGCTGGCTCGTGAGGGACTGGCCGAGCTCGACCTCGCCGCCGCCGACATCACTCGCTACCTGGACGTGATCGGTGCCCGCCTGCGTAGTCGCCAGAACGGCGCCGCCTGGCAACTGGCCCACTACGCGAAGTACCAGGATTTCTTCCGGCTTACCGCCGATTATCTTGAGCATCAACGCCGTCTCGTGCCGGTGCACGAGTGGCCGATATGAGTCCCACTTCATGCTGACCGTACTTGAATCCTTGCCCGAGGGCTTTCTTCATACACCTGCCCGTGAACTGCATCGTCTGCTCGGCGGTCCGACGTTGATACATCTTCCCGGACGACGTGAGGCGCCGCTGCTCGTTTCCGTGCTGCTGCACGGAAACGAGGACAGCGGTGTCGTCGCGCTGCAGAGCGTCTTGCGTGCCCACTCTGGCCGGCTCCTGCCACGCGCGCTGTCGATCCTCGTCGGCAACGTTGCCGCGGCGCGAGAAGGCCTGCGTCGGCTCGATCATCAACCGGATTACAACCGTGTCTGGCCTGGCACGGAGCTGCACGCCGCCGCCCCGGAGCACGCGGCGATGAGCGAGGTGCATCGCATCATGCGCGAGCGCGGCGTCTTCGCCAGCGTCGATATTCACAACAACACCGGTCTCAATCCGCTCTACTGCGTGGTGAATAGCCTCGATCAGGCGGTTCTGCATCTGGCCTTGCTGTTTTCACGTACGGTGGTCTGGTTCCGTGGCCTGGCCGGTTCGCAGACGACGGCGTTCTCGCCGCTTTGTCCGTCACTGACGCTGGAATGCGGCAAGCCCGGCAAAGCGGCGAACGAGGCGCACGCTGCGAGCTTCATCGATGGCTGCCTGCATCTGGCGCAGTTTCCGTCGCACGACGTGCACGAGCACGACATCGATCTTTACCACACGGTAGCGACGGTGAGGGTGCCTTCAGCAGTTTCCTTCGGTTTTGGCGATGCGCTGGCCGATGTCGATTTCGATCCGCGGCTCGATCACATGAACTTCCGGCAACTTGAACCTGGTACAGCCTTCGGGCGCACACGCGTGGCTTTTCCCCTCGACGTTCGCGACGAGGGACGGCGTGACGTGAGCGAGGAATATTTTACCTGCAGCGACGGCACAATCAGCCTGCGGCGAACATCGACACCGGCCATGCTGACGCTCGACGCCCGTGTGGTGCGGCAGGACTGCCTTTGTTATCTGATGGAGCGGATCCCTTTTCCACACTCGGCAAGTGTTGCCCGCCAGTGGTGCGCGAATGTCTAGCGCGGGCGTGGTGGGGGCGTCCTTGCCGTGTAGGGTGGCCGTCATCAAGACTCTCGACCAGCCGCCATCGGCGCGACGTGATGGCGCTTGATGGCGATTCAGGGGAGCCGCCGCCGAGCGGCAGCAGATGAGCAACGCTGTCAGGCCCGGGCGGAGAAAAGGCGATTGCTGACCGGCCGCCGGCTGCGCGGAAGCCTGAAGTGGCGGGATTCCTGCAGCGTGGCGACGAAGCGCTTGTCGTCTTCCCTGATATGACGTTCAAACCAGTATTCGGCATAGCGCAGAAAGGCATGAGCGTCACGTTCGCCCTTGATGACATCGCCCAGTGCCTTGCGTAGCAGATCAAGAGTGTCGCGGTGGATCTTGGCATGGGCAGTGAAATCGATTCCGGCGTCTTCAGCAATCCGCTCTTCGGTACCGAAATGCAAGGTGAAGGAGTCGAGTAAGGCCTGGAACTCGGCGATATCTACGTAAGTGTTGCCAAAACAGCCCGCCTTGAGCGACTCGATACGGGTAAACACCTCTTCGTGCTGGGCGTCGATCTCTGGGAAACCGACCAACAGAGCTTCGGGCAGGAACGGGGAAAGGGCAATCTCCATTACATGTCTCCTCTGGTAACGTTCAAAGGCTTTTAGTTATCTTGCGAGTATAGGAACTGGTCGTGCAGAATTCCAGGGAAACTTGCGTTAAGTCAGACGAATATCCTTTCCGCCGCGGCCCGTAGCGAGCGCACAGCGAAACCAGTTTGCCGAGAACGCCGTCAAGCCGTTACAATGCTCGGTTTTCCACCTTGCTCCACCGCTTGCATGGCGGGGGGCTACAACCACAAGGAGTGTTCATGCGTCATTACGAAATCGTCCTGATCATCCATCCGGATCAGAGTGAACAGGTGCCGGCGATGATCGAGCGCTACAAGGCTGTGATCGCAGCGCGTTCCGGGCAGATTCACCGTCTCGAAGACTGGGGACGCCGCCAGCTCGCCTACCCGATCCAGAAGCTGCACAAGGCACACTATCTGCTGCTGAACATCGAGTGCGATGACGCCACGCTGACCGAGCTAGAGCACGGTTTCAAGTTCACCGACGCCGTTCTTCGTCATCTGACGATCAAGACCAAGAGTGCGGTCAGCGCGCCGTCGCCGATGATGAAGGACGAGAAATCCAAGTCGCTGCTGGAAGTCCGTGAACCAGCACCGCTTGAAGCTGCCGCCGAGCCGGACGCCTGATTGTCGAGGCTCTGCTGAACCGCGTCGAGCTTGCTGGAGTCCTGATCGAGCGCAAGGCGCTACGTTTTACGCCGGCCGGTGTGCCGGTCGTTGAATGTCTGATCGGGCATCAATCAGAACAGGTCGAAGCGGGTAGCCCGCGGCGTGTCGAATGCGAGATCGCGGCAATTGCCGTGGGTGCGACGGCACAGTGGCTGCAAGCGGCAACACCTGGCGCAGCCCTCCATCTGACGGGCTTTCTTGCCGCCAGGAGCCGCAACAGCAAGCAGCCGAGACTGCATGTAACTATGATCGAATTTGTCGAAGGAAAGCAAAATGGGAAGATTCTTCAAGAAGAAGGATGACAAGAATGTCAAGAAGCGCGGTGGTGGCCTGTTCAAGCGGCGCAAGTTCTGCCGCTTTACCGCTGAGAAGATGGAAGAGATCGATTACAAGGACGTTGATCTGTTCAAGGAGTACATCGCCGAGAACGGCAAGATCATGCCGGCGCGTCTGACCGGTACCAAGGCCGGTTACCAGCGGATGCTGTCGGTGGCCATCAAGCGTGCCCGCTTCCTGGCCCTGCTGCCGTACACCGACAATCACCAGTAAGCGAGGACAAGGAAATGCAAGTAATTCTGATGGAAAAGGTTGGCAACCTTGGTGGCCTCGGTGATCTCGTCAAAGTCAAGGACGGCTATGCGCGCAACTTTCTGATTCCAAATGGTAAAGCGAAGCGTGCGACGCCGATGGCGCTGAAGGAGTTCGAAACCAGGCGCGCCGAGCTCGAGCTCGCCGCAGCCGAGAAACTGGCAGCTGCACAGGCGTATGCCGAGAAGTTCGAGGGTGTGGTCGTGCGCATCGAGCGCAAGGCCGGTGTCGACGGCCGACTGTTCGGCTCGGTAAGCAACTTCGATGTTGCCGATGGTCTGCGTGCGCTCGGTTTCGAGGTCGAAAAGTCCGACGTGCGCATGACCGCCGGCCCGCTGAAGATGATCGGCGAGACCGAGCTGGAGGTTTCACTGCATAGCGACGTTCTGGCAAAGATCACGGTTTCCGTCGTCGCCGAGCAGTTCAAGATCTAGCTCTGATCCGGCGCCGTCGGTTGGCGCCAGGGAAGAAGCCTTGCCCCGGGGCAAGGCTTTTTTGCGTTCTGGCATCGGGAAACACTCATCAGCGAGGTAAACTCGCTGCCTTGCTCGTCCCGTTTTCTCATTGATCGCTCATGGCCAAGTCCTTCACCGCAGATTCATCTCCCTCGGCAGGCGTCGAACGCTCGAGCAGTCGCGGTGTGCGGCGAGACAGCGGCCCGCGTAGCCCGCAGATTGATCCTGCACTATCGGCGCTGCGCGTGCCACCGCACTCGATAGAGGCCGAGCAATCGGTTCTTGGTGGCCTGTTGCTCGACAATGCCGCCTTCGACAAGATCGCCGACCTGATGAGCGAAGGCGACTTTTATCGCGACGAGCACAGGCGCATCTACCGCCAGATCAGCAAGCTGCTGGAGCGTGGCAAGCCGGCTGATGCGGTTACTGTGGCCGAAAGCCTTGACCTGGCGGGCGAGGGCAACGATACCGGAGGCCTGGCCTACCTTGGCGAACTCGCCGCCAATACGCCGTCGGCAGCGAATATCCGGCGCTATGCGGAAATCGTTCGCGAGCGGGCGATCCTGCGGCAACTGGTCACTGCCGGTGACGAGATCGCCGGCAGCGCGCTCAACCCGCTCGGTCGCGATCCGAAGACCTTGCTCGACGAGGCCGAGATGAAAGTCTTCGCTATCGCCGAAGGCGGCTTTCGCCACCAGAGCGGCTTCCAGCACATCAATCCGCTGCTGACGCAGGTGGTCGAGCGCATCCAGGAACTGCACGACCGCGACAA
>Ga0078783_101_pt25 | contig 17787 bp, 10 predicted proteins | sample CanAccphospTypeI_FD_67363 | JGI IMG/M metagenome (GOLD analysis project Ga0078783, IMG submission 67363) | Unknown Accumulibacter genome from EPBR bioreactor metagenome
TTGCTGCGCGCGTCGAAGGGGTACCAGCGGCCGCCGAGATAGACGTCGAACCAGCCGGAGAAGTCCATCGGACCGGGCCCCGGCGTGATCCCGATGTCGCCCAGATAGCCGGTGCAGTAGCGGGCCGGTATGTTCATGCAGCGGCAGAAGGTGATGGCCAGATGAGCGTAGTCGCGGCAAACGCCGGCGCGCTCGTTGTAGGTCTCCCAGGCCGTCTTGGTCGGGCGTGCGAACTGGTAGCCGAAGCGGATGCGCTGGCGGACGAAATCGCAGATCGCCTGCACGCGTGCCGAGCCGGGCGGCGTGTGCGCGAACAGACGCCATGCCTCGGCGGACAGTCGATCGGTTTCGCAATAGCGGCTGCCGAGCAGAAAGACCAGCGTCTCTTCCGGCAGATCCTGGAGGGCGATCTGTTGCGCCTGCGCAGCGACGTCGTCCACCCGGCCCCCATCGTGAACGACGCCGTCGGCAAAGATACGGATGTCGCCGATCGGCGCGACGATTCGGCTACACCAGTTTCCGAAGCCGTCGCGACAGGCAACCAGTGCTACCCCGGGATCGGTCATCAGGTGGGCAGGCACCACGGCGTCGTTCAGCCGACTGTTCAAGCGAGCCTGCCAGCCGTGAAAGAGGTCGACGTAGGCGGTGGGGATGCGGTTGCCACCATGCTCGCAGGTCACGACATGGAAGTCGCTCTGGCGCTCCGGAGTGCTGGCTGGTGACCGCAAGAGATCACCAGACCCGTTCTGGAAGTACTCGAAACACCCGGCGTGTGCCCTTGCTCCGGCGCTGGTGCCAGGAGGTGAAGTTCAGCAGGGATGCGGAAGACGCGTTGCCCGTCGCCGGGGAAGTGCCCGCCGACGATGCGCGATGCGTTGAAGCTGATGTCACTCGCTGCGAGGAAGGGAGCATAGCGCCACGCCTATGAGCACAGGAAACGAAACAGCCGCCAATGGCGGCCGCTTCGTCAAAGCGATGGGCAGGTATGCCCATTGGGGCTACGGTTTCAAGGCGTCCTTGACCGCGTCCCTGGCGTCCTTGAGGTTCTCTTTCAGGTCGCCGACATGTTCCTGCACTTTGCCTTCAGCCTGGTTTTTCAGTCCCTTTGCCTGTTGCTCAGTGCTGCCTACCAGTTTGCCGGCCTTTTCCTGAATCTTGCCGCCCAGGTCTTTCGCTGCGCCCTTGACTTGATCTTTGTTCATCGTGAACTCCTGACTCATGGCTGATACGTCGGATAGTCGAGCCCGCTACGGTTCGTCCTGCGACTCCTGGTCATCAAACAGGCGATGCCCGGTGTCGATGCAGGGACTCTAATATCGAACGGGGGTCAGGTTCTGTGCGCTAGCCGACATAGGCGCCTGCGTGGGTGTCGGTGCCCACCTGTGCTGTGCAAGGGACATGGTCATGATCGGCTGCTTTGGAAATGTACGGTCGGGGCCTTCTGCCAGTGCCTGCGCTGCTCGTGCGGGCAATGGATCCGGGGAATGTCGTGCTCCCCGGTGCATGAATCAACGCCGGATCACCATGATGCCGACGGCCAGCCCCAGCGCCGCCGAAAGCACGACGACTTTCCAGGGGTTCGGACACCTCGATAGGGGGATGATCCACCTTTGGAGGGAATTGATGAGCCAAAAACCCAAGGCCTTCGACCCGAGCATCAAGCGGCAGGTCGTTCACCTGATCAAAGACCAAGGACTCCGCGTGGGCAGAGCAGTCCGGGCAGGCCGACATCGACCGACTCACGATGATCGGGGATAAGGGGTGGCAGCACGGCAAGGGGTCCCGGTCATGGAAGCCAAAACTCCGAATCCAGGGCGCCCGAACCGAAACCGGGAGCGAAGGCAGCTTCTGCTGCGCGGGCCGAGCCGGGTTCCCGATAGCCGCGGCCAGCCCATCACGGCCCTCGTCGACGGTGCACGAGTGCGGCTCTGCGTACGCTAGCGTACAGACTGCGCCGGGTCATGCGCCCAAGCTGCAGTCACGTCTGGCGTTTCCTGGTAATCCGTCCACTGGTGAACGTGGTCGGTGCAGCGACTCCTCCACTTCCTCCGTCTGTCGCCATGTGCGGAGCGTTGGTGGCGAAAAACCGGCGGCAACAAAGGATGTCCGATTGGCAATTCCGCCGTTCGGGTTACGAACACAAGGAGCTTGAAATGAACTGGGATATCGTCGCAGGGAACTGGAAGCAGTTCAAGGGCAAGGTAAAAGCGCAGTGGGGCAAGCTCACCGACGAGCAACTGACGGTGATTGCCGGCAAGCGGGCCGAACTCTCGGGCAGGATTCAGGAGGTCTACGGCTTCACCAGGGACAAGGCCGATACGCAGATCAAACGCTTCGAAAAACGCAACAGGGACTACCAACCTGTGATTGCCGGCAAGCGGGCCGAGCTCTCGGACAAGATCCAGGAGATCTACGGCATCACCCAGGAAAAAGCCGACGCGCAGATCAGACGCTTCGAAAAGCGCAACAAGGACTACCAATTGTCGGATTACCCACTGCCGAACGCCTCCTGATCAGATTGCCGCAATGCGCAGCTCGGCGCCGCGCACTGCGTCAGGATCGCCGAGGCGGGGGCTTTCGTAAAGGACCCACATCATGACCAGCTATAGACGCTTCATCGGTGTCATGCCGCCGCCTCCGCTCAAGGGCGCTGCGACGCCTCCTGCGGGCTTCGCCCCGCTTATCGTCGACGCGCCGCGCAGAGAAGCGAAAAGGCGGCACGAGGCAGCTGCCGTCGACTGCACTGCGGAAGGCGGCCGGGCGTGACATCACCCCGCCGCGCGCAGGGATGGCCTCCCGCACTAACTAATGTGCGCCACCGTACAGACCGAATTGTGCATTTTGAATACGCTGCTGCTGAGCATTCGACCCAGTGGGTGAGCGGCGCAGCAGCAGGTTCGCGTGTCGGTTGGGGAAACGCCTTCGCGGCGGGCGTCATACGGTCGCACGGCTGATAAGCGCGCGAGCGGGTGGGGCGATGTGGCAGCGATGGTCGGGCCCTGCCGCGTGACACTGAATAGCCGAGGCCCGACAGCTGCAGATACAGGAGGCAATCATGTCCTTAGTCGCATGGATCGTACTTGGGCTCATCGCCGGGTTCATCGCCAGCAAGATGGTGAGTGGCACCGGGCAGGGTGCCGTCATGGACATCGTGCTCGGTGTTGTCGGCGCAGTCATCGGCGGCTGGCTCTTCAATACCTTCGGGATGGCCGGTGTAAGCGGATTCAATCTTTACAGCCTGCTGGTGGCCGTCGTCGGCGCAAGCGTGCTGTTGCTGGTGTACCACGCGGTTTCGCGCGGCCTTCGCTAGGCCGAACGTCCGAGCGAAGGTCAGTGTCGATGCGCGGCGTATCGATAGAGCGCCGGAATCTGGAAGTTCTGTTCAACCTCAATCAGGAGAATCAATCATGAAACAACTTGGCAAGTATCTTTCCGCACTGTTCCTGGCGGTAACGCTGGTCTCCGCCGTGGGTTGCGCGTCAACCTCGAAGCAGGAGGGGACCGGCGAGTATGTGGACGACAGCGTCATCACCACCAAGGTCAAGGCCGCCATATTCAACGAGCCCAGTCTGAAATCCGCCGAGATCAACGTCGAGACCTTCAAGGGCGCGGTTCAACTGAGCGGTTTCGTGAGTTCGCAGGCGGCGATCAGCAAGGCGGTTGCGGTGACACGCACCGTCGGTGGCGTCACCTCCGTCAAGAACGACATGCGGGTCAAGTGAGCGATGGCAAGATGACCATTCGCGGCCACCGCCGGAGCCTGCAATCCGGTGGTGGCTGCGAAGCGCCTGCCGCGAGCGAAAGAACTCGCGCAGCCAAGCCGATGCGTGAATAGCGTGCGGTCAGCCGCCAATCACCCGCAGCAGCCGGCGAAATAGCGATGCCTTTGCGCGTCCCTGCCCAGCGACCCTCCGCGAGTCGCGATGCCCAGCCCCCGGTCGGCGAGACCGCGGCGGCGTTCGACGTGCCGCCGACGGTTCGTATCAGGCCGGGCACGCAAACCGTGTCGCTGGCCGTCCTCGCCACCATAGGCGTGGTCTTCGCACTGGAATGGGCACAGCTCTTTGTCATCACCCTGCTGCTCGGACTACTTTTCGCCTACACGCTGAATCCTCTGGTCGTCTGGCTGGAACAGATCAGAATACCGCGCGCGCTGGGTAGCACCGTGGTGATGGCGGGGGTCGTATGTGCGCTCACCCTGGGCGCCTACTCGCTGCGTGGGCAGTTTCAGACCATCCTCGATCAGGTACCCGGGGGCGTGAGCAAGGTGTCGGCCGGTCTCGCCAGTGTTCACAAGGGCGAGACCAGTACCATGCAGAAGGTGCAAACCGCTGCCAGCGAGATCGAAAAGGCGACCAGCCAGGCGGCAGGTATTGACTCAACGCCCAGACGGCCGGCAACCCGCGTCGTCATCGACACTCCCGGCTTCAAACTCGGCGACTTCCTGTTGGCCAACTCCGTCGGAGCCGTGGGTTTGATTGGCCAGGCGGCGATGGTGCTCTTCCTGACTTTCTTTCTCTTGCTGTCCGGCGACACCTACAAGAGGAAGCTGGTGCGACTCGCGGGTCCGACGCTTGCGAACAGGAAGATCACCGTGCGCATCCTCGATGACATCAACGCATCGGTCCAGCGCTACATGTCCATGCTCCTGGCGACCAACGTGCTGGTGGCGCTGCTTACCTGGCTCGCACTGCGTCTGATCGGCCTCGAGAACGCTGGCGCCTGGGCCGTCGCCGCAGGCCTGCTGCATGTCATTCCCTACTTCGGTCCTGCGGTGACCGCCGCCGCCATCGGCATGGCCGCCTTCATGCAGTTCGATACCCTGTCGATGGCGCTGCTGCCCGCAGGTGCCTCGCTGGCGGTCGCCACCTTCGTCGGAACCTTCGTGACTACCTGGATGACCGGCCGGATCGCCAGGATGAACACGGCAGCGGTATTCGTCTCGCTGCTTTTCTGGGCGTGGCTGTGGGGCATCTGGGGAATGCTGCTGAGCATCCCGATCACGGTCATCCTTAAAGTGGTGGCTCAGCATGTCGAGCAACTAGAGCCGGTGGCGGAACTGCTGGGGGAGTAGGCGGCACACATTCCTCGCCGTGCCGCCCTGCCTGGCGATTTCGTTTTCAGAAAAGGATCCCTTCAGTTGAACGTCGACAGCAAGCGCAGCCGCTATATTCGGTCCCTGAAAGCCCCGCCTCGCGGTGACGGGGGGCCAAGGGCCTTACCCGACGCAGAACCCCCGTTGCGCTCCGAGTTGTACAGCGCCGATCAAATGGCGCTGCACGGCGAGGCGCTCGCGGCCGCGCACAGGCTGATTGCCGGGCAGGCACCGGACCGGCTCCTGGCTCGGCTGGCAGAGAACGAAAGCACCCTGGTCGACGTGTGCGAACTGCTGACGACGGCGGCCACGGAGAGCCGCCGGATGATGCCGGCCGGGGAATGGCTGCTCGATAATTTCTATCTCATCGAAGAGCAGATCCGCACCGCCAAGCGGCACCTGCCAGAGGGCTACAGCCGCGAACTCCCGCGCCTGGCGCACGGGCCGTCGGCCGGTCGTCCGCGGGTGTACGACATCGCGCTGGAGACCATTGCGCACGGCGATGGTCGCGTGGATATTGACAGTTTGAGCGGCTTCGTGGCGTCCTACCAGAGCATCAGCCCGATGAAGCTGGGCGAGTTGTGGGCGATCCCGATCATGCTGCGGCTGGCAGTCATCGAGAATCTGCGTCGCGTCGGCGTGCGCATCGCAGCCGGTTGGGCCGAGCGAAACCTCGCCGCGACCTGGGCGGAGCGGATGACGGAGACCGCAGTCAGCGATCCAAAGAGCCTGATCCTGGTGATCGCCGACATGGCATGCTCGGATCCGCCGATGGTCGGCGGCTTCGTCGCGGAACTCGCACGGCGCTTGCAGGGACGCGGTCCCACGCTGGCACTGCCCTTGACCTGGATCGAGCAGCGGCTGTCGGAATCGGGTCTGACCATCGAGCACCTCGTGCACGCGGAGAACCAGCAGCAGGCCGCCGATCAGGTCTCGATCAGCAACAGCATCGGCAGTCTGCGGGTTCTCGGCGCGACGGACTGGCGCACATTCGTCGAGACCCAGAGTGTCGTCGAGAACACGCTGCGAGAGGATCCGGGCGCTACCTATGGCCGGATGGATTTTGCCACCCGCGATCGCTATCGCCATGCCATCGAGAGGATAGCGAAGCAGGGGGCCCTATCCGAGGTCGAGGTTGCCCGCAAGGCGGTCGACCTGGCGCGCATGGGTGCAGTGGCGAGCGATGCTGGCAGCGGCGCTGGCGATCGTGCCGGGCACGTCGGCTACTACCTGATCGACAAGGGTTTGCCGCAACTCGAGCGCGCAGCGCAGGTCCGCCGTACCGGCGCCGAGGCCTTGTGCGCGACGGCAGGCCGCTTCCCATTGCTCGCGTACCTGGGCGGCATCGCTCTGATCACGGCGATCGTCGCGGCAGGCTTGCTGGCGCAGGCGTTTGCCGCCGGGGCGCCTGACTGGCTGCTGGTGCCGATCGGCATCGTCTCTCTGCTGGCTGCCAGTCAACTGGGCGTAGCGCTGGTGAACTGGCTGGCAACGCTGCTCGTGGCGCCGCACCCCCTGCCGAGAATGGATTTCAGCGAAGGCATCCCGGCCCACGCACGCACCCTGGTCGTCGTCCCGACGATGCTTACCAGCGCGTCCGGAGTGGAGGAGCTGATCGAGGCGCTGGAAGTCAGGTTTCTGGCGAATCGCGATGAACGCCTGCACTTCGGCCTGTTGACCGATTTCCGCGACGCTGGCGAGGAATCGCTCCCCGAGGACGCATCGCTGCTGGAACTGGCGCGCAAGAGGATCGGCGAGCTGAACGAGAAGTACGGCGCTGACGGGAGCCGCATCAGGGATGACCTCTTCTTCCTCTTCCATCGCCCGCGGCGCTGGAACGCCGAGGACCGGTTGTGGATGGGTTACGAGCGCAAGCGCGGCAAGCTCGCCGACCTGAATGCGCTGCTGCGCGGTGGCGCCAGGGACGGCTTTGCGCTCGTCGTCGGGGATAGCGCGGTCCTCTCGTCCGTTAAATACGTGATAACGCTGGACACCGATACGCAACTGCCGCGCGATGCGGCGCGCAAATTCGTCGGCACCATGGCGCACCCGCTGAATCGACCCGGCTACGATGCCGCGAAACGGCGCGTCAGCGCGGGCTACGGCATCCTGCAGCCGCGCGTGGCGATCGGCCTCCCGGCGACCAACCGCTCGCGCTATGCGCGCCTGTATGGGGGCGAGCCGGGCATCGACCCCTATACGCGCGCGGTCTCGGATGTCTACCAGGACGTGTTCGGAGAAGGATCGTTCATCGGCAAGGGAATCTACGACGTCGATGCCTTCGAGCAGGCAGTTGGCGGGCGCTTCCCGGAAAATCGCGTTCTTAGCCACGATCTTCTCGAAGGCTGCTACGCCCGCGCGGGACTGTTGAGCGATGTGCACCTCTACGAGGATTACCCGACCCGCTACAGCGCTGATGTGAGCCGGCGCAGCCGCTGGATCCGTGGCGACTGGCAACTGGCGGGATGGCTACGCCGGCGCGTTCCGGGCGCGCCTGTCGGGGATGACAACACGCGGCAGAGGAATCCCCTCTCGCTGCTGTCGCAGTGGAAGCTCTTCGACAACCTGCGGCGAAGTCTCGTCCCCGCGGCGTTGACGCTGCTCCTTCTGGCGGGATGGACGCTGCTGGCGCCGGCCTGGTTGTGGACCCTGGCGGCGATCGGCATCATGCTGCTTCCGCCCCTGTGCGCCGCTCTCCTCGACGTCTTCCGCAAGCCCGAGGAGGCGCTCGTGAGGCAGCACCTGGCAAGCGTCACGCGCTCGGCCTACCGGCACTCGATGCAGCTGGTGTTCGAACTCGCCTGTCTGCCGTACGAGGCGTACTTCAGTCTGCAGGCGATCGCCCGCACGGTCTGGCGGATGCTCGCGACCCGCTCGCGATTGCTCGAATGGAATCCGTCCGCGGAGGCGGATCGCGAGGCGGGCGAACGCGACCGCGGTACGCTCGCAGCCACTTTTCGGACGATGTGGTTGGCCCCGGCCGTGGCTGCCGTGACGGCGATCCACCTGGCGGCAGCGAGGCCGGCGGTGCTGGCGGTGGCCGGGCCGATCCTCCTCCTGTGGTTTGCGTCGCCGCTCATTGCCTGGTGGGTCAGCCGTCCGCTGGCGCCGCGCAAGGCGACCCTGAGCGGCGAGCAGACGCTCTTTCTGCGCGCGCTGTCGCGCCGCACCTGGGCGTTCTTCGACCACTTCGTCGGCGCGGACGACCATTGGCTGCCGCCGGACAATGTTCAGGAGTATCGCGTTGCCGCGGTCGCGCATCGCACGTCGCCGACCAACATCGGGCTGGCGCTGCTGGCGAATCTTTCCGCCTACGACTTCGGCTACATCGTCGCCGGACAGGTTCTCGAGCGCACGGCGAACACCCTGAACACGATGGACGCGCTGGAACGACACCGCGGGCACTTCTACAACTGGTACGACACGCAGACGCTGCAGCCGCTGCTGCCCCTGTATATCTCGACGGTGGACAGCGGCAACCTTGCCGGCCATTTGCTCACCCTGCGCGCCGGTCTGCTCGCCCTTGCCGACGACAGGATACTGCCGGCACAGCTGTTCGCAGGCCTGGGCGACACGCTGCGGATTTTTCTCGACGCGGCGGGCGAAGCTGGCGTCGAGCAGGCGAAGGCATTTCGGAACGAACTGGAATCCGCGTCGGCTGCCCGTCCGGAGAGCCTCACGGCGGCGCATGCATGCCTCGCGCGTCTGGCGACCAGCGCCGCCGAACTGGCCACCCAGGTGGCGAAAAGTCCGCATGGCGGGGAGGTCACGACGCCCGGGCAGGAAGGAAAAGGTCGCGACGAGGGGTGGGCGCAGGCGCTTGCGCGTCAATGCCGCGAGGCGCTCGACGAGCTTTGCTTCCTCGCTCCGCGGCAAGGTCTGGCGTCGGCTGCGGGTGCGCAGGAGGGGCTCGCCGCTGGCGCTGCCGTACCGACGCTGCGCGAACTGGCCCAGGCCGGTAGTGGCCCGGCCGGCGACAGGATGGCCGCGATCGAGCGTCTGGCACTGCAATGCCTGCAATTCGCGCGCATGGAGTATGACTTCCTGTACGACAGGCGACGCCATCTCTTGAGCATTGGCTACAACGTCGCCGAGCGGCGCGTCGACGCGGGCTACTACGATCTCCTGGCCTCGGAAGCGAGGTTGTGCAACTTCGTGGCCATTGCGCAGGGGCAACTGCCGCAGGAGAGCTGGTTCGCCCTCGGGCGCCTGCTCACCGGCAGCGACGGAGAACCGGTTCTGCTCTCCTGGAGCGGTTCCATGTTCGAGTACCTGATGCCGCTACTGGTGATGCCGACCTACGACAATACGCTGCTCGACCAGACCTGCAAGGCGGCAGTGGCCCGGCAGATCGAGTATGGGCAGCTGCGTGGCGTGCCCTGGGGCATGTCGGAATCGGGCTATAACACGGTCGACGTGCATCTCAACTACCAGTACCGCGCCTTCGGCGTACCCGGCCTGGGACTCAAGCGCGGACTGGCCGACGACCTGGTGATTGCACCCTACGCCTCGGCCCTGGCGCTGATGGTGGCGCCCGAGCAGGCGTGCCTCAATCTGCAGCGGCTGGCGGCCGAGGGCTTCATCGGCAAGTTCGGCTTCTTCGAAGCCATCGACTACACGCCTGCACGGCAGCGACGCGGGCAAGCGCACGTCGTGGTGCGCTCGCACATGGCCCATCACCAGGGCATGAGCCTGCTCGCGCTGGCGTATCTGGTGCTCGAGCGTCCGATGCAGCGGCGATTCGAATCGGAGCCGCTGTTCCAGGCGATCATGCTGCTGCTCCAGGAGCGCATTCCCCGGACGACGGCCCTGTTTACGCACACCGCCCAACTCTCGGCGGTGCGCTCGCCGTCGCTGGCGGCGGAAACGCCGATCCGGGTGTTCGGCAACCCCGACACCGCGGTCCCGGAGGTGCAGTTGTTGTCCAACGGCCGCTATCACGTGATGGTCACCCATGCCGGCGGCGGCTACAGCCGCTGGAAGGATCTCGCCGTCACGCGCTGGCGCGAAGATCCCAGTTGCGATCACTGGGGCACCGTCTGCTACGTTCGCGATACGCGGAGTGCTGCTTTCTGGTCAACCGCCTATCAGCCGACGGACAAGCGGCCGGAGCACTACGAAGCGATCTTTTCCGAGGGGAGGGCCGAGTTTCGCCGCCGTGATTCCGTTGCCTCCGTTGCCTCCGTTGCTTCCGTGGCTGCCGGCGACGGCGCGGACGACGGCCAATTCGAAACGCACACCGAGATCATCGTCTCGCCGGAGGATGACATCGAGTTGCGCAGGGTGCGCATCACCAACCGATCGCGACAACGCCGGGCAATCGACGTCACCAGTTATGCGGAAGTTGTGATCGCGCCGCCGGCCGCGGACGTCCTGCATCCGGCCTTCAGCAACCTGTTCGTGCAGACCGAGATCCTGCGCGAATGCTGCGCGATCCTGTGCACCCGCCGGCCCCGCTCGCTCGGCGAGCAGGCGCCCTGGATGTTCCACCTGCTGACGGCGCAGGGGGCCGGTATCGGCGAGATGTCCTACGAGACCGATCGCCTGCGCTTTATCGGCCGGGGGAGAAGTTCTGCTGCGCCCCTGGCGATGAGCGACCCCGCGGCCCTTTCCGGCAGCGCTGGTTCGGTGCTCGATCCAATCGTCGCCATCCGCTGTTCGCTGGTCCTCGATCCCGAGCAGACGGCGACCATCGACATGGTTTCAGGCATCGGCAGCTCGCGCGACATGGCCTTGAGCCTGATCGAGAAATACCAGGACCGGCACCTCTGCGACCGCGTCTTCGATCTGACTTGGACGCACAGCCAGGTGGTGCTGCGGCAGCTCAACGCCAGCGAGGCCGATGCGCAGCTCTACGCGCGCCTGGCCAGTTCCGTCATCTACGCCAACGCTTCGCTGCGCGCGGACGCGGCCTTGCTGAGCACGAATCGCCGCGGGCAGTCGGGGCTGTGGGGTTACGGCATCTCCGGCGACCTGCCGATCGTGCTGCTGCAGATCGGCGATGCCGCCAATATCGATCTCGTGCGCCAGCTGGTACAGGCACACGCCTACTGGCGCCTGAAGGGACTGGCGGTGGACCTGGTGATCTGGAACGAGGATCACGCCGGCTATCGGCAGCGATTGCAGGAACGGATCATGGGATTCATCGCCTCGGGCATCGAAGCGAGCGTCATCGACCGGCCGGGCGGCATCTTCGTAAGGTCTGCGGAGCACATCTCCAGCGAAGATCGCGTCCTGCTCCAGTCGGTCGCGCGTGCGGTCATCTCGGACGGCCGGGGAACGCTGGCCGAACAGCTCGACTATCGTCGGCTCGCCGCGCCGCGCGTGCCCCGCATGGTGGCAAGGCGAGCCCAGCGCAGCGAGGACCGGCCCGACACGACCGGCGCCAGCGAGACGCCGCGCGGCGATCTGATCCTGTGCAACGGGCTGGGGGGATTCACCCCGGATGGGCGGGAATATGTGATCAGCCTGGCGCCCGGCCAGGTGACGCCGGCGCCGTGGGTCAACGTCCTGGCCAATCCAAACTTCGGGAGCGTCGTCTCGGAGAACGGCGTCGGCTACACCTGGAGCGAGAACGCGCACGAATTCCGTCTCACTCCGTGGCACAACGACCCGGTGTGCGACGCCAGCGGCGAAGCTCTCTACCTGCGCGATGAAGAGAGCGGCCAGTTCTGGTCGCCGACGCCGTTGCCCGTGCGCGCAGCGGCGCCCTATGTCAGCCGGCACGGATTCGGCTACAGCGTCTTCGAACACTGCTCCGGCGGCATTCGCTCCGAACTGTGGGTCTACGTGGCCATCGACGCCGCCGTCAAGTTCTCGGTGCTGAAAGTGCGCAACGAATCGGGCCGGCCGCGCAAGCTCTCCGCGACCGGCTATATCGAGTGGGTGTTGGGAGATGTGCCCGCGAAAACGGCCATGCATGTCGTTACCGAGATCGATCCGCGCAGCGGCGCCCTGTTCGCCAGAAATCCCTACAGCGCGGAATTTGCCGATCGCCTTGCCTTCTTCGACGTCGATGACCTAAAGCGCAACCTGAGCGGCGACCGTACGGAATTCCTCGGCCGCAACGGCACGCTGAGAAATCCGTCCGCCATGCGACGCTCGCACCTGTCCGGCAGGGTGGGCGCCGGCCTGGATCCTTGCGGCGCGATCCAGGTCGGCTTCGAACTGGCCGACGGGGAGGCGCGCGAAATCGTCTTCCGGCTTGGCGTCGGGCGCAACGCCGATGACGCCGGCAGGCTTGTGCAGCGCTTCCGCGGCCCATCGGCCGCGCGCAGCGCACTCGAAGCGGTGTGGCAGTACTGGAAGCACACGCTCGGCGCGGTGCAGGTGGAAACACCTGATCCATCGGTGAATGTCCTGACCAACGGCTGGCTGATGTACCAGACGCTGGCCTGCCGCCTCTGGGCGCGCAGCGGCTACTACCAATCCGGCGGCGCCTTTGGCTTCCGCGACCAGTTGCAGGATGTGATGGCGCTCATCCACGTCGAGCCCGGGCTGGTCCGCGAGCACCTGCTGCTCTGTGCCAGCCGTCAGTTCCAGGAGGGAGATGTCCAGCACTGGTGGCATCCACCGTCGGGCCGCGGCGTGCGCACGCATTGTTCGGACGACTACCTGTGGCTGCCGCTGGCGGTGTGCCGCTACGTGAGCAGCAGCGCGGACACCGGGGTGCTCGATGAACAGGTGCACTTCCTCGAAGGCCGCCCGGTAAACCCGGGCGACGATTCCTACTACGACCTGCCCGGGCGCTCTACCGAGGCGGCCAGCCTCTACGAGCACTGCGTGCGCGCCATCGGCCACGGACTGCGCTTCGGCGAGCACGGCCTGCCGCTGATGGGCTCGGGCGACTGGAACGACGGCATGAATCTGGTCGGGATCGGCGGCAAGGGCGAGAGCGTCTGGCTCGGCTTCTTCCTGTGTGACGTCCTCGGGCAGTTCAGCGCCCTGGCGCGGGCGAAGGGCGACCTGGCCTTCGCCGAGCGCTGCACGGCGGAGGGCGCGCGGCTGCGCCAGAATCTCGAACGCCATGGCTGGGACGGCGAGTGGTACCGCCGCGGCTACTTCGACGACGGCACGCCGCTCGGCTCGGCAAGCAACGCCGAATGCCAGCTGGATTCGATCTCGCAGAGCTGGTCGGTGCTCTCCGGGGCGGGCGACGCGCTGCGCTCGCGGATGGCCATGCGGGCGGTGGACGAGCGCCTCGTGCGCCGCGAGCACGCGCTCATCCAGCTCCTCGATCCGCCCTTCGACAAGTCGAATCTCGACCCTGGCTACATTCGCGGCTACGTGCCGGGCGTGCGCGAGAACGGCGGGCAATACACGCACGGGGCGATCTGGGCAGCGATGGCATTTGCCGCCCTGGGCGACGCTCGGCGGGCATGGGAACTGACGGCGATGATCAACCCGGTGAATCATGCCACATCGGCGCAAGCCGTCGCCACCTACAAGGTCGAGCCCTACGTCATGGCTGCCGACGTCTATGCGCTCGCCCCGCACACCGGGCGCGGCGGATGGAGCTGGTACTCCGGCTCGGCCGGCTGGATGTATCGGCTGATCGTCGAATCCCTTCTCGGCCTCGGGCTGGAGGGGGACCGGCTGAATCTCGCGCCGTGCCTGCCCGCGAACTGGCCGTCATTCAAGATCCACTACCGCTACAGGGAAACCGTTTATCACATTGCCGTCGCCCGGGAGGGCATTGGCGAGCACGGTGGGCACGGGTCGATGAGCGTCACGGTTGACGGCGAAGAACGAAACGACCGGAAAATTCCGCTCGTCGACGACCATCGCGAACACCTCGTCGAGGTGGTCTTGCGTGCCGAGTGAAGCGTGCTCCCGGCGGGCACGCCGGCGCAGCAGGCGCTGCCTCGACGAGCGCTTGCCGGCTTTTCCGACGCCACGGCCCGGGCGCCTGGCGAGCGGGTCGGGCGGCCCGAGGACAGGTTCGCGGGGTGCCGCGCGCGGATCACTTGCGCCCGCGTTCGCCTGTCGGTGAATCCAGGTCCTTGCCTTCCTCCGGCGGGGGTCTCGGCGTTTTGGCGGAAGCCGCGATGACGACCCGGTTGCGCCCTTCCTCCTTGGCCGCGTAAAGAGCCGTATCGGCACGTCCGAGAGCCGCCTCGAGCGACCCGGTCGAGGCGTCCGCCAAGCCGAGACTCAGGGTCAGCTGCAGCCCGCCGCTGCCATCGCCGACGTCGATCGACGTTTCCGCCGCATGCTGACGCAGTCGCTCGGCCAGGCGATGCGCCTCGTCGAGCGTGGTTTCCGTAAAGAGGAAGGCGAACTCCTCGCCGCCGTAGCGGCAAACCCAGTCCGACTGCCGCAAGGTGTGGCCAAACAACTCGGCGAGCGACTGCAAGACCCGGTCGCCGACGGCGTGCCCATGGCCATCGTTGATGCCCTTGAAATTGTCCAGGTCGGCCATGCCGACGCAGATTGGCCGCCCATAGCGGTGAGCGCGTCTGAGCTCGTCCTCGGCGAGGGCCATGAAATGGCGGCGATTGAACATCCCCGTCAAACTGTCGGTGGTGGCCAGGAAGTGCAGTTGCCGGCGCGCCTCGTCGTTCTCGTGCATGACCTCACGCAACTGGCCGATAGCCCCTTCGACGGCCCGGATCTCGGCCATCGCGGTCGTCGAGAATGGCGTCAACGCCTGCCCGGAACGCAGTTCGCGCAGCGCATCGTCCATTTCCTGCAAGGGGCGAATCAAATGCCGGTGGATGAGGAAGAGGAAACCGCCCACAAAGAGGGCGACCAGCGCCAGAACCAGCGCCAGCTTGACCTGACTGCGCAGCATGGTCGTCGACATCAGCTGCAGGTCGGCGCTGGCCAGATTGACGCCTTCGGTCGAGATATCGTCGGCCAACAGGCTCAAGCGACTGGACAGTGTTTCCCATTCGGCGTAGTGCTGCTCGCTCATGCCCTGGCGCGCGGCCTGGCTGAGAAGAGCGTCAACCTCCCTGGCCAGCGCGGCGACTCTGCTGTCGGCGAGCATCGCCGGGTGGCTGCTCAGCAGGCTGACGATGAACCGGGCCTGTTGGCGCGCGACGGGCGTGCGGCCCGAAAAAACGCGCTCGCCTTCGAGGCGCAGCTGTTCGAGGTTACGCGCCACGCGAAAGTGTTCCAGCGTACTCGGGACGGTTCGTTCCAGCAGGCGCTCGGAGCTCTCCAGCACCTGGCGCTGGTCGCTCGCCAGCCACAGAATCTGCGCCAGGAAGGCCACGCCGAAGAGCGCGCCAAGCCAGCCAAGAGCCTTTCCTGCAGGCCAGCTGCGCTGCGTCCAGTGCGCACGCAGGAATGCTCGCCAGTCCACTGCGAGGGCGCCGCGAAGAGTGCGCAGGAGAGCGGTCAACGGTCGTTTCCTCGACTACTGCAAGCGAAAGGGAAGGTACTCGGTGTTCAGGCGATCGAAGCGCCCATCGCGTTTTATCTGATCGAAGGCGGCGTTGATGTGGTCGCGCAATTGCGGATTTCGCGGATCGATGCTGAAGCCAACGTCACCACTCAACTCAGGCGCCTGCAAGACCGTCGTCTCCAGGCCGAGCGACTGGATCAAGGGGTTGGCGCGCAAGCTCAGGGAGGTGGCCATCGGCAGCAGCACCGCGTTGACCTTGCCTGCGCTGAGCAAGGCAGGGAGCGCAGAGTGATGGTCGACGGCGACGACGTTCCAGCCCTGCGCCCTGGCATAGCGATATTGCGCGCTGCCGGCGACCGCCGCGACACGGGCGCTGGTCGCGCCTGGCGTGACGCCCGGCTGGGAAAACCAGATGCTGTTCGAGCGGTAATACGGTTTCGAGAAGAGAACCCTGGCCTGGCGTGCCGGCGTGGCGAGCAGGCTGACCGCCGCAAAGTCGAACTCACCGGCAGCCACGGCATCGACGACGTTGGCAAGTTCGACAACGGTCAACTCGCAGCGGACTTTCATGGTCTCGCACAAGGCGCGCGCCACGCCGACGTTGAAACCAGCCGGCTTGCCGCTGGCGTCGGTGTACGACATCGGTGGCGAGTTGGTCAGGATGGCGACGCGCAGGACGCGTTCACCCGCGTGTGCCAGCACGCCGGCGGCGAGTCCCAGAAGCAGTAAGCAGCACGCCTGGCGAGGTGTCCGGGCCTTCACAGCGCTCCCCTTGATGTCGCAGGGTGCCAGTCTAACATCGCCGACCGTCCTGGTTGCCAATGGCCCGCGGCGACAGGCCCTCGGCCATGGGCAGCGCGCCAGGCAGCAAGCGAGATGCGGATGGCTTTTTCTTGTGCCGGGAGCGGTGGATCTTGTACCGTGTTGACATGAACCTTGGCTCGCTGTTGTCGTTTTCCTGGCGAATGCTGCGCCGCGACGGGCGTGGCGGCGAGTTGCGCCTGCTGGCCGCGGCGCTGGTCATCGCTGTGGCGGCGCTGACCGCCGTCGGCTTCTTCACCGATCGCGTGCGCCAGGCGCTCGAACGCCAGTCGCACCAGTTGCTCGGCGCCGACCTGCTGCTGGTCGCAGATCATCCGTGGCCGGCGGCTTTTGCCGACGAGGTACGCGCGCGCGGCCTGCAGGTGGTCGAGACGCAAACCTTCCCGAGCATGGTCAGTCGTGGCCGGGGAGCCGACATGCGTTCCCAGCTGGCCGAGGTCAAGGCGGTCGGCACCGGCTATCCCCTGCGCGGCTCGCTGCGCGTTGCACCGGCACTGAACGCTCCCGATGCACCCGCCGACGGCATCCCGGCCAGGGGAACTCTATGGGTCGACGAGCGTCTGGCATCGACGCTGGCAGCGCGTGTCGGCGATCAGATCGCCGTCGGACAATCGTCACTGCGGGTTGCGGCGGTGCTCACCCTGGAACCCGATCGGGGCATCAACTTCTTCAGCGTTGCGCCGCGTCTGCTGATGAACCTCGACGATCTGCCGGCCACCGGCTTGCTGCAGGTCGGCAGCCGCGTTGGCTATCGCCTGCTCCTGGCGGGCGACGCGGCGCTCGTCAAGCGCTATCAGCGTGAGATCGAAGCGCGCCTGGTGCGTGGTCAGCGCTGGAGGACCCGCAGAACGGCCGCCCGGAGATTCGCATCGCCCTCGACCGGGCGCAGAAATTCCTCGGTCTATCGGCCCTGCTGACCGTCGTCCTGGCAGCGGTGGCGGTGGCGCTCGCTGCCCGGCGCTACGTCCAGCGGCATCTCGATCCCTGTGCCGTGATGCGCTGTCTGGGTGCCACGCAGGGGCTTCTCCTGCGTCTCTATCTGGGGCAGTTCGCCGTCCTCGGCCTGCTCGCTGCCGGCGTCGGTTGCGCCATCGGCTATCTGGCGCATTTCGCGCTGCACGCCTGGCTGGCGCAGTTGCTGGCCACGCCGTTGCCGCCACCAGGCCTATTGCCGGTGGTGCAGGGCGTGGCGGTGGGCATGTTGCTGCTCTTTGGTTTTGCCGTCCCGCCCTTGCTGCAACTGAAGAAAGTACCGACGCTGCGCGTCCTGCGCGGCGAACTGGGCAATCCGCAGGCAGCCTTGCTGGGTGGCTATCTCATCGGTTTTCTGGTTCTGACGGGCCTGATGTTCTGGGTTGCCGGCGAGATCGCGCTTGGCGCCTACGTCGTCGCCGGCTTCAGCGCGGCGCTGCTGGTGTTTTCGTTGATTGCCCGCCTGGTGATCCGCCTGGCTGCGGCGGCGCGCGGCGGCGCCGGCACCGCCGGTGGCATCGGCTGGCGCTATGGCCTGGCCAGCCTC
>Ga0078783_116_pt3 | contig 17670 bp, 16 predicted proteins | sample CanAccphospTypeI_FD_67363 | JGI IMG/M metagenome (GOLD analysis project Ga0078783, IMG submission 67363) | Unknown Accumulibacter genome from EPBR bioreactor metagenome
GAAGCGCAGAACCTGCGCGTCATGGGCGGCTTTCTCGCCGCTTTTTTGCCGCCTGCAAGCGGAAGCGAGTTTCTTGCCTATCTCGGCCGCGCGACGCTCGAAACGCTGGCCATCGCCAGCGCGGGCATGGCGCTGGCCTTCGTCCTCGCCGTGCCGCTGGCCATGGCCACGACGCAGGCCCTGTCGATTTCACGCCTCGGTCCGGGAGCGGGGCGGCGCCGTGGCGAGTGGCTGCGGGCGGCCCTGCGCATGTTGCTGGTCGTCCTGCGTGGCCTCCCCGAGCTGGTCTGGGCGCTGCTTTTCGTACGCGTCTTCGGCCTTGGGCCGGCCGCCGGCGTTCTCGCGCTGGGGCTGACCTACGGCGGCATGCTGGCCAAGGTCTATGCCGAAATTCTCGAGTCCGGCGACAGCCGGCCGGCGCGGGCGCTGCTCGAAGCCGGCGGCAGCCGCCTGCAGGCGCTGTGCTACGGCCTGCTCCCTGGTGCTGCGCAGGAACTGACTTCCTACACCGTCTATCGCTGGGAGTGCGCGGTGCGTGCTTCGGTGGTCATGGGCTTTGTCGGCGCCGGCGGGCTCGGCCAGCTCATGGATCAGTCGATGCGCATGCTCAACGGCGGCGAGGCGGCAAGCATCCTGCTCACCTTCCTGCTCCTGGTGCTCGCCGCAGACGCGCTCTCCGGCCTGTTGCGCCGGCAACTGGGCGACGGCGCTGCCCGCGCCGGCGCTCTGGCCGTCGGCCCACGGGCGCTGGCGTGGTTGCTGCTGCTCGGCAGTGCGCTGCTGGCCAGCTATGTCTGGCTTGACCTGGGGCTTGCCGCCTTGCTCAGCCGCGCGGCGCTGGCGTCGATGGCCGACTACTTTCGTGCCTTCTTCCCGCTCGATCTCTCGTCCGGCTGGTTGGCGAAAGTCGCCTGGGGGTCCCTGGAAACGGTCGCCATTTCCGCCCTGGGGACGCTGCTCGCGGCGCTAGCCGGCCTGCTCCTGGCCTTGCCGGCGTCGGGGCGCTACGGGCAGGGCCTGGAGCAGCTGACGCGTTTTCTGCTCAACGCCCTGCGCTCGGTGCCGGAACTGGTGTGGGCGACGCTGATGGCGCTGGCGGCCGGGCTGGGTCCGTTTGCCGGCATTCTGGCCTTGGCGCTGCATACCAGTGGCGTGCTCGGGCGCCTGTTCGCTGAGGCCTTGCAGAACGCGCCGCCACGGCCTCGCGACGCCCTGCTCGAAGCCGGCGCGCCGTCCGCTGCCGCCTTCCTCTACGGCACTCTGCCGGAGGTATCGGCGCAGCTCATCGCCTACTCCCTCTACCGCTGGGAAATGAATATCCGAATGGCCGCCATTCTCGGTTTCGTCGGCGCCGGTGGCCTGGGGCAACTGCTCTACGTCGAGCTGTCGCTCTTTCACTACGCGCAGGCGAGCACGGTGATTGCCGCCATGCTCGTCCTTTCGGTTGCCGTTGACGCCGGCAGTGCCTGGCTGCGTCGCTGGCTGGCTGCGCCGGGCGCCTGACGGCTTTGCCGGTGCTTGCCGGCAGCGCGGTCGCGTCTTCGGCGTTCCCGGCCGCCAAGTCGCCTACGCCCGGCCTATTTGGGCTGGGTGACGACGCGCAGGTAAGGCTTGAGCGTTTTCCAGCCGCTTGGATACTTGGCCCTGGCGGCTTCGTCCGACACCGACGTCGGGATGATCACGTCTTCGCCCGGACGCCAGTTCACCGGCGTGGCCACCGTGTGCTTGGCGTTTAGCTGGATCGCATCGAGCGCTCGCAGGACTTCGGAAAAGTTGCGTCCGGCGCTCATCGGATAGGTCATGGTCATTTTTATCTTCTTGTCCGGGCCGATCAGGAATACCGACCGAACGGTGGCGTTATCGACCGCCGTGCGCCCCGCAGCGTTGCCGCTGGCGTTGGGGTGAATCATGTCGTAGAGCTTGGCGACGACCAGCTCGGTATCGCCGATCAGCGGGTAGTTCAGCGCCGTGCCCTGGGTTTCGGCGATGTCGTCAGCCCAGCGCAGGTGATCTTCGACGCTGTCGATCGACAGGCCGATGACCTTGGTGTTGCGGCTGTCGAAATCCGGCTTGAGCCGGGCGAGATAGCCGAGCTCGGTGGTGCACACGGGGGTGAAATCCTTGGGGTGGGAAAAGAGGATGGCCCAGCTGTCACCGATCCATTCGTGGAAATGAATCGTGCCTTCGGTGGTCGGGGCAGTGAAGTCCGGCGCTTCGTCGCCTATGTGTAGGCCCATGGTTTGCTCCTTCTTGCTGTGCGTGGGAAAAAAGGCGGAGGTAACAGTGCGAATAAAGAGCCAAGGAGGGAAGCGCCAGCGATGGCCGCCTGTGCGCCACTGCCTTTGCCCGTGGTCGACTTGCCACCCTCGATTGACCTACGGCTCCGCTCCCGAGTTCAACGGATAGGCGGCCACGCGCCAGGCTTTCATGCCGCCGTCGAGGGCCACCACGTGCGGGAACCCCATCTCGCGCAGGGTCGCTGCCGCGAGAGTCGACACCTGACCCAGTTCGCAGCAGGTGAGGATGCGCCGCGTCGGGTCGGGCAGCTCCTGGTTGACCCGCAACTCGAGCTGACCGCGCGGCAGCAGGCGGGCGCCGGGGACATGGCCGCTCTCGTAGGCTTCGCGCTCGCGTACGTCGAGGACGATCAAGTCCTCGTCGGCGGCTTCGACGCGCGCCTTGAGCTCGGGCAGGGACATGAACGGCACTCGGGCAGCAGCCTCGGCGAGCAGCTGGGCGACCGACTTGCCACCGCTCATGTTGGTGCGCAGCGCCTCGGTGACATGCCTGGGCATCGACAGGTTGAGCTCGCGCATCATGTCGACGAAGGCGGCACGGTCACGCTTCTGCAAGCGCGGGTTGCTGGCGATTTCCTCGCCGATGGTCGAGCTTTGCCGGCCCTTGTAGTCGTGCGCCGGGAACACCCTGACCTTGGGCTCGAGTTTCAGCAGGCGCTGGAAGAGGCTGTCGTAGAGGGCTTCCGGATCGCCGCTGGGCAGGTCGGTGCGTCCCGTTCCTCCGATCAGCAAGGTGTCGCCGGTGAAGACGCTGTCCTCGATCTGCAGACACATCGAGTCGCTGGTGTGACCGGGCGTGTGCATCACCTGCAGGCGCAGCCGCCCGAGCATCACCATTTCGCCGTCGCCAATGCGCATATCGACGAAGGGCGCGGCACTCGTTCGGTACATCAGTACCGGCACCGCCAACTGTCGGGCCAGTTGCCGGGTTGCCGAGAAATGGTCGGCATGGGTGTGGGTGTCGATCAGGTAACGGATACGCAGGCCGTCGCGGGCGGCGAGCGCCAGATAGTGGTCGATCTGGCTGATTTCCGGATCGATCAGGGCCGCCGAGCTGCTGTCGCTGCAGCCGACGAGGTAGGACTGGCAGCCGCCAGTGGCGATTTGTTCGAGAATCATTTCGTCATCCTCCTGTCTGGCCAAGGAAAGCCTCACCCCTGCGCAAGGCCGGACCGCGCCCGGCGGGTGCTTGTGTGCCATGGTAGCGCAGCTTGGCGACGCTCGCGTGATGCAGAAAAGAAAGCGTGCGGCAGGTGTTTGGGCTACTTTGAGGTGAGGGCAATTGCGGCATTCCAATCCTGAAAGGGGAAACGGATGAAGGCGCTGTTCAGTCGTCCCGCAGGACGATGGTCCATCGTTGGCGGTCGCGGCACCTGGCCACGGCTGCTGTGCTTGCTGGTGCTGCTGGCGATGTCGGGGCTGCCGGGTATGGCCGGCAGCGGCCCGGACGTTGCGCCGGCTGCGCCGGTGATCGTGCTCACCGTCCAGGACGCGATCGGTCCGGCCAGCGCCGATTACGTCGTGCGCAGTCTGCAGCACGCGCGCGACCAGGGTGCGCCGTTGGTCGTCCTGCGGATCGATACGCCGGGTGGGCTGGATAGCGCGATGCGCCAGATTGTCCAGGCCATTCTCGCCTCGCCGGTGCCGGTGGTGTCCTACGTCAGCCCGCAGGGCGCGCGGGCGGCGAGCGCCGGCACCTACATCCTCTACGCCAGTCACCTCGCGGCGATGTCGCCAGCGACGACCCTGGGTGCCGCGACGCCGGTCTCCATCGGACTGCCGGGAGGCACGCCGAATCGCCCGGAGCCGCCGCCCTCGTTGCCGGCGCCGGCAGCCGCGCCCGCTTCTAAGCCTGCTTCCGAGCCTCCTTCCAGGCCCGTTCCGGCCTCCGAACCCCCTCCGGCGGCAGCACCGCTCGCCGGCGACGCGATGAAAACCAAGCAGGTCAACGACGCTGCGGCTTTCATCCGCGGCCTCGCGCAGCAGCACGGTCGCAATGCCGAGTGGGCCGAGCGTGCGGTGCGCGAAGCGGTCACCCTGACCGCTTCCGAAGCCTTGCGCGAGAAGGTCATCGACGCCGTTGCCGCCGATCTTCCCGATCTGCTGAGCCAGATCGACGGTCGCAGCGTGCAGATGCAGAGCGGCAGGCTGACGCTGGCCACGCGCGGTCTGGAGACGCGGGAGGTGCTACCCGATGCGCGGCACCGGCTGCTGTCGGTGATCGCCAACCCGAGCTTTGCGCTGATCCTGATGATGATCGGCATCTACGGCCTGATCTTCGAGTTCTCATCGCCGGGTTTCGGTGTTCCCGGCACGGTCGGCGCGATCTGTCTCTTGCTGGCCATGTTTGCGCTGCAGATGCTGCCGGTCAACTACGCCGGCCTGGCGCTGATCGTGCTGGGTATCGGCTTGATGGCCGCCGAGTTACTGACGCCGACCTTTGGCGTCCTCGGGGTCGGTGGCGTTGCCGCGTTCATCGCCGGTGGCCTGCTCCTTTTCGATCGTGATGTGCCGGGGTTGGGTGTGCCGCTGCCGCTGCTCTTCGGCCTGGCCGCCAGTTCCGCGGCGTTGATCCTGCTCGGCGGCAGCATGGCCCTGCGTGCACGCCGCGCGCCGGTGGTCAGCGGCCGCGAGGAGATGATCGGCGCCAGCGGCGAGATCGCCTCGGTAGACGGCGACGAGGTCTGGGTGCAGGTGCACGGCGAGCGCTGGCGCGTGCGCGCCAGCGGCCCGCTGCGCGCGGGCCAGCACGTGCGCATCAGCGCCATCGACGGTCTGACTCTCGAAGTGCAGGCAAACGACGACTCTTCCTCAGCAAAAGGAGAAACACCATGATCTTCGAACTCAACCTCGGACTGGGCGGCGTCCTGGTGCCGATCTTGCTGATTCTGCTCATCGCCTCGCTGCGCATTCTGCGCGAGTACGAGCGCGGTGTGGTCTTCCAGCTCGGCCGTTTCTGGAAGGTCAAGGGGCCGGGACTGGTGATCGTCATCCCCGGCATTCAGCAGATGGTGCGCGTCGACCTGCGGGTGGTGACCATGGACGTCGAGCCGCAGGACGTGATCTCGCGCGACAACGTCTCGGTGAAGGTCAACGCCGTCGTCTTCTTCCGCGTCGTTGACCCGCAAAAGGCGATCATCCAGGTCGAGCAGTTCCTCATGGCCACCTCGCAGCTCGCGCAAACGACCCTGCGCGTCGTTCTCGGCAAGCACGAACTCGACGAGATGCTGGCTGAACGCGAACGGCTCAATCTCGATGTGCAGAAGATCCTCGACGCGCAGACCGACTCGTGGGGAATCAAGGTGACCAACGTCGAGATCAAGCATATCGACCTCAACGAGTCGATGATCCGGGCCATCGCCCGTCAGGCCGAGGCCGAGCGCGAGCGGCGGGCGAAGGTGATCCACGCCGAAGGCGAAAAGGAAGCGGCAGCGGCACTGCTGGAAGCCGCGACGATGCTCGCACAGCGGCCGGAGGCGATGCAACTGCGCTATTTGCAGACCATGACCCAGGTCGCCGGCGACCGGGCAACGACGGTGGTCTTGCCTTTGCCGCTCGACCTGCTCGCCGCCTTGAAACCGAGGGCCACCGCAGATCGTTGATGGCGCCCTGGTCAGGGCGCCTTGTCCGCCAGCAGGAAGTCGACCGCCTGTCGCCACCAGGCGTCGTCGAGGCGAGAAAACCAGTCGTTATGCTCGGCACCGGCGATGACCGCCAGTCGTTTCGGTTCGGCGAGTGCGGCGTAGAGCGCGCGCCCGAACTGGGGCGGGACGATGGTGTCGCCGGCAGCGACGGCGACCAGGACCGGGCGCCCGAACGATGCCAGGTGGGCGACGCTGTCGTAACGGTCGCGCAGCAGCCAGCGCACGGGCAGCAGCGGGTAGTGGTGGGCGGCAACCTCTTCGAGCCGGTCCCACGGCGTGATCAGCAAGAGGCCATCGACCCTCTCCCGCTGGGCGGCGCTGGCGGCCGCTGCCACGCCGGCACCCAGCGATTCGCCAATGACCAGCAACGGTCCACCGTAGCTGCGCTGGGCGAGAGCAATCGTCCGTTCTGCGTCGGCGACCAGGCTCTTCTCTCCCAGGTCGCCGCTGCGCGGGCCGTAAGCCGGATACTCGGCGAGAATGACGCGCAGACCGAGCCGCTTCAGTGCGCCGACGTAGAACTGACGGTGGCCGGCATGGCCGGCGTTGCCGTGGAAAATGATTGCCGTGGCGCGCACCGCGCCGTCGGGCTCGGCGAGCAGGCCGCGGAAGTCGGACGCCGTCGGCCACGGCGACAGGCCGCCGGACGCGCGCTCCATGTCGGCAACGCTGGCGCGCTCGGGGAAGTAGAGGAGCTGGTCCTGGAACATGCTGATTCCTGCCAAAACAATCAGATAGACGAGCAGCACCATGCGCGCAGTACGCACGATACGCACCAGCGGCAAGGCGGCACCGCCCTGCGTACGCGTGTCGCCAGGCGATCCGGCGGGCGGCAGCGACGAAGCGGCCAGCGCGGGCCTACTTCCTGCCGACAAGGCGGGGGTCTTCGAAGAGCGAGGCGATCTCAACCCGGGCAATCTCCGGGTGGTCGGGAACGACGTAGAGAATCGGTGTGATCAGCTCCTCGAAGATGCCGCGCAGGCTGCGCGCGCCGGTCTTGTACTCGATGGCGATTTCGGCGATCTGCTCGAAGACCTTGGGGCCGATGCGCAGGTCGACGCCTTCGCCACGAAAGATCTCGATGTACTGGCGATAGATGGAGTTCTTCGGCACGCTCATGATGCGCACCAGCATCGCCTTGCTCAGCTGATGCAGGTTGGCGATCACCGGCAGGCGCCCGGTGAACTCGGGAATCAGGCCGAACTCGAAGAGGTCGGTTGGTTTCACCCGCTTGTTCAGGCGATCGAGGATGTTCTGGTTGTCGTCGGCCGAGGTGGCGATGAATCCGAAGCCATGGGTCTTGGCCATGATGCTCTCGATGCCGACAAAGGCGCCGCCGCAGATGAACAGCACATTGCTGGTGTCGAGGTACTGATTGTCCTTGAGCTTGACCGGCGAGCCTTCCATGATCTTCAGCAGCGCGTGCTGCACGCTCTCGCCGGAGATCGCCCCGGACTGGGCGTTGGTCGCTTTCAGCTTGTCGATTTCGTCGATGAAGACGATGCCGCGCTGGGCATTCTCGATGTTGCCGTCGGCTCTGTCCAGCAGCCGCTGCAGGATGGCCTCGATTTCTTCATTGACGTATTTGGTCTGGGCCAGCGAAGTCGCGTCGGCGGTGACGAAGGGAACCTTCAGCAACCTTGACAGGGTGTCGCAGAGCAAGGTCTTGCCGGTTCCCGAAGGACCGACGAGAAGGACATTGCTCTTGGCGATCGCGCCCTTGTCGTGCGCGAAAGTGGCGATCTTCCGATAGTGCGAGTAGACGGCCACGGCGAGGACCTTCTTGGCGTCTTCCTGGCCGATGACGTACTGATCGAGATACTTGACGATTGCGCTGGGGGTGGTTTCTCTGGCTAGCAAGCGGGTGGTCCCAAAGTCGACGAAGGGTTGCGGCAGGCGCTTATCTTATGCCGAAACCGGTCCTGGCGTCCGGCTGGCGAAGCGGCTCAACTCACGCGCTGCGCTGGGGCCGGATGAGCATCAGGTAGGACAGCGGCGCGAGTGCCGTGCACATGGCCACCCCCGCCGCCAGCGCCCCGCCACCGCCCGGAAGCGCGTGTCCGACGGCGATGCCGACCACGGCGGCGAGGGTCATCTGCACGCAACCCATCAGCGCCGACGCCGACCCGGCCATGGCCGGATACGGGGCCAGTGCCTTGGCAATCGCGTTCGGCATGACCAGTCCGGTGGCCACGGTACAGAAGAACATCGGCGCGAGGATGGCGGCAATGCTCGTTGCTCCCGAGAACTCCAGGGCCGCCATGCTCGCGCCGGCGACGGCGCCGAGGCAGGCGCCGAAAGCGAGCAAGGTATCGCCTCCGAAGCGCCGGACCAGTCGGCCGGAAGCGAGAGAGCCGACGACATAGCCGGCGACGACCAGTCCGAAACACATCCCGTAGATCTCCGGCGTCAGGCCGTACCTCTCGCTGAGCACGAACGACGACGCCGAGATGAAGGCGAACAGCGCGCTGTACGAAAAGGAAAAGGTGAGGACGTAGCCAAGGTAGCTGCGGTTGGCGAGCAGCAGGCGGAAGTTGGCGAGCAGCTGACGGGGATGCGTCGCTCCCGGGTTGCGCTGGACGTTGCTTTCGCGGAGCAGGTGGGCGACGGCAATGACCTGGACGGCACAAACCAGCAGCAGGATGACGAAATTCGATTGCCAGCCGAAGAGTACCGTCAGAAAGCCGCCCAGCGTCGGCCCGAGCAGCGGCGCGATGGCCATCGCCCCGCCCATGTAGGCGATGATGCGCGCCGACTCGGCAGCCCCCCAGACGTCGCGGACGACGGCACGGCCGAGGACCGGTCCGGCGCAGGCGCCTATCGCCTGTACGAAGCGCGCGGCGATGAGCATCTCGATGCTCGGTGCCAGGATGCAGGCGATGGTGGCCAGGCCGTAGATGGCCAGCCCGCCGAGCATCAGCGGCCGGCGACCGAAGCGATCGGAGAGCGGTCCGTAGAACAACTGGCCGACGGCAAAACCGGCCAGGAAGACCGACAGCGTCAGCTGCACGCCGGCCGCGTCGCTGCCGAAGACGCGCGCGAGCGTCGGCAGCGCGGGCAGGTAGAGGTCGGTGGACAGGGGGCCGAGGGCGACCAGCGTCGTGAGCAGCAGCGCGAGGCCGAAAGAGGGCGCCGGGGCAGTCATTCTGCCTCGCCCGGTTGGCGCGTCATGGCGCCTGCAAGGCTGCCAGCTCCCGTTCGTCGAAGCCCGCTGCGCGGCGCGCTTCAAGGTTGAAAGGTCCGCGCAGGCGAGGCGCACGATAACGCTGCGCGAGCTCGGCGTAGCAGGTCACCGGGTCCAGCCCGCGTTCTGTGCACAGCCAGCGGTACCAGCGGTTGCCGATGGCGACGTGGCCGATCTCGTCGGCGAGGATGATGGCCAGGATCGCCGCGCCGCGCTGGTCGCCGACGTTTTTCAGCTTGTCGCGAATCGGCGGTGCCGCGTCGAGGCCGCGCGCTTCGAGCGTTCGCGGCACCAGCGCCAGCCGGGCCAGGACATCGTTGCTGGTCCGCTCGGCCATTTCCCAAAGGCCGTCGTGGGCGGGAAAGTCGCCGTAGGCGTAGCCCATCGCTTGCAGATGTTCGCTGAGCAGAGAGAAGTGGCGGGCCTCTTCGCCAGCGACGCCGATCCACTGGCGATAGAAGTCGGCCGGCATGGCGTCGAAGCGCCAGACGATGTCGAGCGCCAGATTGACGGCATTGAGTTCGATGTGAGCCAGCGAATGGATCAGCGCGGCACGTCCTTCGACGCTGTTCACCGGCCGCCTGGCGAGTTGTGCGGGTGGCACCAGCGCTGGCCGGGCCGTGCGGCCGGGAAGCGTCTCCACCGCCAGTCGGCGCGTGTCGGGCACGGCGACGATCTGGCCGTCGTCGCCCAGCGCAGAGGGTGGCGTCAGCAAGATACTGTCGACCGCCTGGCACTTTTCGTCGGCGACCGGTAACAGCAGCGCGTCGAGCGCGAGCTGCCGCAGGGTCAAGGCGCAGCTCCGGGCGGTGCTTCCTGCGGTGAGGCGATGAAGCCGTAGCGTTGCGCGACTTCACAGCGGCGCACCGTTCGCACGGGAACGCGTTGCCCTTGCCAAACGAGGGTCAGCGCGCTGATCTCGCCAGGCTCTTGCGCGATGGCCGCGAGCAGGGCGTCGTCGTCGGCGACGGCGCCGTCCGCCAGGCGCAGGCAGGGGAGCAGGGCCGGCAGGTCGCGGTCGCAGAGCAGCGCGATCCCGGGCGGTATTTCGAGCAGCAGATTGCCTTCCTCGTCAATGGCGGCGCCGCGCAGTTCGCTGACCGTCTCGCCGACCTGCGTTTCGAGGCGATTCGGTGCCGGCAGGTGCACAACCCATGGCGTGTAGTCGAGAGCGACGAAAACGCGTTGCGGGCCGTTCTGGACGAAGTAGTTGCCGTTCTCGTCGTGCGCGTACTGCCGATTGAGGAAATCGGTGAGGCCGCGATGGCTGAGCGCTTCGCCGCGCATCCGCCAGCGCCCGCGCGGGTCGAGCGACAGCCAGCCGTAGCAGGCCGGTACGTTCGGCCAGCGCAGCATGGCGCTGAAGTCAGGCGTCGGCACTGGCGGCTTGCGTCACCGGGGGCGGAAGCGCTTGCCGGACGCAGGCCTGGCCGGGCTCCGAGGTCGCTTGCGCAGGTTTCACAGGAGGGCTTCGATGTCCTTGGCGATGCTCTCCGGCGCGGTCGCCGACGCGTAGCGCTCGATCACCTCGCCCTGGCGGTTGACCAGGAACTTGGTGAAGTTCCATTTGATGCCTTCGCTGCCGAGCAGGCCGGGAGCGGCCTTCTTGAGATACTGGTAGAGCGGGTGGGCGTGCTCGCCGTTGACGTCGATCTTGGCAAACATCGGGAAGGCGACGCCGTAGTTCTTCTGACAGAAGCTGGCGATTTCGTCGGCTTCGCCGGGTTCCTGTGCACCGAACTGGTTGCACGGGAAGCCCAGCACCTCGAGGCCGCGCGGGTGATAGCGCTGGTAGATGTCCTCGAGGCCTTCGTACTGCGGCGTGAAGCCACAGTTGCTGGCCGTGTTGACGATCAGCAGAACCTTGCCGGCGTAGTCGGCAAGCGACTGAACGCCCCCTTCAAGGCGCTCGGCGGAGAACTCGTAGATCGGTGCGCTCATGGTCATCGTCTCCTGGAGAGTGGCGGAGTGGCGGAGTCTGAAAGTCGGTGGAGGAAGAGAAGTGTACCGAGAAATCGCCACCCGTGCGTACGCCTGCCCTGCGCTGTAACGCCCTTTGCTTGTTGCGACCTGGGCCATCCCTTCTTACCATTGGCTCATCCGGCAACTCTGAGAAGCGAAGTCGACCGATGAATAGCGCGAAAGTTGTTCCTGGTGCCGGGCGCCGAGTGCTTGTGGCGCAGCTCGTGGTGCTCGCACTGTTGCTCGGCGGTTGCGCCAGCAGGGCGGAAAACGGTGAGCCAGGGCACCGCTTCGGCGAGCGCTCGTGGGACAGCCTGCGTACGGAGATCCAGCTTGCCGAGCCGGCTGCCAACGAAGTGGTCGTGGTCATCAACAACAATGCCGCGCTGGGCAATCACGCCGGGATTTTCGCCGGTGAGCGCCTCAGCGATCCGGCCGGGAGCTACAAGAACGTGCGCGCCAGATCGCCCGATTGGCAGCGGGTCAGCCTTGCCGACTACGTTGCCTATCAAATGGACGATGGCCTGAGAATACAGATTTATCGCTTTACGCTATCCGAGCGGCAGTTTTCAGACGTCGTCGCGCGTCTGCCGGAGGCCGACAGCGCGCTGCCCCTGTTCTGTGGTGCGGCGGTACAGAACGCCCTTGCCGGCATCGGGCCTTTCGCGGGCATCGACGCGACCTGGTGGACCTCGCCGGCCGAGTTGGCGCGGCGACTCGAACCGCTGACCGGCGGCGCGAAGGCAGTCGGTGTCTGCCTGTGGCCCGATGGCCTGCCGTGTTGAGAAGCAAGCATCAGGCGTCGCCGTGCCCGGCTTGAAGTTGGGCGACCCTGGCTCGGGCTGCCTGCCTCAGCTCGTCGCTTCTTCCTCCGCGTCCACCGCGTCGATCGGAATGCAGGAACAGAACAGGTGGCGGTCGCCATGAACGTCATCGACCCGATTGACGCTCGGCCAGAACTTGTTCTCGGCGACGTAGGGCAGGGGCAGGACGGCCCGCTGGCGGCTGTACGGTCGTTTCCAGTCACTGTCGACGATGTCGGCCTGGGTGTGTGGCGCATTCTTTAGCGGGTTGTCGTCGCTCGGCCAGTGGCCGAGTTCGATCTGGTGGATTTCTTCGCGGATGGCGATCATCGCGGCGATGAAGCGGTCGAGTTCGGCTTTCGACTCCGACTCGGTCGGCTCGACCATCATCGTTCCGGCAACCGGGAAGCTGACCGTAGGCGCGTGAAAACCGTAGTCCATCAGGCGCTTGGCGATGTCGGTCTCGGAAACGCCGGTGGCTGCCTTGAGCGGGCGGATGTCGAGGATGCATTCGTGCGCCACGCGGCCCTGGCTGCCGGTGTACAGCACCGGGTAGTGCTGGCGCAGGCGACTGGCGACGTAGTTGGCGTTGAGAATCGCGACCTGCGTTGCGCGCGTCAGTCCGCTGCCGCCCATCATGGCGATGTACATCCACGAGATCGGCAGGATCGACGCCGATCCCCAGGGGGCTGCCGCCACGGCACCCTGGCGCTGGTGTGGTCCGCTGACGGGCTGCACGCTGTGGTTGGCCATGAACGGGGCCAGATGCGCCTTGACGCCGATCGGCCCCATCCCCGGACCGCCACCCCCGTGCGGGATGCAGAAGGTCTTGTGCAGGTTCATGTGGCTGACGTCGGCGCCGATCAGGGCCGGTGAAGTCAGGCCCACCTGCGCATTGAGGTTGGCACCGTCCATGTAGACCTGGCCGCCATGGGCGTGCACGGTGGCGCAGATCTCCTGGACGGATTCCTCGAAGACGCCGTGCGTCGACGGATAGGTGATCATCAGGCAGGCGAGGGTGGCCGCGTGCTGCGCCGCCTTGGCAGCGAGGTCGCCGAGGTCGATGTTGCCCGAGTCGTCGCAATCGACGACGACCACGCGCATGCCGCACATCTGTGCCGTGGCCGGGTTGGTGCCGTGTGCCGAGCGCGGGATCAGGCAGACCTTGCGTTGCGTCTCGCCGCGGCTGGCGTGATAGCGCGCGATGGCCACCAGACCGGCGTATTCGCCCTGTGCGCCTGAATTGGGTTGCATGCAGATGGCGTCGAAACCGGTGATCACCTTGAGCCATTCCTCGAGTTCGCCAATCATCTGCAGGTAGCCTTCAGCCTGGTCGAGCGGCGCGAAGGGGTGGATGTCGGCGAACTGCGGCCAGGTGATCGGAATCATCTCGCTGGTGGCGTTGAGCTTCATGGTGCATGAGCCGAGCGAGATCATCGAGTGGTCGAGCGCCAGATCCTTGCTCTGCAGCTTCTTGAGATAGCGCAGCATCTCGTGTTCGGTGTGGTGGGTGTTGAACACCGGGTGCGTGAGGATGGCGTCGCTGCGCAGGAAGGCTGGCGGCAGGCCGGGGTCGTCGTGGCGCAGTTGCTCGTCGAGTGGTCCGAGGTCGGCGTTGATCCCGGCGAGGAGCTTGATCAGCGTGGCGATGTCGGCTTGCGATGTCTTTTCGTTGACCGCGATCCCGAGGATTCCGGGAGCGACCTGGCGCAGGTTGTAGCCGGCATCGATGGCCGCCTTGTAGGCGCTCAGGGCGTGTCCGCCGAGGTCAACGCACAGGGTGTCGAAGAAATGCCGCGTCGCCACCTTGATTCCGGCACGGCGAAGGCTTTCGACGAGGATGGCGGTCAGCCGGTGAATGCGGCTGGCGATGGTGCGCAAGCCTTGCGGACCGTGATAGACGGCGTACATGCCGGCGATGTTGGCCAGCAGGACCTGCGCGGTGCAGATGTTGGAGTTGGCCTTTTCGCGACGGATATGCTGCTCGCGCGTCTGCAGCGCCATGCGCAGCGCCTTGTTGCCACGGCGGTCGATAGAGACGCCGATGATGCGGCCGGGCACCGAGCGCTTGTATTCGTCGCGGGTGGCGAAAAACGCCGCGTGCGGACCGCCGAAGCCGAGTGGGACGCCGAAGCGTTGCGAGGAGCCGAGGGCAACGTCGGCACCCATTTCGCCCGGCGAGCGCAGCACGACCAGCGCCATCAGATCGGCAGCGACGGCCACGACGGCGCCGCGCGACTTGACGGCCGCGATCGGGCCGCTGAGGTCGCTGACTTCGCCACGTTCGTTCGGATACTGGAAGAGGGCGCCAAAGACCTCCTGTTGCGCGGCCACTTCCGGCGTGCCGAAGACGAGGTCGAAGCCAAAATACTCGGCACGGGTCCTGACGACGTCAATCGTCTGCGGGAAACAGCCCGAATCGACGAAGAAGCGGTTCGATCCGGACTTGCTCACCCGGCGCGCCATGCTCATCGCTTCGGCAGCGGCGGTCGCTTCGTCGAGCAGCGACGCGTTGGCCAGTTCCAGACCGGTGAGGTCGATGACCATCTGCTGGTAGTTGAGCAGCGCCTCGAGTCGACCCTGCGCGACCTCCGCCTGGTAGGGTGTGTACGCGGTATACCAGCCAGGGTTCTCCAGCACGTTGCGCAGTACGACGGCGGGGGTCAGGGTGTCGGCGTAGCCAAGGCCGATCATCGCGTGCTGGACACGGTTCCGGCCGGCCAGCGCCCGTAGCGCCGCGAGGGCTTCACGCTCGGGCCGTGGTTCGGCGAGGGCCAGCGGTGCGCGCAGGCGAATCGCTGCCGGGACCGTCTGATCGATGAGCTGCTCGAGGCTGGACACGCCGATGCTGGCCAGCATGGCAACGGTTTCGCTGGCACAGGGACCGATGTGGCGAGCGACGAAATCGTCGCGCTGTTCGAGTTCGGCGAGTGTCGGGGAATCGGCGGGCTGAAAGGGTTGCTGCGCGGGCGTGGCGTCCATGGCGTTTTCCGGTGGCGATGCGATTTGCCTAGGCGGCGTCTACGAGTTGCTGGTAAGTGGCGGCGTCGAGCAGCGTATCGAGGTCACCGGCAGCGGCGGGCTGCATCTTGAACAGCCAGGCAGCGTAGGCGTCCTGGTTGACCACTTCCGGGGTCTCCACGGCGGTCGGGTTGATGTCGACGATGCTTCCGGTCACCGGTGCGTAAACGTCGGATGCGGCCTTGACCGATTCAACCACCGCCACCTCCTGATCGGCGGAAAACTCGCCGCCGACGTCCGGAAGTTCGACGAAAACGAGGTCGCCAAGCAGCTCCTGAGCGTGGTCGGTGATCCCGACGGTGATCGTTCCGTCGGCTTCGACGCGGACCCATTCGTGATTCCTGGTGTACTTGAGGTCGCTGGGGGTATTCATTTCCACTCCTGACAAATTAGATGAAATTTAACGACTAACAATTGGAAATCAAACAAGAATGTTTCCGTTTCGCACAAAGCAAGGCTTGACGACCCGGGCCGCGAGCAGCTTGTCGCGAATCGCCACCTCAACGCTGTCGCCAACGGCGACGGCGAGCGGCAGGCGGGCCAGGGCGATCGCTTTCTGCATCGTTGGCGAGAAGCTGCCGCTGGTGACTTCACCAGCACCCTGCCTGGCAATAACCTTCTGGTGCGCACGCAGGACGCCGCGCTCCGCGAGCACCAGGCCGAGAAATTGCTGCTGCTGTGGCCGGGCGACGAGCGCGGCCTTGCCGACGAAGTCGCGTGGGTTGACGAGGTCGACGGTCCACGCCAGGCCGGCGTCGAGCGGCGAAACGTTTTCGTCCATGTCCTGGCCGTAAAGATTCATTCCCGCTTCGAGGCGTAGCGTGTCGCGGGCGCCGAGGCCGCAGGGCTGGACGCCGGCAGCGGCGAGCCTTGTCCACAGTTCGCTCGCCTGCCCGGCGGGCAGCGTGATCTCGTAACCGTCTTCACCGGTGTAGCCGGTGCGGGCGATGAAGAAGTCGCCGCTGCGCGCGGCGAAAAACGGTTTCAGCGATTCGCACGCCGAACGCGAGTCGGGCAAGACCTGCCAGACCTTCTGGCGCGCGTTCGGTCCCTGCACGGCGATCATGGCCAGGGCGTCGGCACCCTCGCGGCGTGGCGTGATCGTTGCGGCAAGCTGCCAGTCGGCGAGGCGGGCAGCCATCCAGCGCAGATCCTTCGCCGCCGTGGCGGCGTTGATCACCACCCGGTAGCGGTTCTCGTCGAGGTAATAGACGATCAGGTCGTCGATCACGCCACCAGCTTCGTTGAGCATCGCGCTGTACAGCGCCTTGCCGGCGACCTGCAGCTTGTCGATGTTGTTGGCGATCAGGCGGCGCAGGAAAGCCGCGCTGTCGGCGCCGCCGATATCGACCGCGCACATGTGCGAAACGTCGAACATGCCGGCGTCGCGACGCACCGCGTGGTGCTCCTCGATCTGCGAGCCGTAGTGCAGAGGCATCTCCCAGCCGCCGAAATCGACCATTCTTGCGCCGCTTCTGAGATGGTCTTCGTTGAGGACGGTTTTCTGCATCGTATCAAACCCTTGTGAGAGATTGTTAAGGTTGATTCCAGAAACGAAAAGGGGGCGAACTCGCATCGAGTTCACCCCCCTGTCCATGTACCTGAGAGATTTTGCGGTGGCAAGGTGGTCGCCGCCGCACGCCCCATCGGTGGGCGCTGCACCGACAGGCGCGCGCCGCTCTCCAGAGTTCCTTGCACGAACGGTCCTTTTTGCCTGAGCGTTTCCGGGTGGATTGCGCCTTCGGCGGCGGCTGCCTTGCCGCCCTCTCCCCTTCGCGCCGCAACTATAGCGCGCTGTCCGGCGTGCTCGCAAGTGCGCTGCGGACAGCGCGCAAGGGCGTGCGGCGAGCCGCAATGGCATCATGGCCACCCACTGATCGCGTCGGCAGTCGCGGCAAGCGCGCAATGCCGTGTCCGATTGCCGGCGCGCCGCGAGCGGGCGACCGGAAGACCGCCTCCGGCCAGGGCATTCCCTGTCGCCTGCTATACTTCACCTGAAGAGAGGGTCGTCGCGACACGCCAAGTGTCGAGTTTTTTTACACGATTCTCTTGGTCTCCGATCGGGGACAGGCTAAGTGGTGGATTTTATAGACATTCGTTTTTTGGCATGAAATTTGCTTTATGTGTACCGAGTCAGGTTTTGTCGAGGGAAGCAGGCGCGGGCCTGTGTGGCATCCCAGAAACCAAGACTTGTTAAGCCCATTCAACCCTCATCAACCGGTTTCCGACAAGGGCTGGTACTCGATGTCAAAGGAGTCTCTTATGAAAGCATTTTGCAGCAAGACAAAGATCGCCCTGGCCGTAGCGGCCTTGGTGGCGTCGGCCGGCGCTCAGGCGGTGGCCATCGGCCCGGTCACGATCGGTGGCACTGGCACCTGCCAGACCTGGTTGCCGAGCAATGGTTTTGCGTCCGGGCAGGCTTGTGATGTACCGAACCTGGCTGCCGCATTGGGCGGCGCCGGCAACGTCGAGCTGTCCAAACTTGGTGGCCCGGTGACGACCATGACCGGTATGGTCGGCGCACAGCAGGTGGTCATGAGCAGCCTGATTCTGACCGACTGGACCGCGAACGGCAATGCGCTGGCGACCCGCTACATTACCGACGCCTTCGCCTCGGTCGGGCAGATTCTGAGCGGAACCCAACTCACCGCCCTGACGGGTATCTTCCTCGGTAGTACGGCGGGCTACGGACGCGTCAGCGATCCGAACGTTTCGTACGTCGATACCTCTGCCAACGGAACGATCTACGTCGGCCTCGA
>Ga0078783_107_pt100 | contig 17389 bp, 11 predicted proteins | sample CanAccphospTypeI_FD_67363 | JGI IMG/M metagenome (GOLD analysis project Ga0078783, IMG submission 67363) | Unknown Accumulibacter genome from EPBR bioreactor metagenome
CACAAATCCCGCCGCTTCTAGTGCTCCAACGAGTTTCTCGATGCCTTGCTGTCGGCTGTCTGAGTGAATCGTGACATCCTGCCGATCCAGGAGCGCGCTGATGTCTGGTGGCAACTCGTCCTTTGAAGGGCGCTGCGCCCCATCTACGTAGACCGGGATGACCAGGCAGGCCGGATCGCTCAGTCCGGCGTGAATCTCTTTGTGAGGCCAGTCGTCCAAAAGACGGATTCTCTGTCGGCCCTTGGCATCTTTTGCTTCGAGCCATTCTTGCCCAATCACCACTATGAGTGTCGCCGCCCGTCGAACGAATTCCTCCAGCTTCGACGCCCACTTGTCGCCCGCCCTGAGGTCGCTCTGGTCGAGGATAACCTTGTCAGCGCCAAAGGCGGCCTTAAGGCGATCTGCAAGGAAGGCCGACGCCCAGCCTGAGTCGCTGTGCCGATAGCTGATGAAAATTAGATCGTGTGTCAGCCGCGCGCGCCGCATCCTTGACCTATCCGCCTTGTCCGAAATTCAGGGCCCATTGAGCGTAACGCCGCAACGTCCATTTGCGCAATCGGGCATCGTCTCATGATACCCGGTTTGCCAGTGGCATCAAGTCTCACCTTTTTGCCCCGTCGCACTTCAGCTTGGGGAACGCCATCCGTTAACGGCTTTGGCCAGCGACTTGCCGTATGGCTTTGACGCACACCGAAGCAGCACGTCTTCTGCGGTAGGAGTTACCCGCCGTTCAAGCACGAGCATTTTTTTGTCGCTATGACCGGTGCTGGCCGACTGAACGCATCCTGCAGCTGTACCGAAAGCAGCCGTTGGCGGGCGGAGAACGATCAGACTTCGATCAATCACGAAGGAGTCTGAAAGGGAATCTAACCACCCCCGGGAACCCTGGAACAAAGGCAAGCTGATCGGGCCGAAGCCGCCGCTCAAGCGCGCCCGCCGTGCTCCGCTCGTCACGCCTTGGGCAAGAGTCAAGATCTACCCGTCGGCGCGAGCGTCGTTCGCTGGCGCCGGGTAGGGCGTCGATGGAATTCCGCTCGACGATCCTTGCCGTGATCAGGGGGATGTCGTGCAGGCCATTGGCCATGCCGCGTGGGGGGGCGAGGGATGCGAGGGTGTGCTGGACTGGCCACGGCAAGCGCGTGCATCTTATAGAAGACCCCGCCCATCGAGCGCGGAAGGAATCGCCAATGGCGCAAGACGGCGCGCCTGTGTGCGGCATAAATTGGGGCCCGTCCGCATCGGATTGTCGCCAATGGCCACCGTCCATCATCCAGTGCAGACCATTGTCGACAAGCCATGCGAACATCGCGATTCATCCGCTGAGCGTCAGGTGCTAAGCTGCTGACCTGGCCGCGGCGGCCGGTCGAGGGGGTGGGTGGAAGACGTTGCCGCGACGCACGTCGATCCGGCCAGTCTTGTTCTTTGTTCTTCACTTGCGTACGCGGCGAGCCTGGGGCGAGCCGCACAAGGAAATCTCCGTCACTTCCCTGGGGGGTCACCATGTTAGTTCAACATCGATGCACATCTGCGCAGGCTGCTCGACGCTTCGAGGTATCTGCGCGCGGCTGGTCACTCGTGGCACTCGCTGCGGCCACACTGGCCAGCGGTCAGGTGTTCGCCGGCGGCATGCTGGCCTACGAAATCGGCACCGCCGACGTCGGTCTCGCCTCCGCTGGCTACAGCGCTCGCGCCCAGGACGCCTCGACCGTATTTACCAATCCCGCCGGCATGACACGGCTGGACGGCACCCAGGCCCTGGCCTCGGGGCAGTTGCTTTGGGCCAACACCAAATACTCGATCGGTTCGGGAACGTCGCCCCTGCTCGGCAACGACGACGGCGGTTATGCGGTCGGATCGGGCGGCTGGTTCCCCGGCGGCGGTGCTTTCTTCAGCTACAGCGTGTCGCCTGACCTGAAGCTCGGCTTCGCGCTGGCCGGCAATTTTGGTGCGCCCTTGACGTACGACAACAACTGGGCCGGCCGCTACTACGTTCAGAGCACGACCATGCTTGGCGTCTCCCTGCTCCCCAGCATCGCCTTCAAGGTCAACGACAGGCTTTCGCTCGGCGCCGGCCTGAACGCCATGTACGGGATGTATACCAACCAGGTGGCCATCAACAACGTGGCGCCGATCTTCGGCGACGGCAGGCTGAAGCTGGACGACAGGACATGGGGCTGGGGGGTCAATCTTGGCCTTCTCTACGAGGTCGACGAGGGGACCCGAGTCGGACTGACCTGGAACTCGCAGGTCAATCTCGACTTCAAGGGGCCGGCGCATTTCTCGAACCTCTCGCCGACTGTCGCCACGGCGTTGAACACCGCCGGCCTGCTGAACTCGACGATCAAGGTCGGCGTCAAGGTTCCGCAACAGGTGATGGCCAGCGTGTTCACGCAGCTTGACCCGCAATGGGCGCTGCTCGGCAGCGTCGGCTGGCAGCAATGGTCAAAGTTCGGAGCGATCAACATCGGTATCGAAGACACATCGCATCCGGTCAGCCTGACGACCGACATCCCGTTCAAGGACACCTGGCACGTCGCCACGGGCGCGCAGTACCGGCTCAGCGAACCGTGGCTGCTCATTTCGGAGTCGCCTACGACTCGGGCTTCCAGCCGAACGGTTCGACGGTCTCGCCGCTGATGCCGCTGAACACCGCCTGGCGTTTCGGCGTCGGTGGCCAGCAACAGCTGAGCAAGACCTCCGTATGGGGCCTGGCAGCCGAATACATCTACGGCGGGACGCTGAAGACCGATCTGCAGACGACGGCGCCGGTCGCCGTTGGCGGTCGCGGGAACCTCATCGGCTCGTACGACAACACCGGAACGCTGGTGATGAGCGTCTACGGCAGCTGGAAGTTCTAGGCACTCGTCGGCGGAGTCGGCGTGCGCGAAGGCGCGCAACGCCGCTCATCGCGCGACAAGCTTCAATGCGCTCGCGCCACTTGAATTCGAAGCGCTTTCTGGTCAGGAGAAAAACACCCATGCGCAGCAGACCGAGAACCATCGCCGTTGCCGTGCTCGGCGTCGGGCTTCTGAGCCTGACGTCGGCGGCAGCATTTGCGCAGCAGAAGAACCCCGAACGCAATGTCTATTACGGCGAAACGCATTTGCACACCAGCTGGTCGTTCGACGCCTACGCATTTGGCGACACGCGGACCGGGCCCGAGTCGTTCTACCAGTACGCGACGGGCAAGCCCACCCTGCACCCGGGGGGCTACCAGGTGACGATCACCAAGCCCCTCGACTGGGGCGCGGTCACCGAGCATGCGGAGTACATGGGCATGGTCCAGGAGGCCATGGATCCCGAATCGCCGCTGCGCAAGAGTTCGCCGCTACTGGCCCGGGTCTATGAGGAAGGCGTCAGGGCCGACGGCCTGCTGGCCTTCAAGGTGCTGTCGCTGGCCATTGCCAAGGGACTGCCAATCAAGGAATTCAGCGATCCTGCCGTCGTCGCGCCGGTGTGGAAGCGAATCGTCGATATCGCCGACAGGTACAACAAGCCCGGCAAGTTTACGACCTTCGCCGCCTACGAGTGGACGTCCACCCCGGATTCCAAGAACCTGCATCGCAACATCTTCTTCCGCGATTCGAAGAAGGTGCCGCAAGTGCCGTTTACGCCCCTCGACTCGCCCGATCCACGTGACCTCTGGAGCTGGATGGACAAGCAGCGCGCGGCCGGCAACGAATTGCTGGCCATCTCGCACAACGCAAATCTCAGTAACGGGATGATGTTCCCGACCGAAGTCGATCACACCGGCCGGCCGATCGACCGCGCGTGGGCGGAAGCGCGGCTGCGCAACGAGCCGCTGACCGAGATGAAACAGGTCAAGGGGCAGTCGGAGACGACGCCGGGACTTTCGCCGAATGACGAGTTCGCCAACTACGAGGTCTTCGTCTGGCATCTTCTCGGCAGGAAGGGCCCGCCGCCAAGCGAGTACGGGAGCTACGTGCGGCAGGCTTACAAGGACGGCATCACGATGGAGCAGGCACGCGGCTTCAATCCGTACAAATTCGGCGTGGTCGGCGGCTCCGACTCGCACGTCAGCGTCGTGCCCTACCGCCAGAAGAACTTCTTCGGCGTGCACGGAACCGTTGACGATACGATCGAGAAGCGCATCGACGGGGCCACGGTGCTGGGACTGAACAGCCTCTGGGTCACGCCTGCCGGGCTGAGCGCGGTGTGGGCCGAGGAGAACACGCGCGACGCGCTCTTCGACGCGATGAAGCGCAAGGAAACGTACTCGACCAGCGGTGTGCGCATTGCCCTGCGTTTCTTCGGCGGCTGGGGGATGGATGCCGGAATGCTCAAGCAGAAGGAGTGGGTGAAGGCAGCCTACGCCACGGGCGTTCCGATGGGAGCCGATCTGCCGAAACCGGCAAGCAAGGCGCCTTCGTTCGTCGTCTGGGCGACGAAGGACCCCGACAGCGCCAATCTCGACCGTCTCCAGATCGTCAAGGGCTGGAGCGTTAGCGGCCAATCGTTCGAGAAGGTTTACGACGTTGCCTGGGCGGGCGCGCGCAAGCCCGATCGGGTGACCGGCAAGGTGCCGGCGATCGGCTCGACGGTTGACATCGGCAAAGGCACTTACAGCAACAGCATCGGCGCGGTCGAGTTGAAAACGGTGTGGACGGACCCCGACTTCGACCCCGGACTTGACGCTTTCTATTACGTCCGCGCGCTGGAGATCCCGACGCCACGCTGGAGCACCATGCAGGCCGTGAAGCTGGGCAGGGTTCCTCCGAGCGGCAGCGGATTCTCCGCGATTATCCAGGAGCGTGCGTGGAGTTCGCCGATCTGGTACACGCCCGGCGCGCAGGCGCGCAAGGCCGTCAAAGCTGGCGTGACCATCGCCGATCTGGGCAGGCAGGGAGCAGCGCTGCTCAGCGATCAACAGCTCAAGGACTTGCTCGTGGGCAAGACGGTCAAGGTGCGCAACACGGTCACCGGGCAGCACTTCGAGATTCTTCACGGAACCACCGGCCGGCGCCTGATTACGGCAATCGACGGCAAGGCCACGGATTTGCGTGCGGCCGGCGAGATGATGCACGGCGGCGACCTTGACTACGAGATTCGCGACGGGCGTCTGCGCACGGACCTCAACGGCAGCGAATTCGACGTCGCCGTCTACAAGCTCGGTGACAGGTATCTGGCGGCGCGCAGCAACGAGTTCGGTTACGCGAATTACGAGGTCGAGCCCCTGAAGGAATGAGCATGAGTCCTGCATCACCCGGCGCAGCGCAACCATCACGCGTGCGGCGCTGGCTGAGTGAGCCGCTGCTGCATTTCCTGGTCATCGGTGGTGCGCTGTTCGCCGTTTATGGCGCTCTCAACCCGACGCCGGCCGTTTCATCCCAGGCCAATCAGATCCGCCTGACGCGCGACGATCTGCGCCAGATGGCCATGGTGTGGGCGGCGAGCTGGCAGCGCCCGCCGACGCCGGAGGAGATGCACAGCCTGATCGAAAACAAGGTTCGCGACGAAATCCTTTACCGCGAGTCGCTCGCCCTCGGCCTCGACCAGAACGACACCATCGTCCGGCGCCGCCTGGCGCAGAAGATGGAATTCCTGGCCGAGGACACGTCCGCGATTCGCGACCCGGCTGCCGAGGAACTGAAGGCGTGGTTCGAAGAGAACCGTGCGCGCTTTGCCTTGCCGGGCCGCATGTCGTTCCGCCATGTTTACTTTTCACCCGACCAGCGCGGCCCGGGCGCCAGGGATGCTGCCGTCGAGGCACTGCGAAAGCTCGCCGGCAAGCCCGCCGATTCACCCGTGGTCGCCGGCATTGGCGATCGTTTCATGTTCCAGGATTACTATGCTGACCGCGTGCCGGAGCAGGTGGCCAGTGTCTTCGGAGCGGCATTCGCGCAGTCGCTGTCCGGGCTCGCGCCGGGGGGCTGGCTGGGGCCCGTCGAATCGGGGTTGGGCTGGCATCTGGTGTTCGTCGATTCGATCACCCCGGGGCGGGTGCCGCTGTTTGACGAGATCGAGCCGGAGGTGAAAGCCGAATGGTTCAACGCGCAACGTGCCGAGGCAAAGCGCAATGTATTTGCCGCGATGCGGGCGCGCTACGAGGTCGTTCTGCCGCCGCCGGATGACCAGGACGCTCCGCTCAGCGGAGCGGCATCGACGCTGAAAAGCCGATGAACGCGGCCCGATGAATGGCGGCAAGCGGGTGTTGACGCTGTTGCACCGGCTATGGCTGATCGCCATTGCAGCGCTTTGTCTCGTACCACCGGGTGCCCGGGCGCACGAGACGCGCCCCGCGTACCTTGAAATCAACGAGACCGCGCCGGGCCGCTACGACGTGCTGTGGCGAACGCCGGTGCTGTCGGGAAGGCCGCTGCCGATTGTCCTGAAGTTCGCCGAGGGTACGCACAATGTCACCGAACCCGCCCGGCGCGAACTTTCCGATTCGCTGCTCGAGCGCCGCGTGATCGACGCGCCCGGCGGTCTTGCCGGCACGCGGATCGATATCGTCGGCCTGCAAGCGACGATCACCGACGTCCTGGTGCGTGTGCAGATGCGCGACGGCGCGCATTCGACCACGCTCGTTCATCCATCGCAGCCGTGGCTGGAAATCGCTGCGCAGCCCGGCTGGCTGTCGGTCAGCGGCGCTTACCTGCAGCATGGCATCGACCATATTCTGTTCGGCTACGACCATCTGCTCTTCGTTCTGGCGCTGATCCTTATCGTGCGTCAGACACGGATGTTGCTGTGGACGATCACCGCGTTCACCGTCGCGCACTCGATCACCCTGGCCCTCGCCACGCTTGGACTGGTGCACCTGGCGGGTCCGCCGGTTGAAGCCACCATCGCCTTGTCGATACTGCTGCTCGCCAGCGAGGCCGTTCGATTCCAGCGCGGTGAAGCGAGCCTGACGTCGCGGCGGCCATGGCTGGTCGCCTTCTGTTTCGGACTCCTGCACGGACTCGGATTCGCCAGCGCGCTGGCCAGCATCGGCCTGCCGCGCGGCGACATTCCGCTCGCACTGGTCGCTTTCAACATCGGCGTAGAACTCGGACAGCTGGCCTTCATTGTCGTCGTGCTGGGTGTCTCGCCCTGGCCAGGCGAATCAAGCTCGCCGCCGCACTGGAGCGCTACGCCCGCCCGGCCACGCCCTATGCTATCGGGATTCTGGCATCCTTCTGGTTCTTCGAGAGGCTGGCGAGATTCTGAAGACGCTAAGTGTTGGCATTCGAGCGGACCGTGGACGAAAGCCGCTCGTGTAGTGTTGCACGCAGGATGGAACATACGGCGCGAGCGGGGCCGGCGCGAGCGGGTTCAGGTCTTTACTTTTTCCCGCGTCCATACCATAGGTCTTTCTCACGAAGGCAAGAAGAAAAACCTGACCGTTCGCACATGCTCGCTTTTATGAGGGCGGGCAGGTGAAAAAGCCTGCTCTCGGCTCTACCCGTGATCCGCGTGACCCGAGCACCTGGCGGCGGATGGCCTTGCCCCGTCACGCCGGGCGAACAAGGCTCAGACGCTGGCCAACTCGGCAGATGCACCGCCGCGGCCGCCATTGCCGCTGCCGTAGGCATCCATCAGGCGCGCGATTTGTGACGCCAGAAGGGCGTCGGAGCGGGTGTCGGCGTTGTTCCCGGCGCTGCTCGCCGCCGACGATGCCGACGCGGAAGACCTGACGGCAGCGTTTGCTTCCTGGTAGGCCTGTGCCTCCTGGAAGCTGATCTTGCCGTCGCCATTGGTGTCGGCCTGATCAAAATTCGTGACCAGTGCCGTCAGCTTGCTGGAGAGGTCGCTATTCGAGGTCTCCATTTTGCTTGCCACGCTGCTCAGTTGTTCCTTGGTCAAGCCGGCCCCTTCGGGTGGGCGGGGAGGAGGGGGGCCGTTCATGGCTTGGGTCCCGTTGGCCCCACCCTGCGCCATCGCTCCCGTCGTGCGCGCGTGCATCAGCTGGCTGTCGAGCTGCTCGCCGATTTTCTTCAGGGTGTCGGAAAATTCCTGCTTCGTGACCTTGCCGTCGCTGTTCGAGTCCAGTTTGGAAAACAACTCGTTGGCCAGCGACGCGCTGTCCGACGTTGCGGCGGCCGCCGATGAGCGTGCGGAGGACGACGAAACGACTTTTGCGATAGCCCCCTGCAGGTCTGACTTCTCGATGTAACCCTGCTTTGCCGAGTCCAGCTTGGAGAACAAGGCGTCGGCCATTTGTGCCGGGTCCGGGCGTTTCATGGCTCGCATCTCGCGCAGGTGTATCGCGCTGCTGCCGCCGATTCCGCCAATGCTACTGCTCATGAGGTGTTCCTTTCTTTCCATGAAGTCACCAGACGGCGCCGGCAGGGAGAGTCGTGCCTGAGATTCTTGCCACGTCTTCGTCAGCCCTCTGCGTGCTCTCCGCCCTCTCGTGGAGGTCGCTCGTTCCTTGCTGCTGGAAAAGTCGCGGGCCATTCGCCCCTAAGCGAGTCAGCAGCAGTGCAGGTCGAGGATGTGTAGTCTAGGCGATAGATCGGGGTTTGGGGTCCAGAATGGCTGGCGTTACTGTAAAGCTGTGTAAATCGCTGCAATGAGCTTGCGCGTCGTGTCTGCCATGCCTGCCCGCGCCGCAGCTCTTGGGTCGATCTGACTATCCGAGTTCACGAGCGGGGCCGGGTCTTTACTTCTGCCCGCATACACACCATCGGCTTCTTATCACGGACGCAGAAAACAACCTGCGGCGGTGTGCGTTACCGCAGAACAAGAGGGGCGTCATGTGGCAGCATGAGAACGCAGCAGTACCTGCCGACCAGCATCGCATACCGACCTCGAGTTTGCTCTGACGTGGTAGCCCGGCAACGCACAGCTCTTCGTTGTGGGAGCAGAGGTCCAGCGTTGCGGTTAGCCCGTGCGCTCACTCGTAGTGGGTCCACATGCGCAGCACGCGTACCGTTTCTTCCTTGGCGAAGACCTCGTAGAACCAGCCTGTGCTGAATGTTGATTCGACGGGAAAAGGCGCCAGACAGGTTGCCTACTAGCTTCTCGTAAGGCCGTGGATTCTGGAAAGGGTCGGCGGCGATAACCGCCAGAAGATCTTCTGCCTTCGCCCTTAGGCCGGCCGACGTGAGTTTCTTGGCGTCTTGGAGCGCGTGGCGAGAGAAGACGACCTCCCAGGTCACCTTCTTGGCGCTCTCGCTCAACGGCTCCGCCATGCTTTGCTTGATCGACTCGCGCATGCCGGGCACAGACAAGAGGTGCAAAGTCTCTTGAATTGCTTTCCAGTCCTCGGAAGGGAGCAGGACCGCACTTGTCCTCTTGCCGGCGATATGAATGGGCTGATGCGACTCTGCAGTCTGATCGATCAGGCGATACAGGTTGGCGCGCGCTTCGCTTGCCGTGAGGGTGGTCATCGTGATTCCCCAGTGTAGTGCTGCATTCTTGATGAGACTTTTGGCGACTGCTGAAAGCAGGGCGAAAGCCCGGTGGTGGCTGAAATTCGCATCGTCCATGCCGGGGCGGCCCTCGTCGCCACCCCCGGCGCACATGCCCCACACACCGTCATTGCGAGAAGGCGAAGCCGACGCGGCAATCCAGAGGTCTTGCGCTTCGCGTCGTCGATGCGGCGGAACATAGTAAGACGAGGGAGCTGGATTGCCGCGTCGGCCGCGCCTCCTCGCAATGACGAGCGGGCTGGCGTGTTGCCGCCTTCCCGACGAGGCTTTCAGCAAGCCCGACAGCCGCGCGCAACCCCTGCGGTGGCTCGGATGTATAGGTTCCATATTGCGTGAAACACTAGACCAGAAGAGTAAGAAACGTACGTCTGGACGTACCGTTTGTCAACCAGCGAGCCGCGGAAGCAGCGACTTCGCCCGGGTGGGCAAACGAGAAATATCACTGCCCAATTCAGGCACAAGCGGAGTCACACAAGCGAGGTCGGGTCTTTACTTTTTCCCGGATACATACCATCAGTCTTTATCACGACGGCAAGAAGAAGAAGCTGACCCCATGCGTGCGTGTTTTCGGTGCAGAAGCCATCCCCGCGCTATGGCCGCAATCGACCCAGAGCGGACCTTCATCCAGCCGCCTGCTGAATGGCGAGTAACAAAGTACAGCTGCCGTTCCAGGCGAGTGCTCACTGGCAAGTGATCGGCCGAAGCTGAACTACAGAACTACTTTGCCGAATGGGCGAAGTATGCCGGTATGCTGACGTTGCAAAAATCGGTTAGGCTTCAAAGCCAATCAGCCCACCGGTGGGGCAAACAAGCCAAGCCCCATTCAACTTTGGATTCACTTGATGGATAACAACGAGAAGAAGGAACTCAGCGAGTCTGACATCAAGGCCAAGTTCATCACGCCTGCCATCGTCCAGGCAGGTTGGGACGAGATGACGCAAATTCGCCGGGAAGTCACGTTGACGCCGGGGCCGGTCATCGTGCGGGGCAACCTGTCTTCCCGCAACAAAAAGAAAAAGAAGTTCGCCGACTACGTGCTCCAGAAGGAAAAAGGGGTGCCGGTGGCGGTGGTCGAAGCCAAGGAAAACAACTACACCATCAGCCATGGGTTGCAGCAGGCCTTGGGCTATGCCGAAATCCTGGAGGTGCCCTGCGCCTTCAGTTCCAACGGCGACGGCTTTGCCAGCCATAACAAGGCTGCTGCCGAAGGCGAAGACACCGAAACCGAATTCGGGCTGGAAGTCTTTCCCTCGCCCACGGAACTCTGGGAGCGCTACAAGCGTTTCAGAGGCATTACAGAAGATCAGGAAACACTCGTCACCGAACCCTATCACGATGACGGTGGCGGCAAGGAGCCCCGCTATTACCAGGCAGAAGCAGTCAACCGCGTGATCGAAAAAGTGGCCCAAGGCGAGAAGCGCCTGCTGCTGGTCATGGCCACCGGCACCGGCAAGACCTACACCACCTTCCAGATCATCTACCGTCTATGGAAGGCCAAGAAGGCCAAGCGCATCCTTTTCCTGGTGGACCGCAACGTCCTGGCAGACCAGACACTGGTCAACGACTTCAAGCCCTTCGGCTCGGTCATGACCAAGATCCGCAATCGCAAGATCGACCCTGCTTACGAGGTCTATCTTGGCCTGTACCAGGCACTCACTGGCCCCGATGACGAAGACAAGATATTTAAGTCAGTCAAGCACGATTTCTTTGATCTGATCGTGATCGACGAGTGTCATCGCGGCAGCGCCAACGACGACTCCGCCTGGAAAGAAATCCTCGAATATTTTGACGGCGCCATCCAGCTGGGCATGACCGCCACGCCGAAGGAAACCCGGTACGCCTCCAACATCACCTATTTTGGCGAACCGATCTACACCTACTCGCTGAAACAGGGCATTCAGGACGGATTTCTCGCGCCCTACAAGGTGGTGCGGATCGATATCGACAAGGACATCCACGGCTGGACACCGCCGCCCGGAATGAAAGACGACCTCGGCAACGCGATCGAGCAGCGCGAATACAACCAGATCGACATGGACCGCATCCTGGTGCTCAATCAGCGCACCAGGCTCGTCGCCGAGCGCGTCATGAAGCTGCTCAACGCGACCGACCCGTTCCAGAAGACCATCATCTTCTGCGAAGACATCGACCACGCCGAGCGCATGCGCAAGGCCATCGTCAATGCTTCCGGTCAGCTGGCGAAGTCCAATAGCAAGTACGTGATGCGCATCACCGGCGACAGCATCGAGGGCAAGGCCGAGCTGGACAACTTCATCGATCCGGAGAGCAGATACCCGGTCATCGCCACCACCTCGGAACTGCTGACTACCGGCGTGGATGCCAAGACCTGCAAGCTCATCGTACTCGACAAGACCATCAACTCGATGACCACCTTCAAGCAGATCGTCGGCCGTGGCACGCGCATCGAAGAGTCGCAGAACAAATTCTTCTTCACCATCATGGATTTCAAGAAGGCCACCGAGCTTTTCAAGGACCCGGATTTCGATGGCGAGCCGGTGGTCATCTACGAGCCTGAAGATGACGACGACCCCGTTCCTCCTGATCCCGAAGGGGAAGGTGAAGACGACGAAGACGATGGCGAAGAAGGCGCGGGCATCAAGAAGTACCACGTCGGCGGCGTCACGGTTCACATCGTCGCAGAGCGCGTCGAGGTGTACGGCGAAGACGGCAAGATGGTCACCGAAAGCTACCGCGACTACAGTCGCAAGAATATCCGCCAGGAATTCGCCTCGCTGGACGACTTCCTGCAGAAGTGGAACGGCAGCAAGAAGAAGGCCGCCATCATCGAAGCCCTCGCCGAATACGGCATCGAGCTGCCCAAGCTCGCCAAGGAAGTCGGCAAGGACTATGGCGATTTCGACCTCATCTGCCACATCGCCTTTGACCAGCCGCCCCTCACCCGCAGCGAGCGCGCCAACAACGTCAAGAAGCGCAACTACTTCACCCGATACGGCGACAAGGCGCGCGCCGTTCTGGAAGCCCTGCTCGACAAATACGCCGATGAAGGCATCGCCAGCATCGAGAACAACAACGTTCTCAAGCTTGATCCCTTCAAGCAGCTGGGCACACCGGTGGAAATCATCAACGGCGTCTTTGGCGGCAAGGCTCAATACGAAGCTGCCTTGCAGGCCCTTGAAACCGAACTCTTCAAACAAGCAAGTTAAGTTGATCAGAAGGCACCATGAGCAACGTCAGCGGCATCATCAAATCCATCCAGGACATCATGCGCAAGGATGTCGGCGTCGACGGCGACGCCCAGCGTATCAGCCAGCTCGTCTGGATGTTTTTCCTCAAGATCTACGATGATCGCGAAGCCGAAATCGAAGTGCTGGAAGACCACTACAAGTCGCCCCTGCCCGAGCACCTGCGCTGGCGCAACTGGGCGGCCGATCCCGAAGGCATGACCGGTGAGGAACTCGGCAACTTCGTGAACCTCCAGCTCTTTCCCACGCTGAAGAACAGGCTCGCCGTCAGCGGCCCCACCGGCGAGCGTGGCAAGGTCATCCGCAACGTCTTCGAGGATGCCTACAACTACATGAAATCCGGCACCCTCATGCGGCAGGTCATCAACAAAATCTGCGAGATCGATTTCAACAACACGCAAGACCGCCACACCTTCGGCAGCATTTACGAGCAGATCCTGAAAGACCTGCAAAGCGCCGGCAACGCGGGCGAGTTCTACACCCCCCGCGCCGTCACCAAGTTCATTGTCGACCGGGTCGACCCCAAGCTCGCCGAGAGCGTGCTCGACCCCGCCTGCGGTACCGGCGGCTTTCTCGCCTGCACCATCGACCACAAGCGCCACCTTTACGCAAAGAACGCGGCGGACGAAGTTGTGCTGGCCGCCAGCATCCACGGCGTCGAGAAGAAAGCCTTGCCCCACATGCTGTGCACCACCAACATGATCCTGCACGGCATCGACACCCCGACGCAGATCGAGCACGACAATATGCTCAGCCGCCGCGCCTACACCGACTACGGCGAGGCCGACCGCGTCAACGTCATCATCACCAATCCGCCCTTCGGCGGCATGGAAGAGGACGGCGTCGAAAACCAGTTCCCCGCGCCCCTGCGCACCCGCGAAACCGCCGACCTGTTCATGGCGCTGGTGGTCCGCCTGCTCAAAAGCCACGGCCGCGCCGCCGTGGTCCTGCCCGACGGCTTCCTGTTCGGCGAAGGCATGAAGACCCGCCTGAAGGAAATGCTGCTGCAGCAATGCCATCTGCACACCATCGTCCGCCTGCCCAATGGCGTGTTCAACCCCTACACCGGCATCAAGACCAACATCCTCTTCTTCACCAAGAAGCCCGAGGCCGAATGGCCGGCAACGAAGGAAGTCTGGTTCTACGAGCACCCCTACCCCGAAGGCGTCACCAGCTACAACAAGACCCGCCCCATGCAGTTCGAGGAGTTCGCCACCGAATGCGCCTGGTGGGGCGAGGAAGCCGACGGCTTCGCGGCCCGCGTGGAAACTCCGCAGGCGTGGAAAGTCAGTCTCGAAGACATTGCCGCGCGTAACTACAACCTCGACATCAAGAACCCGCACGTCGGCGAATTGGTGGCCCACGACCCCGATAAATTGCTGGCTCAGTATCAGGCGCAGCAGCAGGACATCCAATCGCTACGCGACCAGCTCAAAGGCATCCTCGCCGCCGCACTGGAGCGCGAAGCATGAGCCTGCCCGAAGACACCGCCGTCCCGCCCGACCTGTACCTGCAGATCCACGGCATCCTGCACGCCGCCCGCCAGCAGAGCTACCGCGCCGTTAATACCGCCATGGTCGAAGCCTACTGGCAGATCGGTCGCCGCATTGTCGAACATGAGCAAGGCGGCGAGGCCCGCGCCGCCTACGGCCAGGGCGTGCTCGCCGCGCTGGCCTCCCGCCTGACCAAAGATTTCGGAAAAGGCTTCACCAGCGCCAATCTGCGCAATTTTCGCCAGTTCTACCTCACCTTCACCGACGAGCAGATTCGCTACGCACTGCGTAGCAATTTGACCTGGACCCACCTTCGCCAGCTCATGCGCATCGACGATCTCGACGCCCGCCACTGGTACATGAACGAAGCCAGCCAGCAAGGCTGGAGCGCCCGCGCCCTGGATCGCCAGATTGGCACCCTCTACTACGAGCGCCTGCTTTCTAGCCAGGACAAGGCCGCCCTCCGGCAGGAAGCCAGCAGCCTGATCGCTGCGCAGACCCCTGCCGATCCGCGCGACTTCATCCGCGACCCTTACATTCTTGAGTTCATCGGCGCGCAGCCCGGCGCTACCCTCTTCGAGACCGAGCTGGAAACCGGCCTCATCCAGCAGCTGCAAGCCTTCCTGCTGGAGCTGGGCAAGGGCTTTGCCTTTGTCGCCCGCCAGAAGCACCTGCGCGTTGAAAATGAGGACTGCTTCATTGATCTGGTCTTCTACAACTACCTGCTCAAATGCTTCGTGCTCATCGATCTCAAGATCGGCAAGCTCGCCCATCAGGATGTCGGCCAGATGGACATGTATGTGCGCGTGTTCGAAGAGCAATACCGCGCCGAAGGCGACAACCCCACCCTGGGCCTGATCCTCTGTTCCGAGCGCAACGAAGCCGTCGCCAAATACTCGCTGCTCGCCGGCAGCCAGCAGCTCTTCGCCAGCCGCTACCGCCCCTTCCTGCCCTCGGAGGCCGAACTGCAAGCCGAGCTGCAACGCGACCGCGCCCTGCTCGAAAACCAGCGCGAGGGACTGGCATGAATGCCGCGCCGCCGGTGGAAACCCTCGTCACGAATCACCTCGATCTGTGGACCGCCGCCCTCAAACGCAAATCCACCGCCGGCCGGGGTTCATCCAGCAAGATCGAGCTGTACGGCATCAGGAAGCTGCGTGAGCTGATTCTGGAACTGGCCGTGCGCGGCCTGCTGGTGCCGCAGGACCCGAATGACGAACCCGCCAGCGAACTGCTCAAGAAGATCGCTGCCGAGAAGGCAAGGTTGGTGAAGGCGGGCAAGATCAAGAAGGAAAAGCCACTGGGCACAATAGGTGAAGCAGAGAGGCCATACAAAATTCCGGCAGGCTGGAGTTGGGTGCGGCTGGGCGAAGCTGGAAATACACAGACTGGTGGTACCCCAAAGAAAGCGGATTCACATCATTATGGAAGCGCTATTCCATTCATAAAGCCTGGTGAGATCGTTGATGGCGAAATCATTTCTCATGAAAACGATGGGTTGTCATTTGAGGGAGCTGAAAGCTTGGGCAGAGTCGTTCAAGCAGACTCTGTCTTAATGGTTTGCATTGGCACGATTGGAAAATGCGCACGGGTTGATCGACCCGTTGCGTTTAACCAGCAAATCAACTCCGTTTCTCCGTATCTGCCAATCGGGCACTACACCAAGATTGCGTTGCGATCTAACTATTTTCAACGTCTTGCATGGGCGCTTTCTTCAAGTACAACCATACCCATTTTAAATAAGGGCAAGTGGGAGACTATTCCGATTCCCCTCGCGCCACTTGCCGAGCAACACCGCATCGTAGCCAAAGTCGACGAACTGATGGTGCTGTGTGACCAGCTTGAGCAACAAGCCGACGCCAGCCTCGGCGCCCATCAAACGCTGGTGGAAACCTTGCTGAGCGCGCTGACCAGCGCCGCCGATCACACGCAATTCGCCAGCGCCTGGCAGCGCATCGCCGGCCACTTCGACACGCTGTTCACGACCGAAGAGAGCATCGACCAGCTCAAGCAGACCATTCTGCAACTGGCGGTGATGGGCAAGCTCGTCCCGCAAGACCCGAACGACGAACCCGCCAGGGAACTGCTCAAGAAGATCGCCGCCGAGAAGGCGAAGCTGGTGAAGGAAGGGAAGATAAAAAAGGAAAAGCCGCTGCAGCCCATTTGCGAAAAGGAAAAGCCGTTTGCGTTGCCCACAGGCTGGGGATGGGCTCGATTCCAAAGTATTACGTCAAAGATTACCGATGGCGACCATAACACACCACCAAGAACAGTATCAGGGATGCGAATGCTTTCCGCAAAGAACGTAAGGGATGGCTTTCTGGACTTCGACAATTGTGATTGCATTTCTGAGGACGACTACGTCAAGTCTCGAGAACGCTGCCTCCCTGAGGAGGGTGATCTGCTAATTGTTTCCGTTGGCGGGACGATTGGTCGAAGCTCATTGGTACCACAAGATTCTGATTTCTCTCTTGTGAGAAGCGTTGCATTAATTAAGCCGATTGTTTTCGTTTCCAAGTTCCTTAAGTTTTTGGCTGATTCCCCATTGCTGCAAAGCTTCATCCATAGTCACAAGCGTGGCGGGGCTCAGCCATGCCTTTATTTGTCCGAGATAGCGAAGTTTCCAATACCCGTGGCGCCACTCGCCGAACAACACCGCATCGTCGCCAAAGTAGACGAGCTGCTGGCGCTCTGCGAGCAGCTCAAGTCCCGCATCAACGACGCTCAAACCACACAACTCCACCTCGCCGACGCTCTCGTCGAGCGGGCCATCTGCTGAGCAGCAGGACATGACGCCGGCGCTGCACAAAATCTGGTGCGACGAGGACGAGCATTTTCGCTACGAGCACTTTGCCGATTTCAACGAGTGGCTGGATGGCGAGGAGGGGCAGGCGGCCCGGCTTGACTATGGCGTTGACGCCTTGCCCCAGCCGAGCAAGGCGCTATTTTCGGGTGACAGAAACCGCTATGACGAAGCGTTTCAGGCGTTTCGCAAAGTGTGTCGTCACGAGGCGCTTGGCGAGTCCTGGTTTCAGGAGCAGCTTGGCGATGACCATTGGTTCCAGCGCAATATGTCTCACTTCATCCAGCTCGTCGATCTCATGGCTGCCGGCGCGGTGGTGCCGTTTGTCGGGGCAGGCATCTCAGCATCGGCCGGTTTTTCAAGCTGGAAGGACCATCTGCGTCGCCAGGGCAAAACGGCGCATATCGCAGCGGAAAGTGTTGAGGCCCTATTGGCCAGCGGCGCCTACGAAACGGTGCTGGAAGAGATCGAGGCTGCCCATAGCCGCGA
>Ga0078783_114_pt5 | contig 17276 bp, 14 predicted proteins | sample CanAccphospTypeI_FD_67363 | JGI IMG/M metagenome (GOLD analysis project Ga0078783, IMG submission 67363) | Unknown Accumulibacter genome from EPBR bioreactor metagenome
CATCGGCGCAGCAGGCGGCGGCGGCCGCCGATCAGGCCGCCGCGAACGCGAGCCAGACCAAGACGCCGCAGCAACGGCTCAAGGAACTGCAGTCGCTTTACGACCAGGGCCTGATCAGCGCCAGCGACTACGAGGCGGCGAAGAAGAAAATTCTCAACCAGCTGACGCAGTAAGGCCGGTGGCTGTGGCCGCTGCGCTGACGCGGCAGCTCGTCGATCGCGCCTGCAGGCGCGGGTGACGGCAGGTTCCACCTCATTCACTGCGCACGAAAGGAAAGAAGATGAAAGCAAGACGAAAATTCATGGCCGCCGCGGCCTTGGCCGCTGCGCTCCCGCTTGGCGCATTGCTCAATCCGGCGAGTGCGGCGGAGGACAAGGTTCAGTTGATGTTCGTGCAAAGCGCCGACAGCCTGAAAGCGGATGGCAAGACGCTGCGCCTGGTCAACGTCTCGCCACAGACGATCTACTTCTCGGATCGCCCGGTGCGCGTCGCCGGGCACATCACCCTGCCGGCGTATCTCGAAGAGTGGACTGCAGCCGCCGGGCCGAACAATTTCAGCAAGGATCCGCCGAACGCCACGCTGTCCGTCTACGAACCGGGGCAGGCGGCCAACACGCTGACCGTGATCGAGATCAGCAAGCCGGTCGTCGAAGGCAAGGACCTGGTGTACAGTTACAAGCTGATCGAAGGAAAGATGCCGACTGCAGGTGGCCCGACTTCCCTGTTCATCGACTGGATCGGTCCCGGCGGCGGTGTGGGCGTCGGCTTCCACGGCGTCGGTGTCGGGCGTCGTGGAGTCGGCTGGCGGTAGGCGCCTGGCGAGCCCGGGCATGCCGCCTGGGAGTGACCAGCAATCGGCACCAGCTGGCGTCCCGGCGACATTGACGACTATTCAACGAGGGATGGTGAGATGACGAAGTGGCAAGTTTCGATGGCTGAATGCTGCCGTACCGCGGCGAAGGTGGCGGTCTGCGCTGGCGCCCTGGCAGCCGGGCAGGCGAGCGCCGGTGGACTGCTCGCCTACGAGGTGGGAACCGCCGACGTCGGCCTCGCTTCGGCGGGTTATGGCGCGCGTGCGCAGGACGCTTCAACGGTGCTCACCAATCCAGCCGGCATGACGCGGCTGGAGGGGACGCAATTCCTGGCGGCGGGGCAGCTGCTCTGGGGCAACACCAAGTTCTCGGCTGGATCGGGGACCGATTTCCGTGGGCTGGGCAGCGACAATGGTGGCTATGCGGTCGGTTCGAACGGCTGGTTCCCGGGCGGTGGCGGCTTCCTGAGCTACAGTGTCTCGCCCGATCTCAAGCTCGGTTTCGCGGCGACCGGCAATTTTGGTGCTCCCCTGAGCTACGACAACGACTGGGTCGGGCGCTACTACGTGCAGGACACGACGCTGCTCGGAATCTCCTTGTTGCCGTCGATCGCCTATAAGGTGAACAACCAGCTCTCGCTCGGTGCGAGCGTCAATGCCATGTACGGGATTTACAGCACGCAGGTGGCGATCAACAACGTCGCGCCGGGCTTCGGCGACGGTCGACTGAAGATCGACGACAATACCTGGGGCTGGGGACTCAATCTGGGCCTGCTCTACGAGATCGACCCGGGCACGCGCCTGGGGCTGACCTGGAATTCGCAGATCGATCTGGACTTCAAGTCCTCGGCCAAGTTCTCGAATCTCGCTCCCGTGCTGAACACCGTGCTGCGCAACCGTGGCACGCTCGACGCGGACATCAAGGTCGGGATCAATGTCCCGCAGCAGGCGATGGCCAGTATCTTCACGCAGGTGAATGATCGCTGGGCCTTGCTGGGCAGCGTTGGCTGGCAGCAGTGGTCGAAATTCGGACAGGTGCAGTTGGGTATCGAAGACACCGCCAATCCCGTCAGCGTGACGCAGAACCTGAAGTTCAAGGACACCTGGCACGTCGCGCTGGGCGCCCAGCACCGCATCAGCGAACCCTGGCTGCTCAACTTCGGCGTCGCCTACGACTCCGCGATGCAATCCGGCGACGTCTCGCCACTGCTGCCGGTCAACTCGGCCTGGCGTTTCGGTGTCGGCGGCGAGCAGCAGCTGAGCAAGTCTGCCTCCTGGGGAATCGCCGGAGAGTACCTCTACGGTGGCACGCTCGACACCAAGTTGCACAGCACGGTGCCAGCGGGGGTTGGCGGGCGCGGCGATGTCGTCGGCTCCTACGAAAATACCGGCGTGATCTACGTTGCCGCCTACTACAACTGGAAGTTCTAGCGGATGCCGGGACACGGGACGGCGCTGAACGCGCCGCAAATTTCTCGCGCCCGCGCCGTTCGGGCCGATGACTGATCCGCTTGGCGCTGCGCCGGGCGCTTCCTCGCAGCCGCTGATGGCCTGCCAGGAATGTGACCTGCTGCAGCGCATTCCGCCACTCCCGATTCGCGGTGAGGCGCATTGCGCGCGCTGTGGGCACTCGCTCGCCGCGCGGCCTTCCGATCCGCTGCAGATTCCCCTGGCGTTGACGATCACCGCGGCGATCGTCTTCGTCGTCGCCATCACCACTTCGCTGCTCGGGCTGTCGGCGGTCGGCCGGCACGCGAGCACGACGATCATCGGCGGTGCCTGGCAGCTGTGGCAGGAGGGCGAGACGATCACCGCGGCCATTGTCATGTTCTGCGCCGTCATCGCGCCGGGGTTTTTCATTGTCCTGATGCTCACCGTGCTGCTGCTGGCGAAGCGGGCGCCGGTTCCGCACTGGGGCGGGGAAGTGCTGCGCTGGTGTCTGCACATGCAGCCGTGGTCGATGTACGACGTCATGTCGCTGGGGATTCTGGTGGCGCTGATCAAGGTTGCCCAGCTGGCCAGCGTTGACGCCGGCATTGCGCTCTACGCGATGGGTGTTCTGGCGGTCCTCCTGCCGGCAATCATGGTCAGCTTCGACGCTCGCGAGATCTGGAAGCTGGTGCCCTGCGAGAACAAGGCCACGGCCTCGGCGCGTGCTGTCGAGGAGGCGGATTTTCTCGCCAGCGGGCGATGAGCGCGCTCAAGCCAGTGCGGGCAATCACCGCTGCGCAGTGCGGCCTGATCTCCTGCGAGACGTGCAAACTTCTCGCGCGGCCAGCACACCCCGAAGATCCCGGGCACTGTCCGCGTTGCGGCGGGGAACTCGAGTTTCGCCGCCGTCGTTCGCTGCAACGCACCTGGGCGCTGGTTATCGCCGCGGCGGTCTGCTATATACCGGCCAACATGCTGCCGATGATGGCCACCACGACCTTCGCCTCATCGCATGCCGATACCATCATGGGTGGGGTGGTATACCTTTTTGCCTCGGGTCGTGGCCGCTGGCCCTGATCGTCCTGGTGGCCAGCGTGATGGTGCCGCTCGGCAAGTTGATCGCGCTGATCTACCTGCTGCTCAGCGTGCAGCGTGGCATGCCCGGTGCGTGCCACCAGCGTGCGCGCCTTTACCGAATGGTCGAGCTGATCGGCCGCTGGTCGATGCTCGATGTCTTCGTCGTCACCTTCATCGTCGCGCTGGTGCAACTGCAACCACTGATGGCCGTGCAGCCGGGACCGGCGGTGCTGTTTTTCGCGGTGGTGGTGGTGCTGACGATGATCGCGGCCGAGACCTTTGATCCCCGATTGATCTGGGATTCGGCCGCTAATCTGGAGAATGAAGATGACTGACCGCAACGACCACGATGCGTTGCCGCAGGCCAGCGTCGTACGCAAGAAACGGACAAGAATCTCCGTGGTGTGGATCATCCCCATTCTGGCGGCGGTCGTCGCCGTGGGCATCGCCATCCAGCAGTACCTCAGCGAAGGGCCGACGATCAGCATCGTCTTCAAGACTGCGGTAGGTATCGAAGCCGGCAAGACCTTCATCAAGTACAAGGACGTGAACATCGGCCAGGTGACCGCGGTGCAACTCGCCGACGACTACTCGCGGGTCATGGTCACCGCAAAAATCGCCAAGAGCGCGGCTGGCCTGATGGTCGAGGACGCCAAGTTCTGGGTCGTCGAGCCGCGCGTAAGCTTGAGCGGTGTGTCCGGCCTTGGCACCCTGCTCTCGGGAAACTATATCGCTTTCGAAGCCGGCAAGTCGGGTAGCTCCGAGCGCAGCTTTACCGGACTTGCCGTGGCGCCGATCATTACCCGGGATCAACTCGGGCGCCCGTTCGTCCTCAAGGCGCCGCACCTTGGCTCGCTGGGAATCGGTTCGCCGGTCTACTATCGTCGTTTACAGGCCGGGCAGGTCGTCGGCTACAACCTGTCGGACGACGGCAACGCCGTCGAGATCAAGGTCTTCGTGAATGCGCCCTACGACAAATACGTCAGCCCGGGGACGCGCTTCTGGAACGCGAGCGGTCTGGACGTCTCGATCGGTGCCGGCGGAGTGGACGTGCGGACGCAGTCGATGGCGGCACTGATCGCGGGCGGTGTGGCCTTCGAAACGCCGCATTTTGCACCCCAGGCCGAACCGGCCGCGGCCCATACCGAGTTCACGCTCTACGGCGATCAGCTCGCCGCGATGGCGCAGGCGGAATCGGTCGCCACGCGTTACGTCCTCTATTTCAAGGAATCGCTGCGCGGTCTGTCGGTCGGCGCGCCGGTCACCCTTCTTGGCCTCGAAGGGGGCTCGGTGACCGACGTCGGTCTCGACCTCGATCCGAAGACGCTGGAACTTCGCGGTCGCGTCGAAGTGGTGGCCTATCCCGAGCGTCTCATCGCCAGTCTGAGCGCAGCGCAGAAGGTCGCCAACGAGGCGGTTGCCACGGACGGGAGCAGGCGACAGGAGCTGATTCGGCGGATGATCGAGGAGCGCGGCCTGCGCGCCCAGCTGCGCAGTGGCAGCCTGCTTACCGGACAGCTCTACGTGGCTTTCGAGTACTTTCCGAAAGCGGCCAGGGTGAAGGTCAACTGGCGCGGCGATCCGGTCGAACTGCCGGTGGCGCCGAGCACCCTGCCGCACCTTGAGCAGAGAGTCACCAGCATCATGGCCAAGATCGACGCCATGCCGCTGGAAGCGATCGGCGACGAACTCAGGCAGTCGATGGTGGCGCTCAAGCGCCTGCTCAAGGACACCGATCGGGCGGTCAGACGCATCGACGCCGATGTCACGCCAGAGTTGAAGAAGGCGCTCGAGGACTTCCGCCGGGCGACCGTTTCCGCCGACCAGATGATCCGGGATACCGATGCCACCCTTCTTGGCCCGGACGCGCCGGGTCAGCAGGACCTGCGCGAAGCGCTGCGTGAAGTGGCCCGCGCGGCGCGCTCGCTGCGCGTGCTGACCGATTATCTCGAACGCCATCCCGAAGCGTTGGTTCGTGGCAAGAACTGAGATCGAGGAGCAAAGCTGATGCCTGATCTGAAAACTCTGTTACCGGCTGGCGTTCTGCTTGCCGCCATGCTTGGCGCCTGCGCGTCACCGCCCGCCCGCTTCTACGCCTTGAGCGGCTCGGTCGCGCCGCTCGAGGAGGCCGCCGCGAGCCGTTCCGGAATTGCGGTGGCCGTCGGCCCGGTCTCGGTGCCGGCGTTGGTCGATCGTCCGCAGATCGTCGTCAGCACCAGTGCCAACCAGGTCCAGTTCGACGAATTCAACCGCTGGGCGGCGCCACTCGGCGAAGATATTGCGCGCGTGATCGCCAAGAACCTGGCGCAGGCGTTGCCTGCGGCGCGCGTCTGGCCGTACGCGCAGGGTACGCGCTCGACCCCCGACTACCAGGTGCGCATCGATATCCAGCAATTCGTCTCCACCCTCGGCGACGGCGTGCTCATCGAAGCGCTGTGGTCGGTCCGCCGCGTCGCCGGAGGTGCTCCGGAGAACGGCCGCTCGCTGGTTCGCGAGGCGACTGCGGGCAAGGACGTCGAGGCCCTGGTTGCGGCACACAGCCGAGCGTTGGCGCAGGTCAGCAGGGATATAGCCTCAGCTCTAGAATCCCCATGACCGAGCCTTGCCTGGCTCGACGCGGCGCGTCTGAGCGCCGCTTCGGGGAGAGCATCAAGCGCCTGGCATTTGCCGTGTCGTTCCGCTTCTTCCTCGCCTTGCTGCTCGCCCTGCCGGTGCGGGCAGAAGTCGCCCCGCAGCCCGATCTGACGCGCGCCATCGTCGCGGAGAACGCTCGCCTGGTTCGTGAGATTGCCGCCGGGACGGCTGCACTCGAGCAGGCGCGCAGTGACCTCAGACAGCTGCGCAGTCGTCGGAGCGAACTCGACCAACGCATGCAACGCATCGAGCGGCACGCGCAGGTGAACGCCTTGGGCCAGCTGTTTGCGCAGGCGGTTATCGAGCAACTGAGCCGCCTGCCCAGCAGCGAGGGTTTCGAAAACGACCGTCGCCAACGCCTCGACCGGCTGGAGGCGGCGAGCGACGCCACTCTGCGTGCCGAGCGTGCGCTGGACGAACTCGCGGACATGGAAACGGCCACCGTGATGCGCTTTGCGGCGTCGAAGCCGCCGCTCCCCGATGCCCTGTGGCCTCAGTTCGAGGCGGCGGCGCGGCCGCTACTCGGTGAGCAGCGGACCCTGCTCACCGGTCTTGACGAGCAGCAGGGGCAGTTGTTGCAAGCGCTGCAGGCGAGCGACGCTGCTGCTCTCGAGCTGGCGCAGCGAACCCAGGCGGTGCGTGCGGAACTGACCCGGCTGTTGTTCTGGGTGCCCGCACGGCCAAGCCTGCAGACCGTCGGCGAATTCTCGCGTTCGTGGGCCTGGATGACGTCGCTCGCCAACTGGCGCGCCGCTGCTGTCTCGCTTGCCGAGGAGCTGGCGTCGCGGCCGTTCTGGCCCGTGCTGGCGCTGCTGCTGGCGGTCACTCTGTTGTTTGCCCGCGCCCGCCTGCAGGCGCAGTTGGTCGTGCTCGCGCCGGCGGATGCGAATTCCGATCGCTACTGGATCGGCTACACGGTGACCGCGCTGGCGATCACTCTTGCGCTGGCCCTTCCCGGTCCGCTGCTGATGTGGACGGCGGCGACGCTGCTGGCGGCGTCACTCGACGCGGAGCCGTTCGCATTGGCGCTCGGCGCTGCCCTGGCGGCAACCGGCAAGCTGCTTCTGGCGCTCTCTGCCCTGGCCTGGTTGCTCGACCGGCGTGGCGTCGCCGGCGGCCACTTCGGCTGGGACGAGTCCTTGCTCGGCTTCACCAGGCACGCGCTACGCCGCTTTTCGCTGCTCTTCGTACCGTTGTTGCTGGTGGTGACGCTGAACGGACTGGACCACGCGCCGTTCGCCAACCGTGAAAGCATCGGCCGGATGAGCTTCAGCTTTGCGATGCTCGTATTCGCCGCTTTCCTCGTGCGACTGCTGCGCCGTCGGAGTCCCCTGATTCAGCGCCTGTACGCGCGCGCGCCGCGCAGTTGGGCGGTTCGCCTGTACGCGCTGTGGTTTTCTGCTGCCGTCGCGGTACCGTTGGCAATTGCAGGCCTCAGCGCGGCGGGCTACTTTGTCGCCGCTGGCTATTTCTTTGGTCACACGCTGATGTCGCTGTTCCTGATCCTGGGTGCGGTGGCCCTCTATGGACTGATCGCCTTGTGGGTCCAGGTCGAGCGCCGCCGCCTGCGCCGTCATCAGGCACGGGAGGCATTGCGCCAGGCCCGGGAGGCGGCCGCGGAGACCGGCGAGGACGGCAGCGAGGTCGCCGAGCCGGCACCCGCACGGCTCGACATCGCGGCGATCAGCGAGCAAACACGCTCGCTGCTCGATCTGTTCATCACCCTGTTGCTGCTCGGCGGCATCTGGGAGGTGTGGAAGGGCGGCCTGCCGGCGCTGTCGGTGATCGGCGACTATGTCCTGTGGACCTACCATGCCACGGTGGACGGCACGGCGACGACGCTGCCGCTGACCGTCGGCAATCTGTTCATGGCCATCGTGGTCGGCGTGGTCACCGTGGTCGCCGTGCGCAATGTCGGTGCGCTGCTCGACATCGTGCTGCTGCAGCGCTTCGAGGTGCAGGCCGACGCCACCTACGCCATCAAGATCATCACCCGCTACGTGCTCGCTGCCGTCGGCATGGTCAGCGCCTTAAGCATCGTCGGCATCGGCTGGGCCGACGTTCACTGGCTGATTGCGGCCATGGGGGTCGGCCTTGGCTTCGGCCTGCAGGAGATCGTTGCCAATTTTGTCTCCGGCTTGATCGTCCTTGCCGAACGCCCGATCCGCATCGGTGACATCGTGACCGTTGGCGAGGTCACCGGGACCGTCGCGCGCATCCGTGCCCGCGCCACTGCCGTCGTCGACTTCGACGGCAAGGAAGTGATCATCCCGAACAAGGCGTTCATTACCGGGAGTGTCGTCAACTGGACGCTCTCCAACCAGACCACGCGGCTGTTGCTCAAGGTCGGCGTCGCCTACGGGAGCGACATTGCGCTCGTCCAGCGGGTGCTCCTGGAGGCGGTGAGGGCCAACGCCGACGTGCTTGCCGATCCGTCGCCGTCGGTCTTCTTCATGGGCTTTGGCGACAGCTCGCTGGACTTCGAAATTCGCGCTTTCGTCGGCTCGTTCGACAAGCGGCTGCGCGTGCAGCACGAATTGAACGTGGCCATGGAAGCCGTGCTCCGTGAGCAGGGCGTCGAGATTCCCTTCCCGCAACGCGATCTGCATGTACGCTCGGCGCCCGCGCTCGTCGGCCTGCAGGAAAGCGTCCAGGGTCAGGGCGACGGCTTGCCAACGGCTCCGGCGCAGGCGATGCCCTCCGCGTCGCCGAGTGCGTAGCGGTGCTGCTCGTGCCGTCGGCGCAGATACCTTGCTGGCCATGGCGACCGATGCGCGTGCGCGGACCGTCGCCATCCCGGCGACGATACCGCCCTCGACTCGGCCGAGCAATCTCCTCGATCCTCGTCGCCAGCGGGCTGTTGGTCGGCGTTTCCCGCGCGCGCGCGCAGGAAATGGAACCGCGCTCGTATTCCAACGCGCCGGTAGGCCTGAACTTTCTCGTCGCCGGCTACGGCGAGACGCGCGGGGGCCTGGCTTTCGACAGCTCGGTGCCGCTGACCAATCCGCAGCTGACGACGTCAAGTACGCTTCTCGCCTATGGGCGGGTACTCGATTTTCTCGGCCAGTCGGCCAAGCTCACGATCATCGTCCCCTACAGCGAGCTGAGCGGGAGTGCCGATTACGCAGGGGAAGCGATCCGTCGCGACGTCTCCGGTTTCGCCGACCCGGTGTTCAAGTTGTCGGTCAACCTTCACGGCGCGCCGGCGCTCTCGCTGCGCGAATTTGCCGCCTACGAGCAGGACCTGATCGTCGGCGCGAGCCTGCGCGTGTCGGCTCCGCTGGGTCAGTACGATGACCGCAAGGCGGTCAACCTCGGCGCCAACCGCTGGTCGTTCAAGCCCGAAGTGGGGATTTCGCAAGCGCTCGGGAGGTGGACGCTGGAGGGCACGGCGGCAGCCACCCTGTTCACCGACAATAAGGATTTCTTCAACGGCAACAGACGATCGCAGGATCCGCTCTATTCGCTGGAAGGGCACGTCATCTACAGCTTCGCTGCCGGCATCTGGGGCTCGCTCGACGCCAATTATTTTACCGGTGGCCGGACGACGCTTGACGGCACGCAGGGCAGCGACCTGCAGCAGAACTGGCGCTTTGGTGCGACACTCGCTTTCCCGATGACGATTCACCACTCGATCAAGCTCTACGGCAGCAGCGGCGTTTCGGCGCGCACCGGCAACAACTTCGACCTTCTGGGGATTGCCTGGCAGTATCGCTGGGGCGCCGGACTGTGACGCGCGGGGCGCTGGACCTGACCTTCGTCGTGCCCAGGCGCGGTGTTTTTTCGCCGCGCGCGCGCTGGCTGCCATCGGCCGCTGAACTCAAGGGGTGAGCAATGCGTAGCGATCATATCTTCGTTTTCCTTCTCGCCGCGGCGCTGCTCGTCGGCTGTGCCAACCGGCCGATCAACGAGCCGATTACCCGCGTCGATCCGCAGGCCGGCTATCGACCCCAGCTGCTGATTCCGAAGCGCCAGAACAATCAGCTATCGACCTTGTTCGTGCTCTCGTTTTCCGGCGGCGGTACACGTGCGGCGGCGTTCTCCTACGGTGTGCTCGAGGAACTGCGTCGTACCGAGGTGACGGTCGACGGTCAGCGCCGTCGCCTGATCGACGAAGTGGATGTCATCACCGGCGTTTCGGGGGGCAGCTTCACGGCACTCTCGTATGCCCTGTATGGCGACCGGCTGTTCTCCGAGTACGAAGAGCGCTTCCTCAAGCGCGACGTGCAGGGGGCGCTGATCGCGCGTGGGCTGAATCCCGTCAACTGGTGGAAGTTTGTCGGCGGCAGCGCCGGGCGCTCGGAACTGGCGGCCGAGTACTACGACGAAATTCTCTTCGAAGGCGCCACCTTTGGCGATCTTCTCGACAAGCAGGGGCCGGTCGCCCTGGCCACCGGCACCGACCTTTCGAGTGGCTCGCGCCTGGCCTTCTTCCAGAATGATTTCGATCTGCTGTGCTCCGATCTGAGCAAGGTACGGCTGTCGCGTGCGGCGGCCACTTCGTCGGCCGTGCCGGTGGTGCTCTCGCCTGTGACCTTCAACAACTATGGCGGTACCTGTGGCTTCGAGTACCCCCTCTGGGTGCGCGATGTCGCCAATCCCGAGACCCGGGCTCGCCCGTCGGCACGCGCGGTGCAGCGCTATCGGGAAATGGAGAGTTTCCAGAACAGCAAGGATCGTCCCTTCATTCACCTGGTCGATGGCGGCGTTGCCGACAACATCGGCGTACGCGGGGTCCTGGAATTTCTCGAGGAGCAGGCGGCGAGCGCCGCTTTCCGCGGCGAGATTGGTTTCGGCCGCATCCGCCGGATCGTTCTGCTCGTCGTCAATTCCCAGTCCTCGCCGACCACGCACTGGGATCGCAGCGAGGAAGCGCCGGGGATGGCCGTCCAACTCCTGCAGTCCACCAGCGTGCCCATCGATCATTACTCGTTCGAAACGATCGAGACGATGAAGGATCGTGCCGCGATCATGGGCTGGCAGCGTCAGCTGCACGTCGCCCGCGCGCGCCTCGCCGGGGCGAGCGAAGCCGAGGCCGAGGCGAGTCTGCCGGAGCTGACCCTGGAAGTGATCGACGTCAGCTTCGCGGCGATCCGTGACCCCGACGACAAGCGCTACTTCATGAATCTGCCGACCAGCTTCTATCTCCCGGCAGAGGATATCGACCGCCTGCGCGACGTTGCCGGGGAGCTGATGCGTCAGTCGCCCGAGTACCAGTCGGTAGTGCGCGAAATGGGTGGCGGCGTAGCGGCGAAGCAAGGAGGCGCAGGCGGCGCTGCGCACTGAGTCGCCAGAGTACGGAGGCGCGGGCCACACAAGCCGTGCGGCGGCTGGCCGCTGCTGCCCCGAGTGAGTTATTCTTCATCATCCGCGACGGCGGCAAGCGCCGTAAGCGTCAGCAGGAAAGTACAGGCAAGCATGAGCAAGATCGATCAGTTGCGCATCAGTGGTCAACTTCCCAGCCCGAAGGGCGTGGCCCTGGCGGTCATGGAGATCAGTCGGCGCGACGATGCCACTCTGGAAGAGGTGGCCAAGGTCGTCCAGAGCGATCCAGCCCTGTCGAGTCGCCTGCTGCGCCTGGCCAATGCCGCGGCCAGCGGCGGCCGGCCGGTGGCGTCGATCAGGGAGGCGGTGATGCAGCTGGGAATGGCCACCGTGCGCCAGCTGGCGATGGGCTTTTCCCTGGTCGATCAGTATCTGCATGGCGCCTGCCCGGCCTTCGACTATCCGGGCTTCTGGTCGCATTCCCTGTTCATGGCCGTGGCCAGCCAGGAACTGGGCAGGCTGTTGCGCGCGGCGCCACCCGAGGAACTGTTTGCCTGCGGTCTCATGGCGCAGATCGGTTGTCTGGCTCTGGCCACCGTCTACCCCGCCGATTATGGTGCCGTGCTCGCCGAGCAGAGGGCAGGGCAGGCGCTTCTCGAACTGGAGCGCCAGCGTCTGGGCGTCGATCACACTGAATTCACGGCCGGTATCATGGCCGATTGCGGCATCCCAAAGACTCTGGCCGAACCCGTTTGCTATCACGAGTTTCCACTCGATTCGGGTTTTTCCGAAGGTTCGCGGCCTTACCAACTGGTCCATCTGCTCTTCCAGGCCCGGCGCATGGCCGATCTCGGCCGCTCGCCGGCGGCCGAGCGGCAGACCAGCATCTCCGAACTGATGCTGCTCGGTGGCAAGATCGGGCTCGATGCGACTGACCTGGGAGAGGTCTTCGACCGGGTCGTCGGCCAATGGCACTCCTGGGCCGAGCTTCTCAAGGTGCCCGCCGGTCAACTGCCGTCGTTCAGCGCCATGAGCACCGCGCCGGTTCCGCGCCCCGAGGAAGAGGCCGACGAGGCGCGCACGCGCAAGGTCGTTCTGCTGGTTGATGATGACCCGACCGGACGCCTGGTCACCCAGGGTCTGCTGTCGCACATGCCCGGTTGTACGGTCCACACCGCAGAGAACGGCAAGGAAGCGCTGGCCCTGGCGCTGGAGGTGATGCCGCAGATCGTCATCACCGACTGGCGCATGCCGGTGATGGATGGGCTCGAGTTCTGCCGCGCACTGCGTGCGACCGGCTGGGGCCAGTCGATGTATGTGGTCATGCTCACCGGCGAGGAAGACGACGCGAAGATCATCGAGGCCTTCGAGGCCGGGGTCGACGATTACCTGACCAAGCCGGTGCATGTGCGCGCCTTGAGTGCGCGCATGCGGGCGGCACTGCACTACGTGAAATTGCTCGAGGCCTGGGAGAACGACAGAGCGCAACTCAAGCAGTTTGCCGCCGAATTGGCGATCAGCAACCGCCGCCTCGAACATACCGCAATGACCGATATGCTCACCGAGTTACCCAACCGGCGCGCGGGCATGGAGGCGCTCGCCCGCTTCTGGAGCGCCTCCCGGCGTACCGGTCGCGCGGTGGCGGCGCTGATGATCGACGTCGACCATTTCAAGTCGATCAACGACCGCTACGGTCACGCGGTCGGCGATCGCGTATTGCAGTGCGTGGCCAAGGCCATCCAGAGCGCCGCCCGCAAGGACGATAGCGTCAGCCGGATCGGCGGCGAGGAGTTCCTGCTCGTCTGTCACGACGCCGACGCGCGCACGGCCCTGCTCGCTGCCGAGCGTCTGCGCAGGACGATCAAGGCTCTGCGCATCAGCGTCGCCGACGTGGACATCCACACCTCGGTGAGCATCGGAGTGGCGAGCATCGAAGACGGCATGCAAAAGGAAGATGACATGCTCAACGCTGCGGACAAGGCGCTTTACGCGGCCAAGAGCGCGGGCCGGGACCGTGTCGCCCTCTTTGCCAACGGCAAGTCCCTCTGTCGCTGAGCGAGAGGCGGTTCTGCGCGTTGCGTTTTGGCCGCCGCCCGCTTACAACAGCGACTTGCCCTGATCGAGAACCTTATCGCAGATCTGCTTGGTGACCTGCTTCTTCATGCCGCCGCCGCTCAGGTCCAGGGTGCTGCCGTCGCCACTGCTGAGAATGCCATTCTTGCCGCTCTTGTAGCCACCGTCGGATGAGGACGAGCCGCCCGGCAGTTTGCTGGTCAGGGAATCCTTGACCGCAGCGGCCTTGTCGCCGCCGAGATAATTGTTCTTGATGCAGAACTCGAGCAGACCGGCGACGTTGCTGGCGCTGCCCGAGGTGACTGACTGCCCCGACAGCGCGCCGCCCAGATCACCGAGGCCGCTGACTCCGCTGACTCCGCCGAGTCCTCCGACTCCGCCGGTTGCCCCGGATGCGCTGCTGCCGCCCTGTTTGAGCAGGTCGCCAAGCTGTGCCTGCGCGGCATGGAAAGGCAGGAAAGCGGCGATCAGGACCGCGATGGCTGTGCTGCGGCGGTTGCGTGCGTTCATGGGTGGGCCTCTCAATTCGCGGGTTGTGGAAGCGTGTATGGCTCTACGGTAGTGCATTGCTGCCGTTCTGCCAATCGTTCGCGCTTGCCTGCCGCGTCGCTGCTCGCGTTCAGCCCGGCTGGCCGGCGTCGCCGTTGCGGCCGGCCAGGAAAGCTTGCGCTTCCTCCCGGCGCTCGAAGACGTGCGGCGCGATGCTGCGTGCCGAGAACGCCTCGCCGAGCTTGGCGCGCAGAAATGCGCTGGTCGCGTAGCGGGTGATCTGACTGAAATAATTGGCCAGGAAGTAGCGATCCATTTCGGCGTAGGCGTCGTACATGTCCTGGTTGATGCGAAAACGGTCGTAGTTGATGATCACGCCGACCGGCTTGCCGGCTGCCCGGCAGCGCAGCTCGCAGATGTCCCAGATCGCCTTCACGTCCTCCTCGACGCGCACGTGCATGCCCTCGAAATTGAGGAACAGGATGTTGCGCTCGGGGTCGTAGATGACCCGTTCGGGCAGCGACAGGTTGAGCAGCTCGGCTTCCAGACCCATCGGATTGGCATTGAAGATGCGCGCGTCCATCACCGCGTATTCGCCGATGATCGGCTCGAAATCCATGTTCGGAAGAATGTCGCGATCGACGTCGATGCCCGGCGCCACCTCGATCAGCGCCAGGCCGCCGCGTACCCGACGGAAGACACAGCGTTCGGTGATGTAGAAAACCGGCTTGCCGCGATCGTAGGCGTACTGGCCATTGAAGGTGATCTGCTCGACCTGCTTGACGAACTTCCGCTGCCCGCCCTCCTGGACGATGCGCAACTTGCCGTCCGTGACCTCGATTTCGAGACCCTTGCCGGTGAAGGTGCCGACGAAGACCACCAGACGCGCGTTCTGGCTGATGTTGATGAAGCCGCCGGCGCCGGTCAGGCGGCCGCCGAAGCGGCTGACGTTGACGTTGCCGGCGGCGTCGCACTCGGCCATGCCGAGACACGCCATGTCGAGACCGCCGCCGTCGTAGAAGTCGAACTGCTGGTTCTCGTCGATCACCGCGTCCATGTTGACCCCGGTGCCGAAGTTGCCGCCGCTCGAGGGAATGCCGCCGATCAGGCCGGATTCCACGGTCAGCGTCAGCAAGTGCGAGATGCGCTCCTCGTTGGCCACCGCCGCGACCCCTTCGGGCATGCCGACGCCGAGATTGATGATCCCGTTGGGCGGCAGTTCGAAGGCCGTCCGACGGGCAATGATCTTGCGCTCGGAGAGCGGCGTCGACACCACGCTGGCCGCGGGGACGCGAAACTCGCCGGCATAGGCGGCGTTGTATTGCGTGGCCAGCGTCTGCATGTGCTGGGCCGGTTCGGCGACGACCACGCAGTCCACCAGAATCCCCGGAATCTTGACCTGGCGCGGCGGCAGCCCGCTGCGTTCGGCGATGCGTTCGACCTGGGCAATGACGATGCCGTTGCTGTTCTTGGCCGCCATGGCCATGGCCAGGTTGTTCAGCGTCAGCGCTTCACGTTCCATGGTGATGTTGCCGAAGGTGTCGGACGTGGTGCCGCGTATGAAAGCGACATTGACCTCGCCGACCTTGTAGAACAGCCACTCCTCATCATCGACGGTGACCAGGCTGACGATGTCCTTGGTCGTCGCGGCATTGATGCGGCTGCCACCGTAGCGGGGGTCGACGAAGGTATGCAGGCCGACCTTGGAAAACGACCCCGGCTTGCCGGCGGCGAGATCGCGGAACAACTGACAGATGATGCCCTGCGGCAGGTTGTAGGCCTGGATGCGGTTGTCGAGCGCCAGCTGCGCCACTTTCGGCATGCGCCCCCAGTGACCCGCGACCACCCGGCGCAGCAAGCCAGCATGGCCGAGGTGGTTGAGGCCCAGGGTCTTGCCGTCGCCCTGGCCGGCAGCGGCGAACAGGGTCAGGTTCCTGGGCGAGCCGGTGGCGACGAAGCGGCGCTCCAGCGCCGACAGCAAGGCTTCGGCGAAGCCGGTCTGGACGAAGCCGGTGCTGGCCAGGGTATCGCCGTCGCGGATCAGGGCGATGGCTTCGTCGGCAGTGACGATCTTGCTGCGCATGCTGATTTCCTCTCGCTGATGTCCTTCAGGTCCAGCCGAAGGCGTGACCGGCTGATGAGCCGGCCGCTTGCTCGATCATAGCGCAGATCGTGGCTTTACCCGGCACGCGTCCTGCTCGCAATGACGTGCGGGCGGGTGGGGCGTCTCAGGGCTGAACGCTACCCGATCGTCGCTCCAGCGGCGTTTGGGGCCACTCATGCGGGACTTCGATCGCGGCAGCGCGAAGGCAGGCTGGCGCCGCCTGGATCAACCCATCCAAGCAGGAGAACAAGTCGACAAAAATATCTGATCCATACACGCTAAATTAATGTGCATCCGTGTCTCAAAGTCATTGATACTTTCCGTGCGGGCGCAATGATTCCTGTCGCGATCAAAAATTGAACCGTCAGCATATGACAATGGTGAATATTCGAGCAGCGTTGATGGCCATGGCACACATCAATGGTCACCCAAGTCGTTTCATTCAAAGGTGGGCGTCATGAAAAATCCTTGGCTGGATGTTCCACTTGCTGACTACGAGGGACACATGGCGTTGCCCGGAATCGAGCAAGCTCAATTGCTATCCGACATCTTCGCGGATGCTCTTGCGAAGTTTTCTCCGTGCTCCGTCGCTGTTATTGGTTGCGCTGGCGGAAACGGATTTGACAGAATTCCGCCCGCTGTCTCACGAGTCGTTGGGGTCGATCTAAACCCGCTTTTTGTCGCCGAGACTGAGGCTCGATTTAGAGACCGGATCGAGCATCTGGAGTTGATTGCGGGTGACATTCAAAGTCCTGAGATTTTATTTTCACCTGTCGACTTGATATTCCTTGGCCTTGTTCTGGAGTACGTCGATGTCGATCCAGTCGTCGCGAAAATGCTCTCGATGCTTACGCCGCGTGGACATATGGTCACGGTATTGCAGCTGCCCAGCGTCGGCCATCAGCAAGTATCGCCTTCGCCGTTCAAGAAGGTTTCGGCTCTATGTCGTTTCCTGTGGAACGGGCGCTGGTTTTGGCAGTTTGAGGGGGCGGTGATGTCAAGGGCGGACGTAGTCCGGGCGCAGCCGAACCCTTTACATCGCTGCCCGCTCGCTTACGCTTGCTCCGGGCCGAGGAAGGCAGTCTGCCGCCCTCGGCATGGAGGACAATGGCGGCCTTTCCTCTCACGACCGGTTCCTCATGATTGAAACGCTGTTCACCCAGGCTCTGGGTCTCGTTGCTCCTTGGCAGGTAGCTGAGGTCATCTTCAAGCCAGAGTCCGGACGGATCGACTTTCAGGTGAGATTTGGCGCAGCCATTCATGCTTGCCCGGCTTGCGGTGCGGCGGCGCAGCCGCTGCATGACCGCTTGGCGCGTTCCTGGCGCCATATGGATTTCTTTCAGTACGAAGCCCACCTGCATGCCGAGGTGCCGCGAGTGGCCTGTGCCGGTT
>Ga0078783_107_pt84 | contig 17266 bp, 16 predicted proteins | sample CanAccphospTypeI_FD_67363 | JGI IMG/M metagenome (GOLD analysis project Ga0078783, IMG submission 67363) | Unknown Accumulibacter genome from EPBR bioreactor metagenome
GGATCTCTTCGCCTACCTGGGCGTTTTCAATTCGCTCGAGCGCGTTTCCGACCAGGCCAAGAACATCTGCGAGGAGACGGTATTCGCGGTCACCGGGCAGACCAAGGCGAGCAAGGTCTTTCGCATCCTCTTCCTCGACGAGGACAACAGCGTCCTCGGTCCGATTGCCGAGACCGTCGCCCGCAAGAATTTCCCCGAGGGGGGCGAATTCCGCAGCCTCGGCCGTCGCGCCGGTACGACGGCGCCGGAGGTGGTCAGCCTGCTGCAGGAGAGCGGTGTCGATCTGGCCCGCCATCAGTCAAAAGCAATCAACCTGAGCCTTCGCGATCTTGCCGATTTTCACGTCATCGTCAGCCTGCAGGGTCCGGTCAAGTCCTACGTCGAAAACATTCCGTTCCACACCGCGGCGCTGGAGTGGGACGTCGGCGGTCCCGTAGCCGCGGAGCTTACGGGCGACCAGCAGCGCGAGCGCTACGAGGCGCTGACGCGCGAGATCGCCATGCAGGTGAGCAGCCTGATGACCACCCTGCGGGGCGAGGAGGCCGACTGACATGGCCAACAGCAACACTGTACCCGGCGCCGCTGTGGCTGCCGGGGGGGCGGGCGCGTTCGATCGTCGCGATTCTGACTGGTACGTAGACAAGGCGGTTCAGGGCCTTGTGTTCCTCTGCGGCATCTCGGCGATCGTCTTCGTCCTGGGAATCTTCATCTTCGTCTTCAAGGAAGGTGTCGGCTTCATCTTCCACCACATGAACGTCCGCGAGTTCTTTCTCACGCCGTACTGGTTCCCGAGCGACGCCGACGACCCCGAATACGGGATCCTGGCGTTGATGGCCGGGACGGCCAGCGTCACCGGTCTGGCGATGCTGGTCGCCGTGCCTTTTTCGCTCGGCGCGGCGATCTACATCGCCGAGTTTGCCAGCGGCAAGACGCGCGAAACGCTGAAAGTGCTGGTCGAACTGCTGGCGGCGATTCCGTCGGTGGTCTGGGGTTTCATCGGCCTGGTGATCATGAATCCATTGATCATCAAGTGGTTCGACGTGCCGGTGGGTCTGTGCGTGCTCAACGCGGGCATCATCCTTGGTTTGATGGCCGCGCCGATCATGACCTCGATCGCCGAGGATGCGCTCAAGGCGGTTCCCGATCGCTACCGCGAAGCTGCCGAGGCGATGGGCGCGACGCGCTGGCAGGTGACCTACAAGGTGGTGCTGCCGGCGGCCAAGAACGGCCTCCTCGGTGGCGTTCTGCTCGGTGTCGGACGTGGTTTCGGGGAGACGATGGCCGTTCTGATGGCCACCGGACACGCGGTCAATATTCCCGACAGCGTCTTCGACTCGGTGCGCGCGCTGACCGCCACCATCGCCGCGGAGCTGGGTGAAACGGTGGTGGGCGGCGAGCACTATCAGGCGCTGTTCACCATCGGCATTCTGCTCTTCCTGGTCACCTTCACCGTCAACCTGACCGCCGATCTGATCGTGCGCGGAATTCGCAAGGGGTAGAAAATGACAACTGCCAACGCAGCCCTGTTCCAGGCGAGCAGCCTGAATCACCGTAATGCCAGGGTCCAGAGCCTCTATCGAATGCTCTTCGGTTTGATGACCCTGATGTTGATTGCGCCGGTACTGATCATTCTCGGAACCCTGATCCACAAGGGCGGCGGGGCGATCTCCTGGGAGTTTCTGTTTACCGCGCCGACCGACGGCATGCGTACCGGCGGCGTGCTGCCAGCGCTGCTGGGCACCGTCTGGCTGGTGATGGTCGCCCTCTTGCTGTCGGTTCCGATCGGCATCTTCGCGGCCATCTACCTCAGCGAGTACGCCGGCGACAACTGGTTCACGCGGGTGATCAATCTGGCGATCATCAACCTGGCCGGCGTGCCGTCGATCGTGCATGCCCTGTTCGGGCTCGGCGCCTTCGTCATCTTCTTCAAGTTCGGGACGAGCATTCTGGCAGCGAGCATGACGCTGGCGGTGATGACCATGCCCGTGGTCATCGTCGCCACCCGAGAATCGCTGCAGTCGGTGCCGCTGGCGTTTCGCGAGGCCTGCTGGAACATGGGAGCGACGCGCTGGCAGACCATCCGCAAGGTGGTGCTGCCGAACTCGATCACCGGCATCCTGACCGGCGTGATCCTCGAGGTTTCGCGCACCGCCGGCGAGACCGCACCGATCATGTTCACCGGCGCGGTGTTCTTCACGCCCTTCCTGCCGCAAAGCGTGTTTGACCAGACCATGGCCTTGTCGCTGCACCTGTTCGTCGCCGCGACCCAGGTTCCGGGCATCGCCGAGGAGGTCCCGTTCGGCGTCGCTCTGGTCCTCATCGGACTGGTGTTGCTGATGAACAGCGCGTCGATCGCGTTTCGCATGTGGCTCAGGGGGAAGAAGAAATGGTAAGTCAAAGCGCTCTCGAACGAGTGGAGCTTGCCGGTCAGGACGGCGCCGCTTCCGCGGCGCCGCGGATCAAGCTGGCGGTCAAGGACCTGACCATCAGTTACGGCAAGGCAGCGGCGTTGAAGGACGTCAACCTGGAGATTCGCGAGCACGAGATCTTCGGCATCATTGGCCCCGCCAACGCCGGCAAGACCTCGTTCCTCAAGGCGGTCAACCGCATGGACGTCTTCAACACGGGAATGCACGTGGCCGGCGAAATCCGCTTCAACGGACTCGATACCCGCCACCTGAAAAACGTCTATGCGCTGCGCAGTCGCATCGGTGTCGTCTTTCCGCTGCCGGTCGGCCTGCCGATGACGGTCTATGAGAACGTTGCCCTGTCGCCGCGCCTGCGGGGGATCAAGAACAAGGCCGAGCTGGACGTGATCGTGCAGCGCTGTCTGACGCGAGCGGCCCTCTGGGACGAGGTCAAGGATCGTCTGCATGCGCTTGGCAGCCTGCTTTCCGGCGGCCAGCAGCAGCGCCTGACGATCGCCCGGGCCTTGTCGCAGGAGCCCGATCTGTTGATGCTCGACGAGTTCTCGATCGCCGTCGACCCGGTGACCACGATGCGCATCGAAGATGTGCTCAAGGAGCTGCGCCGGGAGGTGACCATCATCCTGGTCACCAACCTGGTGCAGCAGGCGCGGCGCCTGGCCGACCGCACGGCGTTCTTCCTGAATGGCGAGTGCGTCGAGGTCGGCGTGACCGAGGATCTGTTCACCGGTGAGGTGAAGGATCGGCGCACCCGCGACTACGTAGAGGGACGATTCGGCTGAGCCCGGCTGCCTAGCTGGCGCCCTGTTGCCGCGGCGGCCGGGCGCCGGCTTTCGCGCCAGGCGACGCCGCTTGCCACTGAATTGACTTGAATGCCAACGAAGGACATAACGAGATGACCGCCGTCCAAGCCGCTGCTCTGCAGCAGCCAGTTCCAGAATACGCGATCGATACCAAAAAACTGAACCTCTGGTACGGAACTTTCCAGGCTCTGTACGACGTGGACCTGCGCGTCCGCCAGGGCATGATCACCTCGATGATCGGGCCCTCGGGATGTGGCAAGAGTACCTATCTGCGCAGCGTCAACCGCATCAACGAGCGTCTCGGCTACGTGCGCATCGAGGGCAGTATCGACGTCATGGGCCAGAATATCTACGACCCGGGCGTCGAACTGATCCAGGTGCGCAAGCAGGTGGGGATGGTTTTCCAGCGTCCCAATCCGCTGCCCATTTCGATTCGCGACAATATTCTTTTCAGTCACCGTCTGCACGCCAAGGGCGGCGGTGACGTACACCAGGGCACTGCGGACGAAATCGTCGAGGAGTCCCTGCGCACCGTGTTGCTGTGGGACAAGGTCAAGGATCGACTCAAGCGCAAGGCGACCGAGCTGTCGCTGGAAGAGCAGCAGAAGCTGTGTATCGCTCGTCTGCTACCCGTGAAGCCGAAGCTGTTGCTGATGGACGAGCCCTGTTCGGCCCTCGATCCGAAGGGTACCGAAGCGGTCGAGGAGTTGCTCTGGGAACTGCGCGGCCAGTACACAATACTCATCGTCACCCACAACATGGCGCAGGCCCGTCGTGCCAGCGAGGAATGCATCTTCATGTTGATGGGCAAGGTGGTCGAGCATGCGCTTACCGAGCAAATGTTCGTGACACCGCTACACAAGGAGACCTCCGACTATATCGAAGGCCGTTACGGTTGAGCCTACGGTTTGCGCGCAACAAGGCAACGCCCGGCCCGCCAGGGCGTTGTGCCGTGGGGGGGCGCTGCCGCTGGCTTGCCAAGGCGGGAGAAAGTGCTAGACTCGCTGCCGTTTGCCGACCGTCGTCAAACCACCGCCAAGTCACTTTCCGGCGCCACCGGGCGTCGCTCAACCGGAGGAATCAGCATGGGCCTTTTCGATTTCGTCAAGGAAGCAGGCGAGAAGCTTTTTCGCTCCCAGGATGCACAAGTCGCGTCGGATGCGGTGACCAATGCGCCCAACGACGATGCGGCCAAAGCCAAACTGGACCAGATGAACCGTGTCGCTGGCGATGCCATTGAGGCTTACGTCAACGCGCAGGGCTTGACGGTAACCGGGCTGACCGTGACCTTTGACGGTGGCAGTGGGGCGGCGACCGTTTTCGGTGTCGCCGCTGATCAGACCAGCAAGGAGAAAGTCCTCCTGTGCTGTGGCAACGTCAGCGGCGTCGCCCGGGTCAACGACATGCTTTCGGTCGACCAGAGCGCGCCGGAAGCCCTCTTCTACACCGTGGTCGCCGGCGACAATCTGTCGAAGATCTCGAAGCTGCACTACGACAATCCGAACAAGTACATGCTCATCTTCGAGGCCAACAAGCCAATGCTCGGTCACCCGGACAGGATCTATCCCGGCCAGATGCTGCGCATTCCTCCCCCCTGATCCGGGCCGGCGGCGCGCTGCGCGCTCAGGGCTGGCGTGCCGCGGGGTCGGCCTGTGGCTGGCGGGGCGCCGCCAGTCTTTCGAGCATGGCGCGCACGGCCTTGATCTGCACGCCACCCTGGGTGGCGTAGTCGCTGCCCGAATAGCCCCACCAGTCCCAGCAGCCGAAGGGATTGTTCAGCCACTGCCAGGATCCGAGCGCCAGGCCATAGCGCGGTTCCACCTGCGGATAGAGGACGATGATGCGATTGCTGTCCGCCCAGCGGTTGTAGCCGGCGCCATCGACGAAGCGGCGGCCGATCTGCGCCGTGCTCTGACGACAGCCATGGAAGACGACATGCACCCTGCAGGCATTGCTGTGGCAGGCCTGCGGCACGAAAGCGTAAGCGGCGTCTGCCAGTCCGGCGTCGATCGCTTTGCCGGCGACGAAGGCGCCCTGATCGAAGCGCAGCATTTCGCCGCTGAGGGTCGATGCCGCCGGCCGTAGTCGGCCCAGCAGATAGCCGAGCATCTCGCCGGCGGCGTCGAAGTCGCCGCAGCGGTTGATGAACGGCGATTGCTCGCTGCCGCAGGGATTGGCTGCCGGGGCGACGATCGAAATCATGGCGTGCCCGGCCTCCGGCAGCTTGACGAAGCGAATCGCCGACGGGGCTATCCACTGGCCATAGAAAGCGGCCAGCCGCTCCATCACCGTGGTGTCAACGATGCTGTCCCTGCCGCCTGAGAACAGCCACACGCGGTCGTCGCTCAGGTGCTCCAGAGGATCTATGCGGCCCGCGCCGGCAATTGCTTCAGCCCTGGCGCGCAGTTCGTCCAGCGACGGCAGCGCTGCCCACCACGAGGGCGCCATGCACTGGGTGAGCGCTCGCCGGATCGATCCTTCGGCACAGTAATACGGGCCGCCCGCGATTACGCCGGCGCCGCTGACCAGCTGCGCGTGCGCGACCTGAAACTGCACCGCCATGAACGCCCCCGACGAGATGCCGGAGACGGTCAGGCCGCTCAATTCGGCGCCCAGCGCCGGCAGAGGCGGCGGTGCTTCCGCTGCGCGGGCGTGGCCGGTGCTCAGCACGAGGACGAGAGCCGTGGCGGCAAGGCTGCGCCAGAGGGTATTCGCGGTGGCCATGGTGGTTGCCGGGGAATGACGATGAAAACGGCGACCGGCAAATGCTAGCAGATCGCCTTGCCAACGACCAGCGCGGCTGGCGGCGACCGCCCGCCCGATGGCTCGCCGGCCTGCAGCGGCGGTGCCTTGTTTGATCGCCGTGGGGCCCCTAAACTACGCCCTTGCTCACTCTCCGCCGCGGCTGTCGCGGATCGCCATGCGCCAGTCCCCAGTCGCCATCGACTCGAAACTTCCCTGGGTCGGGACCACCATCTTCACGGTGATGTCGAAGCTCGCCGCCGACTGCGGCGCGATCAACCTGTCGCAGGGGTTTCCCGATTTTCAGGCCGAAGCGGCGCTTTTCGACGCCACCCTGCAGGCGATGAGCGCGGGGCGCAACCAGTATCCGCCAATGGCGGGCGTGGCCGAACTGCGCACGGCGATCGCCGACAAGGTCGCGGCGCTCTATGGCGCCGACTGCGACGCCGAAGACGAAATCACGGTGACCGCCGGTGCCACGCAGGCGATCTTCACGGCGATCGCCGCCTTCGTACGCGGCGGCGACGAGGTGATCGTCTTCGAGCCGGTCTACGACAGCTACGTGCCGGCGATCGAAACGGTTGGCGGGAAGGCCGTTTACGCGGCGCTGCGCTTCCCGGACTACCGGCCGGACTGGGAGCAGGTCCGTTCGCTGCTCAGCCCGCGCACGCGGATGATCATCATCAATTCGCCGCACAACCCCACCGGCAGCCTGTTCGACGCCGACGATCTCGCGGCCCTGGCCGAACTGACGCGCGATACGAACATCGTGCTCCTTGCCGACGAGGTCTATGAACACATCGTTTTCGACGGCGCCCGGCACGAGAGCGTCGCCGCACATCCCGAACTGGCCGCGCGCAGCATCGTCGTGTCGTCTTTCGGCAAGACCTATCACATCACCGGCTGGAAGATCGGCTACGTGTTGGGTCCTCGCGAACTGATGCGCGAGTTTCGCAAGGTTCATCAGTTCAACGTGTTTACGGTCAACACGCCCTGCCAGCTGGGGATTGCCGAGTACATGCGCGACGCCTCGCGGCATCTCGGCCTGGCCGCGTTCTACGAAGGGAAGCGCGACTTCTTTCGCCGCCAGCTCGGCGCTTCGCGCTTCGAGCTGCTGCCCTGTCGCGGCACCTACTTCCAACTGGCGCGTTACGGCGCCATTTCCGACCTCCCCGACCAGGAGTTTGCCCGCTGGCTGACCCGCGAGGTGGGTGTGGCGGTGATTCCGGTGTCCGTATTCAATCACGACGGTCACGACGAGCGCGTCGTCCGTTTCTGTTTCGCCAAGCAGGAGGCGACGCTGGCCGCCGCCGGCGAAAGACTGCGCGGCGTTTGACAAGCATTCGCCGATGACCCCACAGTGGCCACACGATGCGCCTTCCTGGCCCAAGACCAAGGAGAAATGATGAGCATGATGCAGGAGTTCAAAGAGTTCGCGATGAAGGGCAACGTCATGGATCTCGCCGTCGGCGTGATCATCGGCGGTGCCTTCGGCAAGATCGTCGAATCCGTCGTCGCCGATCTGATCATGCCGGTGGTGGCCCTCATCATGGGCGGCAAGCTCGATTTTTCGGGCATGTTCCTGGTCCTGGGCACGGTGCCGGAAGGCGTCGCGACGACGCTGGACGCGCTGCGGAAGGCACAGGTTCCCGTCTTCGCCTACGGCAATTTCCTGACCATTCTGGTCAACTTCGTCATTCTTGCCTTGATCATATTCATGATGATCAAGCAGGTGAATCGCCTGAAGCGCAACGAGCCGCCGGCAGCCCCCGCCGCGCCACCGGAGGAGGTGCTGCTCCTGCGCGAGATTCGTGACAGTCTGAAAAAATAGTCAGCGGGTTCGCAAGGCGCCGCCATCTTGGCCGCCTGGCCCGGTGAGCCGCGGTCGCCGGCGTCAGTTTTCCTTTCCCTTGCGGGCGTCGCCGGCGACGACCAGCGTCAGCTGCCCGGGGTCGATGTACTTGCGGAAGGCGGTGTTGACCTGCTCCGGGGTCAGCGCCATCACCCGTGTCTCGAAGTCCTTCGAGTACAGCCAGTCATGGCCGAGGTCGAGCAGCGAAATCCAGCGTGCAGCGACCGCGCTGTCCTGCGAGCGAGCGACCGCGCGTGCTTCGAGGATTCCCTTCTTCGCCTCGGCGACCTCGTCGGCCGTGAAGCCGTCGCGGCGGGCGCGAGTCAGCTCCTCGAGGAAGGCCTGCTCGGCGCGAGCCAGGTTCTGTGGCGCGGCCATGGCGGCAAAGGACCAGGTCGACAGATTCTCCCGCATTCCCATCGACAGCGACGAGCCCGCGCTGTAGCTGAGGCCGTCTTTCTGGCGCAGGCGATCCATCAGCCGGCTCGACAGTCCGCTGCTGCCGCCAAATATGTTGTTCGCCACGTAGAGCGCCGGTGCGTCTTCGTCGTCGAAGCGCAGCGGCAGATCGAGACGCGCGCGCACGTAGCCGTTTTCCTTGTCGGGGGTGTCGATGGCGATGCGCTGCGCCGCCACTTCCCGAAACTCCCGATCGACGCGGGCGTAGGGTGATCGCGAGACGTAATCCGGAAAGAGCTGCCTGAGCTCCGCGGTGATCGCCGCTTCATCGAAGTCGCCGACGATGGCGATCTCACCGCGGGCAGTTCCCATCAGCTCGCGGTGATAGGCGACGACATCGGCGAGCGTCGTCGCCTGCAGCTGTTCGATACGCTCGGCGAGTTGCGCGTGGTAGCGCGGGTCGCCAGGCGGGTAGGTGTTGAAATGAGCGGCCAGTGCGTCACTGGAGAGCATCTGCGGATCGTCGAGCTGAGCTTTCAGTGCGGTCAGCGTCTGCCGCTTCAGCTCGTCGAACTCGCTCGCCGGGAAGCTCGGTTGTCTGAGCAGCTGCGCGGCCAGCCTGAGCGCTTCGGGTAGCTCGTCGCGTCTGGTCTCGAATTGCGTCAGGCCACCGCGGATTTTCAGGCGGGTGAACTCGTCGGCGATTTGCTGGCGGGTCAGTTGCTCGCTGCCGCGGCTGAGCATGGCCATGGTCAGTGCGCCCGCCATGTCGCGATTGCGCAGCGTGTCTTCATCGCCCCAGCGGAAGCTCATTGCCACGTTGACCGTCTGGCCGCGATTCTTTTTCGCCAGCAGCGCCACTTGCAGCTCGCCGACGCTCGGCCGTCGCGAGCGTTGGTTGATGTTCTCGTGCGAAGCGTCGAAGGCCTCGCCGGCGTCGCCCTTTTCGCTGGCCTTGTAGTTGGCCAGCAGCTTTGCCGCAGTTGGCGCCGCTGGGATCTCGGCGCGCTGCGGCGAATCCTCGGGGATGAAGCTGCCAAGCACGCGATTGTCACGCACGAAGTACTTCGCGGCGGCCGCATCGACCTGCGCCGGCCTGATCTGGTCGAGCTGGTCACGGGAGTAGAAGAACAGTCGCCAGTCACCGAGCGCGATGTACTCCGAAAGCATGACGGCGAATACCTCCGGGTTGGCCAGCGCGCGCTCGTAGGCGGTGCGCGCCTGTTCGACGGCGCGGCCGAGCTCGCTCTCAGTCGCCGGCTGGCGAGCGAAGCCGCCTTCGATGGCTTCGATCATCTTTTCGCGGACGCGGTCCAGCGATTCGCCCTTGTTGACCAGCGCGCCGAAAACCACGAAACCGGGCTCACGGGCATCGATGGTATAGGCGAAAACCTGCGCCGCCAGGCCCGGCTGAACCAGCGCCTGGTAGAGGCGACCATTCGGCGTGTCGCCAAGAATCTCGCCGGCCATGCTCACTGCTTCGGAGTCGGCGTGCAGGCTGGATGGCGTGCGATAGGCCAGGGTCAGCAGTTGCACCTCACCCTTGCGGCGGACGACGAACTCGCGCTCGCCGTCCGCCGTCGGCTCGACGGTCCATTGCTTGGCCAGCGTGCGGGTCGGCTTTGCCAGCTTGCCGAAGCTGGCGACAATCCATTTCATCGCCTGTTGTTCGTCGAATTTTCCGGCCACCGTCAGGACCGCGTTGTCGGGCTGATAGAAGTTCCGATAGAAGGTCTGCAGGTTCTCGATGCGGACGTTCTCGATGTCGCTGCGCGCGCCGATGGTGTTGTTGCCGTAGTTGTGCCAGTCGAAGAGAAGCGATTGCAGGCGCTTCATCATTACCCGGCTCGGACTGTTTTCCCCCATCTCGAACTCGTTGCGCACGACGCTCATCTCGCTATCGAGATCCTTCCTGGCGATGAACGAGTTGACCATCGCGTCGGCGCTCCAGCCAAGCGCCCATTTGAGGTTATCGTCGCTGGCCGGGAAGGTGACATAGTAGTTGGTTCGGTCGAGCCAGGTCGTGCCGTTGATCTGGAAACCGCGCGCCTTGAACTCCCTGGTTGGATCGGGAAAGTTCTTCGATCCCTTGAAGATCAGGTGTTCGAGCAGGTGGGCCATGCCGGTCTCGCCGTAGTTCTCGTCGTGCGAACCGACGAGATAGGTCACATTGACCGTAGCCGTTGGTTTGGCGGTGTCCGGAAAGAGGATGAAGCGCAGGCCGTTGGTCAGGCGATACTCGCTGATCCCTTCGACGGTACTCAGCTTTTCGACCCCCGCCGGCAGTGTTGCTGCCGTTGCTTGTCGGGCGGCGGCGCCCGCCGGTGCGAAGGCCAGTACCAGTGAAGACAGCAGGCACGCCGCTGTGCTAGTCCATCGGTTCATCATCATCACTCCACGACTTTTGCAGGGGCTGCGTCGGATTGCGTGCGCGGCCCGGCGACGTCGCCGTCGCTGGCCCGGCAGCTCAATTGCCGCACAGCTTGCCAGAAAGGGAACGGCCCGCACAGAGGGAGAGTCTGGGCGGGCCGGGTGCTGCGATCACTGCCGCGCGGGGAGGGGGAGGGGAGCGCGGCAGCGACAGGACGAAGAGTACCGAATCGCCCGCCGACGATCTGTTGGAGCTCTGTCCCTGTTGTGTAACGGCGTGTGATCCGTGCCGGTACCGGCGAGGCACTTCCCGGCGACGGGCCGCGTCCTTCTGGCCGTGCTTGGCGATGGCGCGTGCCAGCGCTTGCCTTGTGTTCGCCTGAGCTGGCATTATCCACCGCGACAGTGGCCGCATTGGCGCCACCACCGGAGAAGGAGGAAGCGATGAATCAGGAAGCGGAAGATCGGGGTCTGGCGGAAGTGGTGCTGGAACGTCTGGAAAAGGAACGTCTGCCTCGTGCCATCGACCTGAAAGACAAGGTCGATGCGGGGGCGCGGCTTGACGACATGGACATCGCCTTTCTCGAGCGCGTTTTCGCCGACACGCAGGACCTCAAGCCGATGGTGGAGAGGCATCCGGAGTATCACGCGCTGGCCGCACGGCTGATGGAGCTTTACGAACACATCACGGCGAAGGCCCTGGAAAACGAGAAGGCCGGCTGACCCACCGCTCGGCCGCCGTCCGCGATAAGCGGCCGGCGTGGCGACTGCCGGCCGCTTATCGCGTGCTCGGCACGACCGGCGGCTCGCCTGCCGACTCGCTCTCTTCCCCGCCCGCCGTTACCCCGCCGGTGTCTTCAGCCTCGTCGGCGACGACGCGGCTGCCATCGCGCCCGCGCCAATGGCGAACGGCCTGGCGCATGGTCGGGAACGCGCGCTGCTGCAGTGCCTCGTCGGGGTGTTTGGTGGCCTTCAGCCATTGCTCGAATTCGACCTGCCTTCCCGCCAGAACCAGCGTGATGCCCTTCGCCGCCAGTTCGCTATCGAGTCGCCCCAGGGTGTCGATGCCGGTGATGTCGACGTCGGTCATGGCGATCATGTCGAGGACCACGCGTTCGACGGGTACCCGCTGGCGGGCGATCGCGCGATGCACTTCGGCACGGAAATGATTGGCATTGAAGAAGACCAGCGGGCCACAGAAGCGCAGCAGCAGCAGGCCGTCGATCGTCGCCGCGTCGGGAAACAGCTTGTGGTTGTAGAGCCCCGCCCGGCCGCGCACATTGACCAGTTCCTCGCAGTCCGGGCGCGCGACGCGACGGATGAACATCAGCAGGGCCAGGGTCACGGCCAGCATGATGGCCTTGATCGCCCCGAAAGCAAGTACGCCGAGCATGGTGATCACGCCGAGGAGCACCGCCGAGCGCTCGATCAACTGGTAGCGCTTGAAGACCTGGAAGTCGAGCAGGTGCCACGAGGCGAAGAGCAGGACGACCCCCAGAGCGGGTATCGGCAACCACGCCAGCGATCCCGTTCCGACCAGCAGGAGCAGGGAAATCGCCAGCGCGGCGACGATGCTGACCATCTGCGTGCGACCGCCGTTGGCGTCGCTGACCGCGGTGCGCGAATCGGCGCCGGTGACGGCAAAGCCTTGCGACAGCGCCGAGACAATGTTGGCCAGGCCGAAGGCAGCGAATTCGCGGTCCACGTCGATGTCGTAGCCGTTGCGCTCGGCGAAGCTGCGCGCGGTGAGCATGCCGCTGGTAAACAACACCAGGGCCAGTCCCGCCGCCGAGGCAGCCAGCTCGCCGACGACGTCGAGGTGCAACTCCGGGATGACCAGATCCGGCAAGCCGGCGGCCACCGGGCCGATCAGCGCGACGCCGAAGTTGTCGAGCCCGAACGCGAACGCCGCCAGGCCGGCAAGGGCCATGGTCACCAGAGACGCTGGAATGACTTTCGTGTAGCGCGGCAGGAAGAACATCACTGCGGCGCAGCAGATTGACAGGACGACTGTCGGCCAGTGGGCGGTGATCACCAGATGCGGGATTTCCATCAGCTGTTTGAAGAAGCGCGTGGCCTCCGGCTTGCTGCCGAGAACCTTGCCCACCTGACCGATCATGATCGACAGCGAGACGCCGTTGAGCAGACCGATGATGATCGGTCGGGCGAGGAAATCGGCCAGGCCGCCAAGGCGAAGAAAGCTTGCCGACAGGCAGAAGATGCCGGTGAGCAGGGTGAGCGCGATGCTGTACGAGAGGTAATGGCCGCTGTTGCCCGCAGCCAGTGGCGCGATCACCGCCGCGAGCATCGCGCAGGTCGCCGCGTCGGGGCCGATGATCAGCTGCCGCGAGGTGCCGGCGAAGGCGTACACGACCATCGGCAGGATCGAGGCATAGAGGCCGGTCGACGGGCTGAAACCGGCCAGTTGCGCGTAGGCGATGGCGATCGGGATGGCCACCGCGGCCACCGACAGGCCGGCGCGAATATCGTGTGGCCAGTCGGCGGCACGATACCTGACCAGAGGCATCAGTCCGGGCAAGACGCGATTCAGATGATGAACGATGGCGGACATTCGGTTACCTCGATGGTTCGTTGGCCTCCGCCAGCGGTGGCTTGCAGAGGGGCCCGGCACGGGCGCAGCGAGCGGGCGATTGTAGCAGAATGGCCGCAACGGTCGAGCCGCCCCGCAACTCGGAGGGTACGCCGGCCAAGCTCGGCGCCTGTTGCCGAGCGTGCGGTCAATGTGCGGGGGTCCTGCCGGCAGCCGCAGGCGTTGCATCGGCCGCCGCTTGTAGTATGCTGCTGCGAAGTTGTCAGACAACTGGATTGCCATGCTCACCAATGAACTAAAGCGCATCGAGACGAAGAGAATTGTCCGCCGGCCGCGTCTCAGCGAGGAAGTGTCGATTGCCCTTGAAGGGCAGATCGCGCGCGGGGAGATCAAGCCGGGTGAGCAGTTGCCGGTCGAGAAAGCGCTGGCCGAAACCTTCGGCGTCAGCCGTGCCGTGATTCGTGAGGCGGTGGCACGCCTCAAGGCCGACGGTCGCGTCGAGACGCGGCAGGGCGCGGGCGCTTTCGTCGCCCTGGTGCCGAAAAGCCTGAATTTCAGGTTCTGGCAGGGAGACGGCCCGGCGCTGGTCGAATTGCGGGAAATCTTCGAGTTGCGGGCGATGATCGAAAGCTCGATTGCCGAACTTGCCGCCCGTCGTCGCCTGCCCGCCGACATTGTCGCCATTGAGTGCTTCCTGCACGCCATGGACGACGCGCTGGCCAGCGGCAGCGATGGTTCCGAAGCCGACGACGATTTTCACCTGGCGATCGCCGCCGCCACCCACAACAGCTATACGCGTCGCCTGGTGGAATTCCTTGGCCGGCATTTCTCCGAGTCGCGTCGCCTGGCCTGGACCATGCCGGGTCGCAATGGCGCCTTGCCGGAGGAGGCGCAGGCCGAGCACCGCCTGATTTTCGCGGCGGTCGCCGCCGGCGAGCCCGCACGCGCGCGCCGTCATTCCCACGAACACGTACGTTGCGCTGCCCGGCGCGTCGGTATCGTGTTGGCCGACGATCTGGTCAGCGGGCGAGCCGCCGAGCGCCGATGAGGCCTGCCCTCTGCGTGAGCGCCGTGGCCTCGGCACCTTTGTTCCCTTCTTGCTGCGAGGACTGCAGATGAGCATCGAGAGTAGCGTCGCCGATCGGCGTTTCACGGTTGACCGGCAGGCCTTGATCGCCAGCCTGCGCGCGGTACTGCCAGAGCAGGCGCTGCTGGTCGAGGAAGAAGAGATGCGCCCTTACGAGTGTGACGGCCTCACCGCCTATCGGCAGCTGCCGTTGATCGTTGCCCTGCCGGCCGACGAGGCGCAGGTGCAGGCGATCGTCAAGGTCTGTCATGCCTTGAAGGTGCCGGTGGTGGCGCGTGGGGCCGCGACCGGCCTTTCCGGCGGGGCGACGCCGCACCGGGACGGGGTGGTCGTCTCGCTGGCCAAGCTCAAGAAGATCATCAGCGTCGATCCCGTGTCGCGTACGGCGGTCGTCCAGCCCGGCGTGCGCAATCTGTCGGTTTCCGAAGCGGCTGCGCCGTACGCGCTCTACTATGCGCCCGATCCGTCGTCGCAGATCGCGTGCACGATTGGCGGCAACGTTGCCGAGAACGCCGGTGGCGTGCATTGCCTGAAGTATGGCCTGACCGTGCACAACGTCATGCGCGTGCGCGGGCTGACGATCGACGGCGAGATCGTCGAGTTCGGCAATGCCGCACTCGACGCCCCCGGCTACGACCTGCTGGCGCTGATGAACGGCTCCGAGGGCCTGCTGGCGGTGATCACCGAGGTGACCGTCAGGCTGACGCCGAAGCCGGAACTGGCGCAGGTGGTGATTGCGTCGTTTGGCGACGTGCGGCAGGCGGGCGACGCGGTCGCCGGCATCATTGCCGCCGGCATCATCCCGGCCGGGCTGGAAATGATGGACCGGAAGGCGATCCACGCCGTCGAACCCTACGTCAACGCGGGTTACGACATGGACGCCGCGGCAATTCTGCTCTGCGAGTCGGACGGGACTCCCGAAGAGGTTGCCGAAGAGATCGGCCGGATGACGGCGGTTCTCGAGCAAAGCGGCGCCTCGGGGATTCGCGTTTCGCAGGATGAAGCCGAGCGCCTGCGCTTCTGGGCCGGGCGCAAGGCGGCGTTTCCGGCGGTCGGGCGGATGACGCCCGACTACCTGTGCATGGACGGGACGATTCCGCGCAAGCGTCTGGCCGAGATGCTCGACGCCATCAACCGCCTGTCGGAGAAATATGCCTTGCGTTGTGCCAACGTTTTTCACGCCGGCGACGGCAACCTGCATCCGCTGATCATGTACGACGCCAACCAGCCGGGCGAACTCGATCGAGCGCTGGCCTTCGGCGCCGCGATCCTCGAACTGTCGGTGAAGTTCGGCGGCACGATCACCGGCGAGCACGGCGTCGGTATCGAAAAGGTCGACGTCATGGCCGAGCAGTTCAGTCTGGCCGAAATTGCCGCCTTTCACCGTCTCAAAGCGGCCTTCGACGAGCACGGGCTGCTCAACCCCGGCAAGGGCGTTCCGACGCTCGCCCGCTGCCGCGAGTACACCCTGGCCCGCGTCGGCAGCGCCACTTCACCGAGGTCGTGATGGAAGGATTGATCGAAAACTGGATCGGTCGCGTCGCCGACGCGGCAAGTGCCGGCCGCAGCCTGGCCATTCGTGGCGGTGGCAGCAAGGCCTTCTACGCCTGCCCGGAGCAGGGCGAAGTCCTCGAAGTCAGCGGCCACCGTGGCATCGTGGCCTACGAACCGACCGAGCTGGTGGTCACCGCGCGCGCCGGTACGCCGCTGCGCGAACTGGCGGCGGCGCTTGCCGAAAAAGGGCAGTGGCTGCCCTTCGAGCCGCCGCACTTCGGCGCCTCGGCGACCGTTGGCGGGATGTTCGCCGCTGGCCTCTCCGGACCTCGTCGGCAGGCCGTCGGCGCGCTGCGCGATTACGTTCTTGGCGTCAAGGTTCTGAATGGTTCAGGCGAAGTGCTCTCCTTCGGCGGGCAGGTGATGAAGAACGTCGCCGGCTACGACGTCGCCCGCCTGTTCGCCGGCAGCCTCGGCACGCTCGGCGTCGTGCTCGAGGTATCGCTCAAGGTGCTGCCGCTACCCGTTGCCGAGAAGAGCCTGCGTTTTTCCATCGACGAGGCGGCGGCGCTGGGCAAGCTCAACGCCTGGGGTGGCCGGCCGTTGCCGATTTCGGCGTCGGCCTGGCACCAGGGCGTGCTGACGCTGCGTCTTTCCGGAGCCGCCGCTGCGGTCGCCGCCGCGCAGCGACACCTCGGCGGTGAGGAACTGGCCGCTGGCCTGGCGACAGCGTTCTGGGAGTCGCTGCGCGAGCAGACCTACGCCTTCTTTGCCGGTGACGCGCCCCTGTGGCGCTTGTCGTTACCGTCTGTCGCGCCGCCGCAGCCGCTTCCCGGCTCGACGCTGATCGAGTGGGGCGGCGCACAACGCTGGTTGCGCGAGGGCGACGGACGGGCGATCCGGGTTGCGGCGGCCAGGGCCGGTGGGCATGCGACGCTGTTTCGCGCTGACCATGCCCTGAAGGCTTCGGAAGGCGTTTTCCAGCCGCTGCCGGCGCCGCTGCTGCGGATTCATCGCCAGCTCAAGCGCGCCTTCGATCCGCAAGGCGTTTTCAACCGCGGCCGGATGTATCCGGGACTATGAGAGTGCGCTGACCATGCAAACGAATCTTGCCGATTTCATCAAGGACACGCCGGCCGGGCGCGAGGCCGACGCGATTCTGCGCTCCTGCGTGCACTGCGGATTCTGTACCGCGACCTGCCCGACCTTCCAGTTGCTCGGCGACGAGCTCGACGGGCCGCGCGGGCGGATCTATCTGATCAAAGAGATGCTCGAAGGGCAGGCGGTCAGCCAAACGACACAGCTTCATCTCGATCGCTGCCTGAGTTGCCGCGCTTGCGAGACAACCTGCCCGTCGGGCGTTCGCTATCACCGCCTGCTCGAAATCGGCCGCGAGGTCATGGAAGAGCGCGTGCCACGGCCGCTGGTCGTGCGCGCGACCCGCTTCCTGCTCTGCGAAGCCTTGCCGCGGCGCTGGATCTTCAGGCCGGCGGTGGCCATCGGCCAGCTGATGCGCCCCTTGCTGCCCGCGGCGCTGGCCGA